>Ga0233426_10000427_pt1 | contig 45466 bp, 40 predicted proteins | sample SI_118_April2016_6_FD_179875 | JGI IMG/M metagenome (GOLD analysis project Ga0233426, IMG submission 179875) | Seawater microbial communities from Saanich Inlet, British Columbia, Canada - SI_118_April2016_10_MG | ecosystem: Environmental > Aquatic > Marine > Inlet | place: Canada: British... | reverse complement strand
CAGATGGTCAAACTTGAGGGTGGAGAATGGCTGGCAGAGACCATTTATATGCTCACCGAGCGCGGTATCCCCGTGTGCGGCCATGTTGGCCTGACACCCCAGTCGGTACACAAACTGGGTGGCTATAAGGTACAGGGCAAAGAAGAAGAGTCGGCCCAGCAGATGATTGCCGAAGCTCAGGTATTGGAAGAAGCCGGTGCTGACCTGATTGTTGTTGAATGTGTGCCCTCCTCGCTTGGCCGGGCATTATCCCAGGCACTGCATATTCCGGTTATAGGTATTGGCGCTGGCCCGGATACAGATGCTCAGGTACTGGTGCTGCAGGATATGCTCGGCATTTCCCAGCGCCTGCCCAAGTTTTCCAAGAATTTCCTCGATCAAAACGCCAGTATTCAGGAGGCCATTATTGCCTATGGCAATGAGGTTCGCTCTGGTACTTTTCCAGCGCCAGAACACTGCTTTAAATAACCAATAACAATAAGGTAAAAATATGTCTCAGCCAGATTCCATCTACGACTTTTCGGTACCCACCAGCAGCGGAGATGAGCAGGCACTGGACGCCTATAGGGGCAAGGTAGTGCTGATCGTCAACACTGCCAGTAAATGTGGCTTTACCCCTCAGTATGAAGGACTGCAGAAATTGCACGATACCTATGCCGAGCGCGGTCTGGTGATTATTGCTCTGCCCTGCAATCAGTTCCGGGGCCAGGAGCCAGGTACCAATGCAGAGGTGCAGGAATTCTGCCAGATGAACTATGGCCTGAGCTTTCCAGTAATGGGTAAAATTGAAGTCAATGGTGCCGGGCGACACCCGTTGTACAGCTATCTGACCAAGCAGGCCGGCGGTCTGTTTAACAACAATATCAAATGGAACTTCACCAAGTTTCTGGTTGATCGCGAAGGTCAGGTGACAGATCGTTTTGCCACCATCACCAAACCAGCGGATCTGGCCAAATCTATAGAGAAGCTGCTTTAAACCCTAGCCAATAAGAGCGGGCCACTGGCCATTGTGGTCCGCTAAATAACTCAGCAGATTCTTCGGCCTGTATTTGGCATCCGCCTCCCAGCGTTGTTTCACCGACCTGTGTATTAACACCGGCCCATGGCCATGGTCTATGGGCCGGTGAAAGGGTCGCTTGGAGCGGAAAATATGCTTGCGCGACTGATGCAATGTAGCCGTTGGCACTGGTTTTAACCCCTGCACCATATGGGCTTCAAGGTGCAGTCCCGCAGCCTTGGCTTCCTTTCTAATCCAGTCCATAGGAATATCCGACAACACACCACCATCAGCGTCCGGGGCATAACTGCCACCTACATTGCTATGCACCCCGGCAAACCACACCTGCTGCAGATCCATATGCTCCCGATCCTGCCATATAGTGGGCTCAAAATCCGAGCGCAACTCGTCAATGGCCAGAGCATGGCGGGCAATAGAAATATTGTCCCCCATTTTGGTGTCATAAAATTCATCATCCCGATCCATTAGCCCCAAAAATGAAAAAGGAATGCCCAGAGCCCCAACCGTATCCCAGACACCGACAAACTTGATGGTGCGATTGGGATGAGAATGGGTCACTCTAAAAGCTTTGGATTTTTCACCGCCGGGACGAAACGCCGGACCGGATTTTTTGTAATGGCTAAAAGCAGATTCTATCAGCCGGGCGTTCGGACGCTTAAGAATCCCACAGTTGTTAATCAGGCCGCAGAGACTGCGTATAGTGTAGGATCCGCGGCTAAAACCAAACAGATATATTTCATCACCAGGGGCATAGTTCTGCACCAGGTAGCGGTAGTTATCCATAATATTTTTGTTGATGCCACGGCCGGTGGTGCCAGCCACTGCTCCATCATGATAGGAGCCCAGACCCCAGTCGTAGAAAACCTGCTGGGCAATGCCATCGCTGGCCACGGGTTTGACCGCACGGGCTAATTTTAAAACATTGGTAGGCTGGTCTTGCGGATCTTTCTCAGGTCGATTCCAGGTGCCGTCGGCACAGATCACAATACGTTTCATAGCAACTTCCTTGTTATTGATTAGTCATTCAATTGTCAGGTGGTAAGTTATTGAAACTACGAAGGTTTTCCTTACCTTCTTCAACCTGATTTTAAGACTAGACCAAAATGCTATAAAACAAATAGTTTTCTCTGGGTTATTTACCCTTATCCAGCCGGGCAAAATAGGTCTTCGCCGCCTGATTGACCTTGGGTGCCAGATACAGCGCCGAGATCATTGTTGGAATTGCCATGGTGGCGTAGGTCGCCAGAATCAGCCCATTAACAATATCCATGGATACCACAGCACCGGCCAATAGCAGTGCCAAATAAATTGGCGTGTACCAGTACTGGCGATCAGCACCGAGCAAAAAGCCCATGCATTTCACCCCATAGAACCACATGGTAACCATGGTGCTAAAACTCAGCAGCCCCACCATTAGCAGTAACAGATACATACCCATCACCGGGAATACCTGCTCGATGGCCCGTGCAGTTAAGGTCACTCCGGTCACACCAGTTTCGGTCTGCCACACACCGGTCAGCAAAATAATCAATGCCGTGCAGGTACAGACCAGCAAGGTATCAATGACCGGGCCCACCATAGCCACAACACCTTCGCGAATGGGCTCAGCGGTTTTTGCCGCACCATGGGCCATGGACTCGGTGCCTATACCAGCCTCATTGGAAAATGCACCGCGGCGCACACCGATCATAATCACAGCACCAATTGAGCCTCCGGCAGCAGCCGCACCAGTGAAGGCATCGGTAACGATTAACAGCAAAGTGGCGGGAATCTCCGCCGCATAATTGAACATCACGGTAATGGTCATAAACAGATATAAAAGCACCATGGATGGGACCAGGCGCACCGTCAGTTTACCGATACGCTCAATACGGCCAATCACCACCATCGCCACCAGCAGCGCAACCACTGAACTGGCCGCCAGATCAAAGCCAAAATGGGACTCGCTGGTAGCCCAGCCCGCAGGAATGGCAATCACATCCCGCAACAGCTGGATAAACTGATTGGCCTGAAAAATAGGCAGTGCACCGATCAGGCAGGCCACAGCAAACAGCGCCGCCAATGGATACCAGCGTTTGCCCATGCCTTCCATAATCACGTACATAGGGCCGCCGTGCAGGGTGCCGTCGGAGCCCTCACTGCGATACATCACGGCCAGGGAGGCAGTGTAGAATTTGGTGGCTACCCCAACAATGGCCGTCACCCACATCCAGAACACCGCGCCGGGGCCACCGATACTGATGGCAATAGCCACACCGGCAATATTACCCAGACCAATGGTACCCGAGAGTGCCGTGGACAGGGCTTGAGCATGGGGGATACGTCCGGGATCATTGGGGTCATCGAGCTTGCCCCTGAGTAGATTGATGGCATGGCCAAAATATCTGTAGGGGCGAAAGCGGGAATAGAACATAAAGAACAGGCCGCCACCCACCAGCAGTACCACCAATGGTGTACTCCACATCATATCGGCCCAGGCATTAAAAAAGTCTTCGAGTTGCTGCAGAGTCATATTGTCTTCTTATTATTATTCTGTGCCTGGTTTATCAGGCTTTTGGTTTGACGTACAAAACCAGGTTGTGTCCAACCAGCTCATAGCCTTTTTGCTCGGCAATTTGCTCCTGGATTTTTTCAATTTCAGCGTCGTGGAATTCAATCACTGCTCCGGTCTCTGTGCAGACCATGTGATCGTGATGCTCACCGCGATCCAGTTCATAGACCGCTGGCCCATTATCAAAATTATGTCGCTCAATCAGACCAGCCACTTCGAACTGGGTGAGTACCCGGTACACAGTTGCAATGCCCACATCCTCACCAGCATCGCGCAACAACTGATAAATATCTTCGGCGGTCATATGGCGATCCGGGCTGTTTTCCAGCATCTGCAGAATTTTGACCCTGGGTAATGTGACCTTGAGACCTGCCTTTTTCAGTTCCTGATCTTCCGTAGTCATGCTTACCTCTTCTCTATGTTGTCATCATTAGGTATTATCCCTGTTCGCGCAACCAACTGGAAGCCCATCGATGCGATTAACAATTATCTGCCTGATTACCTTTTCTCTACTGTCTACTGGCTGCTCCTGGCTGAAGTTTCCCGGGGTTCACAAAGTCGACATTCAACAGGGCAATATTGTTGATCAGGAGATGATAGATAAGTTGCGCCCAGGCATGAGCATGTCACAGGTACAATTTGTATTGGGCACTCCACTGGTGATTGATACCTTCAATCAGAAGCGCTGGGATTATTTTTACAGCAGAGTGACCTCGGCAGGTAGAAAAACCGAAGAGCGTGTCACCATCTACTTTGATAGCGAAGGCAATCTGGAACGTATGACCGGGGATTATCTGCCCAGCTCAGCGATCGCAGAAGAACGCTAGACCAGGCGCAAATATCTAGCCCTGCTCGCGCTTCGCTTTGGCCTCCTCGGCACGGCGGCGACGCACTTCTTTGGGGTCGGCAATCAGCGGGCGATAAATCTCTACTCTATCCATTGGCTGCAGCTGGTAAACAGCAGGCTCAGCCAAGCCCTTTGTGCCTAAAACCTGCGAAAAAACACCAATACTGTCGCTATTTGTATCGATCTCCGGGAAATCCTGCAAAATACCGGACTGTTCTATCGCCTGCAGAGCAGTGGTGCCAGAAGCCACGGTGAGTGCTTTCAACACCTGTTTTTGAGGCAGCGCGTAGGCCACTTCCACATTGATTAACTCAGTCATTGCTCTGCTCCAAAAACACTTTATCGGCTCGCTGACACAGCGAGTCCACCAAATTATTAGCCACGCCAGAAAACAGGTTAGAGGCCGCCAGCCCCATACCTCTGCTGCTAAATTCAAACTCCAGATCCAAAGATACCTTGCAGGCCTCTTCGGTTAGGGGCTTAAACAGCCACAGCCCTTTGAGTTTTTTAAATGGCCCGTCTTCCAAATGCATCTCAATCTGCCGGGGGGACTGCAAGCTATTGCGGGTCACTAAACTGATCTGCACACCAGCTTTCTTTAAAACCAGCCGCGCCAGCATAGTCTGCTCTGTATGCTCAAACACCTCAACCGCCGCACAGCCATCCATAAATTGTGGGTAGCTGGCCACATCATTGACCAGATCATACATAGCCTGTGCAGAGTGCATGACCAGTGCCGAGCGAGAAATAACCGTCATTCAAAAACAGCCTAAGACAAAAATTTATCGTAAATGCCCATAACAAAAACCGCGGCAATGGCAACAGGTGCTATGTAACGCAACGTGGTGCGCCAAAATTCAGCTACCAGGCTGGGGGTTCCCTCTAACTCAGCGTTGACCGCCTCTTCTTTCATCACAAAACCTACAAACAGGGCGATCATCAGACCAGACAGCGGCAACATAATATTGGCAGTCAGGAAATCGAGGAAATCAAAGAAGGTAAAACCAGCCAGCTTGTATTCAGACCAAATATTAAATGAGAACACAGAACCCAGACCCAGCAGCCAGGCAAACCCTGCCAGCAACAGGTTGGCTGTAATACGGCCCATATTCTTTGTCTCTATCAACCAAGCCACACAGGGTTCAAGCAGCGATATCGCCGAACTCCAAGCCGCAATAGACACCAGCACAAAGAAAATCGAGCCAATCAACACACCCCCAGGCATGGCACCAAAAGCAACCGGCAGGCTGATAAACATTAGCCCAGGGCCGGCACTGGGTTCAACACCCTGGGTCGCAAACACAATGGAGAAGATAATCAGACCGGAGATAATCGCCACAGAGCTATCAAAGAAGGCCACCACCAGAATAGTTTTACCTATATTGGCATTCTGAGGCATGTAGGCACCGTAGGCCATAATGGCGCCCATACCTATACTCAGGGTAAAGAACGCCTGACCCATCGCCTCAAGTACAGCCCGCCAACTCAGAGCCTCAAAATTGAAACTAAACAGGAAAGCCCAAGCAGCGCTGAAATTACCTTTTACAACAGCAAAGCCCAGCAATATCAACATCATCACAAACAGCAGTGGCATCAGGATCTCTACCGCAACACCCAGGCCCCGCTTTACACCGCCGACCACAACGCCGACACAGAGCAACATAAACACCGTTTGCCAGAGCACCAGGCGACCGGGGTCATTGAGCAACTGATCAAACACTGCACCAGCTGATGCCCCGTTGACGCCAATTAAATTACCCGATGCCACTTCAAAAATATAATCCAGCGCCCAGCCAGCAATAACCGCATAAAACGACAGGATCAGCATGCCTGCAGCCACCCCCATCCAGCCGACATAGCCCCATCGAGGATCTGCCCCACTGTCATCGACAGCATCACGCATCGAATTAATCGGGCTCTTGCGACCATGGCGGCCAATCATTACCTCGGCCATCATCACTGGGACACCAATCAGCAGAATGCAGGCCAGATACATCAACACGAAGGCGCCGCCTCCGTTGCTGCCCGCAACATAGGGAAACTTCCACATATTGCCCAGGCCCACTGCCGAGCCTGTGGCGGCCATAATAAATGTCCAGCGGCTGACCCAGGTGCCATGCATTCCTTTTTGTTGTAACGCCATAATAAACCCCATGTATTTATGGATTGAATTGTAACCCACAACAGCTGGCTAGCGAATAAACTTGAGAAATTGCGCAGTTGTTTATGAATACCTTATGACAATGCCCAGCGCCCACGTATAATCTGGGCCATGAGCAAGAAGAAACCCAAGCAACAATCCAACACTATTGCCCTTAACCGCAAGGTCAAGCACGACTATTTTATCGAAGAGACCTTTGAGGCCGGCCTGTCGCTGCTCGGCTGGGAAGTTAAAAGCCTTAGAGAGAGCAGGGTTAACCTGACTGACACCTATGTGTTTATCAAAAATGGGGAAGCTTTTTTGATTGGCACCAACATTACCCCATTGCCCGCTGCCTCAACCCATTATGTTACCGACCCCACCCGCACCAGAAAATTGCTGCTTAACCACCGGGAGCTGCAAAAGCTCGAGGAAGGGGTCAACCAGAAGGGTCACACCTGTGTCTGCACCGCCCTTTACTGGAAAGGTCACCTGATTAAATGCGAGATCGCGCTGGCCAAAGGCAAGGTGGCCTATGACAAGCGAATGGATGATAAAGAGCGTGACTGGAACCGTCAGAAACAGCGGTTGATGCGCCACAACTAAGGCGTCTTAAGCCCCTTAAACAGGCCTTTGATTTTGCTGGCCTTGTCTTTGATCTGCCCTTCCAGATCACCACCTATATCTTTTAACGAGCCGGAGTTCAGAACGGTTTTGCTGGCGCCCTTGGAGATAGCCGCAATAATTTTTGCCGAGGCCTCTGCCATGGACAGCCCCTGCCCGGGCTCACCAATATTGGTCAAATGTAGCTCTGGCAATGGCAACTCCAGAGTTTTGTCCCCTACCAATGCATATTTCAGCTTGCCATCTGTAATCAATAAATCCTTTATCACAATTTTCTTGCCAGCCTCGGTAGACTCATGACCGCCAGTGCCAAGAAAACTGGCAATATTATGTTCAATTCTGTCTAGATTACTGCCTCCCCGGGCAGACTCCATGGTCACCTCTGGCGCCACAATGCGCAGGGACTCTACAACAATAATATCCGTTGCCAGAGACTCGTTGTTTAGACTAAAACTGATCTCGCCCAGAGAGAACGCTCGGGGAGTATCGAAACCCTGGGGATTGCCAATCACCAAATCATGGAAACTGCCCTCGCCAGAAAATAAAGAAATCTCCGCGCGCCTGAGACTAACCTCGGACTGGGTCATTTCTGGCCCCAGAGTCTCTACCATTGTTTTAAGGCCACTGCCCAGGTTCATCACCAGTAAAATACCCAACACCACAACTAGCACAAAAACAATTTTTATCAGCTTGGCCATTTATCAATCCTCAAATTAATCACAGATTACCAAAGCATAGATGCTATTCTTGCCCCAAGACAAATTACTGCGCAAATGCCATTCATTTATGAATCCTGCAAACCAAAATCCCATAGGTAGCCTCAGTGGGCCAGCATTGCTGCTTCAGGGCGCAAAGCTACTCTGGCACTCCAAAGTGCGCTGGCTGATACTCAGCCCACTATTAATCAATATCCTGCTATTCTCATCGCTTACATTGGCCGCAGGTCAGTGGTTAGGGGGGTGGCTGGAGGAATTGATCAGTCAGGTGCCGGAATGGCTTCACTGGTTGATATGGGTCATCTGGCTACTGTTTGCCGGGCTGGCACTGGTGATCTATGCCTTAAGCTTTACAATTTTTGCCAATCTGATTGGCTCACCATTTTACGGTGTGGTGGCGGAGCGGATTTTAATAATTGAACGGGGTGAAGGATACAGTCCATCGAACACATCATTACTACAGATTGCCTGGCAGAGCTTTGTGCGCCAACTGCAATTGTTGGGTTACTTTATTCCGCGCACCATAGCTGTTGCTCTGGTAACTTTAATCATTAGTTTTATGCCATTGATCAATCTGCTGGCACCTGTGATTGCAGGAGCCTGGGCTGCCTGGTCTCTATCGATTCAATATCTGGATTATGGCGCTGAAGCTGATCAGGTTCCTTTCCAACAGCTACTTGCACTTGGGGCCAGCAAAAGATGGCAGGGAATGGGCTTTGGCTTTACGGTATTGATGGCCTCGGCCATACCGCTGCTAAATCTATTGGCATTGCCTGCAGCGGTTATTGGCGGGACATTGTTGTGGTGTCGGGATTACGGGGTTAAGACTTAGCCTCTTGTTCATGCTCTGTATTGCTAGGGGCTGAGGGCTCTTTATCCGCTGAGGGCTCTTTATCCCCTGAGGGCTCTTTATCCGCTGAGGGCTCTTTATCCCCTGAGGGCTCTTTATCCGCTGAGGGCTCTTTATTGGCTGAAGGCTCTTTATCCGCTGAGGCTCTACTTGCCGCTGGTGCTTTTTTCCTGGCAGCAGGTGCAGGTTTAAGTGCGGGTACTTCCTCCAGAAGATGTTCTTCAGGCATAGTGCAAGGTAGTTTCATATCGAGCAGTTTTTCAATAGGTTCCAGCAGGAATGCATCGTCTTCACAGGCAAAGCTGATTGAGGTGCCGGTTTTACCGGCGCGACCTGTGCGGCCAATGCGGTGAACATAGTCCTCTGGCTCTTCCGGCAAGGTGTAATTGATTACATGACTAATGCCGTCAACGTGAATACCGCGACCAGCCACATCTGTAGCTACCATCACTTTCAACGAGCCGGACTTAAATGAGTCCAGAGCACGCATGCGCTTATTCTGCGGTACATCCCCCGACAGCAGACCTGCTTTAAAGCCCTTTTTCTTAAGCTTTTCATGCAATGTGCGGCAGATATCTCTGCGGTTGGCAAAGACCATAACGCTATCAACATCATCATTGATCAGAATATTATTCAACAGGGCAAACTTTTCACTGGCAGTAGTAATGTAGATTTTCTGATCTACTGTGTCGGTCGCCACGCGCTCGGCGCCAATCTCTACAGTCACTGGATTATCGGTCCAGGTTTCTGAAAGACGTAATATTTCCGGGGTAAAGGTGGCAGAAAACAGCAGTGACTGGCGCTCTTCCCGCTTTGGCGTCAAGCGCACCAAGCGGCGCACCTGAGGAATAAAGCCCATATCCAGCATGCGATCAGCTTCATCGATAACCAGCACTTCAACCTGATCTAAATACAGGTCGCGATTATTGGCAAAATCCAACAGGCGACCAGGGGTACCCACCAATATATCGCAATGGTGCTTTTGCATTCTTTGCAGCTGTTTGCCGTAATCCATTCCGCCCACCAGACAGTGGACTTTAAGATCCGTGTATTTAACCAGCTGGGTGGCATCATCGGCAATCTGAATAGCTAGCTCCCGGGTCGGCGCCATAATCAATGCACGGGCCTCACCCATAAAGCGCTCGTCTTCAATTGGGTGTTTGATCAGATCGGTAATGGTATTAATCAGAAAGGCCGCTGTTTTACCGGTTCCGGTCTGCGCCTTACCAACAATATCATGGCCATTTAAGGTGTGGGGCAATGAAGCCGCCTGAATCGGTGTGCAGTATTCAAAGCCGGTACTCTGGATCCCCTGCATTAGCGGTGCTGGCAGATCAAAATCATGAAATCTGGTTTTACCTTCAACAGGCTCAACCACAAACTTAGAAATATCCCAGCTATTGCCCCCGCGACCAGAACCCCGTTTGCGGCGGGGTGCTTTTGGTTTATCGCTATTATTTTCCGGCTCGTTGTTTGCCGTCGGAGATACAGCCTCAGATACAGAGTTATTTTCAGTCAAAGTAATCGCCACAGTATTGTTCATAATTTGCTGCCCAGGGACATTTTTCAAGAAATAGTCCTGACCAATATGGGCGCGGAGTGTAGCAGAATTGATAGAAAATCGCTGCAAAGAATAAATGTAGCTATATCCTGAATGGAAGGCAGCTAAAACATAGTTAAACGGCACAACTAAAAAGCACCACGCTGAAGCGAACTTCAGCGCTGGTTACAAATAAACAGTACAGGTTTTAGCTAGCAGAAGATCTGCGCAGATAACGAGCAAACCAATAGTCCAGACTGACCCAGCGCCCGCCACCGGTAAACAGCAGACTCAGCAACATAATTAAATAGGTCGCGGCAAACTCGATTCCGTTGTTAAGCACCACAAAACTGCCTTTCTCTGTCAGCCAGCTGTAATTGCCATGCTCGCGCAAAATGCTTTTTGCCGCACTGACGCGACGACCCACTTCGAAGCTATTTTGCAGACTGCTCTCGGCGGCGGGAATACCCACCGCGGCCAACACAGAGGCGGTACTGGTTTCAGGGTCTCCCGGGGCAATAGCAAACCAGCCATTGTCCCAATGAGCTGTGCCTGCAGCGACCACCATGGTCATTATCAGCGGTATCACCGCAAGGCGAGTCGCCAGACCAAGTAGCAAAGCAAAACCGCCGAGCAGCTCTGTACTGGCAGCGAGAAATACCATTAATGTTGGTGCCGGCAACCCAAGCCCCCAATCCGGGTTGCCAAACCAGGCCACCATATCTTCAAAATGAGCAAACTTGTGAGCGCCAACGCCAATAAATATGGGTGCCAGATAAAGACGCAGGGCCAAGGGGCCCAGCCACTCAATAGATTTTAATTTTTCGACAAATAGATAAAATAAACCAACTAGCGCCTGCATAGACAATTCCCTTTGCAAATAAATTTGATTGATGATGCTGTTTACCGCGAGTTAGAGCCCGGTGCCGGGAAAAAATTCCTGATTTAAGAAGCTATCTGCCCGACCCTGTCAATTGCATGCAAATTTTTCTTTCTTTGCCAATCCCATTAACCCAAAATGGCGAGTCACAACAATAGTAGCCAAGCATGTCAACTACCGCTAAACCCCCAACATTTGTGCAAGACGCTGGCGTCCTCTTGCGCCTCGCGGGACCATTGATGCTTGGTCAGATTGCTGTGGTCGGCATGACTGTGACCGATATTTATATGGCCGGGCAGGTCAGCGCCGATGACCTGGCGGCACTGCAGCTCGGTGGCAGTATCTGGGCGATGATCAATCTGCTGGTCATCGGCATTATGATTGGCAACAGTCCGATTATTGGCAATTTCTGGGGCGCGGGAAAAACTGATCGCGTGCGCTTTCAGTTTCAGCAGGGCCTGTGGCTGGCGTTGCCAATGGGTGTGATTGTCTGTGGTGCAATACTGCTGGGAGTCTTTCTGCTTGGCCGTCTGGATATTTCTCCAGAGGTCTATCGCATTGCCCGGGGCTATCTGCTGCCCTATCTGATTACCGGTTTTATGTTTCCGGCTTTTTTCGCCTTTCGCGCTACATTTGAAGGGATCGGCGATATAAGGCCGGTGATGGTGTTTAACTGTCTGGCCTTTGTCCTCAATGGCATTCTCGATTATATTCTGGTATTCGGCAAACTCGGTTTTACCCCTATGGGCGGCATAGGGGCCGCCTGGGCAACCACTGTGGTAATGGTGTTTTTATTGTTGGCCATGATTATCTATGGTCGTCGGGCCAATAATCTAAAGCACCTGCAACTGTACGGGCAGTTTTCAGCACCAAGCTCTGCGGCTATCGGCGACATCTTGCGTCTGGGTATTCCCATCTCCTTAACAATTGCCGCTGAGGTGGGATTTTTTGCCATTATCCCTATGCTGATCGCCCATCTGGGGGCCAATGTACTCGGTGCCCATGCCATCACCAACAATCTGGATTCACTGGCCTATATGGTTCCTTTGGGGGTGGGTCAGGCTTTGACCATTATGGTATCCCATGCCCAGGGCCGGCTGGACCCTGTAGCGGCAAGAAAAATCTGTATCACTGGTTTTAAATTGGTGTTCTTGCTGGCCATGCTTCTCGGCAGTATAAAAATTCTTTTGCGCTATGACTTTGCCGAGATGTTCAGCCCGGAAGCTGAGGTCCAGATTATTGCCGCCAGCCTGTTCTTTTTCTCCGCTGCTCTGGGCTGCTTTGACTCATTGCAAATGTCCTGCAGCGGGGCACTGCGGGGTTATAAAGATGCCCGCGGACCATTGATTATTCAGGTTATCGCATTTTGGGTCATCGCATTTCCTATCGCCTATAGTTTGGCGCTGACAGACTACTGGGGAGAGCCCATGGGTGTGTTTGGATTTTGGGCGGGATTGATAATTGCGTCATCCATCGCCAGCCTGGCGATGCTCTACCGCTGGAATCTGGTCTCTAAAGACAAGATCCGCAGGGCCTCTCAATAGGATTCTGGCAAACAGCCGAGACTGATGCGATCAAGCCGATTGTAATCGACACGGGTCTCTACAGAGTGATAGCCAGCCGCGCTAAACAGCTCTCTCACTGCGGCCCCCTGGTTGTGACCATGCTCTACCATCAGCCAGCCACCCTGCCGCAAAAAACTGCAGCTCTGCCCAATAACAAGTCTTAAATCATCCAGACCATCAACACCGGAAACCAGAGCTGAGGCTGGCTCAAACCGCACATCACCCTCGAACAGATGTTGGTCATCTGCTTCTATATAAGGGGGGTTGCTCAGTATTAAATCAAATCCGGTCTCGGGCTGCGGTCTGGCTGTGGCTAGAGCCGAAAACCAGTCACTCTGATAAATACTCAGATTATCGAGCTGATGCAGCTGCCGATTGCGCTCCGCCAATGCCAAGGCCTTGGGCTGTATATCAACTCCGGTAACCTGCCAGAGAGGTTGCTCCGCCGCCAGCGCCAGTGCAATGGCTCCTGTACCTGTGCCCAGATCCAATACCTGACTGTTAGTGGGAAGATCCAGCTGCAGAGCGGTTTCAACCAGCAGTTCTGTCTCTGGGCGGGGGATTAATGTATCGGGAGAAACACAGAGTTCAAGACTCCAAAAACCCTGAGTACCAATAATAAAAGCCACAGGCTCACCATTCAGACGCCGCTTAAATAGCAGTTCAAACTGGGCAATATCCGCCGGCTGGGGCTGATGGTCGGGCCAGGTTTTTAACCAAGTGCGGTCTACATTGAGGCTGTGGCAGAGCAACAGTTCGGTGTCCAACTGGGCGCTATCGCTGGCTGGACTTAGCTCGGCACTGCGTCCCAGAAGATCTGTAACGGTGATCATTAGTCAGCCAGACTGGCCAACTGTTCGGCCTGGAATTCATTAACCAATGGCTGCACCAGGTCCCCCAGAGAACCTTCCATAACCTCGGCAAGTTTGTACAGGGTCAGGTTGATACGATGATCTGTGACCCTACCCTGAGGGAAGTTGTAGGTGCGGATACGCTCGGAGCGATCGCCGCTGCCAACCAGACTCTTGCGCTGTTCGGACTGCTCCTTGGCGGCAGCATCATCCTGGGCCGAATCCAGCCGCGCCTGCAGTACCGCCATGGCCTTGGCACGGTTTTTGTGCTGAGAGCGCTCATCCTGACATTCCACCACCATGCCGGTGGGCAAATGGGTCAAGCGGATGGCCGAATCGGTTTTGTTAACATGCTGCCCGCCAGAACCAGAGGCGCGAAAGGTATCAACCCGCAAATCGCCCTTGTTAATTTCAATGGCATCCTGGGCATCGGCCTCGGGCATAATAGCCACGGTGCAGGCAGAAGTGTGGATTCTGCCCTGTGATTCAGTGTCCGGCACTCGCTGCACGCGATGGGCACCAGACTCAAACTTGAGCTGGGAATAAACGCCAGTGCCGACAATGCGGGCAATAATTTCTTTGTAGCCACCATGGTCGCCGGAGCTTTCGCTCATCACTTCAACCTTCCAACGGCAATTTTCAGCAAACTTGCTGTACATGCGGAATAGATCCCCGGAGAAAATGGCCGCTTCATCACCACCAGTGCCAGCACGGATTTCCAGAAACACATTTTTATGATCATTGGGATCTTTGGGCAACAGTAGCTTTTGCAAATCAAGCTCCAGCATCTCTAACTGCTGCTCGCCCTCTTTGAGTTCGTCCTGAGCCATGGCACGCATATCCGGATCGGAATCTTTGGCCAAGGCCTTGGCTTCGTCGATATTGCTCACCACTTCCTGAAAACTCAGATAACACCTCACAACTGGCTCAAGTTCAGCATATTCCTTGGACAGCTCGCGGAATTTATTCTGGTCGCCGATAATATCTGGGTCACTCATCAGGGCGCCCACTTCTTCATAGCGTTCGGAGAGGCTGTCAAGCTTGGCCAGTATGGATGCTTTCATAGTTATTTTTTCTTTAGGTCAAAGAGTTCATGAGTGGCATCAATAGTATCGTCTCGCCCCTCTTCACCGGCCTGCTTAAGGCGAGTAGTCGGTTTGTGCAGCAGCTTATTGGTCAGATTGCGCGCCAATGTGTTAATTACTTTCGCCGAATCCTGCCCACGCTCAAGAGCAGACAGAGCCTTGTCCACTTCGCTGTCGCGAATCAGTTCTACACTGTCACGAAAGGCTTTAATGGTATCCACTACAGCCAGAGCTCGCTGCTTGGTCGACCAGCTCTCAACCTCTTGGTCAACAATATCCCGAGCCTTGTCGGCGGCAGTCTGACGTGCGCGCAGATTATCCTGAATCACTTCTTCAAGGTCATCCACGGTGTAGAGATACACATCGGCCAACTCTTCAACTTCAGGCTCAATATCTCGGGGTACGGCAATATCGACCATAAATAACGGCTTGTGCATGCGCTTTTTAAGGGCCGATTCAACGGCACCTTTACCCAAAATAGGCAGCTGGCTGGCGGTGGAAGAAATAATAATATCGGCCTGGTGCAGATAGTCGGGAATATCCGACAACAGAATAGCTTCAGCAGAAAAGTCTTGGGCTAACTCCTGAGCTCTGGTCAATGTGCGATTTGCCACAGTAATTTGACGGATATTTTTCTCTTGCAGGTGCCGGGCAACCAGTTCAATAGTCTCACCCGCCCCTATCAGCAGCGCATGGGCTGCATTGAGATCAGCAAAAATCTGCTCTGCCAGACTGACTGAAGCATAGGCTACGGACACAGGGTTTTGGCCAATAGCGGTTTCCGAGCGCACCCGCTTGGCGGCGGCGAAGGCCTGTTGGAAGGCCTGATTCAGTTCTGTTGCCACTGTGCCCGCTTCGCGACCCACCGAATAGGCCGACTTGATCTGGCCAAAAATCTGCGGCTCGCCAAGCACCAGTGAATCCAGGCCGCTGGCAACGCTGATCATATGACGGATAGCCTGCTGATCCCGGTGGCAGTAGAAACAGTCCTGCAGCTCTTCGATATTAAGGTTTTTGCTCTCGGCCAGCCAGCGCAGCAGCTGCTCGTCACTGATGTCGCCACTGACGTAGATCTCAGTGCGATTGCAGGTAGACAGCAGCGCAATCTCTGCAGCACCCATAACGCCCTGGGCAGACTGCAGTGACTCAACCACTATTTCCGGCGCAAAAGCAATCCGCCCGCGGAGATCTACCGAGGCTGATTTATGGTTTATACCAAATGCTAAAATGCCCATTACTGTCTGGAAATTGCCTTTCGCATGTTGCTGAGTCGCTTTATTAAGGTGCGGATTTTACACCAGTCTCGCCTGCAAAAGGAGACTGAGGGATAAATCAAAAGAAAATCATTTATCCAGAATAGCAACCGTCTGAGCTATGCTACTGCCTATGGGCTATAAACTTTCTACACAAAAATTGTCTTAACTAGAACTATCCTAGAAAATAACAGTATGAATAAACTTTTTTCCTGCCTGATCTTCCCCTACCTGCTGACCCTTGGCGGCTGTGCCACAGCACCGCAAAACCAGGTTGCAGATGCCGATCCAGTGAAAACTGAACCAGTGGAAGCAGCGCCCGAGCTGCCAGCCAAACCCTTTGCTATAAATAGCCTCTACGACCTGTTGGTGGCCGATATCGCACTGAATCGCAGCCAATTTGAACTAGCTCTGGAAAAGTATCTGGTCCAGGCTCGCCAAACCCGTGATCTAGGTGTGATCCAACTGGCGGCCCGGGTCGCTGATTATGTGCGCGATAACAATGCCAGCCTGGAAATCGCCCTGCTGTGGATTGATGTTGCCCCAGAGGATCCAGAGGCACACCGGGCTGCGCTACAAGCCTATGCCATACAGGGAGATGCTATCAATGCCCTGCTCCATGCCAGCTGGCTCTACACCCAGGAAGCTGATGTGGATGCTTTCCTGGCGGTCACATCTATACAGATGACTGATGCACAGACCAACGCATTAATCGCGGCCTACCAGAGCCTTGACCTGAGTGCAGAACAACAGCCATTCGTCATGCTGGCCAGTGCCATTCTCTATCGCAGTATCGCTGAACTGGAGATTGCAGAGCAGACCGTGACCGAGTTTCTGCTGCTACAACCGGACAATCAATCAGGCCTGCTATTGCTGGCCCAGCTGCTCCACCAACAGGATCGCATTGATGAAGCAGCAGCCCTTATTGGTGACGCCTTGCAGCGGCGACCAGAGGATCGCAAGCTACGCCTGCAATATGCCCGCCTACTGACGATTACAAACCTGCAGCAGGCGATTATTGAATTTGAAGCCCTGCGCCTCGAAGATCCGGCTGACCAGGAGATTAATTTCTTACTGGCCCTGTTACTGCACAATCAGGGCCAGAGCGACAGAGCCATGGGACTGTTTGCCCAGGCCTCGCAGCGACCCAGCCTCAGTGCCGACTCACAGTTCCATATGGGCAGCATTACCGAGAGCAGAGGTGACATTACCAGTGCCATCAAACATTATTCCCAGGTGCGGTTTGGGCGTAACTATCTGCCTGCGGTATCCAGACTTACGGTACTGCTCAATCAGCAATATGGCCTCAGTGCCGCGCGACAGAATTTGCGGCGTCTGCGAGCGGAACAACCAGAACAGGCAGTGACCCTGTTTCAAATCGAATCTAATCTACTGGTCAGTCTGCAAAAACCAGAGCTGGCTATATCAATTCTCACTGATGGCCTCAACAGCTTCCCCAATGACAGTCAACTGCTCTACGCCAGATCCATGGTCGCCGAACGGCAGGATAACTTTGCTCTAGCAGAGCAAGACTTGCGCACCCTGATTTCTCAGGATGAAAACAATGCCTCTGCGCTCAATGCGCTGGGCTACAGCATGGTGGTGCATACTGACCGTCAGGACGAGGCTTACAGTCTGATCAAACGCGCCTATCTACTTAACCCCGGCGATCCAGCCATTATAGATAGCATGGGCTGGGTTCTCTTCAAGTTAGGAGAGCTGGCACAGGCTTTGGAGTATCTACAAAAAGCACTGGATATGCTTCCGGATCCAGAAATAGCGGCTCATCTGGGCGAGGTGCAATGGGTGATGGGCAATCCTGAAGCTGCCCTTAAAACCTGGCAACAGGGCCTGCAGCAGGCTCCCGACCATCCGATCATTGTCGAAGCCATGGACAGACTGGGCGCAACACCATGAGAGCAGCCATTTTATTGCTGAGCGCAGCCCTGATAGTCGGCTGCAGCCATCAACCGCCCATCGGTCAACCTTTAGATTGGAGCCAGCATCAGGCTCAGCTCGCAGCAATGGACCAGTGGCAACTGCGCGGCAAACTGGGGTTTAAGTCCCCCGAACAAGGGGGTAGTGCCAATCTGCAATGGTCACAGAACCAACAACAGTACCAACTGCGCCTGAGCGGCCCATTGGGCGCCGGCAATGTTTTGATCCAGGGGGATCAGACCAGAGCACAGATGCAGCAGGGTAATCAGCGTTATGTGGACAGGCCAGAGTTGCTGGCAGCTCGCTTTACTGGCCTGCCAATTCCGGTGGATGCCCTGAGCTGGTGGGTGCGAGGTCTCCCAAGCCCTTCCAAGTCTGCGGCTATGGATCTGATTATCAGCCCGGACGGGACTGCCAGCAGCTTTATTCAAGAAGGCTGGCAACTGTCCTTTTCCCGCTATCGCATGACCGAAGATGGTCATTTGCCAAGAAAAATCAGCGGCCAACTTGGGGCGCAAAGCTTTAAGCTGGTAATATCAGACTGGAATCCACCAGCAAAGTAATCAGCGGTTGCCAACCATGCCTTCTGTCACATTGCCCTCACCGGCAAAGTTAAATTTGTTTCTGCACATTACCGGTCGCCGTGACAATGGCTACCATGAGCTGCAGACAATCTTTCAACTGCTGGATTATGGCGACAATCTGACCTTTAAGAGCAATTCCAGCGGCAAAATTACCATCAGCCCGCAGATCGAAGGGGTCGCTGCAGAAAATAATTTAATTGTCCGCGCCGCCAAGCTGCTACAGGCAGAGGTTGGCTGCAGCAGCGGCTGCGATATTTTCCTGGAGAAAAAAATCCCCATGGGTGCGGGTCTGGGTGGCGGCAGCAGCAATGCAGCAACCGCATTGGTTGGACTGAATTACCTGTGGCAATGCGGCCTGGAGCCCGACGCTCTGGCCCAATTAGGTACTGCACTCGGTGCAGATGTGCCGGTTTTCGTGCATGGAAACAGTGCTTTTGCCGGTGGAATTGGTGAGCTTTTGACGCCGTTGGATATTCCCGAGCAATGGTATTTGGTGATCACGCCAGATGTGCATATCTCCACGGCGGAAATTTTTTCAAATCCTCAATTGACAAGGAACTCTCCACCCATCAAAATACGCGCCCTCTCAGGGGAGCAGTACAGGAATGACTGCCAATCTGTAGTCGAAAAGCTCTACCCGGCAGTGAAAGAGGTGTTGGATTGGGCAAGGGATTACAGTAACCCGCTGATGACTGGTACTGGTGCTAGTGTGTTTTGCAGCTTTGACAGTCAGACAAAAGCCAAAAAGGCTTTGAATCTGGTGCCAAAACAGTGGAATGCGTTTATAGCGCGGGGCGAAAATCGCTCCTCCCTGCATCAGCAATTGGGAAAATTTTTTACTGGGGCGTCGCCAAGTGGTTAAGGCACCGGGTTTTGATCCCGGCATCGGAGGTTCGAATCCTCCCGCCCCAGCCATATCTTTATTATGAATACCAGGAAAAATGACGTGTCTAGATTAATGGTCTTCTCTGGGAACGCAAACCCAGAACTGGCAACTGAAATCGCTCGCACATTGGGGATTCCGCTCGGTGATGCGCTGGTATCTTTATTTTCAGATGGTGAAATAAATATCGAGATTCGCGAAAATGTTCGCGGTCACGATGTTTTTGTAGTGCAACCTACCTGTGCTCCAACTAACAGACACCTGATGGAACTGGTATTGATGATCGACGCACTGCGCCGCGCATCTGCTGGCCGCATTACTGCGGTAGTTCCCTACTTCGGTTACGCCCGCCAAGATCGCCGTGTGCGCTCGGTGCGTGTTCCCATCAGCGCCAAAGTGGTTGCTGACATGCTGTCCAATGCAGGGGTCGACCGGGTACTGACCGTCGACCTCCACGCAGAACAGATTCAAGGCTTTTTCAACTGCACAGTTGATAACGTCTATGGCGCGCCAGTACTACTGGGTGATATTGAGCGTCAAAACTACAAAAACTTGCAGGTTGTATCGCCAGATGTCGGCGGTGTGGTTCGTGCAAGAGCAGTGGCCAAGCAGCTGGGCTGTGATCTGGCCATTATTGATAAGCGCCGTCCAACCTCTAACCAGAGTGAAGTGATGAATCTGATTGGTGAAGTTGATGGACGCACCTGTGTGCTGGTCGATGATATCGTCGACACTGCAGGTACTTTGTGTAAAGCCGCTGAAGCGTTGAAGAAAAATGGTGCCGCCAAAGTTGTAGCCTATGCTACCCACGCAGTGTTATCCGGTGGCGCAATCGACAACATTAATAACTCTCAACTGGACGAGTTGGTTGTTGCCAACAGTATCCCCCTGAGTGAAGAAGCTAAGAAGTGTAAGAAAATCCGTACTCTGCAGCTGGGTAAGCTGCTGGGTGAGTCGGTACGCCGCATTAGCAACGAAGAATCTATTAGTGCGATGTTCGACTAGTCTTAACGGCTAAACGGCAAGCACTATTTAAATCGCCTCAATATCGAGGCACAAAACCCCATTACAGGTCTGGTCGCGGTCTGTTTTGGCACAACATTGGAGACTATTATGTCTACTGATTTTACGTTATACGCGAAAGGTCGCGAGGATACAGGGAAAGGTGCGAGCCGCCGCCTGCGTCGTCTGGCCGGTGAAATACCAGCAATTGTCTATGGCGGAAAGAAAGACCCTGCCCGTATTGCTCTGATCCACAAAGACGTGATGAAAGCGCTGGAAAACGAAGCATTCTACTCACACATTATTGCTCTGGATATCGACGGCAAGTCTGAAGACGTTATCGTGAAAGACGTACAGCGTCATCCTGCAAAAGCCATTGTGCTGCATATGGACTTCTTGCGCGTCAGCAAGAACATCAAGCTGCAGACTCGAGTACCACTGCACTTTATCAACGAAGACATCTGTGTCGGCGTTAAGCTGGGTGGCGGTCTGATCGCTCACAGCATGACCGAGCTGGAAATCATGTGTCTGCCAGCAGATCTGCCCGAGTACCTCGAAGTGGATATGGCCGAGGTTGACCTAGGTCAAACCCTGCATATCTCTGATATCAAACTGCCACAAGGCGTTGAATCCGTTGCTCTGAGCCACGGTGATGACCACGATCTTCCAATCGCAGCTGTCAACAAGTCGAAAGCTAAAGACGAAGATGAAGAACCCGCACCTGCAGCTGATGCAGGCGCTGGTGAAGCAGACAGCGGCGCCGAGGAAGCAAGCGAAGAGTAATCTTCGCCTCTGCCCTCTAAGTAGGCCCTGACATTGGACGCGCCCGTAGAGTTAATAGTAGGGCTGGGAAACCCCGGCCCCAACTATGAACGGACGCGACATAATGTCGGGGCTGACTTGGTTCTGGAGCTGGCAAAATCCCTGCATACGGAACTCAAGCACGAGAGCAAGTTTTTTGGTGATACCGCTAGGGTCAGCATAGCTGGTCGCGATGTGCGCCTGCTGATACCCAGCACTTTTATGAATCTCAGTGGCAAGTCTGTTGCCGCGCTGGTCAGGTTCTATCAAATTGCACCGGAGAATATTCTGGTGGTGCATGATGAACTGGATATGGACCCGGGTATTGTCCGCTTTAAGAAAGGCGGCGGCCACGGTGGCCACAATGGTCTGCGTGACACCATTAAAAGCTTGGGTAATAACAAAGAATTTGCCCGCCTGCGCATTGGCATAGGCCATCCGGGACAAGCTAATCTGGTAGCCGACTATGTACTTAAAAAAGCCTCACCCAGTGATCAGCAATTGATTGCGAACAGCATAGATGATGCACTGCGTCACTTGCCCACTGCGGTAGAGGGTCATTGGGAAAAGGCGATGACTGCCTTACACAGTCTTTAATACCTGGCTCGTTACAGCCAGAGCAAAGGAAATAAAAAATGGGTTTTAACTGCGGAATTGTTGGATTGCCCAATGTTGGCAAGTCCACCTTATTTAATGCACTGACCAAAGCAGGGATAGGCGCGGAAAATTTCCCATTCTGCACTATCGAGCCCAATACGGGCGTGGTACCTATTCCCGATCCCCGTCAGGACAAAATCTCGGCCATAGTTAACCCTGAACGTATGATTCCCACCAGCATGGAATTTGTTGATATTGCAGGTCTGGTAGCTGGTGCATCCAAAGGTGAGGGCCTGGGCAACCAGTTTCTCTCCAATATTCGTGAAACCGATGCCATTGCCCATGTGGTGCGCTGTTTTGATGACGAAAATGTGATTCATGTGGAAGGCCAGATCAGCCCGCCAGATGATATTGATGTTATCAATACCGAACTTGCCCTGGCAGATCTCGACAGTGTCGAAAAAGCCATACTGCGGGCTTCAAAAGCCGCCAAAGGCAAAGATGCTGATGCTATAGCCCTAAAGGCGGTGGCGGAAAAAGTACTGCCCCATCTCAATGAAGCTAAGCCGCTGCGCTCCTTTGAGTTGACCGATGATGAATTAAAACTGCTCAAGCCTCTCAGCCTGCTTACCCTGAAGCCCACTATGTATATTGCCAATGTGGATGAGGAAGGTTTTGACAATAACCCCTATCTGGATGCAGTGAACAAAATTGCCGAAGCCGAAGGCTCAGTGGTTGTGCCCATTTGCAACAAACTGGAAGCAGAGATTTCGGAACTAGAAGACGATGAGAAAATCGAATTTTTGCAGGAAATGGGCATGCAGGAGCCAGGGCTAAATCGCGTGATTCGCGCTGGCTACAATCTGCTGGGTCTGCAAACCTACTTTACCGCCGGGCCAAAAGAAGTTCGCGCCTGGACTATACCTGTGGGTGCAACCGCTCCCAATGCAGCGGGCAAGATTCACACAGATTTTGAGAAAGGCTTTATTCGCGCCGAGATTATCGGCTATGACGACTATATCGCCGGAAATGGCGAGCAGGGAGCAAAAGACGCGGGCAAATGGCGTCTTGAAGGAAAGGACTACATAGTTAAGGATGGTGATGTAATACACTTCCGCTTCAATGTGTAGCGGCTGGTGAGCGCTGTCTCCGGACGCTGGAGACTGGGGGCATTACTTGCCCTAGCCACTGCTACTATGTGGGGCACGCTACCAATCGCGCTCAAGGGTGTGATGGTGACATTAGACCCAATCACCACCACCTTCTTTCGCCTATCTTTGGCAGCGGTGCTGATGACACCCTTTCTCGTGGTGCGCAGACGACTGCCCAATCATCGCAAGTTGCGTTCGCCGCGCCTGTTCTTTCAGCTTCTGGCTGCCGGGTTGTTGCTATCTGGTAACTATGGTTTATATATTTTTGGCTTGGAACGAACTGGCCCTGAGGCGTCCCAGGTAATGATTCAAATTGCACCAATGCTGCTGTTGCTAGCAGGCGTATTTGTGTTTAAAGAGTCCTTTTCCAGTGCCCAATGGTTTGGGTTTTTCGCCTTTGCCTCAGGTCTGGCATTATTTTTTAGTCATCATCTGGGTGATATTTTTATAGATCTCAATGATTATGGCGTGGGCCTGCTGATGGTTTCACTGGCCGCAGTCTGCTGGGCTGGCTATGCCATCATGCAAAAAATCCTGCTACAAGAATTTACCTCACAGGAAACCACAGTGGCTATATATTGGCTTGGCACTCTTTTATTTTTGCCCTTTTGTGACTTTTCCACCTTGGGCCAGCTTACGGGCACACAATGGGCCCTTCTGGCATTTTGCGGTCTCAACACAATCATTGCTTACGGATGTTTTGCCGAAGCTCTGGTGCATATCGAGGCATCCAGAGTCAGTGCGACCATCGCGGTGACGCCTTTGCTTACAGTTGGCATTGTGCAATTCATCCCTATGGCCGGTGTTACCGTAGAACCCTTAGGAGTTGTTTCGGTGTTGGGCGCCCTCCTTGTTGTAACTGGCTCAATCACCACAGCCGTGGCCAGAAAACCACACTAGAATAATAATTAAATATCCGCAATACAGGGTACATCTATGTTTAAAAAAATCGCAAAAGGTGCAAGCATTGGCCTGCTCGCAACAATAATAGCTGGCACTGGCTATATCGCCGCCATCACCCCAGGTGGACTCAGTGGCTTTTGGCTAATGGTAAGCACAGTTTCTGGCCTTAACACCTCAGCCCATGCTGCCGAAGAATCAACTCTAAAGGTAGCAGAGGGTTTTAGCCTAAAACTGGTCGCTAAAGACCTTGGCTATGTGCGCTTTTTAGCCATAACAGAACAAGATGATCTGGTGGCAACCATCGCTGACCGAGGTCAGATTCTATTGCTGCAGGACAGAGACCAAAACGGTACAACTGAGACTCAAACAGTACTAATTGATGGCCTCAATGAACCCCAGGGCATTTTTTTTGACGGTGACTGGCTGTACTTTAGTGAGAGTGGCACCGTTAGCCGAGTGGCCTTTGACCACAGCACCGCCAGCCTTGCTGGTGAGATCCAAGTCGTTCTCCAGGATCTGCCCTATGACCTTATTCACAAAGCCAAGGCCATTGGTATCTCCCCCGATCGCAAGCTTTATGTCGCGGTGGGCTCTCCGTGCAATGTCTGCGAACCGGAAGACCCTAGATATGCCGCAATGTTGCAATCAGAACTTGATGGCAGCAATCCGCAAATCTATGCGCGCGGATTACGCAACTCAGTAGGCTTCGATTGGGCACCTTGGTCCGGGGATCTCTATGCCACAGTCAATGCTAGAGACTTGCTGGGTGATAACTTCCCCCCAGACGAACTCAACCTGGTGGTTGAAAATGGATTTTACGGCTGGCCCTATGTTAACGGGGACAATATACCTGACCCTGATTTTGGCGATAAACGACCGGATCTTGCCAGCTCTGCTATAGCTCCTGCCTTTAAGTTCCGTCCTCACAACGCACCTCTGGGTATCCGCTTCGTAAAGGCTCATAGAAGCTTACCTCCGGGCTTTAATCGCATGGCACTGGTAGCGTTGCATGGCTCGTGGAATCGTTCCGTACTGGACGGTTATAAGGTCATCTCACTGCACTGGGATAATCAGGGCAACATCGAAAGTCGAGACTTTGTCAGCGGATTTTTAGCAGACGACGGCATTATGGGACGGCCTGTAGATATCGCCCAGGATCGCCAAGGACGTTTCTATATTACTGACGATTTGGGCGGGCAGATATACCGGGTAGAGTATGGGGCTGGGCAATAAAAACCTCTGGCCGAGGTCGATTTAACACTGCCGCCTGTTAGTAGCGCTGATACCTGGTTTGAAAAACAGAGAACTTCAGGGTAACCCAGTTTCACATAGCTTTCCTGGTACCAGCCCAGACAGCGCCAAAAAGACCTCGGCCAGAGGCATAGTTGTATTATGGGAAACAACAGTAAAAATATGATGAACAAGCTAACAGTAATGTATAGCAGTGCCTATAGATTGTGACTAATGTGATCTCGGTCACAGTAGATAGGAGATTTCGTTGGAATCCCTGGAAATCGGTTAGCAGGGCAATCTCAGCAGTGAAGTTCTTGACAAAAGCGCCCCATCTGGCGAAAATGCGCGCCCCTATCCCACAGGGTCTGCAACAAATTGTGGCTACGTAGCTCAGCTGGTTAGAGCACAGCATTCATAATGCTGGGGTCGGTGGTTCAAGTCCACCCGTAGCTACCAAAATAATCATAAAAATCAAATCACTATATGACTCAATCTCTGCCCTTTGGCGGATAGAAACCTTTCTGCTCGCTGGGCAACCACAGCGCAAGAAAATATGTGCCACAACCTAAGCACACGGCAAAGAAGGTTATGCTGTGGTAGAGGTAACGGTTACCACTTCTGGGGCCTTTCTCGATCCAGAGCTCTTAGAGGAGTTCCCAGCAGGTTGGCGTTTTGGGTGTGCAGCACTTAAAGCGGCTTAAAAATTAAAGTACAACCCGCGAGTGATTGACGGTCAGGCTAAAGAAACGTCGGGTATAACTTAAATATATAGATAAGCGCAATTTGGTTGCCTACATAAAAACTAGATATAAGTGATTACTCCTAATTAGAAAAATATCTTACGCCCTGCCATCCACAACAATCTGCATAGGTGGTATCTCTCTCAAAGGCTCAGGCTGGTTTTCACCCCAGTTTTCGCGATCCCTGACATTTAAGTAGTAAATCATAGCTGTGACATTACCTTGAGTAGCCTTCTCAAATAGTGCATTGGAGACCTTATTTAAACCCTCAGCGCGGCCCTTTTTATAGCACCCATGAACTCCGTATAAGGGAATCGCTGAATACGAGAGTGGTTTATTGAGGGATTAGTTTATCCAGACCAATCACCAGCAAACCAAGAGCAGCCGACCAAATGGCGCAGGCCAGAGTATCGCTCAAAGAGAATCTTAGGGACCGGGTTCCACTGACGCCCACCATCATAGGCACCAGACTTCTCACCGCAGGAATCAGTCGGCCAAAGACAACTGCCAATGCGCCGTGCTTTAGTATAAAAGCCTCAGCGCGCTGGAATTCACTCGCCCGTTTTTGCGCAAACTCAGTGTGATGGATTTTAGGACCAAACCAGCGCCCGAGATAAAAGCCCATATGGTCTGAAAGACAGGCACCGGCAAAGGCGAGAGGAATTATCTGGGCAAGGCTGACCAGCTGCTCGGTATAGAGAAGAGTAGAAACACTCAGCAAAATAACCCCGGATACCAGCAAACCAATGCCCGGGCATGCCTCAAGAAATGCCAGCAGCGGAATACTCATCCATGCATGCTGCTTATTGTTGGTGAGCCAGCTTAATATTAAATCGTCGATAGGTTTAGCCCTGCTATTTAAATCTCATAGATGATAACAGACTATATCCGATACAAAGCCTGGGATTGCCTGATATCTGTTTACGCTGTGGGTATAAAAAAGGGCTGCCTGCGCAGCCCTGATTTAATTAACCGTCAAAATTGACTTAGGAAAAGTCAGGATTTGAGGGGTCATATAACAGCTTGGCATTGTGCAGCTCTGGATTATTACAGGTCATAGCTGACTCAAGGGCTGCCTTCGCATCACCGCCCGTGGCCATCCAAGCTTCATTGCCCGCCTGCATAGCTTCCGGAGTTGAGTGGAAGTTTCCGAAAAATAGATCCACGGAATCATCCGAGCCGGCATTGCTGGCATAAATACCATAGGCATAAAAGTCTACTGTTGAGGCATCCAGGCCATCGAGCCAGCCATTGTACTGGGCAACTGCCCCGTCGACATCTGCCATGGTCTTGCCTTCATTGAGGTTGCATGGCGCATAGGCGGCAAAAAACTCACCTGACTCACCCAGCTCGCCAAAGCCGTAGGGGTCGCGGGCAAAATGGAAGTCCCAGGACACTCTATTAGCTTCATCGCAGGTCATTACAGATTGATATTTAGTCGACCAGGCTTGAGCAGCTTCACTGGCGGCCCATTGCTGCCACCCTGCGTCTGCAGCTTCTTTCGTGGTCCACTGCAATTCCCACCAACCATTGGGGAACTGATTGTTTTCACTCGCCGGCTCATAGCCCCAAGCACCAAGAATATCCCCAGGTAATCCGGCAGCGCGCCATTCGGCCACCATCTCCTCAGCGGCCTCTCGGCTGTAATCATCGCCACCGGTGCAAGGAATAAATTCATTATAAAAAGTCTGCCCGACAACACTGAACAGGACCTCTTGCTCTTCTACTGTAGCCTGGGGCACATCTGTGCCTTTATCTGTCGAACAGCCAGCCAAGACTAGTGTTGCCAAAATACCAATAATCAAATTTTTCATCTTAGTTCCCCTTGTTATATTGTTATTTATTGTCTTATTCGCTTTAGTATACAAACAGCTGACACCGCGATACAAGCGCCTATGGCTGGGTAGCCATCGCCATAAACTCTGCCACTATAGGATCATCCAGCTTTTTCTTAAAACAACAGAGCCCAAGATCAAAGGGAGGAATGCTGGTATCAGGCAATATTTCAACCCGATCTTTGACCGGACTATTATCCACTACCACAATAGGTGAAAGCCCAATACCACAGCCCAGAGCCACCATACTCACCAGAGCCTCCTGCCCGGAAACCTGGGCATAGACATTGGGGCGGCCCCCATATCTAAGCCTGAACCATTGCTCAAAACGCTTTCTGGCAACACCATGCTCGGGCAAGATAATCGGCATGTTGGCCCAGTCAATCTCGTCTGCCTGCAGCGCCTTTTGCACAGCGCAATTAATAGCTGGGGCGGTAATGGCCAATGGCACAGTGGCAATCGTCTGGAAATGAATGCTTGAGGGCAAGTCGTCAGGCCGCGCCGCAATCGCCAGATCTACCTTTTGGCTTTTGATCTGCTCAATGCCCTCAGCGGCATCCCCCGTATCTAGATTAATATCGATATTGGGATGGGCGAGGCGGAACTTTTCCAACAGTGGCGGCAGATAGGAATAGGAGGCGGTCACCGAACAGTAGAGTTTTACAGACCCGGAAAGCTCAGTCTGCGACTGATTCAAGGACTGCTTGAGGGAGGCAAAGTTCTCAATCTGCTGATCGGCATAGGCCAGCAACTTTTTGCCCTCGGCCGTTAAGAGTACCGAGCGATTATCGCGAATCAATAATTGACTACCGAGCTGGTCTTCAAGACGCTGAATGGACCGGCTTAACGTTGAGGGGCTAATGTGACAGGCGGCAGCAGTGCGACCAAAGTGCAGACTGCTGGCCAAATGTTTAAATAGCTCTAACGATCGAATATCCATAACTGCACCATAGCCATATCAGGATACTATTGCAAAAACTGCAACATGATAATGCGCATATATCGTTTTAAGCAATGATAATAAAAGCGTACAATGCCGTCCAAACCAATCAAAGCAACCCACCTTTAGCAGGTGGCCGGAGATAACAATGGCTAATTACTTTAATACCCTCAGCTTGCGCGACAAGCTCACCCAGCTCGGTAAATGCCGCTTTATGGATCGCGACGAATTCACCGATGGCTGCAATCTTATCAAAGACTGGAATATCGTTATTATTGGCTGTGGCGCACAGGGTCTGAATCAGGGCCTAAATATGCGTGACTCCGGCCTGAATATCTCCTATGCCCTGCGCGAGCAGGCCATTACCGAGAAACGCCAGTCTTTCCTCTGGGCTTCAGAGAATGGCTTTACGGTTGGAACTGCAGAAGAACTGGTTCCAGCGGCGGATCTGGTACTTAACCTGACCCCGGACAAGCAGCACACCGCGGCAGTAACAGCAGTTATGCCGCTGATGAAGCAAGGCGCTACTCTGGCCTATTCCCACGGCTTCAATATTGTTGAAGAAGGCATGCAGATTCGACCTGACCTGACTGTGGTTATGGTTGCACCCAAATGCCCGGGCACAGAGGTGCGTGAAGAGTATAAGCGCGGCTTTGGTGTTCCCACGTTGATCGCCGTGCATCCAGAAAATGATCCCAATGGTAATGGCCTGGCCATCGCTAAAGCCTATGCCTCCGCCACAGGTGGTGACAGAGCTGGTGTTCTGGAGTCTTCCTTTATTGCCGAAGTTAAATCTGATCTGATGGGTGAGCAGACTATCCTCTGCGGCATGTTGCAAACTGGCGCGGTGCTGGGTCATCAGCAGCTGCTGAACCTGGGTGTTGATGCGGGCTATGCGCGCAAGCTTATTCAGTATGGCTGGGAAGTGGTCACTGAAGGGCTCAAACACGGCGGCATCACCAATATGATGGATCGCCTGAGCAACCCGGCCAAAATCAGAGCCTTTGATATGTCCGAAGAACTCAAAGTGACTTTACGTCCGCTGTTTGAAAAACATATGGACGATATCATTGAAGGTGAATTCTCTAGAACCATGATGGTTGACTGGGGCAATGATGACGCCAACCTTCTGAAGTGGCGCGCTGCGACTGCCGAGAGTACATTTGAGCAGGCACCAGATTGCGACACCGAAATCACAGAGCAAGAGTTCTATGACAAAGGTATCTATCTGGTCGCTATGATCAAAGCCGGTGTTGAACTGGCCTTTGAAACTATGGTTTCCTCTGGCATTATCGAAGAATCAGCCTACTACGAGTCACTGCACGAGACGCCACTAATCGCCAACTGTATTGCTCGCAACAAGCTCTACGAGATGAATGTGGTAATCTCTGACACAGCAGAATACGGCAACTATCTGTTTACCCATGCCGCAGTGCCACTGCTGCAAGATCACGCCAACAGCCTGACTCTGGAAGATCTCGGCGGCGGTTTAACCGACAGCTCTAACGCAGTAGACAATATTCGACTGATTGAAGTAAATGACGCGATTCGCGACCATGATGTAGAAATCATTGGCCACGAGCTTCGCGGTTATATGACTGATATGAAGCGTATTGTCGAAAACGCTTAAAGGATCGCCAACAGATAAAGAGCCGAAAACTCTTTAGGCTAAAAAAAACCGGATTGTCGCTAAGCCCAATCCGGTTTTTTTGTCTCTAAAAAGAGCCTGAAAAGCTAGCCCCTATGGGACAGCAGCGCCTTAATCATCGAGATAGTCATCAGTGCCATCACCAGAGAGAATGGCAGCGCACCAATAATCATCGCCGAGCGCAGAGCATCCATACCCCCAGCGGCCAACAATACTCCCACCAGCAGAGCAAAGATCACTCCCCAGATAATCACATGGGCCGCCTGCTTCTGAGTCTGGCTGCCACCAGAGGCCAGAGTATTAATAATCAAAATACCGGAATCTGCCGAGGTCACCAGAAAAGTCAGCAATAAAGTCACCACCACCACAGACAGGGCAATAGCCAACTCTGGCGACAGCATTAGATTAATGGTTTCAAATAACTGGGCAGAGATATCCGCACCCACAATAGCCCCCTGTGCCACACCGCTGAGCTCAAGATCAATGGCAGTAGCGCCCACAAAGCTAAACCAGGTCAGACAGATTAATGAAGGGATAATCATAGCGCCCAGCACATACTCACGCACTGTGCGGCCACGGGATACCCGAGCTAAAAACAGACCCACAAAGGGCGCAAAAGCAATCCACCAGGCCCAGTAGAAAATATTCCAGGCACCCTGCCAGCTCTGCAGTGCAGCCCCTACCTCGGTATCCGGATCATTCCACACTGTGGTAGACATGGATGGCAGAGCAATCAGATAGTCCCAGATGGCGTAGCCAAATGATTTAATCGCAAAGGCCGTGGCGCCAAACAGGATAAAAAACAGCACCAGAAACATCGACAGACCCATATTGATATTGGATAGCCATTTAATACCCCGCTGCAAACCAGATAGCGCAGATAGGCAAGAGGCGCCGACAATAATCACCAGGCCCGTTATCTGGGCCGCCAAAGTGGGCTTGCCCGCGCCATCGACAATCCACTGCATACCGCTGATATTAAACATACCAGAGGCAAACTGGGATACACCGTAACCAATGGTCACCCCCAGGCCAATCAAGGTCGCCAGAATGGCAGCAATATCCACCAGATGACCCAGAGCGCCAGACATGGAGCTGCCAAATAGCGGCTGCAAGCCGGTGCGAATGGTCAGCGGCAAACCTCGGCTGTAGCAGAGATAGCCCAGAGACATACCCACCACACCGTAGCAGGCCCAGGGAGTTAACCCGTAATGGAGCAGCGCCCATTTGTAGGCATTGCGCACATTGTCGGCATCCATACCAGCGCTAAGGCCCTGAATAGTGTCGGGATTACTGGCAAAGTGAAAAATAGGTTCGGCTGTGGAATAGGTCAGCATGCCAACTCCAATACCTGCACCAAACATCATAGAGAGCCAGGTAAACATAGAGAATTCTGGTTTTTCACCGGCGACACCCAACACCACCTTGCCGGTGCGCGGCCACAGCGCCAAAAACAGGCAGGCCAGGGTAAAGAATGCGGTGACATACATATACCAGCCACCAAAGGAAGAGGTTGACCATAGCTGCAGAGCCAACAATTGCTCGCCAGCGCGCTCTGGCGATAGCCCAACCCAGCCAATCAGCGCAATAATAAGCACCTTGGGAAAGGCTGCCACAGTGATATTAAAGCCCTTATAAAAGCCCTGGTCTTCGGTTTGAATAGATACTGACTGATTAGCCTCCACTGCCCAACTCCCCCTTTTTATTATTGCGATGTCTGTGACATCTTTATGTTGGCAACCAGTGGATGTTAGAAAGCGTTGTTGTTAAACGGTGCTGATAAGCTGGAAACCTCTAGCTAATAGACAGTACAGCGTTCGCAGCGTTTCATCAACACTGATAGCGACATCGGTTTACGTGAACAGATAGAAATTCGAATACGAAGACAGGAGCGGAGAAAAATGGGCAGGCCCGGAGAGATTACCGGGCCTGCCGACAAATGCAGTGAGTTATCCTAGTTTTGGTCTGCACCACGTAGCGCATACCAACCGATATAGATGTAGCACAGCATTGGGACGATAAAGCTCAACTGAATACCGATGCTGTCAGCAGCAACACCCTGCACCAACGGTATTAGTGCACCACCAACAATCGCCTGACAAACCAGGCCAGAACCTTTACTGGTCATCGAACCCAGACCTTTAACCGCCATGGTAAAGATAGTTGGGAACATAATAGAGTTGAAGAAGCCCACGGCCAAAATCGACCACATGGCAACGTCACCAGTGCTGTTCATGCTGACGATAATCATAACGATCGCGATTAACGCATTGATGGCCAGGTACTTGGTCGCTGCGATGTAGTTCATAAGCGCGGCACCCACCAGACGACCAATCATGGCTGCACCCCAGTAGTAAGCGACCATTTCACCAGCTTCTGCTGAGCTTAAACCAGCGATAGAGCTCTCGGAGAAATAGTTAACCAGGAAGCTACCAATAGAAACTTCGCCACCCACATAGAGGAAGATAGCCAGTGCGCCCAGTACCAGCGGGCGGTGGTTCCACACTGAATCACCGGAATCATCTTCCTTAGTCTCAACATGGGCCAGAATCGGCAGGCGGATAAATCTGAATACTGCCGCTGCAGCAACCAGCAGAGCACCAATCATAACGTAGGGCATCTGTACGGCAGAGGCATCAGCCGCAACTGCACCCAGAATAAGAGCCGAACCCACAATAGGACCTACAGTAGTACCAAAAGAGTTAGCAGCCTGAGCCAGATTCAACCGGCTGGCAGCGGTCTTCTCAGGCCCCAATGCTGCAACATAAGGGTTGGCGGCAACCTGCAAGATAGTAATGCCGCTCGCTAGAACAAAAAAGGCAAACAGGAAAAGAGCATAAACATGAACTTCTGCAGAGGGATAAAACAACAGACAACCCGCAGCAGTTGTTAGCAGACCGAGCACAATACCCTGCTGATAACCAACCTTGTCAATCAGCTTTCCGGCAAATGGAGATACCACAAAATAAGCCCCGAAGAAGCAGAACTGCACCAGCATCGCTTGGGTGTAGTTAAGGTCAAAAGACTCTTTCAGGAAAGGAATAAGAATATCGTTAAGAACAGTAATAAAGCCCCAGAAGAAAAACAGGCAAGTCATTGCGATAAACGCGAATGTCTGTGTTCCCTGTTCCTGACCCTCTGCCACTGTTGCGCTTGAACTACCCGAAGTTGAACCTGCCATGCGTACCCCCTAATAAATTGAATTTATAATATTTATCTCTAGCCGATAAGACTAATTTGACTCAGCCGGCAATACAATAGGGGTAGTGCAACATTGGGCACTTAGGTCGCAAGATAATGCTGTTTGGTCGCCTTTATTTTAAATAACTCAAACTATTGAGTCTCAGACAGCATTACATGCATAACCTGCTTTAGCCCATCGTGCAATGTGCGAATCTCGTTGAGATTATGGGGATCACTGATCCAGTGATAGACAATACCAATAACTGAGGCACTAAACTGATCAGCAATCAGCTGAGCAGATGCCGAGGGCGGGACCACATTTGCGGCAATACCCTGCTCTATCCAGCTAATAACATCGGCGCGCCTGCGATCGTGAATCCCTGCAATCACCGGCTTTAAGCGGGACTCTGGTGTGAGAGATTCAAACCACAATCGGTAGAAAGCCTCCACATGGCGCGGCGCCTCTTCACAAAACTTGCTGTGGGCATCCAGTGCCGCAGCGATGGCATCATAGCCACATTTGCCTCTGGTCACTGCAGTTAACTCAGCGAGCCATTCATCACCCACGGAACGCAGCACAAAATCAAACAGGCCTGCCTTATTGCCAAATCTGTACCCGGCCAGACCGCGGGAATATCCCGCTTTTTCACCCACATCTTTTAATGTGGTCTGCTCGGCACCATGTTCAACGATCAGATCAATGGCAACCTCGAGCATTTTTGCATCGGAGATTTCCTTGCGCTCAATCTGAGTGAGGCGAAGAGCTTTGGCCATAATATTAAGTCCTGTGGGTTCCGCAGTAACAGACAATGCTTACATATTGCGGCGGTACTGACCACCTACATCAAACAGTGCATTGGTTATCTGTCCCAATGAACAACAGCGAACCGCCTCCATAAGTACCTCAAAGCCATTATCACCCTGACGTACTGCATCCTGAAGCCTCTTGAGCATAGCCTCAGAGGAATCTGCATGCTGACTGTGAAACTCTCTCAGGCGCACAATCTGGCTTTTCTTTTCATCGTCGGTAGATCGAGCCAACTCAATTTCCACCTCAGTCTCTTCAGCCTCACTGAGGAAGGTATTCACCCCTACAATCGGCAGCGAGCCATCATGCTTCTTATGCTCATAAAACATCGACTCCTCCTGAATTCTGCCGCGCTGATAACCTGTCTCCATAGCACCCAGCACACCACCACGATCAGAAATTTTCTCAAATTCCTGCAGCACAGCCTCTTCCACCAGATCAGTGAGTTCATCAATAATAAATGCGCCCTGACTGGGGTTTTCATTTTTCGCCAGACCCCATTCCTGATTGATAATCAGCTGAATGGCCAGAGCCCTGCGCACCGACTCCTCGGTGGGCGTGGTAATGGCTTCATCATAGGCATTAGTGTGCAGGCTGTTGCAGTTATCGTAGATTGCGATCAAGGCCTGCAGAGTAGTGCGAATATCATTAAAGTTCATTTCCTGGGCGTGCAGAGAACGGCCAGAGGTCTGGATATGATATTTCAGTTTTTGACTGCGGGCATTGGCACCATAGCGGTCACGCATGGAAGTGGCCCAGATACGCCGCGCGACCCGGCCCATAACTGTGTACTCTGGATCCATACCATTGGAGAAGAAGAACGACAGGTTGGGAGCGAAGTCGTCAATATTCATACCTCTGGCCAAATAGGCTTCAACAAAGGTAAAGCCATTGGACAGCGTAAAGGCAAGCTGGGAGATCGGGTTGGCCCCAGCCTCGGCAATATGGTAACCAGAGATAGAGACAGAATAGAAATTGCGAATGGCCTTATCAATAAAGTACTGCTGCATATCACCCATCATACGCAGGCTGAATTCTGTGGAGAAAATACAGGTATTCTGACCCTGGTCTTCTTTGAGAATATCCGCCTGCACCGTGCCGCGCACCCGCATCAAAGCATTGGCACGCAACTCATCGTACTCTGCCTGGTCGGGCTGGCGCTTATGCTCCGCGGCAAACTGATCGACCTGCTGGTCTATCGCAGTATTTAAAAACATCGCCAGAATCGTTGGCGCCGGACCATTGATGGTCATGGATACCGACGTCATAGGGTCGCAGAGGTCAAAGCCATCGTAGAGCGCCTTCATATCATCCAGCGTACAGATGGACACACCCGCATTACCGACCTTGCCGTAAATATCCGGACGCTCATCTGGATCCCAGCCATAGAGGGTTACTGAATCAAATGCCGTGGATAGTCTCTTTGCGTCGCTATACTCCGACAGCGCCTTAAAGCGTCGATTGGTTTTAAAGGCATCGCCCTCACCGGCAAACATGCGCGCCGGATCTTCACCTTCACGCTTAAAGGGAAACACCCCGGCCGTATAGGGAAACTCACCTGGCAGATTTTCCAGCATCAACCACTTTAATAAATCCCCATGGTCCTTCATGCGCGGCAGAGACACCCGTGAAATTTTATTACCCGACAGGGACAGACTATTAAGCTTGGTGATGATCTGCTTGCCATTGGGCAGCACATCAACTTTTTCATCACCGGAATAGGCCTCAACCATAGCCGGCCAATTCTCCAATAACTCAGAGGCCCTGATATCCATGCTCTTTTCCCGCAATGTAATCAGCTGATCAATCTCAGCAGGCGCATCGGCACCTGAATCACTGAGCATAGCCTTGGCACCAGACAACTGCTGCACTTCCCGCGCCAGATTAGCCTGCACTGCCACTTGACGGTGGTAGTCGCGGACCCCGGCGGCAATTTCTGCCAGATAGCGCTGGCGATCTGCCGGCACGACCACAGATTTTTCCGAGGACGTGCGAATCGTTACAGGGGACAGATGCCGTTCAAATTGACCCAAACCTCTGGCCTGTAGCAATGTGACCAACTCCTGATAGGCTGCGGTAACACCATCATCATTAAACCGAGATGCAATGGTGCCGAACACCGGCATAGTATCGGGCATCTGAGTCCAGGCCTCGCGGTTGCGCTGCATCTGCTTGCACACATCCCGGTAAGCATCTTCGCTGCCTTTGCGATCAAACTTGTTAATAATCGCCAGCTCGGCGTAATCCAGCATATCAATTTTTTCCAGCTGGCTCTGGGCACCAAACTCTGGGGTCATCACATAAATTGGCACATCAACATAGGGCACAATGCCGGCATCACCCTGACCAATACCAGGGGTTTCAACCACTACCAGATCAAAGCCGCCCAGGCGCATTGCACTGACAATATCTGTGAGGGACTCAGGCACCTCACCTGCCGCTCCTCTGGTGCCAATAGAGCGCATATAAATATTCGGAGAATAAATTGCATTCATGCGAATGCGGTCACCCAACAGGGCGCCGCCGGTCTTGCGTCTGGTCGGGTCAATCGCCAGCACTGCAATCTTTAACTGGTCTGCGCTGTCCTGACGGAAACGGCGAATTAATTCATCGGTCAATGAGGACTTACCTGCACCACCTGTGCCGGTAATTCCCAACACAGGAACGGTATTTGATAAAAACTGCGCCTGCTCCCGCAAACTCTTTAGCTGCTGATCATCAAGCTCATTGCGCTCGATAGCAGTGATAAGAGCCGCCAGATTACGCAGACCGCCATCGGCAATATTAAGATCTTTGGACTCAGTGGTTATCGGCGAACCAGAGTTGAGAGAACAGCGCTCAATCATGTCGTCGATCATGCCAACCAGGCCGATATTTTGGCCGTCATGGGGCGAATAAATGCGTTCCACACCATATTCCTGAAGCTCGGCAATTTCAGCGGGGACAATCACCCCACCACCACCGCCAAATACACGAATATGCTCAGCCCCAGCTTCTTTAAGCAGATCAATAGCATATTTAAAGTACTCAACATGGCCGCCCTGATAGGAACTGATGGCAATACCCTGAACATCTTCCTGCAATGCAGTTTCCACCACCTCCGCCACCGAGCGATTGTGGGCCAGATGAATCACCTCGACGCCAGCGCCCTGAAGAATACGGCGCATAATATTGATTGAGGCATCGTGGCCGTCGAAGAGACTGGCCGCCGTGACAAAGCGCAGCGGTGGAGCATTCTCCTGAGGATCTGTGTCTGGTGCAGATGCGTTATCTAATTTGGCTGAGGACTTGTTCATAGTAGCTCCGGTCATTAAAACCGCCGCCAGCTTTACCACTGGCAGCAAAAATTTGGTCTTCACGAGCGACATCTTAATAATCTTGCTTGTTACATGCAAGTAAGTTAATTGACCACAAAAATTCAGGTCGTTTTAGCGGGGCTAATTAGGGGGGATTAACTTAATTCAGCTTCGGCATACTGATAATAATCAGCTATGGCCAGTCCTGCAGCGACACTGGTAAAAGGATCATGCTCCACCACTTTGCCGGCAAACTGATTGTCGAGAATATCCTTAACTGCGGGAATTAATGAAGAACCGCCAGTGCGCAGTACCAGATCTATATCTCCGGCCTGATAACCGGCCTTATCAAGAATCCGCGAAATGGCCTGCTCAAATTCAAATAGCAACGGCGAAATCATCGCCTCAAAATCCCAGCGCTCCACCTCGACCTGAATATCTATCTCCGGAATATCCAGCACCGCGGACTCCTGCACCGACAACTCAGCCTTAAATGCCTTAATGGCCTCAAAAATTTGATAACTGTAATTCTGCTGAATCAAATCATAGAGCCGCTTGAATTTATCTGCGGCAGCATCGGATTGGGCCATGCGCTGCATCACTGGCGCAGTGTATTTATTTTGGTTGAGCATATAACTGATTGGCCAATTGATAAGCAGCTCTTCATATTCACCAAATGGAAACAGGGTATCCACCTCTGCCCCGTCCACCACCCGGGTCCAGCGCTCACCCTTGCCCAGCAACGGAAACACCAGTTGGCGAAAAATCGTCTGATCAATCCTGTCCCCACCGAGGGCAATACCATGGGTGGCCTCGACCTCAAAGGTTGATCCGCTGCGGCGCAACACACTGAAGTCCAATGTGCCGCCACCAAAGTCTACCGTCAGCACCAACTCATTATTGCTGTGGGGGAAATTGTGCAGATAACTCAAAGTCGCCGCTGTGGGCTCCGGGCAGAATGACTGCTGGGTAATACCCGCATGGCCATAGGATTCTCCCAGCCGCTCCAGAGCAATATTATTGCGCTCACTACCAGAGCCTTCAAAATTGACCGGATGGCCAATACAGGCATGGTCAACCCCTCTGCCTGTGGCCGCCTCCAGGGCCTGGCGAATACCCACCAAAATAGGAGTGATCAGGGCCACCAGGCGAAACGATCGCTCAAAGATTGCAATGCGATCAATTAAGGTATTGCCCAGCAGTCTCTTGGTGCCGCGAAACAGACGGCCAGGCAGGCTGCCATCATTAAAGGCTTGGCCATAGACCTTATTTGTATCAGACTCTCCGGGGCCGCCCATGGCACTCTCGCCACCCCCAGTGCCGCTGCGTGCCTCACCCAGCAACTCTGCGCTCAGCTCAACCTTTCGACCTCTGTTACCACTGATATAGTCACTGATCGCCTTCTGCCCAATCGCCGAGACATACTGTCGATCAATATAATTGGCTGAGGGCATAATGCTCTGGGGCTCGGCCAGCTTCACCAGCAGCAGCTCTTGGCCATCATAAATTGCAGCTGCGCTGTTACTGGTACCAAAGTCGATACCAATGCCCAGTCTGGCACTGGGTCGTTGAGAATATTCCTGCATGAAAATATCGCTGAAAAACCTGTGATTGATGATTGTTATTTTAATCTATTTGAGCTGAGTCAGGGACATCAGATGATGATTATTTGTTTAACAGAGTTTCCTCAGTGAATTATTGCAACTACAATCCGGGCAAAACAAAAATACAAGAAGGTTTCTATGAGTAACCCAGCATCCGCCGTTATTGTTGGTGGCAGCCATGCCGCCGTGCAATTAATGATCAGCCTGAGACAATCTGGTTGGGACGGAGATATCACTGTGATCAGTGAAGAACCCTATATGCCCTACCAGCGCCCTCCTCTCTCCAAAGCCTATCTGGCCGGTGACAGCAGCGACGACAAGCTGGCTCTGCGCGCGCCGGCAGTTTACGAAAAACTCAATGTGAACTTTAAACTGGGTCTGGTGGTTACCGCCATAGATACAGTAGATAAAACAGTCGAGCTGAATAATGGCGAGACTATCGGCTTTACCAAGCTGGCGTTATGCACCGGCGCCAGAGCCCGACCATTGCCAATTCCCGGCGCCGACCTTCAGGGCGTTCATTACCTGCGCACCATGGATGATGTTAAAGCGATCCAGCAATCGGCGACGACCGCAAAGACGGCTGTGATTATTGGCGGGGGTTATATCGGCCTGGAAACTGCCGCTTCACTCACTAAACTGGGCGTTGCGGTCACTGTGCTGGAAACTGAATCGCGCCTGCTGCAGAGAGTGGCCTCAGAAACAACCTCGGATTTTTATCTGCGTCTGCATCAGGAACAGGGCGTTACCATAAAACTAAATACCCTGGCCTCCGCTCTGACAGGTGAGGGATCTGTCTCAGGGGTTGTCTGCGCCGATGGCCAGACAGTCAGTGGGGATATGGTTATTATCGGCATTGGTGTTATTGCCAATACGGAGTTGGCCTCGGCCGCAGGACTTGAGGTAGACAATGGAATACTGGTTAATGAATTTGCCCAGACCAGCCACCAGGATATTGTGGCCGCCGGCGACTGTACCAATCACCCCAATTCGATCCTTAAAACCAACCTGCGCCTCGAGTCTGTTCCCAATGCCACAGAACAGGCCAAAGCGGCTGCCGCCAGCATCTGCGGTATCGAAAAACCCTATGCCGAGCTACCCTGGTTCTGGTCCGATCAATATGATGTCAAACTGCAAATTGCCGGCATCAATCAGGGCTACACAGACGTTGTTATCAGAGGGAATAACAGAAGTCGCAGCTTTAGCCTGTTTTATTTGCAAGACAACAGAGTATTAGCGGCCGACTGTATCAACCGGCCCAAAGATTTTATGCTGACCAAAAAACTTATCTTGCAGGGCAAAGCAGTCGATAGGCAAACCCTGGCGGATGAAACAATTGAACTGAGAACATTGATACAAGGATCATAAAGTTGTCTGGCCCAGGCCACTGATTACAGCGTTTAAACTAAGGGGCAAGCTGCTGGACGCTGGGGAACCTAAACTCTAATTAACCTCAGACTGAGCAAAGGCCTGTCTGGTTAGATTTTCCAGACTACCGTCCTGATGGACAATGATATTGTCCTCAATGCGAATACCACCATAGGGCAAAAACTCGTCAATCAGGGACCAATTGATTACTCCAGCATGTTCTCCTGCTTTGAGTCTGTCCAAAAACGCGGGAATAAAATACAGCCCTGGCTCGACCGTGTGTATCTGATTGGCCACCATGGGCGAAGCAGCTCGAAGTTTGGGATATTTTTTGTGCGGAGGAATAATATCCCCCTGAGCATTGGCAAGCTGACTGCCTTTGTCATGCACATTACATCCCAGATGATGACCCAGACCATGTGGATAAAATGAGCCCAGGATCTCTTTTGCCACTGCCTCTTCCGGTGATAGCTTTAGCAAGCCAAATTCAACCAATACCTCGGCGATTTTGTGTTGCGACAGCACATGCAGGTCAACCGGACTCTCATCTATGCCGCCAGCTGACACCAGTTCCTGCTGCTTAATATCCATCAAGGCAATCATGGCGGCGAAATCACAACCTGGATCATAGGCATAGGTGCGGGTTATATCAGATGCATAACCATTGACCTCAACCCCGGCATCGATCAAAAAGCTGCGCGGTGGCTGAGGCTGCTTAAATAGATTGTGGTGGTGGAGCACGGCCGCATGTTCATTGACTCCGGCAATAATGCCGTAGGGCATTTCACTCTCGCGACAATCACAGGCGGCCAGATAGGCAGCCGCAATCTGTACTTCAGAAGCACCGGCCATAAACGCCTGCTGAGCTGCGCGATGAGCAGGAACAGCACGGCGGTTGGCCTCGCGCACAGACTCCTGCTCGTAGAGGGTTTTGCCCCGGCGCTGATAATCAATTTGGTGGAGAACAGCCTGCGGGTTCCAATGCTCTGCGACCACGCCCAGCTCATTGGTTTCATTGATAAATGCCGTAGCTTCATCGATGAGGAATTTTTTAACCTCCTCAATACTTGAATATTCAATAACCTCAAAGGCCTGTTCAAAACCTGCTGGCAGGCTTTCAGGCGCTGTGTGCCAGATATCTTCGACAGTCAGCAAAAACAGGCGCGGTTTCTCTCTATCTCTGGTGATCTGCAAATAGCAGCCCGCTCTGGTAGCCAGCGGCACCCATTCCCTAAAGTACGGATTGGCCTTAAATGAGTACGCCATATCATCTTGAAATTGCATTTTGGTTTCGCCAGAACCAATAACAAGTTCAGGGTAATCTGTAGCGTTGAGAATGGTCTGAAAGCGCGCAGTTTTTTCGCCGATATGGCGCTGATATAACAGCGCCAATTCATGGTTATAAGCTTGCGGATCTAGCGTTGAAAGCTTGGTATCGATTGGCTGAAACTTACCCATATTAGGCTTTGCCCTTAGCTTTTCTGTTGAAATAAAACATAATCATAGACCAACTTAGGCACCTCTGATAACCCCTGCTTCTGGATCATTAAAGGTATCTCGATCAAGCAATCCCTCACTGTTGGCGACCACGGTCGTGACCATGGCATCACCGGTAACGTTAGTCGCAGTGCGGGTCATATCCAACAGCCGGTCCACACCTATAATCAAACCGATTCCCTCCACCGGAAGGCCCACTTGATTGAGTACCATTACCAGCATCACCAGACCCACACCAGGTACGGCGGCAGTGCCAATAGAGGCCAGAGTAGCAGTCAATACCACCGTTAAATAGCCGTCCAGCCCCAGGCCGATATTGTAGGCCTGAGCAATAAATACTGTGGCGACGCCCTGCATAATCGCAGTGCCATCCATATTAATAGTTGCACCAAGGGGTACAGTAAATGAGGCGATACTATTGTTAACGCCCAGACGCTGCTCAACCGTGCGCAAGGTTACCGGCATGGTTGCACCGCTCGATGCAGTACTAAAGGCCAGAGCCAGCGCAGAGCGCATTTTGCTTAAAAAGGTTCTTACACTGAGGCCAGTGAAAAACTTGAAAATGAGAGAATAAACACCAAGGCTGTGCAGTAGCAGCACAAACAATACGGTAAAAAAGTACTTGGCCAGACTCAAAATCATGCCAATACCGACATCGGAAAATAGCTTGGCTAACAGGCAGAATATGCCATAGGGCGCCAGCTTCATCAGTATCATGACCATGGTCATAATAATTTCATTAAGATCATTAAAAAACTCGCTGATTCGCTGCCCTTTTTCACCAGATTTAGAAATCGCAAAACCCATCAACAGGCTGAACACAATGACCTGCAATATGCTGCCATTGGCCATTGACTGAACCGGGTTGCTGGGGAATATGTTAATAATAGTATTTTTCAGTGGTGGTGCTTCTTTAGCCACAAATTCGGTTGCCATAGCCAGATCAATGCCGACACCGGGGCGAACAATCACGGCCACCATAATCGCCAGAGCAATAGCCAGAGCTGTAGTGGTCATATACAGAGCCACAGTTCTGGTGGCAACAGCACCCATGCGCGAATTGTTACCCAGTGATGAAACACCACAAATAAGGGAAACAAAGACCAGGGGCACAACCAGAAGCTTTAATGAGCGCACAAATATCTGTCCAACAGTGTCAAACAGGCCATCAACCAAATATAGGTCCAACCAGGTTTGCACAGCCACTGGCAGCAGATTGCCGCTAGAGATGAAATTAAGAAGGGCCCCCATAAGGAGGCCCATTAGCATAGCTACAACTATTCGCTGAGTCAGACTCATAATGTAATCCTGTTACCTTATTATTAGATTGTTATAAGCCTACTCAGCTGTGTTGCTCAGAAGCTGCAGTTAGCTCTCAAGTACCAGGAACCACCTTCATAGTTAGCCGCAGTGCGTCGTGGATATTGCAGACCTGCACTCATGCGGTTAGCGTTGGGGGCATCAATGTCATCAACATATTTGTCGAGGATATTTGAGCCACCAGCAGTGATTCGCAGATTTTCGCTAACATCATAACCCAGTTCGAGATCAAGATAGAAAATCCGGTCGATCGAGGCTGAAGGATCAGACTCTGCCCCACTGCCTCTGAACCACCAGAGACAAAGTACACATGATCTAATCCCTCTGGTGAGCGCTGAATCAGGAAATCTGGCAAGCTCTTCCCCAGGTTCTGAGGTAAAAAGCCCATGTGGGCAAAGGCAACGCGATCCAGCTGCTGCTTAAATGACTCAATCACTCGCTCTTAGAAATGCCCCAGCCAGGACACTGCGGCAGCAGTAAAACTCGACAGCCGCGCGGCAGCCTCAAAGGTTCGTAAGGCATTTAGCGGCGGCAGTTTTCTGGACATAGCTGACCTTTCTGATTTTAGTCTCGATAATACAGCGTTGCAGGCACAAATAAACGCCATTTACAGACAGATTTCAGTGATCCAACAATATACAACTGGCGTAACAATGTTTAAGGTAGCAATAAGCAGTGTAGGCATGTTGAGAAAAACGATTGATACGCGAGACAAAAACGCACCGGCGCAAAATAGAGTTGCCGTTTTGAACTCCTCAGAAAAGCGATCAGACCAGTGGAGTCTGCTGCTTATTGCTGTAGGTGAGAACCGCGATCGCCAGGCGTTTGCCAAGCTTTTCAAACATTTTGCGCCTTTATTAAAAAGCTTTGCCCAAGCTAGCCGCCATGAAGGCTGGTTTCCAGGGTTGAGTGAAGATTTAGTTCAAGAGGTGATGATAAAGGTTTGGCAGAAAGCCGCCGGGTACAAACCGGAGAAGGCCTCAGCAACAACCTGGATCTACACCGTAGCGCGCAACTGTCGGATCGATATGCTGCGCCGCAAGAGTAATACCCAACACCTTCCCCTGGAAAATGAAGACTTCTGGCACGAGCCAGATGAAGAGACACCGATTTCTTTACTGCGGCAAAAACGCAGTGAGGACAAACTGCAAAACAGCCTCTCTCAACTGCCCAGAGAGCAGGACGAGATTCTGCGCAAAGTGTATCTGGAAGGAAAATCACACGCCGAGGCGTCCAACGAGCTTGGTCTGCCCTTGGGTACAGTCAAATCAAGAGTGCGATTAGCGCTTCAGAAGATGCAAATTCTGGTGACACCAGAATATCAGGACGAGTTACACCATGAATAATAAACTAACCCAACATCCAGACAATGCAATGCTGGTGGAGTTTTCGGCAGGAACTCTGCCAACAGCTGCATCAATCTGTGTTTCCGCCCATCTACACTTTTGCCAGAAGTGCCGCGCCGAGCTGCTGCGCTTGGATCAGGTAGGATCACAGCTAATGACAGAGGCCGAGCCTGCTGACGTTGATGACAGCCTGTTTGACAGCGTTATGGCTAAGATAGAGAAAGCTGAGGCGGCGCCCCCTGAGAATATTGATCAAAAGAGCGATAATGGATTTCCGTTTTCGGTTAACCGACTATTAAACAATCCCGCCCATCGACCAATCTGGAAACGCATGTCAGGCTCAGTTGATGTGGCGCGGTTTAAGACCGGGCAATCCGACTACGAAGTGGCTCTGCACAGAATCTGTGCCGGCGGTAAAACCCCAAAGCATGATCACCAGGGCACTGAGTACACAGTGGTACTCAAGGGCAGCTTTTCTGATGAGCGTGCCGTGTATAACGAAGGGGATTTTTTAGTGAGGCAGCCGGGCGATGTCCATCAACCCATGGGCGCTCAAAATGGTGAGTGCATTTGTCTGTCAGCGCTGGACGCACCCATCAAATTAACTAATCCTCTGGGATTCTTGATGAAACCATTATTGAGAATCAACCCAATGTAAACAGTTTCTACCCCATAGAAAATCTTAGTGAGACCCTTATCACCGCGCGCAAGCGCGGTTTTTTTTTGCCTGGCCTAAAGGCGAATATTGATACCCTGATCAGCCATATACTGCTTGGCCTCTGGCACTGTATGTTCACCAAAGTGAAAGATACTGGCAGCCAGAACCGCATCAGCCTTGCCATGAATAATCCCATCCACAAGATGCTGCA
>Ga0233426_10000426_pt1 | contig 45579 bp, 49 predicted proteins | sample SI_118_April2016_6_FD_179875 | JGI IMG/M metagenome (GOLD analysis project Ga0233426, IMG submission 179875) | Seawater microbial communities from Saanich Inlet, British Columbia, Canada - SI_118_April2016_10_MG | ecosystem: Environmental > Aquatic > Marine > Inlet | place: Canada: British... | reverse complement strand
GTTATAACGAAAAAACAGTAGTATTTAGATTTGTAAATTATCCAGATGAATTTATAAAAATGATTGATGTTTTTAAAAACTAAATAAACCAAATTCCTATTCCATTAGTAAAATAGTTTTTATAAAGAACTATTTTATTTTTTTGCCTTTTTTTTGGAAATAATTATAGTGATTTTAATATATATACCTTTAATATACTTTCATGAATTATTCAGAGTTATTTGAAAAAGAATACTGACGTTTAAATGATCAACAGAAAGCTGCTGTTGATAGTATTTATGGTCAAATAATGGTTGTTGCTTGACCAGGTACAGGGAAGACTCAAATAATAGGGTTAAGAACTGCAAATATCATCAAACAAGCTGCTGTAAATCCTGCAAATATTCTGATTACTACTTTCACAGATGCGTGAGTGATTGCTATTAGAAAGAGGCTCATAGATTTTTTAGGAAATGATGCGTATAAGGTGAATGTCTCTACTATTCATTCACTCTCTTCTGATATCATAAAAACTTTTCCTGAGAAATTTATTGAATATAAAGCTTCAAATTTAGTAGATGACGTTGATGGATATGAAATCATCAAAAACATCATAGATAATTCTGATTTAGAATTTCTAATCAGTCAATACGATAGTTATTATTACTTGCAAACTATAAAGTCTAAAATATCTACATTAAAACAAGAATGAGTGAGTCCAGCTAAATTACAAATAGCTATAGATAAACAAATTATTGAAAATATAGAATTATTAGGAGAAATTAAACCGACTCTTAAAAAATACGAATCAACAAGATTAAAACAAGAAGCAAATATTAATAAACTCTTAGAACTAAAGAAAATCTATATTTCTTATCAAGAAGCATTAAAACAAAGAGAGTTATATGATTTTAATGATATGATTAATTTTGTTCTGGAAAAATTGGAACAAGATCAAGAATTAAGAGAACACTATGCTGAAGAATTTCAATTTATAATGTTGGATGAATATCAAGATACAAATAATGCACAAAATCAAATAATAGACCTGATATTATCTGTTGCAGATGAGCCAAATATAATGACTGTTTGAGACGATGATCAATCAATATATCGTTTTCAATGAGCTAATATTGAGAATATGTTAGATTTTTCTGTTACATATCCAAATACACAATTTATTGTTTTACAAAACAATTATAGATCATCTCAAAATATATTAGATATTTCTACAAATCTCATTTCTAATAATAACGAGAGATTGATTAACAAAATTCCGTGACTAAATAAATCATTATTATCATCTGGTTCAGAAAAAGATAATAAAACTAAAACTACATTATTAAGAGCAAAATCAGACTTAGTAGAAAAAGAATATATCATAGAATCTATCAAAAAACTATTAGAACAAGGAGAAGATATAAGAGAAATAGCTATTATTGTCAGATGAAATAAAGAAGTGTGAGAATGGACACAGACATTATTAAAAAATAACATTGAAGCAGAATCTAAGTTAAAATCTAATATATTAGACTCAAAATACATTAAGTTTATATTAAATTTTTTAGAAGTAATTGATGATCCATATACGAACGAAGAAAAGTTCTTATATATATTAGAATCTGATATATTAGGACTAGATAAACTAGATATTATTAAAATAAATAGAAACTTATATATAAAAAATTATTCTAGAAAATTTAAGCTCAAACTATTTGATCATTTTTCTAACTTAGAAAATCTCACTGAATGAAAAGAAAGATGAGAAGATGAAGAAAAAAAACTTGAATTTAATAATATAGAAAAACTCATAGCATTTAGAGAATTATATACTGATTTAAAATGAAATAAATCTTCAATTATTGAATTTTTTAATAGTTTTATTGAACAAATTAATATTCTAGAATATATTGAAAAACACTGAGATTTTTACGATACTCAAGATATATATACACTGTTTAATAAAATAAAAGATTTTTCACAATCCAGTAGAGATTTTTCTATTAAAAACTTGATTGAAAAAATTGATCTTCATATAAATTACAGGATTGCAATCAATAGACAAATTGTATCTGATAAATTAGAATGAGTACAAATATTAACTGCTCACTGATCTAAATGACTAGAATTTAATCACGTATTTATTCCAGGTTTATATAGTTGAAATTGGGAAGGAAAGAAAACAAGAGATTTACTAAAAATACCAGTACATATCAATTCTGAAAATTTACAAAATTCAAACTTTGAACAAATAGAAGAAGATAGGAGATTATTTTTTGTAGCACTCACAAGAGCAAGAAAAGAACTCCATTTATCATTTCCTGCTGGTATAGGTACAAAAGCATATTTAGCTTCTAGTTTATTAGAAGAACTCTGATGAGACTATGAAGAAATAACCTTTTCTACAAATAATGATTATATTGTAAATATAATTAATAATGATATTAAAAACAATCTCACTTCACATAATGAATTAGAGTTTGAATATATTATATCTTTCTTTGAAAAATATAGACTCACAGCATCAGATCTCAATACTTTTATTATGGATCCATTATTATTCCTGAATAGAGTAATATATAAATATCCATTTATTTGAAATTCTTCTACTATATTTGGTACAGTTTACCATAGAGCTTTAGAATTATTTTACCTAAAATATAAGTCTGAAAACAATCTACCTAGTAAAGAATATTTGATTTGAGAGTTTAATAAAAATTTATCTCTACAATTACTTTCTCCTGAGGATTTTGAACTATTAAAACAAAAATGAGAAGAATGATTATCAGGTTATTATGATTTATATAGTCAAAATTCAAAAATACCAGTTGAACTAGAATATTCATTTAGAAGAAAAAATATATTATTCAATGAAATACCTTTATCTGGTACTATAGATAAAGTAGAACTCGAAAAAGATTCAGAAGTAAATCTCATTGATTACAAAACAGGGAAGGCAAAAACTATTACTGTTATTAAATGACTCGATAGATATTGAAACAAAAAAGATATCACAGAACATGGTTGATATTTTAGACAACTCCTATTCTATAAATTACTCTGTGATAACGATAACGATTTTAAATATCATATCAATTCACTCGCAATAGATTTCGCTGAATGAAAAGACTGAAACTATAAATATGTAGAAGTTGATTATACGCAAGAAGAATACGAAGAATTTAAAGTATTATTATCAGAATCTTATAGTAAAATGACTGATATAAATTTCTGGAAAGAATTATTAGAAAAAAAATAGAACTCAATGAGATCTATTTTTTTAATTAATCTTATAACGTAAGTATTTTCCATTAATAATAACCAGCTCAATATTTGACAAATACTATATTAGTAATATTATGTTTATACAAACAGAAGGAGGGGCCCCTTACCAAGTTATTGAATTCTTAGTTTTACTCATAATATACCTCCTTTTTATCATCGATATATTATGAATTAAAAATTCAAGGAAAGTATAATTCCTTTAAAAATCTTTATGATAATAGTCTTCTAGTGTAAGAATAACTTCTTATATCTACGTATGCAATAATTTTGATTTTATACTAAAAAAAAGATAGCTTCGGTTGTCTTTTTTCTTCCCTTATTTTCTTTGACTTAATATTCTATTTTATTATTATTACTTATAGTTAATATGAATAATAATATATCATGAAAATATTTATTTCTTACATGCAATCTGGTTTATCAGATAGGGAATTACAGAGTGACTTAAGTATTTTTAAGGAAATAATAGAATGAAAATGACATGACGTCTTTGTTTATTATTTTGATGCAGATTATATCAATCGAACACCTAAGGATATTATCTATACTGCTCGAGATGAAATAGATAAATCAGACATGGTAATATGATTTATAAATCATAGTGGAAAAAGTGAATGAATGATGGAAGAATTAGGAATAGCTTTCTGATTAGAAAAAGATATTAAATTAATAGTGAACACAGAATTTGAAGATGAATATTTTCTATCTTATTGAATTTCATCTGAAACATTTTTATTTTCAAACAATGAAGAACTAACAAATATTATTTCTAATCAATTAATCCATGACTAAGATTGCACTTATTTGAGCTTCAAATAATCCTGATAAATTTTGAAATAAAATATTATTAGATTTGGTTTCAAAATGATATGTTGTATATCCAGTGAATCATAAAAATAAAGTAATAAGCTGAATAAAATCATTTGAAAATATTTCAGATATTACTGAAAGTATCGATATAGTTAATTTTGTAGTACAATCAGAAGTTACTTTAAAAATATTACAAAAACATAAAAAATTCCTAATTAATAAACAAATATGGTGTCAACCAGGATCTTCTGATAAAAAAGTAAAAGATTTCTTAATTAAAAATCACTTTATGAATTATATATTAGATGATTGTATTATGTTGAAAAGATAATAATTCCAGAAATTTCTTCTTGTAAATTATATTTTTATAATATAATATGACTATATTAATTACTAATAAAATTAAATATGTCGAACCCAGCATTTTGAGAAAAAACTTACGTCGGATTAGAATCTGATAATTGAGTAATGACTGTAGAATGATCTATACAAAAATCTATATTACTTATATGAATTACTATACTAGTAGCTATTGCTACATGGATGTATGCACCATTAAATTCTATAGTTATTCCAAATTATTTCATTCTAGCTATAGTTTGATTTATTGTAGCATTAATAATTATATTTAAGAAAAAAACAGCTCCGTTCCTTGCTCCTGTATACGCAGTAATTGAATGAACAGTTATCTGAGCAATATCAATGATATATGATGTAGCACTACCAGGAATTGTTATGCAAGCAGTATGATTAACATTTGTAATATTTCTTATTATGCTTTGATTGTATGCTTCTAAAATAATAGTTGTAACTGAAAAATTTAGAATGTGAGTAGTTGCAGCGACATGAGCAATCATGTTTATGTATATTATAGCATTCATATGAAGTTTATCAGGTTGGTTTAGTATGCCATTTATTCATGAATCTGGTCCTATTGGTATCTGAGTAAGTGTATTTATAGTTGGTATTGCAGCATTTAACTTAGCTCTAGATTTTGATGTAATAGAGCAAGGTGCAGCAGAAAAAGCCCCAAAATATATGGAATGGTACGCTTCATTCGGATTACTTGTAACGCTTGTATGGTTATATCTAGAAGTATTAAGGCTTCTTTCAAAAATGAGAAAATAAAAAAACTAAGATTTATAATCTTAGTTTTTTTATTTTCTCTAATTAATAACCTCTTAATTTTTTTAATAATATCTTATATTCGTATTTAGGATTTCATGTACGGAAGTCCATTTGAGAGGAGTTATATTTTTTAAGATTTTTAACTTTTTCTCAATCTATGACTTCTGATAAAAATCTCATGTAATATACATTGTAATTTCATTCATAAAAACATTTAATACCTGACTTATAAACTTCTTGAATTAATGTATAGTATAAACTAATCATATTCCTTAAGATTATACTACATTCCTCATTTCAAGGAATCATTGTTATGAAACTATATAATCTTTTTAATGCTTTTGCTGTAATTTTCCTTTCAAATAAAGTGAAAATCATTAAGTTTTTAGCAATATTATCATGAGATATTAATTTTATTTCATTAATAAAATTAGCTTCTAATATCTTAGTTTTTTCAGTAAGTATTTGTATATTCTTCGATCATTTTACTTCTTCAAATATTTCAATAAATAAGTCTTCATTAATTAAATTATTATAATGACTGATTTCTCTTTGTGTCACAAAATAATTTTCCAGAAAATCATCATGATCGACGTTATCTATTTGAAGTTTCCTACCAGCTTTAATATCTCATTCTAAGTCTATTATGAATTCTAATACAGTATTAGAGTACTGAGAAGAATCTTTATGTAGAGCTTTCTTATATTTCTTGAATTTATTGAGAATACTTTCTTTTTCTTGATCAGTATAAACTGAATATCTCCCAGCAATATATATTATTTCTTTTCAAATTTCTATGATTTTATTCATTGTAATATATTTATATATTAGTATTACAATTATTTTATCATATATAATTTAATCTAACAAAAAAAAAGTCTAGTTAGTCTTTTTTGTAGAATATATTTAATGTTATCATCATTAATGATATATATTGTATGTATAATAAAACTTCAAATAAATATCAGAGAGATAAATAATAATTAAAAATATTATATATAATATTTTTTAGTAAATACTTTAAATTGAAACTTTATATTATTTTCTTCTAATTCCTCAGACTCTGATAATAATTCAAAGTTATTAGGTATTCAATCAAAGAATACGTCGCAATCAAAATCTCCTTCTAGTTGTGTTAAATAGATTCTTTCTAATCTAGAATCTGTTAATACTTGATTATATAAATGAGACCCTCAGATTATAAAAACCTTTTCTATGTTTTTATTTAATCAAATATTCTCTAATATTTGATCTAAATTTGTTCAATTTTCACATCATTCATCTGAATATTGCTCATTTCGTGAAAGTACATAGTTTATTCTGTTATCTAACGGACGAAATTTACCAGGAATTGATTCCCAAGTTTTTCTTCACATAATTACCGCATTTATCTTATCAAGATTTTCAGTAACAACAGTTGTTTTTTTGAAATATTGCATATCAGTTTTTAATCTCCACGCTAGATCATTATCTTTTCATAGTCATTTTTTTCCATCAACTGCAAGTATTATTGAAAATTTCATTATTATCTATGTTTAAGTAATAATTTCACGGATTCTTTATTTGTAAATTGATGATTATCTATTTCTGATATCTTTATCAATTTTATTTCGAGTATTTCCTCTCATGTAAATTCTGATAAATTATCACATTCGCAAATATAAAATGGAATATATGAATGCGGGAAAGGATAATATTCTCAATTACTCCTTTTAATTGGTTTATCTGGATTTAATTTATAATGTCAGAGTAATTTCTCCGATATAACATCAGCTCAAACTTCTTCTTTAACCTCTCTATGCAATGCTTGAGTAATATTCTCTCATTCTTCAATATGTCATCAAGGTAATTCCCATCATCTAACAGTTTTTGTTAAGAGAATAGAATCTTTATAAAAACAACAACTTACTACAGACGAAATGAGTTCTTTACTCGGAAGTATATTATTTAAAATTAATTCCCAATCTAAATTTACCTCTAACCAATGTCCTTCTAAAATTTTCATATATATTAATTATACTGCTACAGGTGCTTTAATTACTCAATGTGATTGATAATTTAGTAATTCAAAGTCTTCCCATTCTAATTTTTCAAGATCTTCGAGAGTTTTTAATTCTCTTTTTATATTTAATTCTGAAAGTGGTAATGGTTCATTACTTAGTTGTTGATTTACTTGATCTACATGATTATTGTAAATGTGTGCATCTCAAAGAGTATGTGTAAATGTACCAGGTGTTAATCATGTAATTTTAGCTATCATAATCAATAGAGTTGAATAAGAAGCTATATTAAATGGAACTCATAAAAACATATCAGCACTCCTTTGATATAATTGTAGATTTAATCTATTATTTGCAGTATCTACATTAAATTGGAAAAATGCATGACATGGTGGTAATAACATATCATCTATTTGTGCTGGATTCCAAGCACTAACTATAATTCTTCTATTTGTCGGGTTTACTTTTATTTGCTCTATTGCATTTTTTATTTGATCAACTCATTGAGAATTAAAATTTCTCCATTGATGACCATAAACTGGACCAAGATCTCACCATTTAATTACAAACTCATCATCTTCAGATAAATTTTTTATTTTATTTATGAAGTTAGATTTTTCTTCCATCCAAAGATCTGAATATTTTGGGAAATTTTCTGATAAATTATTTGAATCAATGTAATTTTGAAAAGGCCATTCATCCCAAATATGACAATTTCTATCAACAAGATATTTTATATTTGTTTCTCATCTAAGTAACCAAATTAATTCTACAATAATTATTCTTAAGAAAGTCTTTTTTGTTGTAACTAAAGGGAATCAGTTATCTAAATTATATTTTGCTTGCAATCAAAAAACTCATCTAACTCAAGTACCAGTTCTATCATCTTTTCCGATACCATTATCTCTTATTTCTTGTAAAAGTTCTAAATATTGTTTCATAATAATTTTTATAAATATTTAATTTAATTAAATATAATTTAATACTCAATAAAACCAAGTAATAAATATTTATTATGTTAAAAAGTCATATATTTATAAGTGAGGTAATTTTTTTATTAATACATTCATTTTCATTATTAATAAATTATTATAAAACATATAATTATAACAGACTATTAAATTTAAAAAAATCAATATAAATAATAGATTTTCTTTTGCATATAAAGGTCTTTTTTATAGAATAGCTATGTTATTTAACAATATTATGATAAACTAAAAAATGACTAAGAAAAAACCAAACATTAAACCAAATATAGATTTAAATAAAAATAAAGGAGGATTGAAACCATTTATTATTCTAGTTATCGTTTCTATAATGATTGCTATTGCACTTCCAAGCATTAAAGAATCTCAAAAATTTGTAGATACAGAAGTTTGATTAAATATACTGGAAAATAAATTCTCAAACAATGAATATTCTGAAATATTAATCGATTGAAATAAAGCTATTGCAACACTAAGTGGGTGAATAGTACAAGAAAAATGAGTTAAAAAGATACAAAGAGATATTATCATCTTACCTACTAATGATTCATTAAAAGATTTATGAATAAATAATCCTGAAGTTAAAACTTTAATTAAAGTAAAAGATTTAACATCAGAACAATTCTGGTCAGCTATGATTCCAACTATTATAGGTTTTGTATTATTCTTTGCAATAGCTATGATTATTCTTTCTAAAATGTGAGGAATGTCTAATAATGCTATGACTTTTGGGAAATCTAGAGCGAAGCTTTATGATAAAGATAAAGAAAAAGTTTTATTTAATCATGTTGCTGGTGCTGATGAAGAAAAAGAGGAATTAGCAGAAGTTGTAGAATTCCTAAAAAATCCAAAAAAATTCAAAGACTTGGGAGCAAAAATACCCAAAGGTGTATTATTAGTAGGACCTCCAGGTACAGGGAAGACTATGTTAGCTCGTGCTGTTGCATGAGAATCAGATGTACCTTTCTTGAGTATATCAGGTTCTGAATTCGTAGAAATGTTTGTATGAGTTGGTGCTTCGAGAGTGAGAGATCTTTTCGAAAATGCTAAAAAAATGGCACCAGCAATTATTTTTATTGATGAAATAGATGCAATCTGAAAGAAAAGATGACCAGGAACTGGTGGTTGACATGATGAAAGAGAACAAACACTTAATCAAATACTTACAGAAATGGATGGATTTGATAACGATTCTCAAATTATAGTAATTTGAGCTACTAATAGATCAGATGTTTTAGATAAAGCATTATTAAGACCAGGAAGATTTGATAGAAAAATTACTGTTAACTTACCTAACTTAGCTGATAGAGAACAAATACTTCAAATACATGCTAAAAATAAAAAAGTTAATAAAGAAATAGATTTTAAGTCACTTGCTTCAAAAACTGTTGGTTTTTCATGAGCAGATTTAGGGAATTTATTAAATGAATCAGCTATAATAACAGCAAGAAATAATGAAAAAATTATTTCTAATGAGAGAATCACTGAAGCTTTTGAAAGATTAGTTATGGGGCTGAGAAAAAAGTCTCAAGTTATGAATGATCATGAAAAAGAATTAACTGCTTATCATGAAGTAGGTCACGCATTAGTTGGTAAATTATTACCCAATACTGATCCAGTTCATAAAATAAGTATTGTATCTAGATGAGGAGCTCTTTGAGTTACTTGGTTCTTACCAGAAAGAGATGCATTATTAGTGTCAAAAGCTAAATACTTAGATGAATTAGCTACATTATTCGGTTGAAGAGCTGCAGAAGAAATCATCTACGGGAAAGATTATATTACTACATGAGCTTCAAATGATATTGAAAGAGCTACACAAATAGCTAGAAATATGGTTATGAGGTATGGAATGTTTGAAGATATTGGTACAGAAAATTTTGCTTGAGAAAGAGTTTCTTGAAATCATTTAGGTGTAAGTTGAGAGCAATGAACTTTCTCTGATAAAACAATGGAACAAATCGATTCAAAAGTAAAAGCTATATTAGCTGACGCATATAAAACAGCAATCAGATTAATAGAGGAAAATAAAGAATTACATATTAAAATAACAAAAGACCTTTTAGTAAAAGAAGAAATTTCTGAAGACGAATTCAAAGCATATTTTGTTTAATAAAAAAATATCACATATTTGTGATATTTTTTTTTGACATTAACATATAAATATCTACTATATATTTAATATTTTTTAATATATAAAAAATGAGTTCATCAAGAATTAAAGATAATTTTACAATTTGTTCAGATGTAAATCTTAGTGAAGATATATATAATGAATTAAGAGAAAAATCAGTAATGAAACATATATCAGAATTAACTAATAATGTAGATAATATAGATAAGGTTAGCTGAGCTACTAAAGAATGAATTATAAAGGTATTAATGTTAGATAAATACATTGTTAATTGAAGAGCAAGAATTTCAAATGACGGAGATTTAGTCTATATTATTACTTGAATATCTGAAAGTATTGAAAATACATTAATATCTTAAAAAATAAATAAAAATCTAGTATTATTACTAGATTTTTTCTATTTTATCACTAGAATGTATTTAATAAAAATTAAATAAATTTATGCACGAAATAATAGAATATATTGTCAGTATTGTTTGAGATTTAGGGTATACAGGAATATTCGTAATGATGGTCTTAGAATCTAGTTTTTTTCCCTTTCCAAGTGAAGTAGCTATGATACCAGCTTGATACTTATCAAGCACTTGAGAAATGAACTTTTCAATTGCATTATTAGTTTGAACACTATGAGCATTAATAGGTGCTATTATTAATTATATTTTAGGATATAAGTTATGATGACCAATTATAAAGAAACTTATCCATAATTATTGAAAATACCTCTTTATAAAAGAAGAACACTATAATAAAACAGAAGAATATTTTTATAAACATGGTATTATTACTACCTTCTTAGCTCGTTTTATCACAGTGATTAGACAATTAATTAGTCTACCAGCTTGAGTATTTAAAATCAACTTTGCAAAATTCTTATTTTTTACAGGACTTGGTGCAGGATTATGGAATATAATACTTATGTCAATTTGATACATAGCTTGAGAAAATAAAGAATTAATAGCTCAGTATACAAAAGAATTACTATTATGAGGTATACTATTTGTTATAATTATAGCTATTTGATATGTAATTAAAAATAAAGTATTAAAAGTTAAATCAAAATAATATAAAAATAATGAATAATGATAAAAGAACTATATTTATATGAGACGTACACTGATGTTTTGATGAGTTTGAGTTATTAATAGAAAAACTTAAAATCCAAGATGACGATACTGTATATCTTGTTTGAGACATGATAAATAAATGACCTAAATCATGGAAAATGATTAAGTTTTTATATAAAAATCAAGATCAATACAGGTGTATTCTATGAAATCATGAGGTTTCTTTTAAAAAACGGTTTAATTCACATGATTTTTGAAATAATTTTTCAAGTGAAATTTTCGAAAAATTAAAAAATAAATTTTCAAAAAATCCTGATATATTAGAATATTTTAATAGTATCCCATTATATATAGAAAAAGAAGATTTTTTATTAATTCACTGATGATTAAATCCTGATAAAAAATTATCAGAACATACTATAGATGAAATTACAAAAATCAGAGAGATAAACGATAAGCCTTGGTTTGAGCAATATACAGGAAACACAAAAATCATATATTGACATTGGGCATTGAATTGATTATCTATTAGATGAAATACAATATGATTAGATACATGATGCCTTTATGGTTGAGCGCTAACAGCGTATGTATTAGAAACGTGAGACATATATTCACAACCAGCATTAGATATTTATCAAGATATTTTTACTAAAATTCAAAATTATGAATTTAAATGAATTAAAAAAAATAAATAATATCGCAATATTATGATATTGAAAAGAAGGGAAATCTACACTTCGCTTTCTTTTGGAATTATGAATTACAGAAGATAATATTACAATTATAGATAAAAACTCTATATCTTTAGATAATTATAATATTAAAACTATATCTTGAGATAATTATTTAGATAATTTAGATAATTATAATCTAATATTTAAATCTCCTTGAATTTCTCCATATAATATAAAAATTTCACCATATAGAGATAAATTAACTTCTCAAACTGAGATTTTTTTCAAAAATTATGAATGAAGAACTATTTGAGTAACTGCTACGAAAGGAAAATCCACTGTATCAACGTTATTATATGAAACATTAAAAAATGCAGAATATAATGTTAAAATAGTAGGGAATATAGGTAAACCTGTATTTGATGAAATAAACTTATTAGATCCTGAAAATTATAACTATGTAATATATGAATTATCCAGTTATATGTTAGAAACTTGTAAACCTAATTGTAATATAGCTGTTTTATGAAATATATATACTTGCCATTTAGATTATCACAATGATAGTTTTCCTATATATGAACAAGCCAAGTTAAATATATTAACAAATTCTGATAATATTATAATATCTCAAGAATTTAATCAATATGGACAAGATATAGACAATTGTAAATATTTTTGACTAGAATCAAATTATTCTTATTCTGAAAAATATTTTTATAAAAATAATCAAGAACTATTTACTTCTCAAAATTTATTACTCCTATGAGATCATAATAAAAAAAATATCAGTTGTGTAATATGAATATTAGATATTATTACAGAGGAGTATAATCATAATTCAGCGTGGATTTTTTCTAAATTAATCTCAAATTTAAAAAATACTTTAAAAACTTTTTCTGGATTACCTCATAGAATGGAAAAAGTAGCCAATCATCAATGAATTACATTTATTGATGATTGAATTTCAACTACACCAGAAAGTACAATAGAAGCGATAAAGACATTTTGAAACCAAATTAATACATTATTTCTTTGAGGCTGAGATTATTGATTTACTAAAGAATCTTATAGTCTTTTAATTAATGCAATCACAGAATATAATATTCAAAATATTGTACTATTTCCAGATACATGATTAGATATATTTAATATCAAAAGATGATCAGTATTAGAAAATACACTAATTAGTAAGATAATTAATGACGTAGAATTAAAATTATTTTATACTAATTCTATGGAAGAAGCTATAAAATTTAGTTATAACAATACGGGTGAAAATAATATTTGTTTAATGTCTTGTGCTGCTCCTAGTTATTCATTATGGACAGGATATGAACAAAAATGAGAGGAGTTTAAGAAAAACATAGAGAAATATAAAAATAATTAGAAAAAAAAGAAAACCATTCAGGTTTTCTTTTTTAATTTTCAATTATCACTGATTACTAAGAGATTCATAGACTGGTAATACAAAATCTGATGAAGTTCTTCATTCTAATGCTTGATTAAAATGAAAATCGAATTTCTTATATAGCAGATCATTATTAATATAATTCATACCAAGTGATGTCCATAATCTGTATCATTTTCATTTTTCTAATTTATGATGAAAGTTAGAGTATAATTCTTGAGTACCATTATAGTAATCATCTAGGTCATTTGCCCAGTAATCCTCATCATATCTTTCATTATTAAAATCTTTTATAATGAAATTAAATTGTGAAAAATTATATTGATACATTTTTTTTATAAAATCATCTTTCGTTCAAAATTTAACTAGGATATTATAATTTTTATCAGGATTTTTCAGAATAGTATTTTTAATACAATCTTGTTTAACTGCAAACCAAAATGGGAAGAACTTAGTATTAATTAAGTTAAGTATAATTCCTTCTTGTTCAATAATGTTTCTTACTTGATTATTTATAGGTCATTCAAAATATTTTCTTTCTATTTCTATATCTAAATCCCTTTCTGGCTGTGAAAAATGAAAATTATCCAAATACTTTATTGATCATAAATCTTTAAATACTTTATTATTTATATCATAAGTCCTTCATGCTTCTAAATATCATACATGAGTAGATTTTTTATATCTTCTAGAAAATTTATTTTCTATTTCTACCTCTTCTGGTAGAGACATTATTTGTAATTTCAAAAAATCTTCATTAAGATTTTTAGGATATGATATACCTTGTCATATAAATATTTTATGAAAATTTTCTAATGAATATATATCTTTATAATCTACATATTTCTCTGAAAACTTATAATATTCGTATTCAATTTCTTCAATTCTTTTCTCTTTATATTCTGAAGCGAACGCTTTACGTTTATTTTTATCTTTTATATCAAGTATTTTAAGATTACCATCGAGTTCATTTCTAGTCGCAATATAGACGCGATTCTTAAAATTATGTCTATTATAGACTTTATATAAATAATTATGAACCTCTTCTGAATCTGGTGGAGTTAAATCAACTTCATTAAAAATTATTTCTTCATTATTGTATAAAAATAACCCCATCACATCATCTTCATTATTTATATGAGGTGTTTCAAATACATATCATTGTATATATATTCATTTAAAGCTAATTTCTTGTTTATTTCTCAGTATGATTATATCAGGTTTATTTAGATATTTTTCTAATAATGGCACTATGAAACTCATAGTTTCAGGAATAAGAAGGGAAGGAGATGAATCTAGATTTTTATATAATTCTAGTAAAGTATAAGGATCTACATGATCTGTATGAGAGTGACTTAAATATATAGCGTCTATATTTCATATAGTATTATAATTTAATGTAAATGTAGGATTTCTTCACATTAAATCTCATACAGCATAATCCGATAACCAAGCATCACATAAAACTCTAATTAACTTTCAATCATTATTTTTTATTTCAACAATAAATTCAGAATGTCATAAATAATCAATTTTCATAAAATATAAATTAGGATTTAAACTATCAGGATTATAAAACTTTTACAATAAAAGAAAAGTTTTAATTTATATAGTTATTAACTAAAGTAGAGGATTATATTAATAATTATTAACTAGTTAACATAATATAACTTATGTAATGTTAACTAGTTAATATATTCCTATATATTGAATCATTGAAAAATAGCTTATATTTCAGTATAAAACAAAAACGATCATTATCCGATCGTTTTTAAAGTTATATAACAAGAATTTAATTAACATTAAAATCCTCTATACAAGATATTATTCTATTACTTAGTTTATAGTAATAAATTATTAAAATTCCTATAAAAGATAATATTATGTATATTATAGAATATATTAAATCATTCTTTGTGATTCCTATAAAAATAATAAAGTACTTATTCAATGTTAATGCTTCAAATAAGACTGCTAAAAATAACATTATTATAGCAGATAATATACTCATAAGTAGATATTGCGTAGAACTCATTGTAAAAACTCCTTTTTTAGTTTTTATTCAATTACTTTATTATTATATTTATTAATATAATATAATCAATTATATTTGACATAGTATAAATATATATGTTAATATATATTTATACTATGTAATTAAATATTATGGAATTAAATTATTTACTATTAGGTATTCTGTTATTTTGGATTTGAATAATAGAATCCACTATTAAGCTCTGAAATAATACTCAGAGATCTTTATTGTTCACAAATATTATTAATGAAAAAATATACAGATATAATCAATTAAAATATGTGTACATCTATAATTATTTCACTTATTGATCTAATTAAAAAAAACTTATAACATAACGTTATAAGTTTTTTTTGTAAAAAAAGATTTTATAAACCTTTTTTAAATAATTCATTTATTTGTAAGATATTCAATTGATTTATCCATTGTATACATTCAGTCTCCAGCTCATGTTTCCATTGATCCTTGTATAAGATGATTTAAATCTTTACGAATCATGTTAGCTATTCAAATATTATTTATTAATAATTCAGAAGCTAACACTCTTCATGATCAGTCTTTTTTCTTTATTAAATCTTGCCAAATTACTCAGATTAGAGAATCTGATAATTGACTTCTAATTTGTTCTTGTTCATCACCAGGAAACATATCAATTATACGAGCAATAGTTCTAGCTGCTCATGAAGTATGTAGTGTAGCAAATACTAGATTTCAAGTTTCTGCTGCTCTCAAGGCTAGTCTAAATGTCTCTAAATCTCTCATTTCTCAAATCATAATAACGTCAGATGCTTGTCTTAGTGCATACTTTAATCAGTTTTCAAAGCTTTGAGTATGAACTCATACTTCCCTTTGCTCTATAAGTGATTTTTTATTTGAAAAAACAAATTCAATGGGATCTTCTATTGTTATGATATGTTTAGATGATTCAGTATTTATATAATCTACTAAACTAGACATAGTTGTTGATTTTCATGAACCTACTGATCATGTAACAAGAATTAATCAACTTTTTTTTCTTGAAATTCTTTTAAGAATTTTCGGTAAACCTAGAGAATCATAACTTGGTAATTGAGATTTAATTGGTCTAAAAACAATACCATATCATTTATTTTCAGAAAATACATTTACTCTAAAACGTGCATAATCTTTTAATTCAATAGCAAAATCAATCTCTAGTTCTTTTTTGAATTTACTTTGTTGTTTTTCTGATAATAGTCACATTATTTCAATATTTAATTCTTCTGCAGAAAATATATCAAATTCATCTAAATATTGAACATCTCCATTGATTTTTAAGCATGGTTTTGAGTCACCAGATAAGATTATATCTGAGGCATTATTATCTAAGGCTAATTTTAAAATTTTAGGAATAAGCATATCTTATAGTTATTTATTATATTACTTACATTTATTATATTATATATTGAGGTATAAAACAAATATATTGACATTTATTAATTTTATCTTATATCCTCTACTGTTTTATTATTTATATATATATATATAAATAAATATAATTTTTTATTCTATAATTTCTTTAATATCTCAGTATTGAAATCATTTTTGTAATAATTTCTGAATAATTTTTTGTTTATCTATACTTTTATTAGATATTTTATTATATTCATTTTTCAACTCAAAATACTCCCCTTTATCTCCGTAGATTTCTAAAATTAAATTGTTTACTTTTTCTTTATCTTCTGGTTGTTCAATTAATTTATTCTTAATATAGCTTATTGATTTATTCTTAAATCTTAATTGTTCTATTTTTCTTCTAATAAAATATTCATCTAACAGACTCTCTCCTTCTGTTGTGAACTTATTTAATATATTTTGAATTTCATCTATATTAAATAGTTTTTGACGTAAGTTTGTTTTAATATAATTTTTATTTTTGTTACGAAATAAAAAATTTTGTACTCTCGATTCTAGTACAGGTATATCATTAAATAAATTTCAAATATCTTCAAAGACTCTATTTACTAAATCTTGATTATGAAGAGTCTTTTCATTTAGCTTGTTTTTTAGACGATTTATAGATGGGTAATAACGAAAATAATACCATAACGCATAATCTTTACATCGCTGATATTTAGTAATTATTTCTTTTTGCATAGGTTGTCGAATTATTTTTATTTAAATTAATTATAATATTTTTCTATTGAGATACAATATTATAATAATAGAAAAAATGACATTTAAATATTACTAACAAAGTATATCTTACTAAATTAGATAAGAAAGCTGTTAATAGATTTGTATGTATAGAAAAAGTATTTTATCTGAGGTAGTATTTATTTATTAAAAATCATTATTAGATTAGTAATAATGATTTTTTTTTGTAATATAAGCGTGATATTTATTAGAAAAAATATATGAAATATAATAATAAATGATTTTCACTTATTGAAGTAATAGTTGCAACTAGTATATTAACTATTGCAGTTTTTTGAGTATTTAAATTAATTGCTGAGAATAGTAAAATACTTGCTAATTCTAATAATTTTATGCAAGCTAACTTCTTGTTGCAGCCAACAAAAGAATGTTTAAATAAAATAGGATTAACTGCTTTGTTTGCAGAATGATCAACAGTATATCTCGATTTATGAAATGATTGAATAACTTGTAATATATGAAATTCTACAGATTTATTAGTATTAGATAATATAGAATATAAAATACGTGCTGATAAGGAAAGTAGTTGAGTAGATTATATTAACTGGAATATTATTGTAAATTCTAATCTAAATTGAGAAGTTACTCTTGAATATTTACAGAAATAAAAAAACTACATACCCCTATGTAGTTTTTAGATGAGAGTCATTAATTCTTTCTTTTCAGTTGTAGTCATATACCCTACATATCTAAGGAAATCAATTTTCTCAGTTGTACTGATCACTGATGAACCACTTATTGCACTAAGTATCATTGGATCAATATTTATTTTACTTTTGTTCATATATTGTTTATATTATTTATAATAACGAAACAAAAGTAATTTACGTGTACATATATATTTAAACACAGATCAGTGCTATTGTCAAATATATTAACTTAATTATAATTAATAATTCATTTTCATATGAGAATTCTTTGAATTGATCCTGGAACTACTACTATATGATTCGCTATTCTTGATAAAGATGGAATGAATAATTATATAGTAGATTATTGAATTTTTTCTACTACCCCAAAAATGGAATTATCTGTGAAATTATTAGAAATATGAATGGATATGAAAGATATAATAGAAAAATATAAGCCTGATATTGTTTCTATTGAGAAGTTATTCTTTCAAACTAACCTTAAGACATGAATAGATGTTGCTCATGCACGTTGAGTAATAATGTATGAATGTATACGAGCTAACGTAAAAATAGTTGAATATACTCCCCTTCAAGTTAAAAAAGCAATCACATGACATGGTAAATGTAATAAACTTCAATTGCAAAATGCGATAAAAATGATTTTCAAAATGGACGAAATTCCAAAACCAGATGATGCAGCAGATGCAATCTGACTTGCTTATATGTGATCATTGAATTCTAATTTTATTATGAATAGATGAATGTTGTAAATAGATATTGACTAATTAATTATTTTATATATCATAATATCCATTAGAATTGAAGTACATTAAAGTAATGGGGTTTAATTATGGATAAAGTTAATATAATAAATGTTGTTTTAGTATTAATAGCTATATTAATTATTCTTGTAGGTATATTGTTTACTATGAAGAAAAAGTTAATCTATGTAAGTAAGGAAAATTATGAAAATAAATTACAGAATTCTAAATTAGAGTCAAAACTTTTTGTATATTACTTTAAAGACAATAAAGAATTATTGGAAAAATTAAATGAAACACTTAATTCCAGGATTCAATATCAATGGTTAAGTAATTTAGATGTAAAAGAATTTGATAAATTGAAATTAATTTTAAGTTTCATTATTAGAGAATGCGGAACTTCTTTGTATAGAAATCCGAATCATACAGATGAAAATAAAAAAAGATTAGCTAAATTATGTGATAGTTCTATAAATAAAGATATAATTAAATCTTTTGATAAAGATGAGTTTTGTGAAAAAATTCATAGTTATTTAAAACAATGATTTAATTAATAATGAATAAAAAAAGCTGCAATATGCAGCTTTTTTTACCTCAAAAATACTCTTTTTTCATCTAATATTATATTTTCAATTAAATTATCATCTTCATCTATATCTTCAAATTTCACTTTTCTAAAGTATTCCTTTTTAATGTCGGCTAAATTATATTCTTTATCTAAATTGTAACTAACCGACACATTTCACCCTTCTGATTCTGGAGATAAAAATGAAATAAAATGATCTCAAAAAATCTCTTTTAGTTCTTTATGGATAATTACATATTTTTTCTTTCTTTCTTGATCTACAATATCATAAGATTTCAAGAAAAAATTTGCATAATTAATTGAAAATACTCATGAAGAATAAAGTAGCTTTGATAAATTTTTATATAATTTTTCACTTATAACATGCTTCGGTATTTCCCCTGTTGCTCCATAAATATCAAATAGTATTAAATCAAACTGCTCACCTTTTTTTACTAATTTATCAGTAAATTGTAAGACATCATCTATAACTATATTTTTAGTTTCAACTTTCAATTCATTTTTTGCGATTTCGACCATTACTGGATCTATGTCTACAGCAGTGATTTCTGAGTAAATGAAATGATCTTCTATATATTTAATATATGCTCCAGCACCAGCTCATAATACTAATACTTTATTAACACTTTCCTGCATTAAACCTCATAGTATTCATTTATTTATGTAATCACTTTGAGTTGACTTTTCTTTTATATTGTACCATGTGTATATTGATTCCCTTTCTAATCTATCAAGAATAGAGACTGTTATATCTCCATCTATATTCTCTACTTCTATTGGCTCAGCATAAAATTCTGACTGGTAATGTTTTATCATTTTGTATATATTTAATTTATTATTTCATACAATTTACAGTAAAATTTATTTTTTACAAATTCTATAAGTATATAATAATATATTTTATTGAAAAATCCCATAAAATACATATAATCGCGCACATAATATTAGAAATAAATAAAAATCATGAACTTTGAAGAATTAAAAATTATTCCACCTTTATTAAAGGCTTTGGATAGAGGAAATTTCACAACTCCTACAGAAATACAAACAGAAGTAATTCCTTATGCTAATAAATGAAAGGATATTTTAGGTTGTGCTCAAACTTGAAGTGGTAAAACATTAGCATTTACTCTGCCTGTACTAGAAAAACTCTATAATCTTAGATTAGAAAAAGGTTTAGTTGAATGAAAACAAAAAAGAAAAATCCAAGCATTATTGATTGCTCCTACAAGAGAATTAGTTATCCAAATTTGAGAAACATTTAAACCATACTCTACAAATGTTAATTTAAAACATACGTGTATTTATGGTGGAGTTAATCAATTTCATCAAGTTAAGGCAATTGAGAAATGAATCGATATACTCATTGCTACTCCAGGGAGATTAGAAGACTTAGTGAGTCAATGAATCGTTAAATTATCATATGTAGAGATATTAGTTTTAGATGAAGCAGATAGAATGTTGAATCTAGGGTTTATGGTAGATGTAAAAAAGGTTTTAAAAAGAGTTCCAAAAGAAAGACAAACTCTTTTCTTTTCTGCTACTATGCCAAAAGCAATTAGAGACTTAGCTTCTTCTCTTTTACATTGTCCTGAAGAAGTTACAGTGAAAGCAAAAGTTTCAGCAACAGAGTTTATTGAACAACAAGTTTATAATATTAAAAGTACTCATAAGAGAGCGTTACTTCAAAATATAGTTAAGAAATCAGAATATAAATCTATATTAGTATTTGTTAAAAATAAAGATGAAGCTGAATATATATTAGAATATATTGAATCAGCTTGAATAAAATGAGCTACTATTCATAAAAGTAAATCTCAAACTGCAAGACAATCAGCTCTTAGTTGATTAAAAGATGGTTCAATAAAAGTATTAATAGCAACAGATATTGCTTCAAGAGGGTTAGATATAAATGATCTTTCATGTGTAATAAACTGGAATATACCACAAGATCCAGAAGATTACGTCCATAGAATTGGGAGAACTGCAAGAGCAGGTAAAAAATGAATTGCTATATCATTCTGTACTGAAGTTGATAATGGTAAATGGAAAACAATTGAAAAACTTATTTGAAAAACAGTTACACTTATTTCAGATGAAGAATATAAAAATGAAACACTTGCTTCCCTTCAACCTAAATGAAAAAAACAAGCTGAAGAAAAAATTGTTAGAAATAAAAATGAATATAGTGCTTATGGTGTAAAAAAATCATTCGAAAAAAGAGCTACTACTAATTCTAAAACATCAAAATCAACTCCAAAAAAATGAGGTAAAAAGAAAAGTTATGGTGAAACGAAAAAACCAACTAATCATAAAAGTCCATTAAGAGTAACTAAATCTAAAAATGCTAAGAAAAAAAGTGCATTTAAGAGAAGGTAAAAAAAGAGAAAGTTAAATCTTTCTCTTTTTGATAATTTATTAAAATATATAAAATATGGAATTCAGTCAATTAGAAATCATCGGACCATTACAAAAAGCTTTAGTGAGACAAAATATGGTTGAAGCTACGGATATTCAATCAAAAGTGATCCCCTTAGCTATAGAAAATAAAGATATATTAGCTTTAGCAGAAACTGGATCAGGTAAAACTCTGTCTTTTACTTTGCCTATATTACAGAATCTCTATAACGAAAGAAAAGCATCTGGTTATACTGAATGAAAAATAGATAGAAAAATTAAAGCACTTATATTAGCACCAACACGTGAGTTAGCTATACAGATATGAGATACTTTCAAGCCATACTGTACAAATGCAAATATGATGCATACTGTAATTTATGGTGGTGTAAATCAGTTTCATCAAGAAAAAACAATTGCTAAGTGAATTGATGTATTGATCGCAACACCTGGTAGATTATTAGACTTAGTTCATCAATGAATCATAGATATATCTGAAGTGAGTATATTTACATTAGACGAAGCTGATAAAATGCTGAATATGGGATTTATTAATGATATCAGAAAAATACTAACGTTTATACCTAGTGAAAGACAAACTCTTTTCTTTTCTGCTACAATGCCTGAAAAAATTGAAGTACTTGCAAATGAAATACTTTATAAACCTGTAAAGATAGAAGTGACTCCAAATTCTGTACCCGTTGATAGTATAGAACAGTCAATGTATTATGTGGAAGAAAATAATAAAACTACATTATTACTAGAAATATTAAATAAAAATAAATTTGATACTGTAATAGTTTTTGTTAAAACTAAAGACAAGACTGAAAGTGTATTATATGACCTACAAGATGCTTGAATCAATTGTGCTCATATTCATAGAAATAGATCACAAAATGCTCGTCAGAAGGCATTAAAGAGTTTAAAAAATAGAGAGATACAAGTATTGATAGCCACAGATATACTTTCTCGTTGAATTGATATTGAGGCTGTAAGTTGTATTATAAATTACGATTTACCTCAAGAAAATGAAACGTATGTCCATAGGATTGGTAGAACAGCTCGTGCATGAAAATCTTGAATTGCTATATCATTTGTGGTAGAAGCACAAAGAGAAAAAATGAATTCTATTATTGAGTTGACTGGAAGTAGTATAAAAGAGATTAAATAAAAAAAACTATATAAAATTTATTTTATATAGTTTTTTTTATTTAATATTATTTAGGTCAGTATTTATGTCATTTTTTGTAAATTCTCATATCTAATTTTCATTTTTTTACTTCTGATGTTTCAGGTACAAAAGTACTTAATTCATGGATATCCATTTTTAATAATTCTTCACGTCATACATTAATAATATCCTCATTACTGAATCACATTCAGATTATAATAAATTTCGAAAAAGTTGCTTCTTTATTGGCTAAAAACTTTCATCATAATGTTTTGATTTGTTTATCACTTAAATAATTAGCAGACAGTGTATTAATTTTCTCTATTGTCATATTTTCATCAAGGATCCATTTTACTTCGATTGTATTAAATTGAATGTCAGTTAATACTTTCTTTGCATAATTCAGCTTACTTTCTTTATTTAATAAATTTTTTGTTTGATGTTGCATGCATTCAATAACATATTTACAATCATGACATATATCAGGTGAAGCATTTGCGTGGATTATTCAATCAATTTCCTCTAATGACCATTGTATTATGTCTCACCTGCATTTTGCTATTTTAGGGTCCATTTTTGTTAAAAATGCATAATCTATATGAGGTAATTTATTCATTTTATAAAAAATTTAAAATACATTAATTATTATATATAGTAATTATTAATGTATTAATATCAATGTATAGAACTTACATTTTATTCTCCTTATAATTATTCTTAAAATTACTCCCCTTGATAAAATTCCCTATATGGATATCGAACTGCTCTGTACTTTCTCAATAGGTTGAAACTCATGGTCTCATTTGGATAGCCTTAGACGATATCTTTATTGAATGTAGCCACATAATCATGAAATCTTTATCTCATCTATTCATTTCTCTTTTAAAATTTTCTTTTGTTTTTTTGTTAGTTAGTGTAAAATATATCACATATAAATCTGAATCTACTTGTGAATATGTAACTTTAAGATTGTATTTTTTATTTACAGCTTCTTTAAAAATTAATTCAGTATTAATTCATTGTTTTTTAATTTCCTCATATGTATCATTGAGCATATCTATATCTCAATATTCTCTATTAATTAAATCTAGTAGTCAATTGTATATACAATCGAGAGCTAACTTATCTTTAACTGAATTATCTCAATTCTTGTAGTTATTTTCTGATAATACTCACGATCAGTTTTTATGTACAGAAGTGTCTCCTGCTGTTATGTCTTCTTTGAATTCTTCTGATGCTACAATATGAATTAAATCATATCACTTACATTTAAATCATTTATTTTTGAGGATATTTAGAAATATTTCGGAATATAATTCAAAGTAATCTGGTGAATTTACTCAATAAAATGTTTCATCAACTTCCCAATCAAAAATTACATCTATATTATTAATGATTTTTTCTTTTAATACTACCATGTTTTATTATTAGTTATATTTTTTATATATTACCTATTCCCTTTATTAAAGCAATAGTTTAATTCATAGAAAATATAATTTAATAACAAATAAAAATTAGTAGAAAAAATGTATTTTGCTGCTAATTTATTAGTCATTTATTTATTTTCATATATAATATTTTATATATATTAAAATAAATAAATCTTATGAAATTATATTTGTCATCATTTAAAATAGGAAAAAATCCAAAAACTCTTGTAAATATGCTTGGTGAAAATATGAAAACTGCTTATATTACTAATGGTCATGCTCATGCAACTACTGATGTAAGACAATTTGAGTCTACTTGGGATATACGTGAATTAAGAGAAGCTTGATTGTTACCAGAAGTCTTAAATTTAAGTGATTATTTTGGGAAACAAAAATTGCTCAAGAAAAAATTAGAATCATTTGGTTTAATCTATGTAGCTGGTTGACATATTCTGAATCTTCGTATAGCTATGAAATTAAGTGGCTTTGATGTAGCTATTAATGAATTAATAGACTCTGATATAGTTTATGCTTGATATGATGTAGGTGCCTCTATAGTAGGTCCTGATTTAAATGCATATAAATGAGTAGAATTAGAGAGTTTCATCACTTATAAACATGATACAATTTGGGAGTGATTAGGACTTACTCCATGGTATGTAGTTGGTAATATCGATTCAGTTCATGAATTATCTAATGAAAAATCAAAAAAACTAATCAAATATTATGATGATAAAGACTTAAAGTACAAAAAAATAAAAGATGGAGAAGTGGTATTACATATTGTTAAAAAATAATTTCTCTAAAAAAAGATAATTAATAGAAATATTAATTATCTTTTTTTATTTAAAATTTATTGGGAAACCATCGAAGTCGATGGTGGAACTTTTGAATTAGCTAAATACATTGTAAATAACGAAAAGTATATCAGGGAAATACTCGATGATTTTAAAAATATTTTGTATTAATATAGATTATCTTTAAAATATAGTAAATTTAATATTAATTATTGAAAATGAAAACAAAAATAATTGATCAATATTCTCTGAAAGAATGAGATAATATATATAAATGTATTTGATTAAGTGAAAATCAATGCGTATTATATATAAAAAATAATTGGGAACAAAGAATAGAGTTGTATTGAGAATATAATAAAACAATATATTTTAATGAGTTGTGATTAAAGAAATATATAGATGATGTTGTAATATTTAAATATGGGAATTGATTTTGACTATTATGTTATGATAAAGATGGTATTTGATTTTTATGTCATGAAAAAATATTTCTATGGGCAAATATAAAAGAAAAATATATTCATAATAAAATCAGTAACTATAAGTTAGTGAAATACAATGAGGGTTATACTTATGCGTATAAAGAATGTAAATATATTGAAGAAACTAATTCGTTGATATGTACGTTACGAGAAAGAAATCATCCTGTTGATTTACCGGTATATTATACGATTTTTGACCTGGATAAACTTAAATGGAGAACAGAAAAACATCTGTTAAATATTAAACATTTTCCAAAAACCTTTTTTTCAAATAGTTCATATCCAGATAAATTATCTATTACTTCTTTATGATCTATGTGAAGTAATATATATTTACATTCTACATGATGAAAAAGTACTAGGTTAAAAAATTGAGAAAATTTCGAATTTAGTAATATTGAGGTACTTGATACTAAATTAGGTTATATTAGGAATTTTAAATTTGAAAATGGGAGATGATATTTTTCATCAGATAATAAATATTTTATTCTTAATCTTTATGTATGAGAAAAAAATGTAAGAAAAGTATTATTATATAATACTGATAATTTTGTAATTAATAAAATATTACCAATCACACCAAAGCAAAATCTTTGAGATAATAAAAAATGACATTTTAAAATTGATATATACTGAAGCAGATTATGGATATATAATTATGGTTTTTTGAATATATGTGAAATTATTGAAGATTAAATATAAAAACAGTATTACTTAAAAGTAATACTGTTTTTATATTATAAGATTTTTATATTTATTGGCAAGGATCCCAGGAATTGCACCTAGGCCTCTCGGGGTCGGAATCCGAGCACTCTTCTAATTAAGCTAGATCCTTGTATGTGTGTAATGATAGAGTATAAAAAAAAACAAAAAAATCAATAATTAATTATTGATTTTTTAATTTATATCTAATATATTCAATTGCAATATCTTCTACTTCTCATTTATGATCTATTTCTGTTAAGTATTCTTTCAATTCTGTATCTGTAGATCATTCTAATTTTTCTGTAACAATTCTTTTAGTTAATAAGTTAAGCTGTTTTCTAATATTACTATCTATATCTTGTATACTACTAACACATGCCAAAAAATTATAATTTATATTAAAGGTAGGTGTTTTATTATTATTATTATTATTATTATTATTATTATTATTATTATTATTATTCGTTTTGTTTATTGTATCTGTAGTTGTGTTAAGTCTAATCTTTAATGCATTCTTTAAGTCAATATTTGTTTTATCTCTTAGTATTTTACTTTTCTTTTCCATTGAATGATTCTCTAAGATATTACGCATTATCATATATTTTTCTGGGTAATATTCTTTACAAATTAGTAGACGATGTATTTCTTTACTAATTACACTCTTTGTTGCAAGTATTGTATTTTGTTGTTTTGTGACAGCTAATTCTCAATATTGAATATTATTGCTACTCCAATACTCTTTGTATTGTTTTTGACAATATCAATACTTTATACAGTATAGTCTGATTTTTTTTATTATTTCTGGTAATAATAAATGATATTCATCGGATCTAATTAATCTTAGTTCTTCATATTTACGAATTCAAATATTAGTTATTTGATTTAGTGTCTTTTGATCTAATTCTAATCTTGAATTTAATTGATTATTATCTATCACTTAATTTTATGAGTAAAAAAATAAAAATAAATAAAGAGAGTATTGAACATACTCTCTTGTATTGTGCAAATAAATAATATATAGAAATTATTTTCAGATTTCTACAATTAGATATAAATATCCAAATATAGCTCTTAATTCATATCCTTGTGGTAAAAATTCTTGTAATTCAGTTAATCGATTAGGAATTGGTTTATTCATACCTTCTCTTTTTAATCGACCTGTTAAGCGTGGCTTATTGTGAATATCACATTTTGTCACAGTATAGATTTTTGAGACTATGTCTTTCCCATTAATGAAACTAATCAATGTTTCATTAAGAGATTTATTAATTTCAACAGTATTATCAATGAGTAACATTAAATGTAGTTCTGTATAATTTTAAAGTTTCTTTATATTAAATAAAAAACATTATTTGTAAACTTTTTTTATAAAAAAAACAACCCCTTACGAGTTGTTAATATTTCAGATCAAATCAAAGTCTATAAGTGATATCTCATTTTTCATCTTCCCATTCAAGTAACTTATGTCATTCTAAATTGTAATTTAACTGTTTCAGTATAATATTTATATCTTCAGATTTCGCTATAGTATAAAAGTTTAATTTAGTGATTCTCTTTTGTATATTGTCTTCCTCAAAGGTAAAGTTTTTCACTTTTGAATAACCAATTGAAGTTTTAAGCATTTCTAGATCAAGATCTTTATAAAGATCTATATTGTGTAAGTCTCTAAATTTAAGATCCTTTGTAATATTATAATTTGAATCTTTATATTTTGAGTAAACAGTAACTAATTGTTTTTTAATATATTGTTTTCTGTAATTTAAAGGGGCTTTTTCTAAAACTGTATTATTATTTCAGTAATTATATCTGTTTGTGTAAAATAAGTCTTTAGGTAGCTTGTAGAAAATATAATCTTTTTCTATTTTTGTTGCAGTTTGTCAGATTGGATCATCAAAAGTTGGGTCATAATAGTTGTTCCCTATTCTTGTCCAGGCATGTCCTATGTTTGGATAATCTTGTGCGTCAATAACGTAACCTCTGATAGACTCAACATCTTCGATTCAAGAAAATTGTAAAAGATATTGAAAGTATTTAACGTATCATTCACAAACTCAGTCTTTATTTTTATATGTTTCAATTCAAGAAAATATTTTTTTATCTTCTAGTGATATTGGTTGAGTATAGGATACGTTTTCTAATACATGATTATATAGAGCTGCTATTTTATCTTCTTTTTTATATAATCAATCAGTTAGGGTCTTTGATTGCTTTTTTATTTGTAGAAAATCTAAATCTGTTTCTACTTGAATTACTTTTTTATCATCACGAATTTCTTTTAAAAATTCTAATTTATTAGGGATTCAATAAATAATTGCATTTGAGATAAGTTTAATTTTTTTATATTCTTTAACGAATCATACTAAGTTATCATCTGTAATAAATACTAGATGTTCCTTAGTATTTATATTATTGTAATCTAAGTCATTATCCGTTGGAGTAACTCACTTTGGAAATGCTAAATGAGACTTAAAAATATATGTAAACCAAACTCAATCTTCTAGAAATACATCATTTCTTAAATGCATTTTTTTTGTGAATTTTTTCGTTGTTTTAAAATTATTTAAAACAATATCACGTTTAAACTTTATTTTAGAATATTCATCATTAGATAAATATTCGCGTGACATTTTCAATAGACTATCTAGTGTTAGAAGTTTATCTCAAGTAATGTTTCTTGTTTCAAGTATTAGTGTTATCTTTGATTCTAATTGTTTTACTAGTGTTAATGTTTTGTTCTTAGAATGTTTTTTTTCATAACTAGAAGTAAAAGCAGAAAATATTTTTTCTACTTTTACTGAAACTCAATTATTATTTAATTGATCTGTTGCATATGTATTTTGTATGCAGAATAATGAAATTACACATAGTATAAGGATTTTTTTCATGATTATCTTGTTTTAAGTGCTTTATCTAATTGGTTATCTTTCTCATATTTTTTGTAACTTTCCATATCTAGTTCTAATTTAATATCTGGAGTTAATCAAACTCATGCAATACTTGTTTCTGATTTTCATGTATACCATCTAGCTACAGTATATTTTAATAATGATCAATCTTCATATTGTTTTAGTTTTTGAACAGATCATTTTCCGTAACTTTGCTCTCAGATAGATATAGATTCTGGGTAATAATCTTTTATTGTCCCTGCTAATATTTCCGAAGCTGAAGCTGTTCATGAATTTTGTAGAACTATAATTTTATATTTATTAAAATCAATAAGTTCATATCCAGCTGATCTATATGTTTTATTTCAATTTAGATATCTTATTATAGCTGTAGGTTCTCATTCAGGTATCATATATGAAAGCATATCTGTAACTTGATCTAAGTATCAACCTCCATTATTTCTAACATCAATAATGATTTTATTTACATATTTTTTTTCTTTTAATTCTTCAAGTGTTTTTTTATATTCTTCAGATACGTGAGTTCAGAAATTACTTATATTGATATAAAATGTATTTCTATTAATTAACTCAGTTTCTATATCTTTTATAATTATCTTGTCTCTTATTACATCAAGATCGAAAGTTTTTCATTTTCTACTAATAGTAAGTGTAACTGTTGTTCATTTTGGTCATTTAATCCATGATATTACTTCTGAAGAAGAGATATCTTCCGTTATATCTTTCCCATCAACTTTCGTAACTCTATCTCAACCTTTTAAACCTGCTTTATATGCTGGAGATCATGTAATAGGAGAAACTATTTTAAATACTCAAGGTGTTTCCATTTCTACATAAGCTCAAATTCATTCAAACTCTCAAGAAAGTCATTGTTGAAAATTCTCATTTTTAACTGGTGGGAAATAAGTTGTATGTTTGTCCCCTGTTCAGTCAGCTAATCATTCAATTGCTTTATTTATTAGATCAGTTTTTGATGTTTTATCTTTATCGTAATGTTGAGTTGTGAGTGTTTTAAAAACATCGTCTAATATAGCTTTTTTTGTTTGTATATCATTTTCCGACTTTTTCTTTTTAATAAGTGATATTTCTTTATAGAATATATCTTTTATAATTTTAAAATCATTTTTGTTAGCATTTATCTTTTTTAAAGGCAGTGTATTTTTTCATACAAGACTATTGATTCATAGCATCTTATCTGAATATTTATAAAACACATATGAATTCATTGTTTTATTTTTCAGTATTCTATTATATGTATTATCTAATAGATTATGATACACTAAAATTTGTAATCAATCATACAAGTCAGTTCATTTTGTAACGTCTTTAAAATTTAAAGCAATATATTTGTATGAATCTGGTGTTAATGGTCTAAAAAAATCAGCGTAATACAGGAAAATATCATTTCTTGTAACTTCTTGATCTTCCCCTACCTTTATTATATCTGAATTGATAGTAATTTTTACTCACTCAGATGCATGTGAGACTCATGTAATAATAGGTGAGAATATTAGTATATTTAATACTAATATTGTTAATAGTTTTTTCATTATTTTAAATTAATATTAGTGAATAAAGGGGTATCTGATTCAATAAAATATCATAGCCATACCTAAGATAATTAACACTAGATACGTTCATCAGTTTCCTATGTATTTTTCTGCCCAGTAAAAATTTCCTGTCCATCCTTTTATTATTTTTCTATATTTTAATATAGCTATTCAACCTAATATTAAAAGTATAGAATATATTATATTAATAATCATAATTTTTAATTTTATTAAGTAATGCCGGATCGTTTTTTATGATTTCGATTAATAAATCAGGATCAATTCACTTTTCAGTTGAATTGTTTAAATCTTTAACTAGATCTTTAACTATAGGTGCTGTAATATTTCATATTTGATTTGATATAGTTTTTCTTATTTGTTCAGTTCAAATGTTTGTAATTATATATTGTGATCAAAAATATATTGCGAATACAACACCTATTTTAATAAAAAATTTAAATATTCTATTACGTTTTTCAGCTTTTATATGTTTATATATATAATCTATTTTCTCATCTTGAGTTAAAGGGAGTGACATGATTTTTATATTAAATTAATAATTACTTAGTTTCTTTCCAGGTATTTCAAATCAGAGTATCTGATTTAAGTATAATTTCTTCATTTGATAATATACTTTCCATAATATTTTCTACATTTTGTGATAGTACTTCTTCCTCTCATGGAAAGACATCAAATACAAGTTCATCATGTACTTGCATAATCATTTTTGATTTCATTTTTTTTGATTTCATAAATTTATCAATTTCAATCATTGAAAACTTAATTATATCAGCACTTGTTCCTTGGATTGGCATATTCATTGCTTCCCTCTTTGCTGCATTTTTAATTATTGCATTGAGATCATTTATTCCAGGAATAAATCTTTTTCTTCCATACATTGTTTGTACAAATCCTTTTTGCTCACATTTTTCAATAAGTGAATTAAAAAAATCTTTAACTTTTGGATAACTATTATAAAATGCATCAATATAGACTTTAGCATCTTTCATAGATATATCAATCATTTTACTGAGACCAAATGCACTTATTCCATATATTACTCAAAAGTTTACTGCTTTTGCGATTTTTCTTTTATCACTAGTAATAGTTTCATTTGGAAATAAGAATTCAGCTGTTCTATGATGAATATCTTTATTGTCCTTAAATGCCTGTAATAAGTTTTTATCACCAGACATTATAGCTAATAATCTTACTTCTACTTGAGAATAATCCGAAGCCATAATCTTTCATCAATCAAAACGTGAGACAAAAGCATCTCTAATTTCTCCTGCAATTCAACGAGATGAAGGAATATTTTGTAAATTAGGACTTGTACTTGATAACCTACCTGTAGTTGTTACAGCAGCATTATATGAAGTATGAACAAAGTCATTTTTATCTGCAATTTTCAATAAACCCTCTATGTATGTTGATTGAAGTTTTGTGAAATGACGGTAATCAACAATTTTTTGAGCAATTGGGAATTCGTGAGATAATTCTCACAATACATCTACTGATACACTGTACCCTGTTTTTGTTTTTTTCCCTTTTGGTAAAGCTAGTTTTTCAAATAATATTTCTCAAACCTGCTTAGGTGATTTGATATTGAATTCTTCTCAAGCATCTTCAAAGATTGATTTTTCTAATACTATTATTTCTTCATCTAATAATAATCAAATAGCTTTTAATTTATATGTATCGATTTTTACTCAATCGATTTCCATTTGTTTTATCACTTCTAAAACAGGAAACTCAATATCTTGTAATATTTTATTATCGGGAATATTTTTATTTTCCTGATCTATGTATAATTTATTTGTTATATAAACATCTTCAGAAGAATAATCTGCTGCCAGTGTTAAATCTACTTCTTTAAAATTTAACTTTTTCTTATTTGAAATAGTATCATATGAAATCATTTCGTAATTCATGTCTCTGAGTGATAATTTATCTAATGATAATCACCTTACTCAAGGATTTTGTATATATTCACCTAATAGAGTATCGTAAAATTTAGCCAAACTTTTATAGTTATTTCTTAATACTAACTATTATATAATTCTATATAGATAGTCAATAAAAAAAGAGAATAATATTCTCTTTTTTTATTGTAATTTTAATTTCTTTTCACGTTTTAATAATAATTTATCTTTTAATTGATCAATCAAAGATTCAAATTCTATAAATTCATTAATTGTATTTACTTTAATGCTAAATAAATTTTTTGAAATATGTGTAATTCAACGTTTTCATTTGAAAATATTATTACAACTTATATTTATATATTCTATGTATTTTTGTAAAGGATTTTTACTTGCTTCTGTAATTTTTTCATCTTCTCTTTTTACTTCGTTTAAAAGTATGTCAAAATCACTAAAATCCAATTTATTATTAACTATTCTATTAACTATGTTATTAATTATAGATACAGAGCTTGAAACTTTTTCACTAAAAGTACTAAATCAAAAAGTAAATAATTTTCTATTATTATAATTATTGAATTTATTAAATACATAATCTATTCATTTAATTAATGGATCAACAACAGTAGTTATAATATTTTTTTTAATTTTATCTGAAACTAAATCTGATTGTTTAACATTTTGAGTATCATCTTCAAATGATTTAGTATTTCTCTCTTTTTTATTTTCCAAAGATTCTATTGTGAGTGTTTTTAAAACTTTAGAGTGAGTAGTTTGAGATAATAATCTGATACAAATATTAAATATATTAACATTATTTGCTCATATTAATTCTATATTTTTTCTTTGTTCCATGTTTAATATATGCTCTATTTTACCTCTAACAAAATCAGCATCTATTTCAGTTACTCAATGGTTTCAATTAACTATAGTATCTAGGTATTCTCAACTTTTTTTCTTAATTTTATAAAACAATAATTCTACTCTTGCATTATTTGTCATAATATACTCCTTTAATTTATATTAAAGAATATACTAATGAAATATTTAACGGAGTCAAGAATAATATCCTACATATATAATTATAGTCAATATTAATTTTTATATATTATATATAATCAATTAAATTATGTATTCAATAAAAAAACCTATTAAAATAACAGGTTTTTTTATTTTTGAATAATCTTATATTAAATTAAATTAATTATAAAACTTTATGATCAAGTCTTTGGTAATCAAAAATTTCATCTGATTTAAAGAATCTTGCTAATTCTTCTTGAGCAGTTTCAACTGAATCTGAAGCATGCATAATATTTCCATCAATAGAAAGTGCAAAATCTCCTCTAACTGTTCATGGAAGTGCATCAACTGGATTAGTTGCACCTGACATAGTTCTGATAGTTTTTACTGCGTTAGCTCCTCTGATGGCCATAGCAACGATAGGTGAACTTTTCATGTAATTAACAATACCAGGGTAGAAAGGTTTGTCAGATAAGAATCCATAATGTTCGTCGATAAGCGCGTCATCTAATTGAAGCATTTTCATACCTAAAATTGTAAGACCTTTTTTTTCGAATCTTCCGATTACTTCACCCATAAGGTTTCTTTGTACGCAATCTGGTTTTAGTAATATTAGAGTAGTTTCCATCATCTATTTTATTATAATATATTATTTTACGCGCGTATTATATCGATAATTATTTAAATGCAATTTTTTTTGATAAGAAAAAGCTAGGATAAAATCCTAGCTTATATAACTTATTACAAATAATATTTTCTTACGTGGTTAATATCATTATCACAATAGGCTTCCTAACTAAATCAGGCTTGCACAAATGTTTTAATATCAATATACCATATTGTTAGTGTATTTTTTGTAATAGTTACTTTGTTTCCAAACTTTTATAGAAGTGACTTTAAGATAAAGTCCTTTAACGAAATTAATCGTTTCTGTTTTACTTTCAAATTTTTAATAATCTATGACACTTATGAAATAAGTGAAAAAATACTTAAAACGAGTTTGAATAGAGCACCTCCTTATCATCTTTTTATTCTTACCACACCTGTGAGTTGAACAATAAAATATAGTTAATGTCTAGAATTAGAATAAGAATTTTAAACTGCATGTCAAAACATTTGTTCGAATAATTGATTTTATTTTATAGAGACTGTTTTTTAATGGCAATTTGAGTATTCAAAAAGCCAGCGTTAGCTGGCTTAATTAGGATAAAACTATTCTTACTCTAAATAGCGAGATTCTTAGAATCTATAAAATAGATTCTAAGAATCACTTTTTATAATCTTCATCTGTAGTTTCACCTATTGGATTCAGTTCTAGCCTATTAGACGTATCCTCCACCTCCATTTTCTTTTCTATCCTTGAAAAGGAAAACTATTAAGTAATATTTTTTTAGACTTACTTATTAGTAAAAACTTCATTTAATACTACAATTATATTAAAATCCATCCAGATTGTTAAAGTACTACACTTTATGAAAACATAAAATGTGGCAACATATTCTGTTGCAAAGAAAGTATATAAAATATAATTCAGTAGTCAAAAATAAAATTGACAATAATTATTTTTTAAATATAAATCATCTACTTTGTTAAAAAGTAAAAATAAAAACAACTAAAGCTAAACAAAAAGGGGTTCAAATTGAGTATACATAAAATAGCAAAACATTTAAATACATTGGCTGATAATTCTGAAACAGGATTATCTTTTGATTGTCAACCTATTTCAGGTGAAGTTGATGTTTTGCAAGTCTCTGTAATAACTAAAGAAGAGTTACCTATTTTTATAAGTGTAACTGATGATCAAATACTTTGTATTACTTATCTTTGGGGTGAAGAAGAAGTAAAATCAGATAAAATAGCTGATATGCATGCGTCTATGCTTGAAATGAATATTCCTATGCCTTTATCGTCATTTAGTAAAATAGGTGATAAATATGTTATATTCGGTGCATTGTCAATTAATTCATCTTTTGCAGATATTGAACATGAATTAAGTGTTTTATATAGTAATGCTTTAGAAATTATTGAAGCCATGTCTGAATTCTTAAACTAATTAACTTGGTGTAGAATATTAAAAAAAACCGAGCTTTTGCTCGGTTTTTAGTTTGTTTAAATTAATCCATGATAAAATCTTCTTTTTGAGAATCTTTATGATTAAATTCTACTCATGCTAGATTTTCTTCTATATGTGCTTTAATTTTAGACATAATTTCAGATTCTAATTCTGGTTTTACCTTAATTTTAGCTCTTTCTAGTTTATATTGCATAGGATCAAAATCACTATGTTTTACATGACCTGTGTTCTTCCCTTTTTCAGCACACTCGCTACTACAAAAACCAAAATGTTTTTTATATTCTTTTGGATCTGCAATGAGTCTTGCATTACAGTGAGAATATCTACAGTTTTCACAATGATCAGTTTTTTCTCCTGTATAGTTACATTCACCTACAGTTGTATGAGTTTCTTCATCACCTACATGATCTGATACCCTATCATCAAATACATATAAGTTCCCTTCCCAGTTTCCATCATTAAATGTATTGATATATTTAACTACACCACCATCTAATTGATATGTATTTTTAAGTCCTGCTTTTTGAAGCATTACTGTTGATTTTTCACATCTAATACCACCAGTACAGTATGAAATTATTTTTTTATCTCAGAAATCTTTTTTGTAATCATCGATTACTTTATCTAGTTCTCTAAAACTCATTGTATTTGCAGGAATTGCATTTTTGAAGTGACCAAGTTTATATTCATGATTATTTCTCATATCTAAAATAACGTAATCATCAGGATTCCCATTATCTATGAGATCTTTAAATTCTTCTATTTCCATTCTATTCCCTGCTTCATCTATTTCTTTTTTTGTGAATTTTTGTCCTAATGCAACGATTTCTTCTCTATGTTTCACAGCCATTCTTGGGAATTTGTGAGAATCAACAGGAGTTGCTTTAATATCAAAATCATCTGGATTATTGAATAGTTCGTGATTTGCTAGATAGAGTTTATATGCAGCGAGTTGACCTTCATTACATGTTACTGTAGAAGAAATACCTTCTGTACCAATATAAATTCTCCCCTTCATTCCAATGCCTCTACAATATAGTAGATGGTCTTCAACTTCTTTTTTTGGATCAGCAACATCTACAAATTTGTAGAATGTTATTAGTGTATATTTTTCAGTATGTATCATATTATTGTGTTGTGATAACTTGCCTTGTTATCTAATAAAATCATCTCTTTCTATTTGCTGTAGAAGAGTGTGTGAATTATATGGAATATTAGTTTTTTGCAAGGTTGATAAATAAAAAATTGTATTATAAATTAATTTTCTATAATTATTATTAAATATATTTAATAATGATTTATGTTTAAAAAATTTCATACCACATTTCATGAATTACCGTCTAGTACTAAATCAATGGTTTATATAATGTGGTTATACTTTTTTGGTCAAGTTGTTGCTAATGTTTTTATTGGTATTTATATTTATCAAATTAGTCAATCATTTTTTGATATAGCTATCTATAACATTCTGCTATTTTCTTGAGCTTTTATAACTTTTGTATGATTATGATTGTTAGCATGAATATATAAATGGAATATTAAAAATTTTTATTTTTGAGCTTATGTTTTATTTATTGTATGATTTTTGATACTATTGCTAAATGGTGATACTGAAAAATGAGTATTTTTATTCGGTTTTGTATATGGTTGATGAATTTGATTATACTATAATGCTGTACATACTCAGGAATTAAATAATATTTCAAAATCATCTAGAAATCACTATTCATCATCTGTTAATATTGGTAAAAATCTTATAGAAAGTCTTTTACCGTTATTGTTAGCAATATTATTTTATATCTGAAATGATTACAGTATAGATATATATCCTCTTTTATTTTGAACATTAATATTGATTTATGTAATATGATTATTTAAAATAAAATGAATTCAAAATTATTATCCGAGTAAAATCATTAAATGAGATATAATAAATTTTTGTAATCTTAGTAAGTATAAATTCTGACATTTGTATTACTTAAATACCTGATTTACTCAGTTATTATATATAGTTATTACTTCAATTACCACTATATATTTCTTGAATAATGAGATTAATATATGAGTATTTCAATGATTATTATCAGTAATATGAACCATATTAATAATCTATATTTCATTTAAAAGAAACAATTGAAACGAATTTTATTATTATAAAATATTTAGTATTTTAATACTACTAAATACATTATTTTTATCTATCTATTTTAATTTATTTAGTTATATTTTATTTTTATTGATTATATTAATTTTAACTCCTTTATATAGAGTTTCAAAGCATATTTATGACCTTGCGACTATGGATAATGTAAAAACTGAAATAAGTGATTTTTACCCAGCTATGTTACTCAGAGAAATATTGCTGTTAATTTGAAGATTGTTAGCGTTTATTGTACTATTTATATTATTTTATCACTTTGACTACAATATAGAATATCTCATAAGAATAACATTAGTATTAATTTGAATATCTTATATAACTCAAGTTGTACTGATTAAATACTGGGAGAATAATGAAAAAATTGACAATAATTAAATTATTTATATAGTATTTGTGCATTGGATAGATATAGTAGATCTTTTGATTCCCTAACTCTTAGTTATTTCTTACTTAGGCCAAGTAATGATGTAACTAAATGAGATTGAATTATTCGGAGCAAAACCGAGGCTATCCACCACTATTATTGAAACTCGTACTTGTTACGAGTTTTTCTTTGTTTAATTTTTTGATTCCTAAAAATAATCTATATAATTCTATAAATTATTTTTAATATATTTTTATGAAAAATTCTATCAGCCTACTAAAAAGTTATATTTATATAGTTTTATGAATATTATACTTTGGTTTCTTTTTTGCATTTCCAAAGCATGAAGTATTTACTAATATTCATGAAACTCTTATTTATTGAGACGTTTTACTTTCTTACTTTAATGCAGTATTCTGATTTATAACGTTACTCTGACTTTCTAATATATTAATTAAAACGTTAGAATTATTTTTCAAAAAATTTACTGGAAAAACCGAAACAGAACTAGATGATGTTTTATCTGATTTTGTTGTTAGATTTTTGAATTTAGTGAAATATATTGCTTCAGCTTATATTTTCTTTCATTTAGCTCAAACTCCAGATTATATAAATGTAATAGTGGATCAAGCTACTTCAGTGTTAGTGATATTTATATTCTTAAGTTTACTTACGAGTTTTATAAATATCGTTTTCGAAAAAGAATTATTATTCAAAAGTAAATTAAAGGCAGTTAGTAAAACTCTTCTCCCTTTCATAAATAAAGTGATTATAATATTTGTTTGGATCATCTGATCAATTACTATTATTGGAAATCTTGGATACGATGTAACTGCATTAGTTGCTGGTGCTTGAATTGGTTGATTAGCAGTAGCATTAGCTGCACAAAAATCTTTAACAAATGTATTTGGAGCTATAACGATACTGTTAAATAAACCATTTAAAATATGAGATTATATTAATGTTAATGGTCATATAGGTACGGTGAAAGATATATGATTATCGTATCTGACAATTACAGATAAAATGTGACATCAAGTAATGATTCCTAATGAAGCAATTATTTCTACAAGTATTGAGAATTATTCTGTAAGATCTAATAGAAGAACAGACTTTACTATCTGAGTTGTCTATGGAACATCTCAAGATAAAATGCAAGAATGAGTTAAAATTATAGAAAATATATTAGAAAAATATATTACAGACAAAACAATATCTAGCTGAAGAGTAAATTTTGATATGTTTGGAGATTTCTCATTAAATATCAATGTAACATATTTCTCTTTGATAAATAAAAGTTTTGTAGAATACATTAAACAAAAAGAAGAAATTAATCTAACAATAAAGGCAAAATTTGAAAAATCATGACTTGATATGGCTTTCCCTACACAAGAGTTGATTATTAAAAAAGAAGGCTAAAAAAAAGCATTATGTTATTATAGCATAATGCTTTTTTTGTAGTGATTTTTAAATATTAATTTATTAAATTTACTACTAACTTAATCATGAGTTCTTTCTCTTTTGGGTCAGAACTAGCAATTAATAGAGTTATTGCGACTAATGCTCTATCATTTATTTTTTTATTTCAAGAACCATCTAATAATATATTATTTTTACTGAGAAATAATATAAATGTAAATGCTCAACTTCTCTTATTTCCATCAGCAAAAGGGTGATCTTTTATAATAAAGTATAATAAATGTGCAGCTTTTTCTTCAATTGACGGATATAAATCGATAGAATCAAATGTTTGATAAATATTTCAAAATATTCATTCAAATGTATCCACACTCTTCTTTTTTGCGAATAGATCTGTAGCTTCTCATTTAATTAATAAATCATTTTTTAATTCTATAATAGAGTTAAAAGCTTCTTCTGCTTCGAGTTTATAATTTAATTTTTCAGTATTTCATTTATTTTCTAGATTATTTTCATCGTATTTTTGTAATAAAACCCAACTATTTGTATAGTTAGTGATTATATCTAATAATCATAATGCTTCATCTTTTGATAAATCTCAACTATGTAGTGCATTATGAATAAGGTTTATAGAATTATTTAATTCTTTTAATCATGTTTCTTTAATTCTAGTTTCATTAATACTATAACCTTGTATTAAATATTCTTTTAATATATTTGATGACCATATACGAAATTGAGTCGCTTCTTTAGAATTTACACGATATCAAACTGATAATATTAAATCTAAATTATAATAATTTTTAATTCTTGTAACTTCTCTTTTTCACTCTAATTGAACTTGTGCATTTTTTGCACAAGTTCAATCTTCCAGTAATTCTCATGACTTATATATGTTTTTAATATGCTTTTCAATTGTACTTCTATCTATTCAAAAAATATCTGACATTTGATTGGTACTCAACCAAACAGATTCATTTTCTAATTTAACTTGGATTTCAGTTTTTCCATTTCAAGTGCTAAATATTTGAATATCCCCTTTATTTTTCATAAAAATTCATTACCAAATAATATATATACAAAGTATATACGTATTGTAAATTAAGTCAAAATAAATAAATAATTAGTACTAATTATTTATTTTAAATCTATATATCCTTCTTTAATTCATTCAATTTCTCCTAATTTTTTACTAATTTCATATAATTCATTTAATGCAAAATCACGTTTAGATTCAGATGAAAATACAGTATTTCAGTATCACTCAGTATATGTTGGAATAATTTCAGCTCAGACTATTTTTTTATCTGATATTTTAATATTCGCTATAATTCACTCTTGAGTTCTTCTTCATCTAAATATATCAAAGATATAATCTCATAAACTATAAAAAATTAACTTATCGTTATATATTTCAATCGGTTGATACCAATGTGGATGATGTCATATAACTAGATCAGCTCAGTTATCAATTGCGAAATGTGCATATTCTGTTTGTTCTGAGTTTGGTCAGTTTGTGTATTCAGTACCACAATGCATATTGTATATTATTATATCAGTTCAAAGATTTCTTGCTGAAATAATTTCTTGTTTTAGAATATCTTTGTTAAATCTGCTATTCCCGGGTTTATTTTCAGTTGCTCAAAATGAAAATGGGTTTACACATGTCTGTGCTATAAGTCATATCTTTACATCTTCAACTTCAATTACTTTTACAGTATTTGCTTCTGTTTTATTATTTCCAGCTCAGAAATACTCAATTCAGTTATCATTTAAGTTTTGAAAAGTGTTATTCATTCATTCCTCTCAATAGTCTCAGAAATGATTATTTGCAAGATTCGCATACAAATTATCATTAAAAGTCTTTAATCACTGTAAATGTTCTTTATTTGCTTTAAAAACATACTTTTTATTAAACTTCTTTCATGTATCTGTAATTGGAGTTTCTAGATTAAATATTACAGCATCTTGTTTTGATAAATAATTACTCGTTCCTGAGAAAGCATAAGACTCTCAGTGTTTATTAATTGCATCTTTTACTCTTCATCAGATCATTACATCTCATAAAAAAGATATTTCTATATCATTTTTATAAATAATTTTATCTGGTGTATCTAAAACTATTATTTCTCACGTTGAAGTATTGTTTACAGTAATACTTTTTTCTACAGTTTCCTTTATTTCGATTATATCTATTCACTCATTTATTCAGTCATTAGTATTCATAATAACATTAAGTTCACTACTATTTGAATCTAATATTTTATCAGCTATTAATAGTTTAACATGAAAGAGTCATATTAATAAGAATAACGGAATATGTATCAATATAACTTTGTGTATAGTTTTTTTCATGAGTTCTAATAACTAATAAAATTTAGTTCTTTTACTTTTTGACTTACATGGTTTTTTAGAATGTTTTCAACTATCTAGTCTTTTTACATCATTGAATAATATTTGATCTACATGATTAGATGTTAATTCTAATGCTTCTTCTGCGAAACTTATTTTTTCTAATGCAACTAATCTTGTTTTAATTGCTTCACTGAGACTTGATCAACCACGACCTGATTGGAATACTGCGTACATTATATTTAATATTTAATTATTCAATTAAATATATGAATAATTAAATTGAAATCAAGTATTGCTTTTTATCTACTGTTTTTATATACTAAGTTCTATATAATCATAAATAGATAAAAATTGAATAATAGTAAATTAAAGTATAATTTAATAAAATATTCATTATTGAATATCACAAATAGGAGAAATTTCATACCTTTGTTATCGCTCTATTACCTCTCATTATGAAATACAAATAGTTTTGAAATAGCTATTTTTTCTAGTATAGGAGCCTTAGCAGGATTTTTAATAGAAATACCGAGTTGATATTTATCTGATAAATTTGGACATAAAAATTGATTAATTATATGAAAGATTTGTTTTTTGTTATCGACTATATTTTTTATTTTTTGAGATTGATTAATTGCATTTTCAATATGAAGTATTTTAATTGCGGCAGGTTTTTCATTTAATTCATGAACATGATCTGCCTTTATACATGAAACATTAATTTGATTAAAAAAAGATAGTCAATATTCAAAAATAATGTGAAGAATAAATTGAAATACATCACTCATATCGATGTTTTTTATAATCGCATTACCATTTTTAACACAGTTTGAAATGGTTTATCCATTACTTTTTTGGCTTTGAATGGATATTATAGGATTAATAATAGTATTTACTCTAATTAAACCCAATAATGTATATGAAATACAACATTGAAATGAATCAATTAGTAGTGTTATAAAAAAAACCTCTAAAATACCAGGAGCAATAGCTTATATTTTATTCATATGATCGATAGTATGATTTATGCATTCTGAACATGCATATAGAAATATTTATGTAGAGAATTTATGATTGCCAATAATTTTAATATGATCAATTATGGCACTTTCAAGGCTAGTATGGTTTATAGTTTCAAGATTTATTCATATCATAGAAGATAATTTTACTATGAAGCAAATAATGTTATTCGAAGTTATAATATTTTTTATATGATATATAATAATCGGAATATTTAGTAATCCTTATATCATAGTTATAGTATTCGCTGTACTAGTATGATACCAACAATGAAAAGAATCTATAATGGAATCATATCTATTGAAAAATTATTCACTAAATCCTAAATACAAAGCAACTCTATTATCATTTAGTTCTCAGATTTCATACTTTGTTAAAATATTATTCTGAATATTATTCTGACTGATGTATGCTTTCAATCCTAGCTATACCTACATTGCGTTTTGAATAATTACATGAACATCATTATATTTAATATATTTAAGAGTGTTTAGATAATAATATTACATGAGTAAATATTGACTAATATGATATTTTAATTATCATAAAAGTCTACTGTTCAAAGAAGAGGTGCATATGTATTCTGTAATAAGATTTTTCAAAGATGCCTTTAATGGCAGTACTGATATGAGTGATTATATTATAAAACAAAATGATGAAACATTAACAAAAACTAATAATGTTTCAGATTTTATAGATAAACTAATTGATCATGTATTTGTAAATAATATCAATCTTAAATATAAATATATTGAAAATTCTTTATTTAAGATTTTGGGTTTAAATTATCCAATTTATATAAGAATACTTGATGATAAATTTCAAATGCTTATAATTTTCCCACCAAAGGTGAATAATAAGAATATCCTAAGTAAAATTATCATTTCTTTTGATATAAAAACTGATACTTTTTCATTATATATTAATGATAAAAATTGTTACCATAATCTTACCGTAGGAATAACAACAACAGTATATAGTGTTTTCAGGAAATTTTTTTTAAAGCATGATGCACTGTTGCATAAAAAATAAAGCCCTCATATTCGTGAAGGGCTTTTATATTATTTTAAATAGTAATTATTTATCTAGTTTTATTGTTATACCTCATTTATTTATTTTTATTCATTCTAAGCTAGAATGATTTATTAAGAAAACTCAATCTTCTAGTTTTCCTTTATTTACTTTTTTAGTTACATATTGATTATCATCTCAAGAAAATATTATATAAGTATCGTTTTTATATTCTATATTTAGGTAATTATTATTAATTGAGGTATTTTCAGCTATATATTTTCAATATTGCATCAATCATTTATGTATATACATAAATAAGAATAATGTACAGAATAAGATCACTAAATAAACAGGTCATTTATTATTTAATATTGATAGTTTAAAATCCTTATTATTGATCCAATAGTATAATATATAAAATGATATAAAATATATCATTAAAAACCATGTATTTCAATCTGGATAATCTAATCAATTTGAAATAAAATGTTCTATAAGAATAAGTATAAATGGAGAACTATAGAAAATAATATATTTTAGAATTTTAGAATTATTCTTTTTTTCTATATTATTAGAAAATAAATATAAAAAATATATTATAAAATAAAAAGCTATTAAATATATTAAAATATTATATATTATGTCAAAGGTGATTATAATATGATCATATTTTCAAATATTAATAAAACTTGAAGGTATATCAAAATAAGTAAAATATCACATATGAATATAGAATAATATATATTTTCAAATTACAAATATACTTAAGAATCATATAAATAATTTTATTAACAAAAAAATAAAAAATTTTTTCTTAATATAATCTATCATTATATTAAATGTTAACTTATCAGATTTTTTAAAAACATACCTAACTTTTCTCATTTCACTATAACTAAAAAAATAAATCTTAGCATTATACTAAGATTTATTTTTTGTATATCAAATATTTATACTAATCAACATACACTTCCCTAGGTTTAGATCCATTAGCTGGTCCAACCACTCAAAGCTCTTCGAGGATATCGAGTACTTTTGCAGCACGTGCATATCAGAGTCCGAGTTTTCTTTGAACGAGAGATGTAGATCATTTTTTAGCTTCGGTAACAACTGCGATAGCTTTTTC
>Ga0233426_10000421_pt1 | contig 46004 bp, 39 predicted proteins | sample SI_118_April2016_6_FD_179875 | JGI IMG/M metagenome (GOLD analysis project Ga0233426, IMG submission 179875) | Seawater microbial communities from Saanich Inlet, British Columbia, Canada - SI_118_April2016_10_MG | ecosystem: Environmental > Aquatic > Marine > Inlet | place: Canada: British... | reverse complement strand
GAAATCGAGAATAAACAAACAAGAAATAAAAAAGCTATCCACTGGGATAGCTTTTTTTTATGATAATTTTATACTGCAATGATAAAAATCCTGAGCTAAAATCATACTTTCCTCTGTAAAAGTATGATTGATTTCTCTTATTTTCTTGTGAATTGCAAGTAGCTCTGTATCTTTAGATATTAAAATATTGATTGTTTTCATTACTTTGAAAAATCTTTTGATATCCTTTTCAGTCGGAATAGATTTACTTTTTACGGCTTCCATAAAATTTTTAAATTCACCATATTTATAAATAGAATATTTTTGAGGGTATTTAAAAGCCAAATATATAGAAACCATTGCATAATCACTATGGTAATGTTTTGTAAATTCTGGATTGGAACTAAGTATTTCGTTTCTTAGCGTATTGCAATCAAAAATAAAAAATTCAATTCTCGCTTCTAAATCTTTTTCTTCATTAAAAAGGTTGGTAAACATACCACGAACTTTTTCTTGATCATACTCTAACATGACAAGCATTGCTTCTTTAGGGTAGAAATTTTCTCCTTCCCATAGCCTAGTCGCAACGTTTTTAGAAAAACTATTCTCGTACATCTGTTTAAAATCGTCAGCTTTTATATCCCAATTCTCATGAAACTGTTTCACAGCATCCCATTTAAATAATGATTTGTATTGAGCGGAATCTTGAATGTGTTCTTTGTATAATTTTATTTTGGAGTTTATTATATCTAAAACCATAAATAAGTATTTATTGAATAAGTTAATTTACAATCTTTTGTATTGTAAAAAATAGGTAACTTTTAATATTTATTTGAATTATAATTTACAAATAAATTAAAATATAGACAAAAAATAAGGCTGCCTAAAAAGACAGCCTTATTTTAATGTACACTGAGAATTATTTTAATAGCTCAATAATTTGAGTAGCCAATTCACCACCTATTCTATCTTGTGCTTCTCCTGTTGCTGCACCTATGTGTGGAGTTAAAGATACTTTATTGTTCATTAAAACTTGAACAGCAGGTTTTGGTTCTGTTTCAAATACATCTAATGCTGCTCCAGATAATTTTCCGCTTTCTAAAGCTGCTAATAAAGCAACTTCATCAACAACACCGCCACGGGCAGCATTTGCAATAAATGCACCGTCCTTCATTGTTTCAATTTCTTTGCTCCCAATAACATATTCATCTTGTGCAGGAACATGAAGCGTTAAAAAGTCCGCTTGTTTTAAAACATCTTCTTTAGAAATAGTATCTATATTAATGTCTATTTTTTGTCCATCAATAAAATCTAGAGAAATACTTGCAGAATCCATGAATGGATCAAATGCAACAACTTTCATTCCTAATCTTAAAGCGACTGCAGCAGTTGCCTGTCCAATACGACCAAATCCAAGTACACCTAACGTTCTTCCTTTTAATTCAACACCTCCGGCATAAGCTTTCTTTAGCCCTTTAAAATTAGTTTCACCTTCTAGAGGCATGTTTCTATTTGAATCATGTACAAAACGAGCCAATCCAGAAAAATGAGCAAACACCAATTCAGCAACAGAATGTGATGACGCTGCAGGTGTGTTTATTACGTGCAAACCTTGATCTTTAGCATATTGAACATCAATATTGTCCATTCCAACACCGCCACGTCCGATAATTTTGATAGAAGGACATGCGTCAATTAATTCTTGGCGTACTGTAGTAGCGCTGCGCACCAATATTACGTCAATCCCTTCTTCATTGATATAGTTTTCTAATTGTTCTTGGGCAACTGTAGTTAAAATAACTTCAAAACCAGCAGCTTCTAAAGCAGTTACACCGCTCTGAGCTAATCCATCATTTGCTAATACTTTCATTTTGTGTTAATTTTATTTTAAAAGAAAAATGATTCTAAATAAGAATCATTTTCATAATTATTATTTGTTTAATTCTTTCATTACATTCACCAATACTTGGATGCTTTCAATTGGCATTGCATTATAGATACTTGCTCTATATCCACCAACAGATCTGTGTCCATTGATACCACTAATGCCAGCAGCAAGAGCTAACGCATCAAATTTATCTTTTAGAGACTCATCGGTTAGAGTGAAAGTAACGTTCATATTAGAGCGATCTTCTTTCGCAGCAAAACCTAAAAAGGAAGGATTGTTATCTATCTCATCATACAATAAAGATGCCTTTTCAATGTTTGTTTTTTCAATAGCTTCAATACCACCATTACTTTTTAGCCATTCCAACGTTAACATTGAAACATACACAGGGAATACAGGAGGAGTATTGAACATACTCCCAGCTTTTGCATGAACAGCATAGTCTAACATGGAAGGAACTACGCGGCCTGATTTCCCAAAAACTTCATCTTTCACGATAACTAGTGTGGCTCCTGAAGGCCCCATGTTTTTTTGAGCACCTGCATATACTACATCAAACTGAGTGAAATCTAATTTTCTAGAAAATATATCAGAACTCATGTCAACAACTTTTAAAACATCTCCACCTGGGAATTCTTTTAATTGAGTACCAAATATTGTATTGTTGGATGTAAAGTGTATGTAATCAGCATCAGTTGGGACAGTATATCCTTTAGGAATATAACTATAACCCTTATCTTTTGAAGATGCAACTACAATCGTCTCACCAAAGTTTTTAGCTTCTTTTATTGCTTTACTACTCCATGAACCGGTATCTAAATACGCAGCTTTTCCACCTTCTTTCAATAAATTATAAGGTGCCATTAGAAATTCAGTACTTGCTCCACCTTGAAGAAATAATACAGAGTATCCTTCAGGCAATTCTAACAATTCTTTTACCAAAGCTTGCGCTTTATCCATAACAGCAATGAAATCTTTACTTCTATGTGAAATTTCAATTAAAGACAATCCTAAGCCGTTAAAATCTATAATTGCTTCACTTGCTTTTTTTAATACTTCTTGTGGCAAGATAGAGGGTCCTGCACTAAAATTATGTTTTTTCATGATGTTTAGCTTCTATAATGTTTGTCGTTAAAAACGAATTGCAAATTTCGACATTTTTATTTATTTAACAATTCAAAAAATGTAAAAATATTTACTACAACGATAATAAAAATTTAAGTGTATCAACGTTATCTGCATATTCCCATAAATTTGGATTCTGTGTTTGTCCCAATGGTATGGCGTTAAGTTTTGATATGTTGCTTGTTACACATTGAATTTTATCAGAATCAATAGACAGTTTTTCTTCAAGTGTATCCAGGTCAGAGTAATATTCATAAAATAAAGATGAAATAGGTGAGGAGTAACTTGAATCTTCTTTTAGCATTAAAAAACCATTTTCATGGATTTCAAATAAACTCATTAAGTAAACAGCTTTATTGTATTCATAATTGTTAGAGTACCTATCGTAATTAATAATATCTTTATGTTTATATATTGCTTTAAAGATGTTGTTTAAATCGTAACCATCAGGTAGAAATATTTTTGATATACTTCTACACCCTAATCCAAAATAACGAAATATATCCTCCGACATTTTTTCTAAAGATTTCTCTGATTCATGCCCTGATAAAACAGCTACTGTATTTCTGTTCTTTCTTATTATGTGAGGATGCTTTCCAAAATAGTATTCGAAATAACGAGCCGTATTATCGCTACCGGTTGCAATTACAGCATCAAATTTTTCAAGTTTCTGATTCGTGAATTCGATCTTGTTTTTAAACGAAGGCTCAATGTACTCCAAGTATTTTGCTATTAACGGGATAAAGTGTTTGTCGTTTGAAGAGAGTTTAATTAACGGTTTGTGACCAACTATTAAAACACATAAAAAATCATGAAAACCGACCAATGGAATGTTTCCAGCCAATATTAGTGCAACGATTTTAGGGGACGTATCAACGATATTATATGCTTTTATCCATTTTTTTAGATTGTTTTCGGTTAGTGCGCTGCTCCAACTTTCTAAAGAAAACAAGACATTATCTTCGTTAAACCATCCGTTGAATTCTTTTGCTCGATTTATCTGCATTTTAAAAGCGTCAAAAAAGAGATCGTTGTGTTTAATATTGTTTTTTTTTACGATGCTTTCCCTTGTAAACTGACTTAAAAATGTGCCAAGCTCAACAAATGCATCTATACGCTTTGTCAATACCATGTTGATCTAATTTAAATAAGTAACAAAGGTAATTAGTTTGCGATATAAGTATTCTAAAAAAACAAAACTTTTTCGAAAAAATCAGTTACCAAGTTTTATGACTATTTTTTAAAAAAGAATTCTTTTTTATGAGTTTTTTTGGATTAGCTAAGATGTTATCCGGTGCCTGTCTATGGCTTTATCTATGCTATTCGATACGAGGTTAACTATGTTTTTGGAACGCATGTTTATGAACTTATAAAGGATAAAACACCTCATTCAAAACAAAAAAGGCATCTTGTATAGATGCCTTTTTTAAAGTATTCGAGTAATGATTAAGCTAAGATGTTTAATTTGTGTTTTTTCCAATATTGCATTATGATAAATGTACATATTATGGATGAAGCGAGGCCTTCAATAAGTATTGCAAAAATAATTTCTCCCAGTGATAAATCATTCCCCCAAACCCTCGAGTTTTCCATGAGGTAAATCAATTCATTGTCTATGAATGAAATATAGAAAACCAAAGAAACTGCTACCAACAACACAGCCAATATAGCTGTTGAAAAGCCTATCGACAAATTTGATAAGTAAGTATTTATTTCATTTTCAAAAATATTTTGTTTGATAGCAAAATTTACTCCCCAAACAACAATTAAAAAATTCAAGAGTCTAAGTTCTGTAATTTTCTCAAGTCCTAGCAACTTCATTGTGAAAAAATAGACGACAATTCCTATGAAGATTTTTATACCATTTCTAATGATGATTTTTGAAGTGTCCATATGTTTAGGTTTAGTGATTAACAAATATGCACTTTAAAGATACTAAATTTAATACAAATGAAGAATAAAACTATCTATAACTTGTTAATAAAAAGCTTCATAAGCTGGCTATAATTATTGAAATTAGAAAGCGTTAGGGTTTCATATTTGTCATAAATATCATGATAGGCTTTGATACCCCCTAATGTATAAATGTAAAATACGGGAACATTCAATTCATAAAAACAGCAATGATCACTATTGCAACTTGGAGCTCTTGCGGTAATGGTTTTAAGTAATTTATGATTTCTATTAAGAATTTTTAATTGTTGGAATTTTGTTTTAAATTGAGTGCCATTGACCACTTTAATTCCTTCTTCTCCAGTTCCTGCTAGATCAAAATTCAACATAAATTTAATCCTAAGTAAAGGAGTCACAGGGTGCTTTACAAAATAACTAGAGCCAATTAAACCAAGTTCTTCAGCTCCAAAAGCAATAAATAGAATATCATATTTTGGTTTGTTTTTTTTTATAGAGTAATATTTTGCCAACTCTAACAACATCGCAATTCCGCTAGCGTTATCATTAGCACCTGGAAAAAAGGTCTTTTTCCCCATAATTCCCAAATGATCATAATGTGCACTTAAAACAATCAATGAATCAGTTTTTGAAGTTCCTTTGATCCGTCCAATTACGTTTTGTGTTTGGTAGTTTTTGTAAAAAAAACTTTTAGATTCAATAGTAACTATCGATATTTTTTTTAGGTCTATTATCTTGTTGATAGTCAATAAAGCTTTGGAATTTTGCATGGTAGAAGCATTCCAAGTAAGTTTTTTATTTGAGAAAACAATTATCCCTTTGACTTTAAAGTTTGGGTCATAACTTAATGAACGAATGATTTTATTGACAAGAATTTGATTCTGTTTAGAAATAAAACTAGAATCATATGCATCGATTAAGAGGAATTTATTTTCAGTATTTTTAAGTACTTTTTTTATTTTTGTTTTGTTTAGGAGGTCAATTTCGCGTATCAAAATTGTCTCAAACGCACCTTTTATAGAAGGACTCGAAGCATCTATTAAAAAATCTACTCCAGGTGTGAGCTTTATTTGATTGTTTAAAGTGAGTTTTAGTGTAGCGGGAATTGTATTAACTGAAGTTCTGAAATACTGTAAGTAATTTTTATGGTATGCAAGAAGATTGTGTTTTTTAAATTCTTTTGCAATATATTTAGCTGCCTTTAGTTCTCCGTTAGAGACGTACCCCCTTCCTTTCATTTCCTCTGAGCACAAGTGTTTGATGTTTTTTTGGGCATAAGATAATTGACCTAAGGAAATCGTTGAGAAGTGCAATAGCAGAAGTAAAGTCAGGAAGTTTTTCATGTCTTGTTTGTTTTAATCAAAAATAGTTTTTCTGTATCATTCCTATAATTATTACCTTTGAGAAAATAGAATATTGAAGATGAGTATATTAAAAAAAATAGTAGACAAACAAAAAAAAGAAAATCATTCCAAAGCAAAACCAATAAATCTTGAGGCGTTGATAAATTCAGGTAGAGTTCGAGTGCATAACAATAAATTAAGCAAAATTAACGATCAATCATCAAAAAGAAAATAAGATTTGTTTTGGTCAGTTTTTTTTGTTGTTTTCTGACTTAATCATTGTCTAAGGATAAATTATAAGTATAACTAATAGCTTTTGTAAGCATAATGTTTGTCAAAAAACAATTAATAAAATTCACTTATTTCTATAATCGATAGTGCTTCACAAAGTCTTTCGTGCTGGTTTTCATTTCCATAAACGTCGATTTTTATTAAAAAAAAACTCTTATTTTTATTTTGCAGATACAATTCTATAGTATTTGTTACTGGGGTTTCCTTAGAAACGTAAATAAGCAAGCCTTTCTTTTTTTGAAAAACTATATTTCTTGAATCAATTACTTGCATTCCGTAATCTTGTTTTAGTTCGGAAATTCTATTTTCTAAAAAATCTTGATCGATATTTGTTTTTTTAAAATAAAGACCGATGTCTGAAATATAAGTTTTATCAAGCTCTTTCGTTGTATCGGCATAATAAAGTCTGGATTCATTTTTACTTACAAAAAACTCTCTTTTCCAATTGTTTGGAAGGTTTATTTTATAGTTTTCATTAGGTTCCAAACACGCTTTTAAGTTGGTGAATTTATAATTTGTTTTACATGAAAAATTTAAATGATCACTAATTTTATTTTTGGAACAACCGTTTAAACTGAGGAACGTGATGCATGCAAAAAACAATGAGATACTTGGAATGACTTGTTTTTTCATAAAAATTTAATGAGTTTTCTGTTTCCTTTTGAAGTCAATTTTGGTACATTTAACAAAATTACTAAAAAAGAGTTTAGAATTCTATGAAAGCGTTAGTTATATCAGGTGGGGGTAGTAAAGGAGCTTTTGCTGGAGGAGTTGCCGAGTATTTGATTAATATGCAGCAAAAATCTTACGACCTATTCATTGGAACATCCACGGGTAGTTTATTAATTTCTCATTTAGCTTTAGGTAAAACAGCTGAATTGAAAGATTTATATACCCATGTTTCTAATAGGAGTATTTTTGATAATAATCCTTTTTTAATTAAAAAAGTACATGGTGAAAAAGTAATTACAATTAATCACCTCCATGTACTTTGGAATTTTATAAGAAAGAAAAAAACTTTCGGAGAGAGCAATAACTTACGTCGATTGATTCGTAAAAATTTAACTGAAGAATATTATAATCAACTTCGAGAACACAACAAAGAAGTTGTTGTTACAGTTTCTAACTTGACAAAAAGTACGATTGAATATAAATCTATTTATGAGTATTCTTATCTAGATTTTTGTGATTGGATATGGGCATCTTGCAACTACGTTCCTTTTATGAGTTTGTTTGAGAAAAACAACTGTCAGTATGCAGATGGTGGGTTTGGAAGTTTGGTTCCGATTCGAGAAGCAATTAATCGAGGGGCAACTGAAGTAGATGTCATAATCTTGGATACAGAAGTGAAATATTATAACAATCTCCCTGTTAAAAATCCTTTTTCTTTGATTTCTTCTTTGTTTGAATTTTTGCTTGGAAACGTAGAAAAACACAATGTTACAATAGGTAAGTTAGCAGCTCGGCATAAAGATGTTAAGCTCAATTTATACTATACACCAACGGTTTTGACAGTGAATTCATTAATTTTTGACAAGAAAAAAATGGCACGTTGGTGGGAAGAAGGGTATAATTATGCCAAGTCTAAATATAACAAACAAATCAATCACATTAAATTTGATAAATAGAATTGACTGTTTTAACTCCTTTTAACAGTATATTATAGGTGTAGAACCTATGGATTGTTATTTTTGTAGCAAACCATATTATTGATGAATTTAATTAAACTTTTTTTGTTTTTGTATTTTGCTTTATGTTTTCAGTCCTTTGGACAACATAACTCGAAAAGAGCAAGTTTAAGAAATGCAGAATTGTACGAAAAACAATTTGAGCTAATACATACAAAACTTGAAGTTAGTTTTGATATTCCAAAGGAGCTTTTATTTGGGAAAGAGTGGATTTCATTGAGGCCTTATTTTTTTAAATCTAGTGAGTTGGTACTAGACGCTAAAGGGATGGTAATTCATAAAGTTCTTATGGGTGATAATGCTTTAGATTATACTTATGACGGTAAAAAGTTGTGGATTGATCTAGTGCGAAAATTCGATAAAAAGGACACTTTAGATTTGTTTATTGAATATACAGCAGAACCATCTAGAGTGAAACAAGGCGGAAGTGCTGCGGTTACAAATGCAAAAGGATTGTATTTTATTAATGCACAAGGCTTGCAAGGAGATAAGCCTACTCAGATTTGGACTCATGGGGAAACCGAGGCAAGTAGTTGTTGGTTTCCTACTATCGATAGTCCTAATCAAAAAACAACACAAGAACTTTCAATCAGAGTCCCTGACAAGTTTACAACATTGTCAAATGGGCTTCTTGTAAAACAGACCATGCATGATAATTTTGAAAGAACAGATTATTGGGTAATGAAACAGAAACATTCTCCCTATTTTTTTTTTCTTGGAGTTGGTGAGTTTTCTAAAATAAAAAATCAATTTAAAGGCAAGGAAGTTAACTATTATGTTGAAAAAGGAAGAGAGCAAGTAGCGAATAAAATTTTTGGGAAAACACCTGAAATGATGGCGTTTTTTTCAAGTATCACAGGAGTCGATTACCCTTGGGAAAAATTCAGTCAGATAGTTGTTCGTGATTTTGTAAGTGATGCAATGGAGAATACTACGGCCGTGGTTCATTCAGATAAGGCATATCAGTCAGAAGCCGATTTAATTGATGAAAATATATGGGAACCAGTAATTGCCCACGAGCTGTTTCATCATTGGTTTGGAAATTTAGTTACTGCAGAGAACTGGAGTAATATAAGTCTAAATGAGTCATTTGCTAATTACGGAGAATATTTATGGTTGGAGCACGAGTATGGTTATGATAAAGCAGAAGAGCATCGTATCAAAGCTATTGAAGCATATAAAAAAGGCGATAACTTTATGAACAAATTAGTTCGTTTTGATTATGATAACAGAGAAGAAGTTTTTGACTTGGTGAGTGGTAATAAAGGAGGAGCTGTTCTTCATATGCTAAAAGATTATCTTGGTGATGATGCTTTTTTTAAGGGACTAAAGATGTATTTAACGGAAAACCAATATGATTCAGCTGAAGTACATCAGTTAAGAATGGCTTTTGAAAAGGTCTCAGGGAAAGAACTTAATTGGTTCTTTAATCAATGGTTCTATGGGGGTGGTCATCCAGAGATTAGGGTTTCTCATGATTATAATCTTATGGATAAGACAATCACTTTGACATTAAGACAGCTAGGAGAGGAATTTTATTTTCCTGTTTTGATTGATATTTATGAAGGCGGGGAAAAACGTCAAATTGAATTGTTTGTAGATGCTTTGGAAAAATCTGTTACTTTCTCTTATGAGCGATATCCGGATTGGATTCATGTTGATTCCAATCATATGTTGTTGGCTGAATTTGTAGAAAACAGAACTCTGAATGATTATAAATACATCTTAAAGAACGCGAGTCATTATAATGACAGAAAAATGGCATTAGAGGAGTTGGCGAAACATCAAATAGATAAAAAGATTTTTGATTTGGTTGTGTCAGCACTTAATGATAAGAGTTATCGGGTTCAGGTACTCGCTTTAGAGAAAATCGATTTAAGTGGGAAATATGCCAAAACTAAAGTGATTAAAAAAATTGAAACAATGGCGAAAACAGCAAAAAACAATTATGTTAAATCTGCTGCAATAAAAGTTTTAGGACGTCTCGTTTATTTTGATTATCAAAAGTTTTTTGAAAATAGTTTTCGTCATGATTCTAATAATGTAAAAGGTGCAGCATTAGAAGCTCTTTATTATTTGGATAAAGATTCTGCTATAAAAAAAGCAAAAGGTTTGCCGAATAATGTTAAAGAAACAATTGCGTATCCATTGTCCGTAATATATATTAAAGAAAGGGATGAAAAAGAGTTGGAGTTTGTTTCGAAGTATATTATTCAAGGGATGTATTTGTCAAATGATGATGCAACAAAAAAAATATTTAAATCTGGTTTCGAATGGTTGGCTACGTCTAATAACATTGGGGCATTTGAAAATATTACTTCTGATATGGTCGATAAAGGGAAGCAGTTTAAAAAATACAATTTTGACAAACAAGCAATAGAGTTGCTTAGGCAGATGGCAAAAGAGCAAGATCGTTTGATTAACACAAATAAAAAAGAATTATTGACTATTATAAATTCTGCTCTAGAAGAGTTAATGAATATATAAGATATTCTTTTTACTGTTTAGTTTGTCAGTATGTTTACTTTACTAACGGATTATTCAGTAGTTTTTACTTTTGTTGGATGTATTCTTTAAACGTACCGTTAGTGTAAAAGACTAGAATTTTTTCTATTTCTATTTTTTTTGAAGTGAGGGTGGGGGATTGTTTAGTTTCTTCTTTTTTGTTTTCATTATTTCCTTTTAATAGAGTCTCGTCGAATGTTAATTGACGGGGGTTTGTTTTCGAGATAACAGAATCTTCGCTCATGGTTTTTGGGAAGTGACCAGTCCCTTTTAGTAGCCAATACAATTCTACTTCTTTATAAGTGTCTGTGAGTTTTAAAATAAATTCTAAACTTGGTTTGTTTCTTCCTGAAAGAATATGGGAAATACTTGATCGCGGGACATCAATGCTTTCAGCAAAAGATGCTGCTGATAAGTTATAGAATTCCATTATCTGTTTGAGTTTTTCTGAGAATTCATTTGTGTTTAACATGTTGTCGTAGGATTGTGTTTACAAATGTAATCAATGTTTTTGAATTCTCCTATTTATTAAGATTTTCTTCTTTTTATATATTAAATAATAACTTTATGTAAAAGCTGTAAAACGTTGGTAATAAATTACTTTTTGATATTTAAGGAAGGTAAATATAAATACGTTTACATAGAAGCGATATACAGATAGTAACAAAGCATAGACTACTCACATAGGTTTACATTTGTAACAAATGATAAAAACTTTATGAGTTACAAATGTAAACAATAGATTGTATACATTTGTAATATGAAAATTATCGACATTAAAAATCTCGAAGATTGGTACGGTGCTAATTTCGAAAACAGACTAAAAGGAAGGCGGATTGTGTTTGATGACATTGAACCAATAATAAACAATTTAGATTCTGGTTATTTCGAGAAGGATATTATTGGTGTCTCTGAAAATGGAACTTCTATATACAAACTTAAAATCGGAACCGGGAAAAAGAGAATTTTAATTTGGTCTCAAATGCATGGTAATGAGAGCACGGGAACAAAGGCTGTTTTTGATTTGTTCAAATTCTTGCTCAATGCTGCTGATTTAAGTCAAGAAAAGGATTTAATACTTGCAAATTGTACGTTGGTTTTTATACCGATGCTAAATCCTGATGGTTCTGATAGGTTTACTAGGGTAAATATTAATGATGTTGATTTAAATAGAGATGCTGTAGCTTTAAAAGCAAGGGAGAGTAATGTCCTCAGGGGTGTTTTAGATGAGTTTAATCCTGATTTTTGCTTTAATCTTCATGACCAGCGAACTATATTCAATGTTGAGGGAACAAAAAACCCTGCGACAATATCGTTTTTAGCGCCTTCGGAAGATTTGGAAAGGAGTTTGACAAAAGGAAGGCAAGAAACGATGAGTGTTATTGTTTCGATGAATAGTTTGCTTTTAAATTTGATTCCTAATCATATTGGTAGGTATACTGATGAGTTTTATCCTACAGCAACAGGTGATAATTTTCAGAAGCTTGGGCATAACACAATTCTTATAGAAGCGGGACATTATTATGATGACTATGACAGGGAGGTTGTTAGGAAGTTTAATTTCTATGCAATGCTTCAGGGCTTGTTTTTTATTGCTTCAGAGACCGATTTTAGTAATTACAAGCCTTATTTCAATATACCGAATAATGATAAAAAATGCTACGATATTATTTACAGGGGTTTCAGCAGTAAAGAAGGGAAATTGGAGGATGTTGCTTATCAGCTTGAGTACAAAGTAGAGAATAACGACCTAATATTTGTTAAAAAGGAAGTTGACCGAGGTGATTTAAAAGGTTTCATAGGGCATAAGGAATTTAACGCAACGGGAGAGGAGTTGTGGTAGATTTATTTAGGTATTTCGCAACATATATAGCTTTTTCTTAGAAATATTTTATTATTTTTGCGAAATATTTAATTTTACAAAAGACACTATCATGAAGAAATACAATTTAGATGAGGTAGATCACCAGATATTGGATATGCTTATTGAGAATGCAAGGACACCTTTTACGGATATTGCAAAAAAACTACTTGTCTCTGCTGGAACAATTCATGTTCGTGTTAAAAAGATGGAGGAAGAAGGAATTATTAAGGGTTCTACACTTACTTTAAATTACGAAAAAATGGGTTATGCGTTTATTGCGCATATTGGAATATATTTGGAGAGAACTTCAATGACGAAAGAAGTGATAGAGGACTTGAGGGGAATTTCAAATGTAACGGTTGCTTATGTTACTGCAGGAAAATTTAATATTTTTTGTAAAATTCGAGCTAAGGATACTGAAGATGCTAAAAATATCATTTTTAAAATTGATGATATAGAAGGCGTAAACAGAACAGAGACGATGATTTCATTAGAAGAAAGCATCAACGATAAAAAAAGAATGATGCATGCTATCTTTCGGGATTATTAAAATGAAAGTGTTTTGTAAAAAAAAACGATAAACATTTCTGTTTGTCGTTTTTTTTAGTTTTATATAAATAAACTAAGAATCTTTAGCTTTTCTAGTAGTTGAATAGTTTATATATTTACAGATTCTGGTTCAATGCAAAAAAAATGGAGTTATACAAAAAAACATCGCTTAAAATATACAATTCACTAAGTAAAGAAAAAGAAGTTTTCATCCCTGTAAATGAAGGTTCTGTCGGGATGTATGTATGCGGACCGACTGTTTATAGCAATGTGCATTTAGGTAATGTAAGGACATTTATGTCGTTTGATTTGGTATTTAGATACCTAAAACATTTGGGTTATAAGGTTCGGTATGTGCGAAATATTACAGACGCAGGACACTTGGAGCATGATGCGGATGAAGGGGAAGATAGAATTGCAAAAAAAGCGCGTTTGGAAGAAATTGAACCTATGGAGGTAGTACAACGTTATACGTTGGATTTTCATTCCATCTTAAAGCAGTTCAATAACCTTCCTCCGAGTATAGAGCCAACGGCAACAGGTCATATTATTGAGCAAATAGAGATTATAAGAGGTATTTTAAAAAAAGGAATGGCTTATGAAATAAATGGGTCTGTGTATTTTGACGTAATAAAATACAACAAAACTAATAAGTACGGGATTTTATCAGGGAGAAATATTGAAGACTCTATACATAATACAAGAGCTCTCGATGGGCAGTCTGAAAAGAAAAACCCTCAAGATTTCGCTTTATGGAAAAAAGCCAGTCCCGAGCATATTATGAGATGGCCTTCCCCTTGGAGTGATGGGTTTCCTGGTTGGCATTTAGAATGTACTGCTATGAGTAACAAATATCTTGGAGAGAAATTCGATATTCATGGTGGTGGAATGGATTTAAAATTCCCTCATCACGAGTGTGAGATTGCTCAAGCCAACTGCGCGAATGGTGTTTCACCAGTGAACTACTGGATGCATGCAAACATGTTAACTTTGAATGGTCAAAAAATGGCTAAATCGACTGGGAATAATATTCTTCCAGAAGAAATATTTTCAGGAAACAATACGATATTAAGTAAAGCTTTTAGTCCAAGTGTGACTCGCTTTTTTATGTTGCAGGCACATTATAGAAGCAACTTAGACTTCTCAAGTAGCGCTTTAGAAGCTTCAGAGAAGGGGTATCATAAATTAATCGAAGGATTAAAGTTATTAGATCGGATATTATATAGTGAGAATACTTCTCTTAAATTAGACAAGTGGATAGATTCTTGTTATGCAGCAATGAATGATGATTTTAATAGTCCTGTTTTAATAGCAAATCTATTTGAAGGAGTAAAATACATTCATTTATTACACACTGGTAAAGAAACAATTACAAAAAAAGACTTTATAAAATTGGAAAAAACCTTGAATTCATTTGTTTATGAGATTCTTGGTCTAATCAATGAATCCTCACAAGATGATTCAGGGAAGCTGAATGGAACCATAGAATTATTGATACAACTAAGAAAGGAAGCTAGAGATAGCAAAAATTGGGCATTATCAGATCAAATACGTGATGAATTATTGTCCTTGGGTATTCAATTAAAAGACGGGAAAGAAGCAACAACCTTTAGTGTGAATTGAGACATATTAGCTATATTTTTAGAGTACTTTTGATTGGTATAGTAAGAATTTATCAAGCAATGATTTCTCCATACTTGCCTTCAACATGTAGGTATAATCCGACATGTTCACATTATGCTATTGAAGCGTTTCAATCACATGGTGTTTTAAAAGGTGGCGTATTAGCGATAAAAAGAATCTTAAGTTGTCACCCATGGGGGGGGAGTGGATATGATCCAGTCCCTAATGGTAAAAACAAAAACAAAAACAAATGAATTTTATTGCAATTACTTGGGATCCTTCAATAGGAATAGATTTAGGTTTTTTTATAATTCGCTATTACAGCTTAATGTTTGTTTTAGCATTTGGAATTGGCTTAACATTAATGAAACGGATATATATAAATGATACGATTGCCTTAGAAAAATTGGATAAATTATTTGTTTATACTATTATTGCAACCATATTAGGAGCAAGGTTAGGGCATGTGTTTTTCTATGATTGGGCTTATTTTAAAAATCATATTGGTGAAATATTGCTGCCTGTAAAGTTTGACCCTTTTAGGTTTACAGGATTCGCTGGATTAGCAAGTCATGGAGCAGCAATCGGAATCATTATGGCATTGTATTTCTATAGTAAAAACATACTTAAAAAACCATTATTGTTTTTGCTAGACAGAGTTGCGATTGCTGTTGCATTAGCAGGCTTTTTTATTCGTATTGGAAACTTGATGAATTCTGAGATTATAGGTAAGCCTACAGGTAATAATTTTGGAATTATTTTTAAAAATTTGGGAGAGGATTTTCCGCGACATCCAACACAACTTTACGAGGCTTTCGGGTATTTGGTGGTTTTTATGTGTTTATGGTATTTGTATTGGAAAACAAATAAAACAGAACGATTGGGTTATTTGTTTGGGGTCTTTTTTACATCATTATGGACTATTCGTTTTTTTATTGAATTTTTAAAAGAAGCTCAGATTAGTAACCGTGAGAATTGGGATTTAAACACGGGACAGATTTTAAGTATTCCTCTAATCATTATTGGTTTTTATTTTATGCTTAGGAAGCAATAAATTATGTTTTACAGGTTTTTTGTCTAATAGATTTAGATTATTTTAAAAAAGCGATTAACGATGCAAGTAGTGAGCAATCATTTAAAAACTCACTACTTGCACTTTTTATAAGTTTCTAAAAACAAATTTATTATCAAAAGAATCTAAAAGGATGTTTTGTTGGGGTACAATATTTCCACTCAGGAGTTCTTTAGACAGTGCGTTTAAAACTTCTTTTTGAAGAACTCTTTTTACAGGACGTCCTCCAAATTGTGGATCATAACCTTTATCAGATAATGCCTCTATAGCCTCCGTTGTTACTTTAAGTTCAATTTGTTTTTGTTTTAAAGACGTTGACAATTTTGCCAATTGAATGTTTACAATCTCTTTAATTTCTTGCATATTAAGTGTTGTAAACATTAGAATTTCATCAATCCTATTTAGAAATTCTGGACGAACAGTTTGTTTGAGTGCAAGCATAACATCTATCTTGGCTTTTTCTGCTTTTGATGCTCTATTGTTTTCATTTGCATTTTCAAAATGCTCTTGAATACTTTCTGAACCAATATTGGATGTCATGATAATTATAGTGTTTTTAAAATCTGCGATTCTACCTTTATTATCTGTCAAGCGTCCTTCGTCCAAAACCTGAAGAAGAATGTTAAAAGTATCTGGATGTGCTTTTTCTATTTCATCAAGTAGTACAACCGAATATGGTTTTCTTCTAACAGCTTCTGTCAATTGGCCACCTTCATCATAACCAACATATCCAGGAGGAGCACCTATTAATCTGCTTACAGAATGCCGTTCTTGGTATTCACTCATGTCAATTCTAGTCATGGCATTCTCATCATCGAATAAATAAGAAGCTAGTGCTTTTGCCAATTCGGTTTTTCCTACACCTGTTGTACCGAGAAATAAAAATGAGCCCAGTGGCTTTTTATCGTCTTGAAGACCAGCTCGAGACCTTCTTACGGCGTCAGAAACAGCTTCTATTGCCTCTTCTTGTCCAACCACTCTTTTATGCAATTCCTCTTCAAGATTTAAAAGCTTGATTCTTTCACTTTGCAGCATTTTTTGTACTGGGATTCCTGTCCATTTTGCGACTACTTCAGCGATATCTTCGGAGGTAACTTCTTCTTTAATAAGTGCATTTTCATTTCTGTTTACCTCTAACTTTAGCATGTCGAGTAGTTCTTGGTCTTCCTTAATTTTTCCATATCTCAATTCAGCGACTAATCCATAGTCTCCCTCGCGTTCTGCTCTTTCTGCTTCAGTTTTATGATTTTCAATAGCTTCTTTTATTTTTTGTACTTTATCTACCAAATCTTTTTCACTTTTCCATTTGCTAAAAATAGAATCTCTGTGGTCTTTAATATTGGCTAATTCCTTTTTAAGACTGGTTAACTTTTTTTTGTCGTTTTCACGCTTAATTGCCTCTATTTCAATCTCAAATTGCATAATTTTTCTGTCGAGTGCATCTAACTCCTCTGGTTTGGAATTAATTTCCATTCTCATTTTTGATGCAGATTCATCCATTAAATCAATGGCCTTATCGGGAAGAAATCTATTTGTGATATAGCGTTGTGAGAGTTCAACGGCTGCAATAACAGCGTCATCCTTTATACGAACTTTATGATGAGCTTCATATTTGTCTTTGATTCCTCGCAAAATTGAAATAGCACTTTCAACGTCTGGTTCCTCAACAATAACTTTTTGAAATCGTCTTTCGAGAGCTTTGTCTTTTTCGAAGTACTTTTGATATTCGTCTAAAGTTGTTGCTCCAATAGCACGTAACTCCCCACGAGCTAAAGCGGGTTTTAAAATGTTTGCAGCATCCATGGCACCCTCACCGCCACCAGCACCTACTAATGTGTGAATTTCATCTATAAAAAGTACAATTCTTCCGTTAGAATTTATGACTTCCTTTATGACTGATTTTAAACGTTCTTCAAATTCACCTTTATACTTAGCCCCAGCAATTAGTGCTCCCATGTCTAAAGAGAATATTTGTTTTTCTTTTAAGTTTTCAGGGATATCACCTTTAATGATACGGTGTGCCAAACCCTCCGCAATGGCAGTCTTTCCAACACCAGGTTCTCCAACTAACATTGGATTGTTCTTAGTTCTTCTAGATAATATCTGTAAAATTCTTCGGATCTCGTCATCTCTTCCAATCACAGGGTCTAATTTTCCGTCATTCGCGAGCTTATTTAAATTATTAGCATATTTACCTAAAGCATTATAAGTATTTTCCGCACTCTGAGAGCTCACCTTTTCTCCTTGCCGTATTTCGTTAATGACTGTTGTTAGTCTTTTTTCTGTAACACCTTGATCTTTTAACTGTTGCGATACAGCATCTTTACTTTTAAATATTCCTAATAATAAATGTTCAATAGAAATATATTCATCCTTCATTTTCTTAGCAATATTGCTAGCATCTAAGAACATGGTGTTCGTTTTCGCTCCCAAACTTATGGAGCCACCTTTTACTTTTGAGTAGCTTTGTATGGTTTTATCAAGAACCTTTATGAACAAGGGAATGTTTATTTCCAATTTCTTTAAGATAAAAGGTGTCACATTTTTATCGACTTCTAAAATTGCTTTAAAAACATGTGCAATTTCAATATGTTGTTGCTCTAGTTGTTGAGTCAACTGTTGTGCTTTTTGGACAACTTCCTGAGATTTTATGGTGTAATTATTAAAATTCATAATTTTGATTTTTAAATTTACTTGGAGTTCTTCAAATAGTATTCCGTTTATATACAGTACTATAAACGAGTCAAGTTGTCCTAAAACTTTAAGATTAAGAGACATTTTGTCGTGAAATATTTTTTTTAGACAATATTTCCGATTCTTCGTAAATAATAAAGTTCATTAAGAAAAGAAATCTTAATTTTACGGTTGTTACATAAAAACATTATTATGGGGATTTTAGATGGTCTTTTCGGATCAAAAAAGGAAAGAAAAGAAACAGAAAAGATAGATTGGATTCAGTTGACTTCAATAGAACAACTAGAAAAATTAAAAAACACATCTGTTTTGTTTAAACATAGTACGCGATGTGGAATTAGTAGCTCTGTTATTAAAAGACTTGAGAGTCAATCGTCTAATATTGAAGGTGAGATTGATTTTTTTTATTTAGACTTACTAAATTTCAGGGAGATTTCAGCAGCTATCGCTGAGAAATATAAAGTCGTCCATCAATCACCTCAATTGTTGGTTATAAAAGATCAAAAAATGGTTGCAAATGGTTCTCATTACGATATTCTAGAAATCGATCTTAAAAAATTTATTTAGGTTTATAATTTCATAGAAAAAAATATTTTAAAGCCTTTTTTTAATTTAAACAATTGTTTGAGTTGGATTAAAAAAATTTAAGAGTATCTTTGTTTATATATAATAATTCACCTTCATAGCTATATAATTTTAGTTATGGATTACATTAACAGAAACGGAATTTCAATACATGGCTAAATCAGAACAAAGCTTCAACAAAAAAGAAAAAGAAAAAAAACGCTTAAAGAAGCGTGAGTTAAAAATGAAAAAGAAAGTTGAGCGAAAAGCCAACGCGACAGGAGGGGATAAAATGATGTATGTTGATCAGTATGGTAATTTAACGGAAACACCACCAGATCCAACGGAAAAAGTTCTTATTGATGCGGATAGTATTGAAATAGGTATTCCGAAAAAAGTAGAAGAAGATATTGATCCAGTACACAGAGGTAAAGTTGCTTTTTTTAATGATTCTAAAGGGTTTGGGTTTATAAATGATTTAGATTCAGGCGAAAAATATTTTGTTCATGTAAATGGTTTGTTACAAGAAATTAGAGAAAATGACAAAGTTACTTTTGAGTTAGAAAGAGGAATGAAGGGTATGAATGCTGTAAAAGTGAAAAAAGTTTAACGAAGGTATAAATGACTCTAAAAATCCGAATGCATTTTTGTGTATTCGGATTTTTTTTGTTCTGATAATTTTTAAATGTTCTCAATATTTTACGTTCACCTCTGAAACAAAGACTCTATAAACTAATTACCCAACTATAATATATATCTTTTTTTAATCACTTTTCTTTTTAACTAGTACATCGTTATAAAAAGATGGTTCACCGATACTTATCATTCTTTTAGCTAAAATTCACGGGTACCCATATAGAAATTATGGAATTTTACTCAAAAACAGAGGTATTATGATGAATTCAAAAAATGTTTCAATTGAAAAAGTGGTGAAAACAATTATTATTGTGAACGCCATTTTGGTCTCTCTTATATATTTCACAACTTTATTTTAAGGTTTTTTTACTTTAAATTAAATTGGTTTTTGATGCCTTAACAAGAGCTTTACCATCGTTACTAGAAAACAATATTTTTTATCTTGAAATCCCACTCATGAATAAGAATGGCTTCGTTTCCTTATATCCTCACTTTTTTATCTAAAAAATTTAAAGTAACGAACTTTTGTAAATTATCGTTTTAAGCAGTTGTATCTAAAAGCCTAATAGTATCTTTACAGAAATCTAAAGATATGTCTAAAAAATTTTCCGAACTAGGTGTTCATTCGAACTTAATACGTGGCTTAAATGCTTTAAAAATTTTTGAAGCTACGGAGATTCAAGAAAAAGCAATTCCTTTCATACTTAACAATCAAAGTGATTTTGTTGGATTAGGCAAGACAGGTACCGGAAAAACTGCTGCTTTTGGCTTGCCATTATTACAACTTGTTGATGTTAACAAGGATAATATTCAAACTTTAATTTTAACTCCTACAAGAGAGTTAGGACAACAGATATATAATAACCTCATTAGTTATGCAGCACACCTAAAAATTGTATCTATTGCCTGTATTTGTGGTGGAGTTCCAATCAAACCTCAAATAGAGCGTTTAAAACAAACTGTACACATCACAATTGCAACACCTGGCAGACTAATTGACTTGATTCAACGAGGAGAAATCGATATTACGAATACTCAAAATTTCGTTTTAGATGAGGCAGATGAAATGGTCACTTCTTTAAAAGAAGGTTTGGATAAAATCGTTAAGGTTTTACCCCAAAAAAGGCGTACTTTTTTATTTACTGCCACAATGTCTGGTGGAATAAAACAATTGATTCAGAAGTACCTATCCAAAGAAGTTACCCAGGTATCTGTAGATATGAATGTTTCTGGAAATCGTAAAATTAATCATGAATATGTAGTAGTAGAGCCAATAGAAAAACTTGATGTATTAATGCATTTTTTAAATTCTAATGAAAAAGGTCAGGGTATTATTTTTTGTAAAACCAAAGCTGCGGTCAACAAATTAGCAAAAAACCTAGCAATTAACAAGTTTTCTTCTGGAGCAATCCATGGGAGTCTTTCGCAAGGAATTCGTGATCGGATTATGGGACAATTTAGAATGGGGCATATCAACATTTTGGTAGCGACCGATTTAGCTGCTAGAGGAATCGATGTAAAAGGTATTGCTTTTGTTGTGAATTACCACCTTCCGGATAGGTATGATACTTATGTACACAGATCAGGAAGAACCGCAAGAGCAGGAGCAGATGGTTTGTCTTTGTCGATTATTCAAAAAGAAGAAATTCAAGAATTAGAGGATTTTGAGAGAGAGTTAGGTATCACCTTTCATCAGTTTCCAAAAGTAGATGCTGAAAGTATTGAAGCGAATAATGGTTTGTTATGGGCTAGAAAAATATTTAAGACAAAACCAAATCACAATATTTCTTCAGAATACAAGCAAAAGATTCATACTATATTTCATCACTTGACAAAGGATGAATTGGTAGAGAAATTATTTGCTAATTATTTATTACAGAATGAGGCTAAACCATTAATAAAAGAAACTCCTAAAAAGAAAAAGAGTAATTAGATGGCAAATCAGATAAAAAATCAGACAGAAATATTAAAAAAACTTAATATATATCAATTAAATCGAATGCAAGAAGAAGCAATTGAGTTAATTGATCAAAACGAAAACACCATCATACTTTCCCCGACAGGAACAGGAAAAACGTTGGCTTTTTTACTACCGTTAATAGCTAGATTAGATCCAAGTATCAGGGATATACAGGCCGTGATTGTTGTTCCATCTCGGGAGTTAGCAATACAAATAGAACAAGTTATTCGTGTAATGGGTTCAGGTTATAAGGTGAACGCTATTTACGGAGGTAGAGCTATATCCAAAGATAAAATCGATTTAAAAACGACACCTTCTATTCTTATTGGTACCCCAGGTCGCTTATCGGATCATTTTAGTAAAGGACGATTTACAACAGAACAAGTGAAAACATTGGTGATTGATGAATTTGACATTTCTTTTGAAGTAGGAGCGGGAGGTGATATGCAGGGGATCATAAATAGTCTGTCTAATGTCACTAAAAAGGTGCTTACTTCCGCTACAAAAGAGATGGAGTTGCCTTCTTATATTCAAATGGATAAAGCTCACATTTTAAATTATCTCTCAGAAAAGAAAGAAACAAAACTAACATTAAAAACAGTAATTTCCACCTCTAAGAACAAGCATAATTCCTTATTAGAATTGTTACATTTCTTGGGAAATGTTCCGGGTATTGTTTTTTGTAACAAGAAAGATAGTTTAGAAAATTTGAGTAGTTTTCTAAAAAAGAAAAAAATCATACATACTTGTTTTCACGCAGGGATAGATCAAAAAGAGCGGGAACGTGCCTTAATTAAACTTAGAAATGGATCAGCAACAATATTACTAGCAAGTGATCTAGCTTCTAGAGGTATTGACATTCCTGAAATGAAGTATATTATTCATTATGAAATCCCAGAAGGAATAGAGGAATTTACCCATAGAAATGGTAGGACTGCACGAGTCAATTCTAAAGGGATGGCATACATGTTGAAATGGAATAAAGAATCATTACCAGATTTTATTGGAAAGGCAGCTGTTCAAAACATTGATACCAAACATGAGCTAAAAGAACCTTTTTGGGAAACCCTATTTATTTCAGGTGGTCGAAAAGATAAAATTTCTAAAGGTGATATTGCAGGTTTATTTTTTAAACAAGGTAATATTAATAAAGATCAACTGGGGGTTATTGAATTAAAGTCAGATTGTGCTTTTGTAGCTGTGCCTAAGTCAATTTCAGAAAAACTTATTGGTAGATTAAATAATACTAAACTGAAAAAGAAAAAAGTTAGAGTCAAAATACTTAATTAAATATTCAATAATTTAATTAATGTTTGAGGATATTGAATTAGAAATTAATTGCTATTAAAAAATGTTAGAAAAGAACAACCCAAAACTAATAAACGCTTGGTGCTCTTTTGATTGGGCCAATTCCGTATACAATCTAATTATTACGACAGCAATTTTCCCTATATATTATTTAGCTTCGACAGAAGAATTTTTCGGTGGAGATGTGGTACGTTTTTTTAGCATAGAAATCTCAAATTCAGTTTTATATTCATACGGAATATCTTGTTCATTTTTATTTATAGTATGTGTTTCTCCAATCCTTTCAGGTGTTGCAGATTATTCGGGAAGTAAAACAAAGTTTATGAAGTTTTTTACTTATTTCGGTGCGATTTCCTGTATTGGGCTATCTTTCTTCAATGGGGGAAATATAGAATACGGAATTTTATGTGCTATTTTTGGAAGCATTGGTTTCGCGGGCTCATTGGTATTCTATAATAGTTTTTTACCTGAAATTGTTACAAAAGATAAGATGGATATGGTGAGTGCAAAAGGGTTTTCTATGGGGTATATAGGGTCTGTCATATTGTTGCTAATCATTTTATTACTATTTGAAAATTTTGAATATTTTGGTTTTTCTACGAGTATAATGGCTACTCGGTTTGGATTTGTTTTGGTAGGTGTTTGGTGGATTGGATTTGCACAGATAGCCTTTTATTATTTAAAAAACAAAAAAACAGTAACCTACGACTCCAGTTTAATATTTCGTAAAGGTCTTAAGCAAATAATATCCGTATTTAAAACGGTTAGGAGTTTAGAAGGCTTAAATTATTATTTGGTTTCATTTTTCATTTTTAGTATGGGAGTGCAAACGGTAATGCTTCTTGCACCATTATTTGCTAATAAAGTTATTGGTATGGAATCTGATGAGATGATTTTAATCGTTCTTCTCATTCAAATTATTGCTATTGGTGGAAGTTATTTTTTCTCATGGTTGTCAAATTTAAGAGGGAATGAGATAGCAATTTCGTTAGCTTTATTGGTTTGGGCAACTATATGTATTTCAGGTTACTTCCTAGAATCCAAAGTATCATTTTATGTATTAGCTACTTTTTTAGGGTTTGTTATGGGAGGCATTCAGTCCATTTCTAGGTCCACATATTCAAAATTAATTCCTAAAGAAACTAGTGATAATGCTTCGTTTTTTAGTTTTTATGACATTACTGAAAAACTAGGAATTGTTATAGGTACTTTTTCTTACGGTTTTATTGATCATTTAACAGGAGACATGAGAATAAGTATGTTGTTTTTGACCTTGTTTTTTGTCCTAGGATTGTTTTTTTTGAAAAAAGCAAAGTTAAATACTATGTAAAAAAAAATAAGATTATCTTTAATTTTTAAAATTACCCCGATGAATACACCTGAATTAACTAAAAAGACATTCATATAAACAGTTATTTTAATAAATATAATTCTTTTTGTTTTATTATATCTTGCATCATAGATTGATCTATCAACTAATCTATGTAGGTTAGTTTTATATGAGACAGAATTTTTATTTTGATATTTCTAAATTTTATTGTTGTTCTTCTTTTTATGAATTTATTTAAAAATTATTTTTTTAAGAAAAAACAAAAATGAATTTTGCTAATCTATCTCCTTACAAATTTGAAATTTTCTTTTTCAGTCAATTTTTAATCTTATTTGGTTCCGTTTTTATTTCAGATTTTCTTTTTGAATCTTATATGTTACCGGTAATGCTTATTATTAACATATTTGCGGGTATGATATTAATGTCTAGAAACAAACTGAAATTTACCATATTTTTATTTCTTCTTCTTCTTAGTGGTGGCCTACTAGTATATAAATTACTTTTTACGAGACTTGAGTTAGAAATGACTTTTTTTAGACTTGCAATAAACTTCATATTCTATATTTTTGTTACGTTTGAGATTATTAAACAAGTTTGGGACTCAAAAAAAATAAGTTCGAGTATCATGTTTGGTTTGGTTAGTGGATATGTGTCAATTGGTCTAATAGGTTATTTTGTTTGTACAGCCATTGAGTTAGCTACTCCTGGATCTTTTCAACACTCTCTAGGAGAGACTGTTATGATCGAAAACATGTATGATAATTTTATGTATTATAGCTATATTACCTTACTTTCAATTGGTTATGGAGATATCATTCCCGTCTCCGTTTTAGCTCAAAAAACGAGTGTTCTTATTGGTTTATTTGGACAAATGTATAATGTGATCATAACTGCAATCATAGTTGGTAAATACTTGAACCAGTTAAACAGTTCTAAATCAATTTAATTCTATTTTATCTTAAATGAATTGGGGCCTGTTTTAATAATTAAATTAAAACAAATTCAGACATTTTGTATATATTGCAGTCGGTTATGGATAATGACCAAAAGACATATTCATTGGAAAAATAAATTATACTTTATGAAAAAAATCGGAAAAATAATAAGTGCTCTTTGCATATTGGCAACTATAAATAGTTGTTCCACAGTTAAAGTATCTGATGCTTGGAAAGACTCTAGAATTTTAGATATAAAAAGTGGAAAAGTATTAGTTGTCTTTAAGTCAAATGACAATGTAGCAAGACAACGATTCGAAAAAGATATGGCGGCTCAAATCAAGGAAAAAGGGCCTCAGTTTTCTGTGCTCCCTAGTTATGTGAATTTCCCTGATGCATCACCTGATGAAAAACAGACGGCAGAAGAAGTTGCATCACTTAGACAAACTTTAAAAGATATGTCTATTGATATTGCCGTTGTCACTACGGTTAAATCTGTAAAAGAATCAGTGGTGACTAATGTCACAGAAGATCCAGGAGCCTATCCTTATTATGGTTATGGTGGTTACGGTGGTTATGGTTACTATTCAGGACGTTACAGAACCGGATATTACCATAATATGAATATGGGTTATGTAGGAGGAGGTAGTTCAACAGCAATAACATCAACAGAAAAAGAATTTGTTGTTGAAACTTTGTTGTATGATTTATCATTACCAGAATCGGAACAATTGTTATCTGTTGTTACTTCGTTGGTAGATAACCCAAAGAGTTTAGTGACAACTTCAAATGATTTTTCTAAAGCAGTTGTAAAGCAGTTATTTAAAAAATAATAATATTATACATACCTTTAAAAAAAATGGCTGTTGAAAGATATTTCAATAGCCATTTTTTTTAAAGGTAGAATTCTTTTAATTTTATCTATTTTTGTCGCTCATTGATAAAGCCCTCTGGGTTAATTTTTACCCTTATTATAACACAAACATGAAAAAGATATTATACTTTTTATTTATACTAACAAGTACTGTTTCCGCTCAAGATTTATCTAAGTTATATAAAAAAGTTAGTAGTTCTGTTGTTTACATAAATATCGAAAGTTTAGATTATTCTCAAGTACTTTTTAGCAACCAGGTAAACAAAGAGGAATCTTTAGGTTCCGGAGTATTAGTTGGAGAAAATGGACTTATTTGGACAGCAGCACATGTTATAGAGGCTTCTGAAAAAATCACCGTTGAATTTTCAGACGGCGATGTATACGAAGCGGAGGTAATTTCTTCAGACACAAATGCAGATGTAGCGCTGATACAGGTAAAAGATTCTTTTCAAATAAAAGAAAAAACAATTGCAAAAATCGGGAATTCTGATAACAGTGATATAGGTGACACGGTATTTATAATTGGTGCTCCACATGGATTTAGACAATCATTGTCAAAAGGAATTATAAGTGGTAAGTACATCCCGGAAAATTTGAGTAATCAATTTGAAGAAGTAGAATTCATTCAAACTGACGCTTCTATTAACCCAGGCAATTCCGGTGGTCCAATGTTTAATATGAATGGAGAGGTGATAGGAATCGCTAGTAGAATATATACGACATCTGGAGGATTTGACGGAATTGGTTTTGCGGTTGCTTCCAATGTAGCACAGAAAGTTTTACAGAATAGAGAGAATTGGGCAGGCATTGAGTCTTTAGTGATGTCTCCAGAGCTAACAGCATTGCTGAATGTTCCACAAAAAGGAGGGATTTTAATCACCAAAGTATCCACGAAAGGGAAAGCGGGAAAACTTGGTTTAATAGGTGGATTTATTCCGGTAAATATCGCTGGACAGGAGATTTTGCTGGGAGGTGATATTATCTTAGAAATTGCGGGGATTAAAATTGAAGATACGAGCTCTTTAAAGCTAGTAAATGAAAAATTATCTTCAAAAGAGAATGGAACTAAGATTTCTATTGTGATTTTAAGGCATGGACAAGTTTTTCCAACAACTTATAATAAATAAGTTCATCATTCAATGAATACACTTCAATCGCTGGTTCTGTTATTTCAAGAATTGTCTTAAAATCATATCTGCTTTTAGAATAACTTTTATTACAGATAACGAACTACATTAAAACTAATCAGATAAAAGAAATATCCCTATTTACAGTAATCAAATCAATCATTATAGTTAAATTATTATTTATTTTGTTGTTGTTTGTAAAAATGAGTTTATAACGGAATTAAAAAATAGATTTACAACGAATTTTTTTCACATTCGTTTAACGTATTAAAAGAAAAGTTTTGCAGTTACAAAAGGTTCGTCAAACGGAGATATTATTTATTTCATTTTTAATTAGTTTACTTCATAACTCACCTAGACTCCTCGAGTTTATAGGTTTTTTAGATTACACCCAAGTTGCTAAAACAGCGCCACCATCATTAGTTGATGTGGTTTTTAGAATGTCTTTTTTATTTAGTTTTTCTTATATTATTTTACAATACAATACAAACTTAGATGGCTATTTAAAAAAGTATGGGAAGGTTTTTTATTTCATTTCATCTGTATTATTTAATGGTCTTGTATTATTTCTTTCAACAACTTTTTATTACGAATTGTATGATGATTTTACTGGGAATAATCTATATGTAAGAGATGAAAGATTGTTGTTGTTTATTCTTGTCATTTTACTTTTAGCGTTGATTGTTCTCTCAAGAAACTTAAGATATAAGCTACAAATACGAACGGATTTGGAAGAAAGAGAACGCATGATAAAGCAGAATCTTCAAAATGAATTGGCAGCACTTAAAAACCAGATAAACCCTCATTTTTTATTCAATTCTTTAAATTCTTTAAATTCTTTAATAAGAGATAATAAAAAAGCCACAAATTTTGTAAATCAATTATCTTACATGTACCGTTATATTTTGCAGAGTAGCCATCATAATTTGGTAGACATAAATGAAGAATTAAAATTTATTGAAAGTTATCTGTATTTAATTAAAATGAGATATCGTGATAGGTTTTCAGTTGTCATTGACGTGAAATTAGAAATTTTAAAAGTAAAAATACCTGTACTTGTGTTACAACTTTTAGTTGAAAATGCCGTCAAACATAATGAAATATCAAATCGAAACCCACTAAAAGTGAAAATTTACAATACCAAGGATTTTTTGATCGTTGAAAACACAATCCAGCCGAGGTCTACCTTTGTTGATAGTACAGGACAAGGTTTGTCAAATATCAATAAGAGGTATGTGTTATTAAAAGAGAAACAAATTATAATTTCAAATAAAAATAATATTTTTAGCGTCAAAATGCCTTTAAAATAAAAAGTATGAAAGTTGTTATAGTTGAAGATGAAATTACCGCAAGTGATAATTTGAGTTATTTACTAAACTCAATCAATCCATCCATTGAAATACTAATCGTTATCGATTCTGTTTCTGATGCGATTGATTATTTTTCAAATACCTCAGAGGCAGTTCTTATCTTTATGGATATTCATTTGGCAGACGGAATTTCATTTGAAATCTTCGAAAAAGTAAAAATAGAGATTCCGATTATTTTTACAACGGCATTTGATCAGTATGCGATAAAAGCTTTTAAGGTAAATAGTCTAGATTATTTATTGAAGCCTATTTCAGAAGAGGATATGATTGCTGCTTTGGATAAATTTAAAAACAAATCATTGTTACCGAATCAAATTGAAAATCAATTAGAGGGTGTTTTAAATTTGTTACAAATCGCTAACACTAAATTTAAATCGAGTTATTTGATTCAAAAAAGAGATGAATTGATTCCTATCCAAGTTTCTGAAATCGCATATTTTTATATTGATATGAGTATTGTGAAGGCAAAAACTTTTGACAAACGTGAATTTACGATTAATAAAAAACTTGAAACAATAGAGACGGAATTGAATCCCGATTATTTTTCAAGAGTAAACCGTCAATACATTTTGAACAAAAAGGCTATCGATAAATTAAAGTTCCATTTTAATGGAAAATTAATTATTGATGTAACACCGTCATCCTCCGAGAGGATTATCGTGAGTAAATCAAAAGCAAATAATATAAAAAGTTGGCTAAATTCCTAAGAAAATTAGGCGTCTTTAACAGTCTAAAATTAGATTCATGAAAATGGATGACCGAAGTAGGTCTTTTTTGAAAACTCCTATTTAGGTACATGAGGATGCTTGTTGCTTCAAATATTATAAATTTTAGTAATAATTTTTTATGAAGAAAATGGTACAAACAAATTTACAAAGAGGAGGGAACTGTTAAATTGAATGAATTTCTAACTTCATCTGTAGCTTCACCTAGTTTCGAATATATGATTGAAGAAGAATTAAAAGAGCTCTTTTTGGGAAACTGTTATCTTCTTTTAAAGTTCTGATAGGGTTGGATATGAAGTTTTTCTTTAAATCAGGTCAGTTAGATACTGAAAGCGTTTTGATTAAGAGTGTTATCGATAAATAATATGTATCATCTATCGATAGAATGGGCCAATTATAAATTAACTTTTCATTGTTCCAAAAGTAGAAACGGTGTTATATTTAATAGACCACCAAACTATTGAATAATTTTGCCTTTGTTTTTAAATACGTATTGATTAATGCTACATACTTTAATTCAGCTTGAATAAGTTTTGATTCTCTAATGTTCACATAAAAAACAGAACTTTCTCCTAGATTGAATTTTCTAAATTCTGCATCGGATAAAGTTTTGTAGTCTTTTACGAGTAAATTTAGATGTCCCAATTGTTTTTCATAGGAGATCAATTCTTTTTTTAAAGCATTAATTTTATTCGTAATCATAACCCTTTGTGTCATTTTTTCATAATTAACAGCTTCAATCTTAAGTTTGGTTAGTCGGACATCGGCACGCTCTTTTCTTAGGAAAACAGGGATACTTACTTTTAAACCAGCTTTGAAATTTTCACTATTCAAATTGGGTTCTAGACTAGAGGATTCAGTGATAAAATTATATTGAGCTTCTATTTTTGGGAGTAATTGATTGTTTTTAAGTTTTCTGTCAATTTTGAGATTTTCAATTTTATATTCGAGGGACTTCAATTTTGGGTGTTCCTTGTAAACGATAGAGTCTATTGTAAGATTGGGGGTTTGTAAACTAAGATCAACTGTATTTATCGTTAAGATATCAGGTATTATGCCTTTCTGTAATTCTACAGGAATATTATTTTCTAACCAAAGAAAATTAGAAAGTTGTAAGGCCGATTTACTTAATTCGATACTTGCTTTTTCAAGATTTAATTTTCTATTGATTAAGGTGATATTTGCCTCTAAGGTATCAATAGCTGCCACTTCTCCGGCTTTAAAACTTCTTTTAACAGCATTAAATTGCATATCAGCATTGCTAAGAAATGATTTATGGATTTTCATTTCTTTATAATCTTGTAACCAATCAAAATAACTATTGGCAGCATTAAATAGAATTGTATTCACTAGTATTTTTCTTTCCTCAAGTGCTTGTTTTTGGAAATTTTCTGCTTGTTTGATGGCAGCCATTCTAGTGTTTATGAGCATTCCATTTCCAATAGATGCTGTAATACCAAAGGTAAATAAACCATCGGAAGGTGTACTGTTCTCAGGATTTAAATATAGCCCCTGATTGTTTTCATAATTTGCTTTAAAATCAATACCATACCAAACGGGAATTTTAAAAGTTGCATTAAGTTTTTCATAATACTCTTTACTCTGAAACTGTTTCGTTGTGTAATCTAACTCTAACTTAGGGTCGAATACCCCTTTTGCTTTTAATCGTTTTAGATCGCTGTCCAAAACAATTAAATTCGCCTGTTTTACTATTGGATGAAATTTCTTTATATACCCAATAAATTCGGATAAGGTAATAGTTTGGTTAGAATATTGCGTATTCGATAATGCTATTTTATTAAGGGTTGAAACGGAATCGATTCTTACGGTTAGCTGTCCATAGGATATGAAATGTGTTAAGAAAACAAAATACAGTAAATTCTTCATCGTTATAACTTTTCCTTGACTTCTGGATTGTAATAATTAGGAGGAAAGCTATTTAATTGTCTCCATAGTTCATACCAAACAGGAACGTCGTTTAATAATGCAATGGTTCTTGCTCCTGATCCAATCCTTATTGCACTTGGCCATGGCTGTTCCTCATCATCAGGGGCTAATAAAACACGATATTTCCCATTAGAACTAATAAAATTTTGAATGGCTACAATGTTAGCTCCAAATGTCCCAAATGATTGATCCGGCCATCCACTAAATACAATAGCGGGCCATCCTTCAAATTGAACTCTAACTTTTTCCTTAATATGCAATAAGGGCAAATCATTCGGGTTTACAAATGTCTCTACAGCCAAATCGTAATGAGCAGGCATGATGCCAAGTAATTCTTGTCCTTCTTTAAAGGTTTCTCCGATCCCACCAATAATGGCTTTATTTATGTATCCATTCTGTGGACTAGTAATATAAAGCAAGTTGTTTCTTCTTATATAATTGGTATGACTATTTTCTAACTTTGAAACTTGTACTTGCGTATCGAAATGACTTGATTTGGCGGTGTACATATCACTTTCCGCTTTGGAAATCTTATCTACATAGGAGGTTTTTATTCGTGATATTTCAATTTGTGCATTGATAATATTGTTTAAACTTGTCAGTAATTTATTCTCTTGTGCAATTAATTTTGCATTTGTTTCTTGTAATTTTAAGTTTTTCTCTTCTACATCCTTGATTGCTTTAAGCCCATCTTTTGCTAAAATCATGGTACGATTGTATCTTTTCTTTGCGATATTGGCATTGATCTTTGCCGCCTCAAAACCTATACTGTCACTTTTAGCCTTTAATCTGGATTGAAGTAGTTTGTTTTCTGCTTGTTTTAATTTTAAGGCTTGGTCTTGTTTCAATGCTGTAATTTGTCTGTTTAGTGCTTCTATTTTAGCCTTATATGCTATAACTGAAGATGATTTGGCGTTGATTTGATCACTTGTTCTCTCTACCAGTTTTTCGTCGAAATAATCTATTTTTATTTCTGAGATTCTTAAAATAGTATCTCCTTGTTCAACATAATCTCCTTCTTGAACAAACCATTCTTCAACTCTTCCCGGAATTTGAGATTGAATGGTTTGTGGTCTTTGATCAGGCTTTAATGTAGTTACTTTACCATTGCTTCTTATGTTTTGTGTCCATGGTAAGAATAGAGAAATAGTTCCCACTATTGCAAAGATTATCAGAAATCTATTGAAGTGTTTGTAATGCGTTTTATGTAACGCATATCTTCCTGATTTATATTCTGATAGTTTGATTGGAACGGGATCTTTAGTATTTGATATATTGAGCATGATACTAATTTTTTAAAAATTCAATTTCTCCTTTGTTCAATTTAATTGTTTTGGGAATGTATTTTTTCCATACACTGTTGCTACTTACAACAACAAGTGTCCAAAGATGTTTTTTATCTGTCAAATATTTAATGATAGATTCAGTTTCAATACTATTAAATCTATCCAATGGATCCTCTAATAACAATACTTTAGGCTTTTTAATAATGGCCCTTGCAAGAATTATTTTTTTTGAAATCGTGTATGAAATTTGTTTTCCATCCGGCTGTAAAACTGAATTAAGTCCATCAGGAAGTTCTTTTAAATACGTTGATAAACCAACATTCTCTAAAATTTCAAAGATAATTTCATCTTTAATATCTTTATCTCCAAAAGTAATGTTTTCCTTTAAGGTTCCTTCAAAAGGTGTTTCATTTGACAAAGACAACCCTAATTGAGACCTGTAATGATTTAACTGTAGACTCTTTAAGGAAACATTATTCACATAAATATTACCTGAACTTGGCTCAATAATTCCAGAAATGATACTGAATAAACTAGATTTACCTGAACCACTGTCACCAACTACCAATAAAGAGTCTTTTGAATGTAGACTAAGATTAATGTTATTTAAAATAGGATTTTCTTTTTCGGAAACTCGATAAGTAACATTTTCTAACTCAAGATTAAAATCGCCTTTAAATGAAGGTTTGTCGCCCGTTTGAGATTCTAATTCTTTGTCAACAACTTGACCTAATTTTTCAATAGAGGTCAATACATCATAAAAAGATTCTAAACCTAAAATCAACTTTTCGACAGAGGTGATGACTAACAAAATAATAATTTCTGCCGCAACAAATTGACCGATATTCATTTCTTGATTTAAGACAAGTGCTCCACCAATTATCAATAGTCCAGCAGTTACAATTACCTTAAAACTTATCATTTGCATAAATTGCAACACCAATATTTTAAAATGTTTTTCTCGTGATTTTAAATATTTCTCTACCAACTCATCATTTTTAGACAACGCAATATTAGATTGTCCTGCCAATTTAAAACTAAAAATTGTCCGAGCAACTTCCTGAATCCAGTGTGCCACTTTATACTTGTCTTTGCTTTCTTGTAAACTTGTTTCTAGTCCTCGTTTGGCAGTATATTTAAAAACAATATATACCAAGGCCAATAATGAAAATCCAAATACAATAAAAAACGGGTGATAAAACGAGAGAAGTAACAGTGCAAATAAAATCTGTAAAAGTGCAGTAGGAACATCTATTAAAATTTTGGACAACCCTTTTTGTATCGTCAAGGTGTCAAAAAAACGATTTGCTAATTCAGGAGGATAATAATTTCTCAACTCATGCATCTTAATTTTTGGAAACCTATAACTTAATTCAATGGCGGCTCTTGTGAATATTCTTTGCTGAATTGTTTCAATAATTCGTAATTGCATTAATTGTAATGTCCCTGAAAAAAAGACTCCCAAAGTAACTAATGAAACTAAAACATACCATGATGTTGACATTTGAGCACCTTGAATGATATTTATAATTGCTTGAATTCCCAATGGAAGTGATAAAGCCACAATTCCTGAAAATATGGCGTAATAAAAAATTTGAACAATTTCTTGCCTCTCAAGTTTTAATATGCCTAAAAATCTCTCCCATGGAGATAGGTTGGTGGACATCATATTCTATATAATAATGGTTATGTTTACAAAAATAATAGTATTACTATCAATAAAGTATTTTCTTTTGTTATTTTTTTCTAAAAATTGTATCCATAAATCTTATGTTAAAAGAGACTACCATATATTAATGAATGGTATTTTTGCAGTTCATAAATACCATCTCATATAATATATGAATAAACTTTATTTATAGTCAAATAGATATATAGATATGCGTTTTTTTAATTTGTTTTTTTAGGAGAATCGTCAAATTTAAATGCATTTAACAAGAGTATATTTTAGCAGTTTACAATCGTCTCAAAACAAGAAAAATTTATGATTATTTCGAAAAACATTAGTCTTATCAATATATTAAAACGTACTGGTCTCCATATATTACTACTATTATTGTATACAGGATTTGTAACGTTACTTTATCGTTATAATATAATTTATTTCGAAATTCCTTGGTTGCCTGTTTCCGTAATTGGTACGGCCGTTGCTTTTTATGTTGGCTTTAAAAATAATCAGGCATACGATAGAATGTGGGAAGCTAGGAAAATTTGGGGAGGGATTATTAATGAAAGCAGAACATGGGGAATGATGATTGATAATTTTGTCACCAATTCCTATGCGTCTACCAAATTAGAAGATGATGCTTTGCATGAAATAAAAAAACGTTTGATTTATCGCCACATGGGATGGATGTATGCACATAGAAGTCAGTTATTAGTTCCAACACCTTGGGAGCACATTAGTCAAAAAGGATTTGTTGGGTATACTGCGAAACATTATGTAAGAAAATATGGTATCGGAATGATAGAAGATGAAATTTCAAGAAAGAAGTTACAATTATTTTTACCTAGTGATGAATATCAACGATTAATAAACTATAGAAATACTGCCACACAAATTATCAACGAACAATCTAGAGATTTAAAAATATTAAAAGAACAAGGATTGATTGATAATTTTAGACATATAGAACTGTCTAGGTCGTTAAAACAATTTTATAATTTACAAGGTAAAAACGAAAGGATTAAGAAATTTCCACTTCCAAGGCAGTATGCAAATATGAGTAGAATTTTTGTTTGGATTTTTATCGGTTTATTGCCTTTTAGTATGGTACCAGAACTTATAAAAATTGGCTACATGGCCGTTTGGGCTTCGATTCCTGTTACGGCTCTTATTGGGTGGGTTTATATGATGATGGAGGTAGTTGGTGATTATTCAGAAAACCCATTTCAAGGCATGTCAAATGACATACCAATGTTATCTTTATGTCGAACAATTGAGATAGATTTAAGAGAAATGTTAGGTGAAACGGAATTACCTCCAATTATAAAAGCAAAAAATGGAATTTTAATGTAATCCGTTTTATAACAGTAGAAAACTTCTAATGAGCATATAAAATTAACCCCACACCAATGAGTATTCCTATCAAAGGAATCAATTTTTTCCTTTTATTTTTTTCTTTAAACACAAGTCCGCCAATGACAACGGCAATAAGAATTTGGCTTCTCTTTATTGCGGAAAGCAACATGATTAATGCTTCGGGGTCTTGCAAAGCTTTAAAATAAAAATAGTCTGCAGTTTGAAGTAATATCCCTACGGCTGGTATAGACCATCTAAATTTAAAGTTATCTCTCTTCGTTTTGTATGGAAACCAATTTATACTTAAAATTATAAGAAGAATTAATACGGTATACCAACAAAACCAGAATTGTAATGTTTGTGGATTTAATAACTTGTATTGAATTAAAAACTTATCATACAAACCACTTGAGGCGCCCAAAAATGTAGCTCCAATAATCGCAAAAATCCATTTGTTTTTTTTGAAAACAATTCCTTCTTTTTTTCCGATTCTAGAATACAAAAAAACGGAAAAAATAATTAAAAAGAAACCGATCCATTGATATCCGTTTGGACGTTCTTGGTATATGAAAATTGCACCAAGAAAAGTAAAAAAGGGACCAGCGGATCTAATAGGAGTCACAATTGTAATTGGTAAATGTTTCAGTGCTTGGTAAGCCAACACCCATGAGCACGCCATAATTATAGATTTGATAAAAATCAAAGCATGTATTGTCCATGATATGTCGGTGATATAAAACCCTATTGTTTGCATATAGTCAGGGCACATCTTAGATCCTAAAAAAGCAGGAAAAAGAAGAAAAAAACCAGAAATAATGGTACCCAATAACACCGGAAAAACCTCGTTCCCTTGAACGGCATGTTTTTTACATAAATTATGCAATCCTAAAAATAACGCCGAAAATAGGCCTAAATACATCCACATAACGGCAAAGATAATTTTAAAAATAAACAAAAAAGTACACTAAGTCTGTTTTTACAAAAAACAATTATGATTCTTGAATAATTTCTTTTCCTAAATAAACAAGGATAGATTTTGGCTCGATTTTTTTTAGTTGCGTTTTATTAACATACGTAATAATGTCAAGGTGATTGTTAGGGTATTTTATAAATAAAGGAATCATATCCGTGTCATTCTCTGTAATTCGTATCAATCGGATATACTCTTCTACACTATCAAACGTCACTTCTCTAATTTCAGGAAACCTAGTGGCTACATCGGATACTGAAACATAATCATTCTTGTTGTACATAAGATTCATAGATTTTCCAAAATTAACAACTTCTTCATGTGACCGAATCCTAAAAACACCTTTCTCGCCAAACTGTTTTTTAAATCGTTGAATTGCGTATTTATTGATATCAGCATTCCCTGTAAGCGCAATTAAAAATCCAATATTACTCAATTCTATATTGTCTATTAATTCATCGGAATATATATCAACAAGAAAAGCGTCTAAGTCCATTTTTTTTGCTTCTTCAATATTCGCAATATTGGAATCTATAATAACCACTTGTTTGTCGTTTTCATTCAAATAAGAGGCGATGATTCTTGAAAACTTTGACGCACCAATAATCAGTATTCCGTTGGTCTCATCTAAATATACCCGGGATAATTTAGCGAATAGTCGGGCAGTAGTTGCATTAAGCAATACTGTTCCTAAAACCACCATAAAAACTAAAGGAGTAATATATTCAGCCCCATCAACACCATTTTTCACCAACTTCAAACCAAATAAAGAAGCAATTCCTGCCGCAACAATTCCCCGAGGTCCAACCCAACTAATGAATAGTTTTTCGTTAAATTGTAATGTAGAATTAATTGAAGATAGAAACACACCAATAGGACGGAGGATGAATACGATAATAACTAGCAATAAAAGAGTCTCATAATTAAAAATAAGCATTAGATCTGACCAATTAACATTTGCTGCTAACAAGATGAATAATATTGAAATTAACAACACACTCAAAGACTCTTTAAAGTCTAAAATCTCATTAATCTGTTTTAGCCCTGAATTCCCCAAAACCATTCCCATAACTACTACGGAAAGTAAGCCCGACTCATGAGAGAAAGCATCAGACAACACAAAGATACCTAGCACTGAGGCTAAAACAAATACATTTAAAAGGTAATGTGGGATCAACTTTTTTCGGATTGCATAACTCAATCCATTTGCAAAAGTAAATCCAAAGGTAGAACCAAATAATATGATCTTTCCAAATTCTACGAATGCTGTTTTGGTGTAAGTTGTTCCTGTTCCAATATTGATAAACTCAAAAACCAAAACAGCTACCAAGGCACCTATTGGATCTATTAATATTCCTTCCCATTTTAAAACCGCTGAAACATCTTTTTTTAGAGGGATATTTCTTAGGATTGGAGTGATTACCGTTGGTCCGGTTACAATTATTAAAGCAGAAAACAGCAACGAAATACTCCATGATAGCTCAAAAATAAAATGAACAGCGATACCTGCACCCAGGAAGGTTACAACAGACCCTAAAGTAATAAGTTTAGAAATAACGGGGCCAATATTCTTGACCTCGTTTAACTTCAAGGTCAAGCCTCCTTCGAATAAAATGATACTGATTGCTAAAGAAACAAAATAATACAAACTTTCCCCCGGAAATAGTCCTTTTTTACCATTCCAAACAGGTTCAATCCATTTAGAACCATCAGTACTTAACCATTCTGCTGATATTGGACCTACAAGGAGTCCAATTAAAATTAAAGGTAAGATTGCAGGAATTTTAAATTTCCAAGCAGACCATTGTGCTAAAATTCCTAAAATAATTATTCCTGATAGTTCTATCATTTGTCCATGTAATTAGTTTGATTCACAAATATAACATTCCTTTTGAAACATATTTAATAATAAACTTACTCAATAAAATCAACTTCTTTAGTATTAGTTGTTTATCGTGTGGAAATCAGGCAATAGCACCTATTTATATTTCATAAAAAGAATAAATTATTAAAATTCTGAAAATAAGTGGATTATAATATTGATTATTCAAGTAATTAAACGAAATTTGTACTTTTATAAATAATAAATAATATTACAATGAACAAAGGAACAGTAAAATTTTTCAACGAAACTAAAGGATTTGGATTTATCACTGAAGAAGGAGTTGAGAGAGACCATTTCGTTCACATCTCAGGATTAATCGATGAGATTCGTGAAGGAGATAGTGTAGAGTTTGCACTAGAAGAAGGTAAAAAAGGATTAAATGCAGTTGACGTAAAAGTTATCTAAGACATATATTCAATACTTTACAAAAGCCCATTATGTACTTTCATAATGGGCTTTTTTATGTTCTTTTTTTAAATAAATTCGTAAAAAACAAACACACATATATTATTCTCAATAAAAGCGAATATCGCGATTTTCAAATAAAATCAAAATCTTATCAATGTAAAAAGAAATAATCTTGTTAAAAAGAATAAATATTGGTAGACATTTTTTTTAATAAGTACAACGATAAAATCATCTTGTTTTTGAGAAGCAATGCATTGTAAATTATTTAACAACGAATGGTTTTTGCATATTCCATAAAATAAGATTCTAAAGACTTTAGTTTTGGTGTGAGGTTTTTTGAATAAAAGACATATTGACACTTCTGGATGCTTTGTGAAACGGAAATCAGAATGGAATAAGCTTTACCTTCTGATACGAATTCTGCATCATCAACGCTAAATATTTTTAATGAAGATGAACTAATCCCATTCATGAGAAATAATTTATTTAAGGACTCTGGAGTCACAATCAATACATCGACTCCTTCAAAAATTTCAGACTTCTGTAGGTCTATATGAACTTTTTCATGTGAAAGGTAAATCCGTAAAGAGTTGTATCGCGTATACTTCATAAATACTTCGTACAATCCTTCCGCTTTTTCTCTGTTTTTAACTAAAACAATCGCACGTGGTGCAGTTCCTTCTGCCTCACATTTTAATTTTTGCAAGGTGGTTAAAACTAAAGTAGTCGTCTTACCACTTTCGGTTGGAGCCGCACAATAAACATTTGAACCACTTTTAATGATTGGAATACTTTTCGTCTGAAAAACAGTCGGTTCTAATATGTCAAAAGACACTAATTTTTCTTTTAGATATTCATGTAACTTTTTAAAAGGCATTGGTAATAGAGGCATCATATCATTTTTAGGTATTACGTCTACAAAGATACTATGTTGTTTTGCAAAAAAAACAGAAAAGACAATATAAACCGCCAAAAGAGTTAATAAACCTCAAACAAAACTATTTCGAAATTTTAAAACGTATTTTGATTTTCTTTGAAGGGTTTTGTGACTAAATCGAATATCCTTTAGATTGAATTTCAAATAATCTATTTTCTTCAAAAACTACCGAAAAATAATAGTGTTGTGTTATTTTTGCTTCGTAAATATTTCATCATGTTCAAAAAAGTAAAACAATCATCACAAGTAAGCCTTACTAGCACCGACTATTTTATCTATTGTTTGGAAGCTGTTGATGACATCGAGTCAGATAATATTACGGAAACAGAAAAAAAATTAGAACAACTGACCATAGAATATGGTGTCGCCAGTATTTATAAAACTTGTGATACCATTGAAAGTTTAGAGGATAGCCTAAATTCTTTGTTGTTGGAAGATCATAATTTTAAATGCTATGAAGTCATTTATTTAGTAATTAAAGGTGAAGCGAATAATATCTGTCTGAATGACTATTGTTATGATTTACAAGAGATTGCAGAGGTTTTTGAAGGACGGTTAAATGGAAAGATTTTACACTTTTCGAATGTGAAAGTTCTTGATCTAGAGGAAGAGGAAGCACAGTTGTTTTTGGATATTACTGGAGCAAAAGGTATTTCGGGCTATGGAAATAAATTCAATGGAATTTCTAGCTCTAGCCTTGATAAAGCATATTTTAATTTATTCAAATTAGATGATGATATGTTCGAGGTTGTTGAAGAATTGCATCAACGTTACAATAAAGCTTGTAAGCTTCTTGATTTCAGGTTGTATTATTAGTTTTTTTCTCGAATTAAATTTTTCTTATTGAAATTTAAATAGATGAGTTTACTTCATAAAGTGATGTATACGTATTTGAAAACAGTAAAGAAATTTGTCTTTTGTAATGATACAACTTCAGCATGTTTCAAATAAAAAGAACTCTTATTGTAGGGTTTTGCTACACATTAATCGTAGCCTTGTTTACAGACTAAATCGTTTTATTTAAAAAAAAATTGATTTATGTAATACACACTAATTAAAGAATAATCTTACTGAGACGAAATATATTTATAATTTATTTGATGTAATGTAGTACTATTTTCAGTTTTTGAATAGATACTGATTTTGGTAGTATCATGATATTACACCAAGTAAAAAAATTAACGAATTAAGTCGATTTAAAATCATAGAATTTCCAATCCATAAAAGAATCTTCATTCAATCATTTCAAGCTTTTATGCGTCCTAATTGAGATAAAGTTTCATTCTCTTTTTTATTGATCTAGGGTGTCTATATAGTAGCTATATCTTTATTTATATATTTTACTAGTATTAAATTATTTTTTGTGCGCTTCAGCTAACTCTAATTAAACGCAACTTAGTTGCGATAATAATTAAAATGCTTTATATTTGCAACATAGTTGCGTTAATATGAACATAAATGAGATTAACATTACATAAGTCTGATATTATAGGTGTACTGATTAGTATATTATGCATGATACATTGTTTAGCAAGTCCTTTTCTATTTCTAGTACATACATGTTCAACAACATGTTGTAAAGCTACTCCAATATGTTGGATATGGGCTGATTATCTTTTCTTAGCGATTTCGTTTCTCTCAATATTTCAATCAACCCGGGTTAGTTCTAATAATCATATAAAACTTGGTTTTGGTTAAGCTGGATTGCATTAGTAATAGTCAAAATAAATGAAAAAATAGGCTTGCGCTATATATCTAGCAACTTTAAGTATATATCCGCTTTTCTACTTGTAGTACTGCATTTATACAATCAATAATATTGTCAATGTAAAAATGAAAAATGTTGCAAATAAGATTTAAAAAAAAACAAACAGAACATATTGGAGGTGGTTATGGGGGTGAAAAGAAATTGTCATTTTTCCTATTTAGGAAAAACACTTATATCTCCTACAGGGATAAAAGATCAAAGTAGCTTTAAACTACTTTAAATATGCGAATAAAAACGGAAGTTCGAAACGACTTTTTTCATGTAAAAATTAAAATTAATATAAAATGATAATAAAAGAACAAGTAATAAAAGCTCAAAACACATGGGCAGCCGGTGTCATCAAGATTGGTGCCTCAAAAGAAAACAGCATTGAGTGTAGAAAAATAGCTAACGAATTTCTGGATGTACTTTATGCTTTTGATTCAGGTTTTATTTTATTCAAACCTACTAAATGTGAATTGGAACAATTTAGACCAACCAAACCTGAAGCTTTATCGTATTTTATTGCAGGAGAAAACCGTGCTTGTAAGGAGGATAAAGGATTTGCAATTCAACCTTGGACAAAGGTTAGATTCGAAAATTCAAATATTATATTGGAAGAAAATCGCGCCATTGCTATGGGAAATTATTTTTTCACTGATTTAAATGGAAATGAAGTAAAAGTAGAGTACACGTTTGGTTATAAGTTAGTTGACAGTGAGTTGAAAATCGATGTAAATCATTCTTCTTTCCCTTACAAAATATAATGACTGAATAATGCATAAAATTCTCTTTTTATTATGCCCAACAGATTGTTTGGAATCTATAATCAATGATATGTTTGGGGAGGATGTTTTTTTTATTCCTCATTAGGGAATTCAATGACATTAAAAATGAATACATTAGAATGTATAAAAAAATTAATTATCGAATATCAGATTGAAGAAGTCTCTTTTGTTTTATCCACGAACAATGATATTTTTAAAGATGCAATTGGCAAGCAAAATTTTATAGACATTTTTGGATTACGAAATATCTACTCGCAAATACACAAAGAAAAAAGTAATTCAGAGCTATTTTGGCCATCAGATTTAAATTTCGCTTCATTGATTTCATATTATTTAAATACAAAAATAAAAGAGTTACAAATGGTATTTGAACAATTTAAAGAGGTCTCGGTGGAAATTTCTGGAAGAATATATGATCGTCATGATAATTCATTTAAGAAAATCTATCATGATTTAGTTTGTGTCAAAAGGCATTATTTAAATTAATGAAATAGAAACAGATATGTCAATAGCGAAAATTGGAATTATCAATGTAAGTGACAGAGCCAGCGCAGGAATCTATGAAGACTTGAGTGGTAAGGCGGTCGTAGAAACCTTAAATTCATATTTAACTTCTTCTTGGGAACCAATTTACCAAGTACTTCCTGATGAACAAGATATACTTGAAAAAAATATGATTGAGATGGTGGACAATGAAAATTGCTGCCTAGTTATAACCACAGGTGGGACGGGACCTTCTAAAAGAGATGTGACTCCTGAAGCTACAGAAGCGGTTTGTGATCGTATGATGCCTGGTTTTGGTGAATTGATGCGTATGGAATCCTTAAAATACGTTCCTACGGCTATTTTATCTAGGCAAACAGCAGGTTTAAGAGGCAAGAGTTTGATATTAAATCTACCAGGAAAACCGAAATCTATCAAAGAATGTTTGGATGCAGTTTTTCCGGCGATACCTTATTGTATTGACCTGATGGAGGGACCATTTTTGGATTGTAATACTGACGTTATAATTCCATTTAGGCCAAAAGAAACATAAATTAACTTTTAACCCTAGTTATAAATGGAGTCTATTATTACAATTGTTGGTTTTTTAGGAGCTGGTAAAACGACATTGTTAAAATTTGTTTTAGAGAAATTCTTGGGATCTAACTTTAGTCCCTATTTAATTCTCAATGATTTTGAAAATGCTGAATTGGATGCCCAACAATTCACGAAATTGTTGGATTCTAGAAGTATAAAAGCTTTAAGCGGTAATTGTATTTGTTGCAGTGGAATAATGGAACTAAGAAATATGGTCAATCGCATTCCAAAAAGAAAAAATGGTATCACCATTATTGAAGCAAATGGAACCTCAGATGCATGTTCACTCATGGAGTTCTTAGGTGTTGGAATAGAGGAGCGGTTTTTGCCTCCTATTCAAATTTCTGTTGTAGATGTTAAAAATTGGCAAAAAAGAGGAGTACAAAATGAATTGGAGTCTAATCAAATTCAGGTCTCTTCTTTGATTGTTTTAATGCATACTGAGGGTACTTCATTAGAACTTAAAGAAGAAGTTATAAAAAGCATCAAATCAATAAACCCAATGGCTTCTGTAAGTACTTTACATGACATTCATATTTCACTTTTCCCTAAACTTTTACCTTCGAAGAATAAAGTTCAAAAATTCGATCATCAGAAAGCACATTGGTCATCTTGTTCAGTAGATTTACCCGATTTACAGTCGATTGAGGGTATTTATGAGATATGTGAATCTTTGCCGAAAAGTATCTTACGCGTCAAAGGATGTGCTAGAATAAATGGAGAGGAAAACCATACTTATTTTGAGAGAACTCCGGCGGGTGTGATACATACGAGACCTTTCAGAGGAGTTCCAATAACGGGCTCAAAGCTTTTAACAATCGGACCTGGTAGCGAACCTAAAATCTTAAAAATGGCTATCGAGAATAGAATAAATTTATCATCAAGTTATCAAAGAAAAAATATTAAACATTTATACTGAAAAAGTTACCCGTTACAGTACTAAGTGGTTTTTTAGGAGCAGGAAAAACAACTCTTTTAAATCATGTTTTACACAATAAAAAAGGCTTAAAAGTAGCTGTTATTGTAAATGATATGAGTGAAGTGAATATCGATGCTCAGTTTATAGATAATGAAAATACTCTTTCAAGAACCGAAGAGAAATTGGTTGAAATGTCTAATGGTTGTATTTGCTGTACTTTGAGAGAAGATTTGATGATTGAGGTTGAAAAACTGGCAGCTCAAAATAAATTTGATTACTTATTGATTGAAAGCACAGGGATTAGTGAACCGATTCCTGTGGCGCAAACGTTTACTTTTGAGAGTGAAGATGGGAATATGGATTTAAGTAGGTTTAGCTATATCGATACCATGGTTACCGTGGTTGATGCTTTTAATTTCTTAAAAGACTTTTCAAGCTCAGATTATCTTGCTACGAGAGAACTTACAAATATTAAAGGGGATGATAGGACCATCGTAAACCTTTTGACAGATCAAATAGAATTTGCAAATGTTATTTTGTTAAATAAAATAGATTTAGTAACCACGCATCAATTAGAAGAACTGCATGCCATCATTCATAAATTAAATCCAGAAGCTAAAATAATTGCTTCAAACCACTCAGAAGTGCCTTTAGAAAACGTTCTCAATACAGGTATGTTCGATTATGAAAAGGCAGAAGCATCAGCTGGATGGATTAAAGAATTGGAAAATGAACATGTTCCTGAAACGGAAGAATACGGAATAAGTTCTTTTGTCTATAAGAGTAAAAAGCCCTTTCATCCAAATCGCTTTCTTGAATATGTAAACGGGGATTTCCCTCAGAATATTATTCGTAGCAAAGGTCTATTTTGGTTGGCGTCTCGCTCGAATCAAGCATTGATATGGAGTTCAGCAGGTGGTTCTTGCAAAGCAGATAACGCTGGTGATTGGTGGGCATCCATGTCTTTTTCAGAAAGAATAAACCATCCAAATTTTAGTGCGAATAAAGATCAAATAGAATCAGAATGGGACGTGTTGTTTGGAGATAGAAAAATTGAATTGGTGTTTATTGGACAACATTTACATAAAGACAAAATGATCTCCGAATTAGATGCTTGTATTTTAAAAGATTCTGAAATTGAAAATTGGAAAAACGAACAATTCCCACAACAAGATCAATGGCCTATAGCAGGGTGATTACTTTTATTAGAGATGCCATAAATGATTAAAAAACAAAATATTAGCTTCACATACAACACCAATGAGCACGTTTTTCATTTCCCTAATATTAAGCTGTCTCACGGAGAGCATTTGCTTGTGTTAGGGAAATCAGGTGTTGGAAAAACTACTTTATTACATTTAATTGCCGGTCTTCTTGTTCCGAGAAGTGGAAATATTTGTATCAATGATATCGAAATTAACGCCCTTAGCAATTCGAAACGTGATACTTTTCGTGGTACGTCTATTGGGATGGTTTTTCAAAAAAAACACGCCCTTTCAAATGTAAGTGTCATCAATAATTTAAAAATTCGGTTGTTTTTTACAAAAAAAAATGAGGTTCCGGAAATAAACATATTATTGAAGCAATTGGGCTTGTTTAAAATTAAAAACTATAAAGTAAAAGAGCTTAGTGAGGGGCAGTTACAGCGCTTAAG
>Ga0233426_10000420_pt1 | contig 46035 bp, 53 predicted proteins | sample SI_118_April2016_6_FD_179875 | JGI IMG/M metagenome (GOLD analysis project Ga0233426, IMG submission 179875) | Seawater microbial communities from Saanich Inlet, British Columbia, Canada - SI_118_April2016_10_MG | ecosystem: Environmental > Aquatic > Marine > Inlet | place: Canada: British... | reverse complement strand
TTCCCATTGCAGATAAATATTCTAGATTAGCCATCGACTCGATTGCTGCATTTGAAATTTTTGCTGCACTTTTTTTACAGGATGTTTTTTCGAACCATTGAGCAGATAGAATACCTGAACTCAAAATAAAAATAAATAGTAGTTTTTTCATAATATAGTGTTTTAATTTACTCCAAAGTAATAAATTTAATTGTTAAATGCAATCTATATAGGGTTGCATTTAACAATTAAATTTAGTTTATATTTATAGATGATTATATTATTGATTAACGGATGAAAAATTTAAAAAATGGTCTCGTAAAACTTCCTGTTGCCTCAATTACTCTGTTTTTTATCTGTTGCATAATTGCAGCCTATATCCACCCTGGAACAGAAAAAGAAATCATTAATTTTAAATCAGATCGATATTCTTTTACACATAATTTTTTGTCCGAATTAGGAAGTTTTAAAACCAATACAGACGAAACTAATCCCTTAATTATTCAAAAAGACAACACGCCTTCAATGCTACTTTTTAATGGAAGTTTAATTTTGATAGGAGCTACACTAATGTTTTTTTATATTCAATTTAAAAAGGTTTTTGAAATTATAGAAGATACCTTGAGGGCAAAGAAATTGGCTTCCATTACAAAACCTGTTGGGATTTTATCAGGTGTTCTATACGCTGGAGTTGGGTTTGTACCTCATGATTTACATTTTGAAGCTCATGTGTTTTTTGCAAATAGTGCTTTTTTAGTTCTTTTTATTCTCTGTGTTTTACACAGTTTAACGATTTACTACTCTAGATTCATGAGTAACTTTTATGCAGTAGGATATTTATTGTTTTGTGTGGTACTTTTTATTTATTTGAGGATTATCTTTTTTGGCCCTCAAATAGGTCCCGGTAAAATCTTTACAGAAAACGAACTCATGCTTCAGGTAATTGCTCAAAAATCAATTGTATTAACCTTTATGACATCAATCCTAGTTCAAGTTTACGGCTTTAATCGCTTACTTAACTACCTAGGAAAGTTGAATAATAAAGTTTAAATTGTAATTTAAATTCTCTACATGTCAAAAAAAAGCTGTTCATATTTAAAATTAATCCTAATTTTCTTTTTCTTAGGACCGATGGTTTTTGGTCAGTTATCTCCAATAACTGGAGCTTCAATTTCTGATGACAATTTGAAAATTAACATTATTTTTGATCAAGAAATATACTCTAATACATCTTGTAGTACATTGACTTGTATTGAAGTAAGTGACTTCAATTTAAGTCTTAGTGGAGGTTCTGCAACTCTAGCTTCTACAACTCCAATAACGATTACAAAATTGGGTAATTTTAATTTTAATGTCAATTGGGAATCCGGAGAGCCAAATAATGCGGGTGGGGAAGATTATGCGCATCATTGGCCCGATGGTGAGATAAACGATTATCCTAATAACCAATCTTTGGATGGTGTCTTAGAAGTTATTAGTTCTACATCGCCTACTATTACTGGTTACACTTATTTTGCAACTTGGCCCGAAGGTTCAGACTGTGCACACTCTTACTATAGAGCAAATACAGCTAAAAGTTGGACTGATTCTAAAGCTGACGCTACCGCAGCAGGTATTGCTTTAGGGATAGGGGCAGATTTATTAGTTTATAATTCACAAGAAGAATATGATTATTTAGTCAATAACCACCAAGCTAGTGTTGGAAGTACTTGGATTGGATTAAGGCAATATTCAGATGCTATAGACTATAGCGAGCCGACTGGAGGTTGGTACTGGGACGATGGAACTCCTGTAGATAATAGCGCTGCTCCCTTAACATATCAAATAACTATTGCATTGAATGGGACTCCTAATGGTGATGAAGTAGTAACTGTTAACCCAGTTACAGCCCCTTTTTCCGTTTTTAATTGCGCAGGTGTCTCTGCAATTAGTCAAACTAATAGAGCTAATGTCGTGGGGCTAAATGACATGGTAGACCCTTATATTGTTAGTGCGCAAATGTCTGATGACAACTCTACTGTAAGGGTTGTATTTAACGAACCTATATTTACAGACGGAACTAATCCTATTCTAAACACAGACTTTACTCTGAGCCTTAATCAAAACGGAAGTACCGCTAATTTAAACTCTGTAAATCCAACTTCAATTGCTATTTATGGTCGTGTTATTGACCTGAATCTTCCTATGAATGGATTGCCAATTACAGGGAAAGAGGTACTGACAATACTGCCTTCAGTAGGAAGCATTTTAGATAGTGCCAGTAATGTTGCTTCTTCGACTCAAATAAACAATATTGTAAACTTTAACTCGCCTAAAACAGGTCCTGTTTACTTGAGTAATATTTACAAGACATCGGTTGTTTCTGGAACTATTACTATTGCTGAAGAAGGGTTTCTTTGTAATGAAATTCAAGCTAATAATTATAATCAAGCCTATCATGATGGTATTATTGTAGAGCCTCAAATTGGAAATTATTTAATTTATAATAGACGATATTCTTATCCTTCTCAACTATTAGATGGTTCTGACCTTGCGTATTTTCATTTAAGAGGTTTTGACCAAATACTAGAAGTTCAAAAATCTGATGGGCTTATTGTTGCTAAATATTCTTGTAACTGATTAAAAGTCTAGTGAGCCCTCATTTAAGCTCTAATTAAACACCTTATTTTTTTATGGTAAAAATATAATCCATGCAAACTCATAAATCATTTGGTTCTATCTCTCAAATTATTCTCTTAATCCTGGCAGGTGAATCAATTTTTATTCTCCCGTTTGTTATACCTCGAATTTTTAGACCTACTTATTTAGATGTCTTTAAACTTACTAATCTTGAACTTGGAAGTTGTTTTTCTATTTATGGAATTGTAGCACTTCTTTCTTATTTATATGGAGGAACTCTAGCCGATAAATATTCTCCCCGTAAACTTATTGTAGCTTCTCTATTATTAACCGCTTCAGGAGGGGTTGTGATTTCGAATTTTCCTTCGGTTATGGTTTTGCAATTTATATACGGATATTGGGGGTTTACAACTATTTTTTTGTTCTGGGGTGCAATGATCAAAGCAACACGGATTTGGGGAGGAGCGTCTAAGCAAGGAATTGCTTTTGGCTTTTTGGAAGGAGGAAGGGGTTTTGTAGCGGCAACAATAGGAGCAATTGGGGTTTATATATTTTCTATAATATTACCCGATAATTTTGTAGATGCCCTACTTATTGAAAGACAAAATGCCTTTAGTAATGTAATTTTATTTGCGGTTATACTTGCTTGCTCTGTTGGGGTTTGTGTGTTTTTTTCATGAAAGATCCTGTGTCAACCAAACAAAAAATAAAGGTGCCTGTTTCTTCTATAGAAAACATTAAAAAAGTTTTAAAAATTCCTTCGATTTGGTGGTTAATGTTTATTGTTTTATCTGCTTATGTAGGATATAAATTAACAGGGATTTTTTCTTTATACGCTAAAGAAATTATGCTATTTAACGAATTAGAAGCTGCTAAGATTGGAACTTTCCAGATCTATATTCGTCCAGTCTTGGGGGTTATAATTGGATTGATGGCAGACAAAAGCAGAGGGTCGCTTTTGATTATTATGGGTTTTATAACAATGCTTATCGGTTCTTTGGTTTTTGCATCAGGAATAATTCACTCTGATTTAAATTATTTATTTTTCTTATCGTTAATTATAACTGCAACAGGAGTTTACTCAATTAGAACTCTTTACTTCGCAGTTTTACAAGAGGGTAAAATTCCTATATCAATTACAGGAACTGCTGTAGGTTTAATTTCGGTTATTGGATATACTCCCGATATTTTTGTCGGGCCTGCAATTGGATATTTATTGGATCACTCTCCAGGAATTGTTGGACACCAACAGGTGTTTTTGATGCTTGCTGTTTTTTCTGGATTGGGACTTTTTGCATCAATTAAATTTTCAAAGTTAGGAATGCATAAAATGGAATAATAGAATTTAAGCCCGTTATATTTTACTATATTTAAATAAAAAATGGAATTAATAACTACACTTTCTCAAGTAATAATTGCTGCGTCTATCGGAATCGTATGGGTGTTTCGATTTGACAACATTATAGAAGAATTTAAACAATACGGATTATCGGATTTAATTAGAAGTATGGTTGGGGCAGCAAAAATTTCTTTAGCCACCTTATTAGTTGCTGGGATTTGGTATCCTGCTTTGATTCTTTACTCTGCTGCTGGAATCGCTTTTTTAATGGCTTGTGCTCTCTATGCGCACTTTAGTGTTAGTAACCCTCTTAAAAAATATCTACCAGCTTTTTCATTGCTCTGTCTTTCGGTTTTTATAATTGCTAGGGATTTGAATCTAATATAAATGGGGCTAATTTTTTGGTTGTCTTATTTTTCAGGGATGTCTTTTCTTGGTTTTGGATTAAGCTGTTTTTTAAACCCTTTCATCAAAAAAGAATTTGAGCGATATGGACTTTCTAAGTACAGAACCACCACTGGGTTTTTTCAATTAATTGGTGCTTTTGGAATCTTGATAACCGATCATAACCTCACGTTATGGAACATAAGTTCCCTGGGTTTATCCGTACTCATGTTACTGGGTTTTATAGTTCGAATTAGATTAAAAGATAATTTTATTCAATCTTTCCCTTCTTTTTTTTATATGTTGTTAAACGGATATATCTATTGGAATATTTAGTTTTAATTGCTTTTTGCAAGTAGAGTTTTTTTCATTATATTAGAGTAAATTTAAATATATATCATGAAAAAAATTTTATTAAATGCGCTAATATTGTGCACAACGTATTTATCTGCTCAAGAATATCAATGGACATCTTACAACTTTAATGTTGCTTCAGAAGATGTTGAAGTCGTTGGTAAAATTATGGACGATTTTTATTCCGAGAAAGGAAATAAAAATGAAGGTGTCTCTGTATACCTATTCGAAAATCATTTTAACGATAATAGTATAAACTTCTCTCACTCAATAGTTTTTACTGGTACTTTAGACGCTATGGGTGCTCAATACAACAATGGACAGAATACTAAATGGGATTTATTTATAGCTAAGATTAGTCAATATTTAACAAAACATTCTGCCGCTTCAGGATCAGGTCTAATTTCTTATGGAAAACCCGGAACTCATCCAGTTCAAAACATATATTGGCTTGATGTTGAAGATCCAAATAAATTTAAGACAGCTTTTACAAAATATAATTCAAAATTCAACCCAGCTGATCGTAGGGTTACCCTTGGAAATTTTAGAACTGGAAGGAGTCCAGAGGGAGAAAATCATTATGTGCTTGTTGGAGTTAATGACTTTAAAACAGCTTTTGACACCAGTCTTTACAGAAAAAACAATAAAGCTGCGAATGATGCCTGGAAGGAATACATGAAAAACAATGGTGATGTCAGGCTTGTGCGATCTACTACTCGTGTTATGCTTGGGAAGTGGTAAAGTTTCCTGAAAAACAAATCACTCCCTAGTATTTACTCTATGGAGTGATTTTTTGTTTTACAACAAGTGCATCATTAAACACAAAGGGCTTAGGCATCATACTAATTGATCTTGGAGCCATTTTTACCCATGGGTTATTCATCAAGTCAAAAGAGTATTCATCTAGTGTAAAAGAAAGTTCCGCGTCTTTAGCTATTGTGTATGAAATTTCCAGAGCATCTTGTTCTTGAACATAAAAAGTAAGTAATCTATTGTTTTCTGTTGTGTAAGACAAATTTTCCGAAACTTCAACTCCGTTATAACTTAACGAATCAAAATTTATATCCTGATTTACATACAGCCTTAAAACATCCGCTTTTTTATTTGCTTCAAGTTTGATAGTTACAGCTCTTTTTTTTCCGTAGACAGAATCTTTAAGGGTTGTTGATTCATAATGTGGAATCTCATAAAAAGGTGCTTCTGAAGCAAATGTAAACCCTGAATTATATTTACTTCGAGCTGCAGAATTAATAAGTGAAGAAGCTACCTTTGGGTTGGTCCCGAGGTATTTCTTTGACCAATCATCTAAAGTAGTGTCGTAGGTTAGCCAATGAGCATTTTGTTCTTCTAAATTCTGAGTGTATAACAAACTATTTGGTTTCTTTCGATCTTCACTGAAACAGTGGGTTGAATGAGCGTGTAAAAAGAATCCTAATGCTACTAAAATAAACCCTTGCGTTACTCTTTGTTTATATTCAAAAGAATGAATCACAGAAAGAATTAGGCCAAAAAGTAAAACAGTAAAAATGGTGCTGATTACTATTGTTTTTAAACCGAGTCCCACAGGAAATGTTTGAATCAATGGACTAAAAATTAGAACTGCCGGAAGTGCCAATAATAAATGTATATAAACAGAAGTAAATTCTCTTTTTATTAAGATCCAAAAAGAAACTAAAGCGCAATAAAATGGTAGAATAAAATAAGCTGCCCCTTTTAAATAAAAGGCAATTAAAATATTTATAACCAACCAAATAATTAGAGGAGCCACCATAAGATTAGCCGCCGTTTCTATTCTTTGAAATTTAGAATAGAAGAACCAACAAATGGCTAAAGAAAAGGATACAAAAAAGCCGATATATGCGTGCCCATTGTAGGTAAATCCATGCAATATTTCCAAATAATGTGGATATGTTTTTAGAACGGTATTCCACCCATAGAACCCTAGAAAGAATGCCATGAGAATTGAAACTAAAAAAGGTAAAAATCCTTTTAAAATAGACTTAAACTGGAGGGTGTGATTTTTAAAACCAACGAACAGGATTACTAGAAATAAAAGAACCGCAATAAGTACCATGGGGATTACCCAATCAAAAGGATAATTAATCATTTTAAGTATCGGAAAGTTAGTGTATACGTGATCCTCGGCACTCTTAATTAAATCTAAATCAGCATCTGCAAAATAAGCAAGTAAAGGCATTAAATAACTTCCCTGATGTTCTAGTGAATTTCGATCCATTCTTTCAAAATTATCCCCTGCCGTATGGTAGTCAAAATGGTCGTCTATGAAGGCAAAAAACAACCCGTCGATATCACCTTCCTCTCTAAGAATTGTAGAGTCGGTATCGTTAGGTAACATTTTATAAACGCTATACAGTAAAGAACTCGCTAGGGGGAAGTCCGGATTTGCTTGCTTAAATCCTTTGATGAGATTTTTGTTACCATGATTTGTTTCGACAATCATTGAACTTGGACCTCCGCTTCCTCTAGATTCAAAATTTAAAGACAAAGCAACATCTTTAGCCCAGCGGTGTTCACGAATAAACAATTTAGCCCCAACAAGTCCAACTTCTTCTGCATCGGTAAACAATATTATAATATCATTCTTGGGTTGTTTTCCGGTTGCTTTAAAAGCCCTTAGAGATTCTAAAATAGTAACCACGCCGCTCCCAGCATCACTTGCTCCAAAAGAAGGAGTTAAAGCGCTGTCGTAATGAGAAAATACTAAAAGTGATTTTTTGGACTCCGTACCCTTTATTCTAGCAACTATATTAACAGGCTGGTTCATCCGCTTCCCTTTTTCGTTTAAAATATAGCCTCTTTGTATTTCTGGATTAAGATCCAGCTCTTTGAGTTTCTGAATTAAAAATTCTCGTACCCTTTTGTTTTCTTTTGTTCCAACATAATGTGGAGCTTTTGTAATTTCTTTAAGGGGAACTAATGCTCTTTCGGTTGAAAATTCGGTTTCTGCTGTTTCTAAGGATGAAATAGAACGTGGCATTAGATTATAAAAACTAAAATAAACAGCGGCTAATAGTAAGAAGAACGATAATGTAGAAGCTTTTTTCATCTAGATGTTTTTTATAAATTTATTAATAAAATAACGAATAGGTTTGGTCCAAATCTCATGAAAATTTAAAAATAATAACAGGTTCTGAAAAGTTTAATTAACTTAAGCTTCTTATTAATCATAGTGTATTATGAAAAAAATTACATTGTTATCTTTTTTAATGGCTTGGTGTTTTCAGTCTCAAGGTCAATTTCAAAAAAAACAAATAAGTTTTGAAAGTGCAAATCCCTTTTCGTTAAGTGATATAATTTTGGATCTCGAAAACCAAGAAAGACAAACTGTTTTTGGAAAATTAACAATCCCTATCGATTCCCTAAATCCTGACCAGAAATATCCTTTAATAATAGGAGTGGCTGGAAGTTTAGGCTGGAGAAAACATCATCTTGAATATATGGACATGTACCAGAAAGAAGGTTTTGCAACTTTTGAACTCAATAGTTTTAAAAGCAGGAACATAACCTCAACAGTGGGCTCACAAGATCAGGTTACTGTTGCTGCAATTATCTTAGACGCATACAGAGCTCTAGAAAAACTTTCTGCACATCCAAATATTGACAAAGACCGGGTTTCCATAACAGGTTGGAGTTTAGGAGGTGGCGTGTCACTTTTTTCTGGATGGATGCCAGTAAAAAATGCAATAACAAACGAGTATAGTTTCGCTTCTCATTTAGCTTTTTATCCACCTTGTTTTATTGATCCGGAAAACCGAGAGTTTACAAAAGCTCCCATTCATATTTTAATAGGGGAATCGGATAATTGGACACCTGCGGCACCGTGTTCTCGTCTTATTGAAAAGCTAGGTGAAAATGCAAACATAAACTTAACTACTTTCCCGAATGCACATCATTCTTTTGATAGTGAAACTCCTGTACAAAGAAATGAAAAGGGATATAGCTTTAAGGATTGTGTATTTACATTGACCCAGGAAGGAGACATCCTCATGAATTATTTGAATATTCCAATGTCTAATCCCTTGCTACAAAAGATAGGATTTATTTTTTGCGTAGAACGAGGCGTTGATATAGGAGGAAATCCACAAGCTCGCAAAAAATCTTTTTCATTTGCAAAAGAGTTTATGAATACAACTTTGAAAGAATAGATACATAAAAAATTAACTTTGAAAAAACATTCTTTTTGAAAAAAACATTTAAAATAATCGGTTTCTCCTTACTGGGTATATTCGTTTTAATATTTATTATACTTACGTTGTTTTTGTTTACCAACAACAAACCCTTGCCAGAGGGCATACAAGGTGAAGAAGCGGATCAATTAGCCAGAGAAATGCTGGAGTCTTTATCTTATGATTCCTATAAAAATACTGAATATATTGAATGGACTTTTAGAGGAAAAACACAATATCAATGGTTTAAAAATCAAGGGCGATGTACTGTTATCTGGGAGAATGTTGAGGTTGAATTAAATCTCATAAAAAAAGAACACTCTTTGGTTTTTCTAGATGAAACTCAATATAATGGTCCAGATAAAATTAATATAATTAATAAGGCTTTATCAAAATTTAACAACGATTCTTTCTGGCTAGTTGCTCCTTTTAAAGTTTTCGATTCAGGCACTGAACGCAGATTAGTTAAAGTAGAGAATGAAAACGATGCTCTTCTTGTAACCTACACCAAAGGAGGAAATACACCAGGTGATTCTTATTTGTGGTATTTAAACAATGAATCAATTCCTATTTCCTATGAAATGTGGGTTCAAAAATATCCTCTTGGGGGAATTCCAGCAACTTGGGAAGAATGGATTACAACTAGCCGAGGTGCGAAACTACCTCAACTTCATAAAATATGGTTTTATGAACTTAAGTTAGGTTCCGTTCAAGGCATCTAATATAATTTGTTTTTATTTAAAGCTAAATGTTAATCCTGCGTTTTTTTCAAGTCGGTCTAATAGTGCATCCCCCATTGCAACAGCGGGTGTTAAAACCCCGCTAACCTCTGGTAGTTTATCTTTTGCTAAACAAACCGCAGACTCTCCAAGCATTTTTGAAGTAGATCCATATCCAGGATCTTTATCTCCTGTTACTTTTACAAAAACAGTAGACCCGTTTTCTAAAGTTGCATAAAACCTGAGGTTATAAAATCCGTTTTCGCGTTGTTCTTTTGTGGGTCCCTCACCTGGCTTAGGTAGAATTCTGTTTGCAAAACGTTTTAAGATAGATCCGGGTTTAGCCGTCATCATTAATAGAGGTAAAGCGGTCATTATTCCTTTTATCCTACCTTTAAAACCTGTTCCGGACATTGTTGCTTCGTCATATCTAAAGTCTTTCCCGTAAGAATAATCCATCAGTGCGTTGGAACGACGCACTACTTTTGTGTTTATCCCTGCCATTATAAAAGGACCTATCCAGTTTTTTGAAGTTCGATCATATTTTACGCTTTTCAAATCCGGTCGATCATCACCTTCTTGTTTATCAGCAGGGTTTAAACCGTAAGGGTTAACTAAAACCTTATAGATGCTTTTATCTTTAAATGCCTGCTCTAAAACCTTACTTAAACTCGCATAAGTTCCACCGCTAAGTCCTCCACGCATTCCTGCGACACGCATTCTAATTCTTTTAGCTCGTTGCCCTTTTTGAGCTTGAGCTTCTCTTTGCGTAAAATAAACTCCCATATCTGAAGGGATTGAATCAAACCCGCAAGTATGAACTATTTTAACTCCTTTTGCCTTTGCTTGATCATGATATTTATCAATCATGGTTCTCATCCATTGAACCTCTCCCGAAAGATCACAATAATGAGCGCCATAATCAACACAAGCAGCTACCAGTTTAGAACCATAAGTAACATACGGTCCAACTGTTGTGCATATTACTTTGGTCTTTAGTACAAGTTCCTTTAAACTCTCTTCACTGTCGCTATCTGCAATAACTAAAGGAACTGTTTTATCAGCAACCGCCTTGCGCACCTCTTCTAATTTTTGAAGGTTTCGCCCTGCCATCGCCCATTTTAAACTTCCATTGACTCCATATTGTTTATAAAGATATGCAGCAACTAGTCTGCCAGTAAAGCCGGAAGCACCCCAAACAATTACATCAAATTCTTTAGTCATTTTCATTTCTATATTTTAATTTTTTTAGTTTACTTGGAAAAAAAATAGGTGTAGTCTCTTGGTGTTTTTTATAATTTGGACGTTTTTGAACAGAATAATATTCTGATGGAATTGCTCCCGTATAATAAACCAAAGTAGTGTACATAATTCGGGATATATAAACTAAGGCTAGTAACAACAAAACTCCTATTAAGCTTACATCATTTGTAAAATATTGTTTTAAAGAAGGAACCGAAGAAATAATCAAACCATTCCAAACCATCCATTCTGCAAAATAATTGGGGTGTCGGGTATATTTCCATAATCCAACTGTGCAAACTTGTCTTTTTTTGTTTTCTAATCTACACTTCTTTAAGAATTTTTGTTTTTGAATGTCTGCAACATGCTCTAAAACAAAAAAGATAATCCATATACAATACCCTATTAATTCAAGCGGATCAATAAATTCTGAGGGATTGTATGCTTGAAGCATTGCTGGAATAGCCAAAAAAGAGCTATTTGCAAGACACTGAATCATAATTTCATATTGCAGAGATAGATTGTCATTTTTGTAGCCTTGTTTAATCCATCGTTTTCTTTGATATTGGTAACGCGTTAATTCTTTGTTTAAATGGCCTTTGTGCCAAAGAACCAAAGCCCCAATTCCCATTCTAAGGCCGGCAACTAGATACATAGCTCCTACGATATAAGTACGAAGCCAATACCCTTCGCTAAAAAAAAGAACCAATAGTCCAATACAAACTAAACCCCAAGGCCAACCGATGTCTACATAGGACATGCGCTTGGTTATATAGGCAGGAATACAAACAACTAAAACAAAAAGAAACAATTGAATTGCGCCATTAACTAAAGTAAATTCTCTTAATACAAGAGTAGAATATAAAAGGAAAACACACAACAAAAAGGGCAGATATCCGAGAATTCTGTTCAGTATGTTTTTATAAAATGTATTCATTTATTTTGTTTAACCTTGGGGCTATCCATTTATATCTTTTTGAAAGATACAATTATTATACTTTGATTTAAATAAAAAAACCTCGGATAAGACCGAGGTTTAATTGCTGCTAATCTAAAAAAAACTACTAGTTGAATCATTAAGATTCACAACTTATCTAACAGATAATATTCTTTTAAGGATATGTGAATTCTTAAGCTCACGAATTTTGTCTATACCTTCCCAAAACTTAAGGTCTTCTTTGTTCAATGCAATGGCACCGTTTCGAGTTTTATATACGGTTTGAATAGAATCGTAGAAATCTGCTGTTATGTAATTTACAGGTCGATCTGTTCCAAAATGATTTAATACTTTATGTAAACCCCAGCCTTTTCTTATTTTTTCATCTTTAAACATGGGTAAAAAGGTTTCGATCTCTAATTTTTCGTAAGCTTCTGTTTGATATGGATCAACCTCCATATAATTAATTACCGCATAGTCTGCAGGTCCTGTTGCTTCTTGTGTTCCAAAAGACCCTTTTATAGAAGTAACTACTTGATAGGTTTTAAGATAGTGTCCCATTGCTTTTTTTTGTGCAGCATCCCACTCTTTTTGAGAAACCCCTTTTAGAGACTTTATCGGTGTGTTTTTCCCTATGGAAGCAAAATCTTTAACTAATGAAACATAAATATAAGTCGTGGTCATATCGTTAACATCAGGATTCATTATCTGCCACATATCCCAACCTAAAATATCTCCGTTTTCAACTCTTTGTTGATGGAATTTAGAATAATAATCTTTTTCTAACTGAAGATGTTCCGCTGCATCTGAAGTTTTAATTTGACCGTACCACATTACAAGAATTGGTTCGTCATTTTGTGCTTGTACTTGAAATAAAGTAAAGGTTAACACAATTAAGCTTAAAAAATTTTTCATAATATATAGTTTTAAGAGTTGTATAATGCAAGTTATAATTTTTTGAATATAAAACAAATGTTCTCAGAAAGTTTACATTATAATTGATTTCCTGGTAGAATCCATATATTTGAAGTTATGGAAGAACATGAGAAAAAACCCAAAAACAAAAAAGTAAATTTGGGTGGTTCCTACAAATTTAAGATTGCTAAAAAATATAGTAAGCCTAAAAGAAAAGGAGATAAGGTTGCAAATCGAAGAAAAAAGAAATAACCTTTTTAAAATCTCCCTTTTAAATTACCGAAAAATCTAATGAAAAACTTATTTGCTCTTTCTGTTTTGTTGTTATTTTCTTGTTCAAAGGGAAGTACAGAAGCTCCTGTGGTACCTGCAGAAACATATATTCTAAATATTGCAGCATCTTTAGGTGGTAGTGTAACTTATGAAAGAGGTCCACATCAAGAGAATTCGAATGTAAGTATAGAGGCGGTTCCGGCAGCGGGACATGAGTTTAATGGTTGGACTGGATCTGCTAGTGGTAAACAAAACCCTTTAACCGTTCGGATGACGGCTAACAAAAACATTACGGCAAACTTTATTAGAAGTAATTATACGTTAAGCGTTACTAAAATTGGTGAAGGAACCGTTTCACAGGAAGTTATAAATTCTGCAAAAACAACTGATGAATACACTTCGGGAACTGTGGTTCGTTTAAATGCAACTCCAGCAAATAGTTGGTTGTTTGCAGGATGGACTGGATCGGAATCATCAAGCTCAAATCAATTTGATATAAACCTAAATGAAAATAAAAACATATTTGCAACATTCATTGAACAGCAGTCAGAAAGACAAGCAGTTTTACTAAATGCTGATGGGCCTAGTGATACTTATGAATTAATCACCTCTGTATTTGCTCCAGGAAATAATCCAGTAGAGGCTCCCGATTGTAATCATGCTGATTTTGGAAGACATATTGAGGAAGTTTACAATGAGGTTTTATCTAAAAATGTATTTAAATTTCACATACATGTAACTCCAGATAACGACCGATGTATTAATTTTGATCGTCAACGAAATGAAATAAAAACTTATGATAAATCTCCTGAGAATTTAAAAGGAACGGAAAACGAACGTGTTACATATTCTTGGAAATTTCAATTGCCTGAGGGATTCCAATCTTCCCCAAAATTTACACACATACACCAAATTAAATCGGTAGGAGGAGCATATTCTAGTATGCCCATGTATACTTTGACAACTAGAAAAGGGTCTCCAGACGAACTCGAGCTTCGTTATGCAGAAACAGATAGTCAAATTACTCTTATAGACACTGATATAACACCTTTTATTGGTCAGTGGATTGAAGTAACGGAAACCATTCTATATGCCACTAATGGTTCCTACAGTATTGAATTAAAAAATGCTTTAACAGAAGAAGTACTCCTTTCGTATTCTAATGATTCTATTATTAACTGGCGTCCAGAAGCAACTTTTTCTAGACCAAAATGGGGAGTTTATAGAAGTCTGATTTACCCTGACGACATTAGGGATGAAGCTGTTTTATTTTCTGACTTTAGTATTCTTGAACATTAGATTCACAGAACATGAAAACTAAACAAGTAACCGTTTTTGGAGGCTCTGGATTAATTGGAGGTCTTTTAATTAAACTTTTAATTGATGACGATTCATTCTCAAAAATTATTGTCGTTTCAAGAAGTCCTTTTAAATCTAAAAGTTCAAAAGTAGAAAATTTTCAAATTGATTTTTCTAATCCAGAAGAAATAGAACATAGTATAAAAAACAGTTCCATTGTTTTCTCAGCAATAGGGACAACTCAAGCAAATGTAAAGGGGGATAAAATAGCCTACAGAAAAATTGATTTTGAGATAACTTATAGCATTGCAAAAGCTTGTAAAAGCATGAATATTAAGTCCTTTCTGTATATTTCTTCATCGGGTGCAAATAGTAAAAGTTCTAGTTTTTACATGAAACTTAAAGGAGAAATTGATGCTGCCGTTTCTAACCTTAATTTAATTTCGACGGTTATTTTTAGGCCTTCCCTTTTAATTGGAAAGCGATCTGCTTTTAGATTCGGCGAATTAATAGCGCAATTTATAATGCCTTTATTTGCTTTTATATTCCCGAAAAACCTGAAACCCATAGCAGCAGAATTTGTAGCAAAAGCAATGGTGTATGTTTCTAAAAATCCACCTAACGGGAATAAAATTATTGAGAATTCTATTTTAATAGATTGGAAGAAAAAAGGCTTTGATAAATAAAAAAACGCATTGCTTCGAAAACTCGAAGCAACACGTTTTTAAATGAAAGTATTCGGTTCTAATGAATTGCTTCATTTCCACGAACTCGTGAACTCATTCGGATAGCATCCTCCACGTTGTAGATGAATATTTTTCCATCTCCAACCTGACCATCAGATCCATTATCTAAAATAGTGTCCACACATTTATCTAAATTCTCATCACTTACAACACAAATAATCATCGTGCGTTGTTGTAGAGTAAGAGATTGTTCTGTGCCACGGTATATTTTTGTAAAACTTTTTTGAAGCCCAGATCCGGAAGCTGGAAGTACCGTAAGACATGGTATGCCGGCATCTTTTAATCCTTGCTGTACCGCTTTTAATTTCGAAGGTCGTATAATTGCTTCTATTTTTTTCATAATAAATGTTTTAAAGATTAATAATTATTCGTGGGTAGAATACGATTCTACACCAAAAGAGGCTGCATCAATTCCTGCGATTTCTTCCTCTCTTGATATACGAATTCCGATAGTTTTATCAATGATTTTAAATAATATATATGTTACAACAAAAGAAAATGATGCAATGGTTATAACCCCAATAAGTTGTGTAACAAACAGATCAGATCCACCACCAAATAAGAGACCCCCTTCAGCGGCAAATAGTCCAACGGCTAATGTTCCAAAAAGACCGTTTACACCGTGAACTGCAATTGCTCCAACAGGGTCATCGATTTTAAGTTTATCAATGAATATTACTGCTACATCTACTAAAATACCTGCAATTAATCCAATTATTATTGCTGAATGTGCTTCAACTACGTTGCACCCAGCTGTAATTCCAACTAATCCCGCAAGTACTCCATTGATAACCATGGTAATATCAATTTTTCCATAACGGTAGTAAGTATAAATCATTGTAGATATTCCTCCTGCTGCAGAAGCTAAGAACGTATTGGTAACTACCGTCCCTATTAATTCCCAATTTCCAACAGCACCTAAAGTAGATCCTGGGTTAAAACCGAACCATCCAAACCAAAGAATGAATGCACCAATAGCAGCCAAAGGAAGATTATGTCCAGGAATTGTATTAGAGCTCCCATCTGTATTATATTTTCCAATTCGAGGTCCTAGAACAATTGCAGCAGCAAGAGCAGCAAACCCCCCCATGGCATGTACGGCAGCAGATCCTGCAAAATCATTAAATCCTCTTGCGGCTAACCAACCATTAGGATTCCAAACCCAATTGGCAACCAAAGGGTAAAGAATAGCGCAAAAAACAACAACGTAGATTGTATAAGAAACGAGTTTCATTCTTTCTGCTAAAGCTCCTGATACAATTGATATGGCAGCAATTGCAAATCCTAATTGGATGAACCAAAATAATTTATTTGAGATATTTAGACCAAGTCCGAGGTCATTACCTGAGATTCCGAAGTCAAAAGCAAACCAGCCGTTTGAAGCACCATAAGCAATTCCGAATCCTACAATAAAGAATGCCATTCCTCCAAAAATAATGTCAATAATTACTTTTGCTATAATACTCATTGCGTTTTTTGAACGAACAAATCCAGCTTCTAATAAGGCAAATCCTCCTTCCATAAAAAAGATTAAAGCAGCACACAATGCCACCCATACTGTGTCAATTGCATGATTTAAATCGGGCTGTCCGGAGACAATTTCTGATAATTCCACAAATTTTAATTAATGTTTGTTTAATTGTTTTGTTTCAATGGTTTATTGAGATGCTAATATAAACTAGAAAAAACAAAAAAATAATTTTAACTAAGAAAAGTCCATTTGTAGAAGATTTTTAAAAAAGTTAGTTGCTAAATTCTTAAGATTAGAAGTATCTTTAAGCTATGAAAAACAAAAAACGAATTAGTTTACTTTCTGGCATAAACCTATTGTTTCTTTTATTTATCACCGCTTGTTCTTCTAAAGATAAAGGGACCGAGCCTGAATGTATAGATGACAATCTTATTGACGAAACTTCTGTATGCATTGAAATTTATGACCCCGTATGTGGTTGTAATAATATGACCTACTCTAACTCATGTTATGCTTCTATAAATGGAGTTGTAGATTATACTAGTGGAAGGTGTGATTAATAACTACAGGCTAAAGATTCGAAAAAAATAGAGTAATTATATCTCCTTATTTTACATAAATATTGTCTTTCTTTGCTACCAATAATAACTTATACTTTTACCTATGAATAGACAGGATTTAATCGATGAATTTCTTTTGGAATTTAAACCTAAAAAAGATCAAAGTTGGAAAAGTTGTTATTTTTTTTCGCATTTCCTAAAGCATAAACATAATATTGATGCAGAATTGCTTGAGGGTATTTCTAAAATTAATAAAATCGATTATTGGGTTGTTCGTTTTGACGGTCAAGACGAAGATATCCATGCAAAAGCTACTGATGCAACTCCTGATTTCATAGAAAACCCAGAGGTAATTTGGAGTCTTGAAGAGTTTGAGAAAGATAATTTCTAAGGAGGTCTTCGCATAGAACAGGTGCTATAACCATACAATTCTAAAGTAATCTAATAGGGGTGTTTGCCAACCCAATTTCCTGCAGGGCCATAACGTGCAACTACATATACATTTCCAGTTGCACTTCTAGCTTGAGCCATACCTACGGTTTTAGTTGTACTCCATACCATTTGAGTATAATGTCCTATAACAACATCAGCGTTTTTTGATGATCCAATTTCGGCATAAGTGTAATCTTTTATTTCATTGTACCATCTTATAGAAGCCTCTTTTCCTGGAGTATTACTAAAAGTCGGCACTCCATTAGTTGAACTGAATGAGTGCGCTAAATTTTCACCTTGCTCCGGTCTACTTTCGTTTGAAGAATGATACATTATATCTTTAAGAGCCAAATTTTTTGCCCAAACCAATGCATCTGCAGCGAGAGCATTAGACCAACTAAGTTTATAAACTCCAACTTCTTTTCTTGCATCATTATGAACTTTTAAAGAGAGAATACGATCTTCCTCTGTTAAAATTTGAGACGAAATTAACCCTATATTTTCAGTTCCTAAATCTTTAGAAGCAGCTACAAAAAGTAAAAAGGGTGCAATTAATAGCAGGATCTTTTTCATAAAAACATAAATTCAAATTACAATATAAGCTTGTTCTGCAGAGATAACAGCTTAACGACATCAATATACAATTGAAGTAAAGTTTATCAAGGTTTAAACTATAATAAATTTTATACCTTGTAGATAATTAATCGATTATGAAAATAAACTTACTGTCTTGTGATGCTCCTAGGCCCGATAGAAGAGCAATCGCCAATTGTATTGCAGAAATTTCTTCTGGTGTAAGTAATTCTATGTCTATCGAGCTAACCGATATCTTGTTGGAAGGTGATCCGGTAGATATTGAAATTAACGATAAAAGTTCTGGGTCTTCTTTAAGAGCATTAAGGAAACTTAGTGTAGATTATGAATTTATGGATTGAGTCCTAAGATCCTTTTTTAATTAATTTTAGTTTTTCGTCTCGAGAGAGTTTCTTTATAAAATATTCTCTTTTTGAAGCAGTTGATCGGTCAGACTGAACCTCTGAATAAACCAGTCTCACTGGTCTTTTATTTCTTGTATACTTGGCTCCTTTTTTTGAAGTGTTGTGCTCTGAGATCCTTCTTTCGACATTTGTTGTTATCCCTGTATATAGACTTCCGTCTGAACAACTAACCAGATAAACCCACCATTCTATTTGTTTAGATTCCATTTTTCAACTACTGCTTAAAAACGATTTTTGAGATTCTACCATTACCGGCAGCAAAAGCAATTGAATCGTTAAAAAAACGAAGGGTATAAAAACCTTCATCGCTTAAGTGGCTCCAAGACAATCCAGAATCTGAGGAAGAATCTATTCCATTAAAGCCAACTGCAACTAACTTTTTACCTTTACTATTGGGAACGTACTGAACACAACTTCTATATCCGGGGTTCTTATTGTTTGCTACAATGTGCCATGTTTTTCCTCCGTCTATAGTTCTCATTTTATTTAAGCTATCTATCTCTGGCTTTGTGTAATCACCACCGATTGCAAAACCATTTTTTTTATCATAAAAGTCCAAACTAAAAATACCTGTAGTTGGTTCTCCTTGAAGAATTGGAGTTTCTGAAATAGACCAACTTAACCCTTTATCACTTGAAAAATAAACTCTACTATTTTCTCCTCCACTTGCAACCCAAGTATAATTTCCAACGATTGAAATATTGGTGTCACTTGCTGCAAAAAAACCTTCCCCCTTTTTTATGTCATTAAAAACCGAGCAATCAAGCTTCTTCCAAGAATTTCCTCCATTTCTTGTAATCAGGATGCTTATACAGTTGTCCGTAAAGTCTCCAACTACAATCCCTTCCTCATCATTCCAAAACTCCATTGAATCATAAAAAACATTCGGATGGGATTCTTTGTATACTATCTCCCCGTTTTTAAACAGGAGTGCGGGATCTGCAATTGAAATTGCGAAGACATCGTTTTCTGTTAAGGCAAGAGCTCTAAAATTTGGAATTAAAGAGTCCCTTAAAATTTGATGGTTGAATTCTTTAATTTGTTCTGAAGCACTTATATTAAATGAATGTATTTGCCCTTTTGAACTAGCAGAATAAACTGTATTGTTTTTAATTTCAAGAGCTCTTACGTTGAGTGTTGAATCAATTAAAACAGGAATAACCTTGAGGCTAGAAAAAGGGGTTATTGTTTTTGCATTGAAATCTCTGCAACCCAACAACATAATGCTTAATAAAGCGAAATGGCTAAAGAGAATAAACTTAAATGACAGATATAATTGATTTTTAATATTCATTTTAAGTTATGCTTAGGTAGGATATTTATTCTAATCCTTTAAACGTTAAATTATTTCCCGCGCCCCGCCTTTCGCATGATCGAGCCTCCTTTAGAGCCTCCTTTTGCTTTTGGGGCTTTTTTGGCACTTGATTTATCTTCGTTTTTTACCGTTCTATTTCCAAAAAATTTGCTTGACATATGATGTGGTTTTTAGTAAAGATAGGGTTTATTAAAATCTAAAAACACAGATCAACAAAGCAATGTTGAGTAAAGTCAATTGTGTTGCGTATTTTTAAGTCTTATTCTAGCAAACCGATGCGCACACTTATAAGTTATGTTGTATTCTTTTCCTCTTTTATATTTCCAATGAAAGAAATATTTGCTCAAGGTGGAGCTCTTTTAATTCAGCAATACGGGACTTATGATGTGGAAAACGAGGGATTAAGAAAGTGGAACTATGATGTGCATACCCTATTGAACAGATTCAATACTACAAATAGAGAAACCCAAGGAAAAATAGGGATGAGTTTTGGAGGAACGGTTCGCTATAATTTTAAAAAAAGCTACGGCCTAAGATCAGGAATTGATTTACACCGATTTAACTATGCTTATAATTCAGCAAACGACACCTCTGTTGATAATCTTGTCTTTCTTAGTGTTCCGTTTACCGGACGCCTTTATCCTTTTAAGAGGGTTACTTTAGAGATGGGGTTTGTGTATAATGTCCTTTTATCGGCAAAAGGTAATCCCCCCACCAACTTAGAAGACAGTTCTATTTCGTATCCGTCTGGTACTTTTAGCAATAGTTTTGGGGTGTTAACAGCAGTTCATTACAACCTATGGAAACGTTTTAGCGCTTCCTTACAATATCAATTTCAAAAGAAAAACAACAGTCAGCTTCAAAGAGAAACAAACGCTTTGGCAGGGTTAATGCTTGGAATTCACTACAGGGTTTTATCTAGAAAAATTCCTGATTATTAAAGCTGTAAAAGTTACTTAATTAGTTTTTTAGACTTTCTTTTGGATATCTTCTTTAAGGCTTTACCTTCTTGTAAATAATATTCGTCCCGTCGCTTAAATTTTGCAGGATATGAATCTCCCATAGCGGTTCTTGCCTCTACACCCGGTCTGAAAATTATAATTGGGTGTAAATAAACTTTAATTTCTGAATCTAAACTTAAGAGCCATTTCCCTTCTACATAATACCAGTTTTCGTCTGTTCCAAAGCTTAGGGTCATTCCATTGTTTGCTAAAAGAACTCTTTTTTCTTGGGTTTCAAAGGATCCAGAATAGGCGTTGTATTTTAATAAAATGGGTTTGCTGTTAAGAATTGCCTTTCGATAAGCATCATGATAATAAACAGTTCCTTCAACATCATCAATGTTTATTTCAGAGGAATCCCCTCCAACCTGACTTCCAGTATACCGCGTAACTCCTTCGTTTACATTTAGGTTCTGCTGACCATTAACTGTACTGAAAATTAGAAAAATAAAAAACCCTAAATATTTCATCCTGTTTTAATAGCTATTGTTTTTTCATTTGAATCATGATGACACCATTGGATCCTTTTTCACCAACTTTCTGAAGGGCTTTTTGACCTTTCAGGACATTGATACTTTCAATAGAATCTGGATCAATAGAAGACATGTCAAAATCTATACCCATTTCTTCTCCATCGATTATAATAATCGGTTTCATTTTGTTAGAATCGATTTTGATTTTTACTTTTTTATTATCATCTGAGATAAAAACAGCGTCACCAGAATATAGAGAAGCATTTCTTTTTGACAATGCTAAAGAATCTCCAAGTTTTGAAGCCCATTGTATTGATTCGTTTGGATCATCGCTTTTAAAAACAAAAACATTCTTTTGAGTTCCATGAATAGAATCACCTATTTTGTGTTGAAAATGTCCAAGCTCAGAACTACCCTCTAAAAAGAAAACTTCGGTGTCTCCGTTCATTAAAGGAGCTATGATGTCTGATGAAATTAAAGCAGATTTTTTTAGGGTATGTTTCTTAGGCTCTACATCTGAATTTGATTCTTTTTTATAAACATTAACCGTAATACAAGAGGTCATAAAAACACTTAAACCTAAAAGTAGGATTCCTTTTTTCATTTCATATAGTTTTAAAAATTATGGATGTAAATCTAATGAATAGGAAACAAAAGAAAAAAACATTAACAGATATTTGATCACTTAAGAGCTAAAAAACCGACTTATGGTAATATTCAAATAATGATGTCCTTCTTGAATTTGATTTTTGTTGTCTGGGCTTCTATTATAATACATTAAAGAGTATCGCCACTTATTTTTCCTTAACGCATATCCAATTTCAACCGTTGCTCGAATGCGATTAATAGGAACTGTAAAAGGAGCCTCTGAATTAAACAAACTCCCTGAAAGCATATAATCATGAACTACAAATTGCACCCGTCCTCCAACATAAAGTCCATCTCCTTGGCGGTTATCAAGCAATACATTTCCTCCGTAGGTAGGAACCGTTTGAGAGCCTAACACCAACCCTAAAGCGCCTCCTGCTGCAATTTTTTGAGTTCCTAAGACACTAAAAACATGAGACTGAACACTAACGCTTTCTCTTAAATTCCATCGGTTAAAAGAATCCAAAAATAGATTGACATGGAATGCCTGAGGAACCTCAGCTACCCAGGTAAGTTCTGGCAGGTTCAATACAGTTCGATGATAAGTGTTTTGCATCCATTGAGCCCCAGAAATAGAACCTGTTACTCCCAACTGAACACCCCATTGTACTTGCCTTAACGAAGAATATTCTTTTTGATAAGTAGCTTTAACCGAAGTCCAACCTCCGTATGGGTAATCTAATAAACTAACATCGGTAGTATACCGATCATTTGGAGTATATAATTCTTGACCCAATTCCCAAAGCAAGTAATTTTTTGAGGTATTCTCCGATATGGTGTCTTTACTTTTTAATTGCTTTCCATATTGCAGAAAAATACCGCTGGAATAATAACGGTCGAGAGTAAAATATAGATCATTGTCAACATTCAAGCTAAAATATTCCTGTGCAGATAATGACTTTGATGTCATTAAAAAAAACAAACCAAGGATTAAGTTTAAAAAGGTATGTTTATTGATCAAGTGACTTTTTTATCGATTAAAAAATTAACGGTTTTTAAGAACTAACAGAGGAATTTTAGCGTAAAAGTCTTTTTTGTAGATGACATCAGAACCCATGAGCTTCTCAAAGAAACCTCTTTTTCGGGCAAAAACGACTAACAAATCTGGGTTAATACTCTGAAAATGTTCTAATACTCCTTGATACACAGTTGCGTTATCGGATGACACCAAACCTTCGGAAAGCTCTACGATTTCGTGGTCAATTTCTAGTCGATTATTCTCATGCCCTGGAGTTTTAACCAATAACAGGTTTACTTTAGTAGAAAATGTTTTGATTAAAAACTTTAAAGGAGACGAAGAACGCTCTCCATTTATGCTCCCTTTTTTAAATGCAAAAAGTGCTTGCTGTGGAATACTAAATTTATAATCTATTGGAACTAGAATAACCGGTATAGATGTTTTTTTAACAATTCTTCCAGAAACTTTACCCAAAAAAAGTGTTTCGTTCACATCGTTACTTTTAGGGCCAACCACAATTAAATCTAATCCGATTTCTTTGTCAAGAGATTCTATTCCAGAAACTAAATCGCCTCGGTAATTTACCATTTTAATATCAACAGAGTCTTTTTGAACAGATTGAACCATTTCTTTTACTCGGTTAAAGTTTTTTGTGTTTAACGCATCCTTTGCAGTTGAAATCTGTGCTGGAGTTGAGGTTGCGTTATAAGAATCTATAACAAAAAGCGAAGCATTGAAGTGCTTAGCTAAACTAACTGCATAAGCTAATGTGTTGATTCCGTTTTTTGAAATACCAATTGGGACAAGGATGTTTTTCATTTTATAATGAGATAAAATTAAATACTAAACAAAAGTAGTAAGATTAAGTTTGTAGTCTGTTATTATTCTTTTTGTTTTTTACTCAAGTATTCTAAAAAAACACCAAATGGTTTTATTGGTTGTTGACTTAAAGATATCAAAGATTTTTTATTCATAAATCTATATTCAGAAAAAATACAGAACTTGCAGCATCTAATTATTAAAAAATTTAGAACTGATCAAATCTATATTATGGAACAAAAAATCAGAATTACAAAAGAATTTAATTTCGAAACTGGACATGCCTTACACGGCTATGATGGATTGTGTAAAAATGTTCACGGACACAGTTATAAGCTAGCTGTTACTGTTATTGGTTCTCCTATTATAGATCCTACTCAGACTAAAAACGGAATGGTTATTGATTTTAGTGATTTAAAAAAAATAGTAAAAGAAGAGGTTGTTATTCCTTTTGATCATGCTACTGTTTTAAATATAAATTCTCCTCATAAAGAATTAGCGGAAGAGATGGAGTCAAGAGGTCATAAAGTTCTGAAAGTAAACTATCAACCAACTAGTGAAATGATGGTTATCGATTTTGCAAATAAGATAAAAAGGCGTTTACCCAAAGGAATTCTTCTTTATTCATTGAAATTAAGAGAAACCGAAACTTCTTATGCGGAATGGAATTCTTTAGACAATAACTAAAAGCCTAAATCTTCTAGATCGTCTTCTTTTTTGACTTCTTTGGTTACATCATTCAAAGTTTTATCCTGGTCACAATTTATTGGAATCGTCAGTTTTTCTGGAGCTTCAAAGTCCTCTAAAGAAATTCCTAATTCTGGAATTTCGTAAGCCTCTCGCATGTACATCGCCCAAATTGGTAATGCCATAGTGGCTCCTTGACCAAAAGCAATATCCTCAAAATGAACCGCTCGGTCTTCTCCTCCAACCCAAACACCAGTAACTAAATTCGGAACCATTCCCATAAACCAACCATCACTTTGGTTTTGTGTTGTTCCTGTTTTTCCTGCAATTGGATTTTCAAATTTATATGGATATCCTGTTACTACATTTTGATATGCATAATTATCTTGATCTGCTCCTTCGTGACGTAATCGAATTCCTGATCCTGCTTCGGTTACTCCTTTAAGTAAATCAATAGTTACATAAGCCGATTCTTCGCTCAATACATCTGTAGTTTCTGGAACTACTTCAAAAAGTACAGTTCCATTTTTGTCCTCTATTCGAGTAATCATTATCGGCTTAACATAGATCCCTTTGTTCGCAAAGGTACTGTAGGCTCCTACCATTTCAAGTAAGCTAATGTCTGGAGTTCCAAGGGCAATAGAAGGAACTCTTGGCAAATAGGATGTAATTCCCATTTTGCGAGCTAAATTAATTACAGGGCGTGGTCCAACTTTATCCATTAATCTCGCGCTAACTGTGTTAACAGAATTTGCTAATGCGTTTTTTAAAGTCCTCATCTGGCCGTATTTATTACCCGAGTTCTTAGGGCACCATGCATCAACATTGCCATGTTTCAGAGGCTCTATACAAAATAAAGCGTCTGGTAAAATATCGCAAGGAGAAAGTCGCAATTGATCTATTGCTGTTGCGTATAAAAAAGGTTTAAAAGTAGATCCAATTTGTCTTCTACCTTGATACACTTGGTCGTACTGGAAATGCTTATAATTAAATCCTCCAACCCAAGCCTTTACATGGCCAGTCTTTGGATCCATAGACATCATGGATGCTCTTAAAAAGTGTTTATAATAACGAATAGAATCAAGAGGGGTCATGAGGGTATCCAGATCTCCTTTCCAGCTAAAAACTTCCATGTCAACTGGCTTTTTAAAAGAAGCCCATATGGTTTCTTCATCCTTTCCAGCAACACGCATTTTTCTCCAACGTTCTGATCTTCTTGCTGTATTTTGGAGTAAGGTGTCTATTTCTCCCTCACGAAGGTCTAGAAAAGGAGCCGTTGGATTTGCTTCTGGTGTGTTTTGTAGAAAAAACTCTTCTTGCAAGTTGGACATATGTGCCGATACTGAAGTTTCTCCTATTTCTTGCAACCTGGAATCGATGGTAGTATAGATGCTAAGTCCATCTCTAAAAATATCATAATTAGTTCCGTCTGCTTTTGGATTGTTCTTAGTCCAAGAGCGCATAAACTGCTGTAAGTATGCTCTAAAATATGTAGCTAACCCTTCTCTGTGGGAGTCTGGAGTGTAATCAATTTTTAAAGGAACCTGCTTTATAGAATCGCGTTCCGATTCGGTTATAAATCCATTGCGTTCCATTTGTTGAAGAACTACATTTCTTCTCTGCTCCACACGAGAAGCTCTTCTTATTGGATTGAAATAAGACGAATTCTTTAGCATACCCACTAAGATCGCGGACTGATCTATGCTTAATTTTTGTGGTGTGGTGTTAAAATAAATCTTAGAAGCCGACTGAATTCCGTCTCCACTATATCCAAAGTCATAGACGTTCAAATACATTGCAATGATTTCTTTCTTAGTATAACTGCGTTCTAATTTAACAGCTAATACCCATTCTTTAAATTTCTGAAGTAGAGCTTCTGTTTTATTCCTAGAACGGACTCCAACAAAAAGTTGTCGGGCTAATTGCTGGCTAATTGTACTTGCTCCTCCTTTTTTTCCGAGATAAAAAATAGCTCGAAGGGTTCCTTTTAAATCAATACCGGAATGAGTAAAAAAACGCTCATCCTCTGTGGCTATAAGTGCATTTACCAAGTTTGTTGGAAGGGCTTCATAGCTGATCGGAGTTCGGTTATCATTTACATAAAACTTACCTAGAACAACCCCGTCACTAGAAATAATTTGTGTTGCTAGTTTTGTTTTTGGGTTTTCTAATTGATCTAAGTCAGGCATTTCACCAAGGTAACCTAAAGCTGCAATTACAAAAAGTGAACTAAAAGAGAGGAGTCCTGTTACAAACAAAAGCCAAAAAACCCGAACAAGACCTTTAAACGGTTTTTCTTTTTTATTCTTAGATTTTGTTTTGTTTTTTTTTGCTACCATCAAGGTTGTGTTTGAGGTTCAATTCCTATTCCTACACTTATTATTCCTTCTAAGGAAGAAACGCCATCTACCGACCCATTATTTCGAACACGTTGTGAGAGATCTATAAAATAAGGTCCTTTTTTGTTTGGAACCCAGTTTTCTTTCCAATATAATTTACTCTCTTTTACTTCCGAAAAACCTTTTCCAAGCCAATTACCTTGGGCGTCTGCCATGGCATATTCTAGGGTGTCTCGGGAAATTACTTGTATGGAATCTCTTAGTTCTGCAATTAAAAATAAATTAGAGTACGAATAATCGTTGGTGTTTCGAACGTGAATAAAAATATTTGAAGGAACCAAAGGTGTTTCGGTTACTGTAAAAGAAATTTTATCGGATTGAGACCATCCATTCGGTATCGATTCATATGAAACAAAATGAGTGCTCGAATTACATGAAACGAGAACTATAAGTGCTACAAGTATGGCAGCCTTACGCATTTTTCTTAAAATTATTATTCTTCTTTTTTGGACGTTGTTTTTTTCCTTTTTTCTTTTTAGGAAGATCAAAACGACTTAAACTATCTTGTCCTACTACATTTTCAAATACTTTCTCTGGAGCCTCTGTTTTTTCTTCTTGAGCAAAATCTTCTAGGCTAGCAACAGGCTTATTTGCTTTATTTAAAGCAATAATTTCATTTGCTTGTTCTGCAGTTAGTAAATGCCAATTCATCCACTCTCCACGATATGCGTACCATAGATAGCCTTTAAAAATATCTATTTTTTGACACACACCAACTCCCTTTTCAGTCTGTAATTTGGTTTCCATTTTTGGAAATTTTTTCAAAGCATTTCGGTAGGAGTCCAATTCGTAATTTAAACAACATTTTAACTTCCCACATTGCCCTGATAATTTTTGTGGATTTAAAGAAAGTTGTTGGTACCGTGCTGCAGAGGTAGAAACCGATCTAAAATCCGTTAGCCAAGTAGAGCAACACAACTCCCTTCCACAAGAACCAATTCCTCCCAATCGAGAAGCTTCTTGACGTAAACCAACCTGTCGCATGTCTACACGTATACTAAAGGCTTGAGCCATATCTTTAATTAGCTGACGAAAGTCTACTCTTTTTTCTGCAGTATAATAAAAAGTAGCTTTACTTCCGTCTCCTTGAAATTCTACATCAGAAATTTTCATTTCTAAATGTAAAAATATCGCCATTTCGCGAGCGCGTTTCTGAATGGTTTCCTCTCGATTTCTAGCCTCCTGCCAAATATCAATATCTTTTTGACTTGCTTTTCGATAAATTTTTAAAATTTCATCGCTTTTTTCTGAGACTTTCTTCTTTTTCATTTGAAAACGAACCAATTCTCCTGTTAGAGTAACTTGCCCAATGTCATGTCCGCTTTTTGCTTCTGTAGCCACCAAGTCTCCAATACTCAAACTAAGATTAGATTCTTTTCTAAAAAAAGCTTTACGGCTATTTTTAAAACGAACCTCAACAATTTCGCACGGCTCCTGACCATTTGGAAGTTGCATGTTTGAAAGCCAGTCAAAAACCGTTAATTTATTACAGCTATCTGTTCCACAAGTACCATTGCTTTTACAGCCCCTTGGGGTACCGTCGGATGTAGAACATGAAGCGCAACTCATATGTTGAATTTATTAAAGCGTGAAAGGTAAAGATACGTTTAATTAATAAAAATAAAAGGGATGATTTTTATTAATGATTTTTAAATTTCAAAACCTCAGAACGTCCTTTTTTAAAAATTTTATTACTGTTGTGTGCCCCTTTTCTCAGGTTCTTTTGCTCTTCGTAAGGAAGTTGAATGATTTCTTTACATGAATCTGAACAGCAGGTTTCCATCTTTTCTTTACAGCTATCGCATTGTATGAAGAGTAAATGACATGCTTCATTTGCACAATTAACATGAGTGTCGCAAGCGGCTCCACACTGATGACAATTTGCAACAACATCGTCTGTAATGCGTTCACCTCGTCGTTCATCAAAAACAAAATTTTTACCTACAAATTTATTTTCTAGCTTGTTTTCTTTGACCTGCCTTGTGTATTCGATTATTCCTCCTTCTAATTGATAAACATTTTTAAACCCTTTATGTTTAAAATAAGCACTAGCCTTTTCGCACCTAATTCCACCGGTACAATACATCAGTAGATTTTTGTCTTCTTTTAAATCTTCAAGATCTTCCTTGATAATGGGTAAAGAATCTCTAAAGGTGTCTACGTCGGGAGTAACCGCTCCTTTGAAATGACCAATCTCACTTTCATAATGATTTCTCATGTCTACACAAACAGTGTTGGGGTCAGAAAGCATCTCGTTAAATCCTTCAGCATTAAGATGTTGCCCTTTTTTAGTTACATCAAAAGTTTCATCATTTAAGCCGTCTGCTACGATCTTGTCGCGAACTTTAACCTTCAGCTTTAAAAAAGATTTAAGATCTTGTTCGATAGCAATATTGAGTCGAATATCTTTCAGAAACTCAATTTGATCAAGATGTATTTTAAACTCTTCAAATCGTGGTGCAGGTAGTGAAAGCTGTGCATTAATTCCTTCGTGAGCAACATATATTCTGCCTAGAACTTCCATTGCGTTCCAAGTAAGGAAAAGATGGTCTCGAAATAATTGAGGATTGCCAATGTGGGCATATTGATAAAAGGAAAGCGTGAGCCTTTCTGTTCCGGCTTCTTCGAGCATTACCGCTCGTTCCTTCGCGCTTAATTTATTGTACAGTTGCATGCTATACTTTTTTAAGTTGAATGATTGTGTAAAGATATAAAACTTAACTCAGTTTTAAGACCTTAATTGGTTTCTGTCCATACCGCTAATTCGTTTCCCGCTGGATCTTTAAAATGAAATCTTTTTCCTCCTGGAAAAGAAAAAACATCTTGAACTATTGAACCTCCTGCAGTTTTTATTTTTTCTCTTATATTCTCTAATTCAGAATGATAAAGAATAACTAACGCTCCTTTGGAAATGGGTTTGTCAGATAGTTCAAACCCTCCTGCTATTCCACTTTCTGAAAAAGCAGTATAACTAAGTCCAAAATCTGTAAAAACCCATTCAAAGACTTGACTGTAAAAACGTTTTACAATTTGTAAATCTGGGGAATAAAATTCAACATAATTGATGTGGTTGTTAACTTCCATGGGGTTGTTTTAATTTAATAGGAATCCAAACTTCTTCTTCCGAGTTTTCATCTATGGTATTATATTTAGGGCCTAAAACTTCGAAATGCTCTCGGTTATCTAAACTATAGATAGAACCAGGCAGCCATTGTGAAAAAATATACTGAGCTGTTTTTGGGAAATCCTTAGCCAGTCCTTTGTGAATAAAAACCGCGTAAAGCCCTCCTTCTAAAACTCGACGCTCCATTCCTTCTGGAATGTTTAAAAAAGAATCGGTTTCTACCATTGCACATTTTGTAAATTCTGCAGCTGGATTAAAATCTTGAAAGTAAGATGCGTCATCATAAATCTGAATTGAAAAATATGCCTCTCCAATCCTATCTTGAATCTTATTTCTTTGGGGCATAAAACGCTTCCACAAAACAGAGGTTTTATTATTTACAAGAGACATTCGTTGGGATTTTCCTATGAGTTTTTTTGAAGCAAGTGTTTCTATTCTGGGTTCCATTTATAAATTTATTTAATACTAATTCTAGGAATTCTTTAGCGAATGAACTGTTTTAAATTCCTCATTGAATTAAAACAAAAGTAGTGTTTATTGAAATATTAAATATTGTTAATAAACCCTTACCCTTTCGCAATAAATCAAAATAAAGAAAACAGTACATTAGCAGTAAAGAATAAAACTATGGCAGACGATAAATCAGCGAAGCTAAAAGCGCTTCAACTTACTTTAGACAAGTTAGACAAAACCTACGGAAAAGGATCTGTAATGAGGCTGGGAGATTCCGCAATCGAAGAAGTAGAGTCTATTTCTTCTGGTTCATTGGGTCTAGATATCGCTTTAGGTGTTGGAGGATATCCAAAAGGTAGAGTTATTGAAATTTATGGGCCAGAATCTTCTGGTAAAACAACATTGACGCTTCATGCGATTGCTGAATGTCAAAAGCAGGGAGGAATTGCTGCTTTTGTTGATGCAGAACATGCTTTCGATCGTTTTTATGCAGAAAAATTAGGTGTAGATGTTCAAGAACTTATTATTTCACAACCAGATCACGGGGAACAAGCTCTTGAAATTGCAGATAATTTAATTCGTTCTGGAGCTGTTGATATTGTAGTTATTGACTCTGTTGCTGCATTGACTCCAAAAAGTGAAATCGAAGGCGAAATGGGGGACTCTAAAATGGGGCTTCATGCACGTTTAATGTCTCAAGCTCTACGTAAGCTAACTGGATCAATCAGTAGAACTAACTGTACGGTGTTTTTCATTAACCAATTGAGAGAAAAAATTGGAGTAATGTTTGGAAACCCAGAAACAACAACTGGAGGTAACGCCTTAAAGTTTTATGCTTCTGTCCGTTTAGACATTAGAAGATCTACTCAAATAAAAGACGCTGACGCTCAAGTTTTAGGTAATAAAACACGGGTTAAGGTTGTAAAAAACAAAGTTGCTCCCCCTTTTAGAACTACAGAATTTGACATTATGTATGGAGAAGGAATTTCTAAAATTGGCGAAGTAATTGACTTAGGAGTTAATTATGAAATAATTAAAAAATCTGGTTCTTGGTTTAGCTATGGTGACACTAAAATTGGTCAAGGTCGTGAATCTGTTAAAACTTTGTTGCAGGACAATCCAGATTTAATGGATGAGCTGGAAGTAAAAATTATGGAAGCAATAAAATCTGTAAGTTAACTTACTACTTAACAATCAATAAAACCCGCTTTATGCGGGTTTTATTTTTTAAAGTTTTTAACTCCAAGGGTTACTGGAAGAATTGCCATTACATACATTATAGGACCATAAATAGCAGCAACTATTGCTAAATCTGGTCTTTCGATCGTAATTACAGCAAGGCTTATGGTTAATGTTCCGTTTTGAATTCCAGATTCAATTGCAATGGTTATTGCTTGTTTTAAACTTAGATTCATCCACTTTGAAGTAAAGTATCCTAAGGACATCGTTACAGCGCTTAAGGAAACAAGAATCCCTAAAGTAGCGCCTATATTAGCCATAAATAAATCAAATTGGTTTATTAATATTATGATAATAACTAATGCCAACAGAAGAGCAGAGGCGTTCCGAACAGGAGATTCCATTTTCTTTGCAAATTTTGGTGCATTTTTTCTAATGTACATTCCAATGGATAACGGAACGGCTATTACTGCAATTAAAGATTTAAAAATATCTCCAACTGGAGGTTTAATAGACTCCATTTCATTTCCAAAATATGCAAACGAAAAATTGATAATCAACGGAATTGTAAAAATGGTAACTAAACTGTTAATTGCGGTTAAAGAAATAGAAAGCGGTAAGTCTCCTTTTGCTAAAAGAGCTATTATATTGGAGCTTGTTCCTCCTGGGCACGCTACCAGCATCATCATTCCAATTGCAATAAAGGGTTCTGGTTTAAAAACAATACAGAGTCCAAATCCAACCAAGGGCAATAACACGATTTGGTTGAAGAGACCGATGAATACAGGCTTTGGGTTTTCTGCAACTCGTTTAAAATCTTGTAAAGACAGTCCTAGTCCCATTCCTGCCATTATAATCATGATAGAAATGGCTAAAAATAAAGTTGACACTTGATCCATAGGTTCGCTTTTTTATATGTTTTTTACTTTTAATTCTTCAATTGCTACAGCTTGTTGGCAGCGCTGTTTTTTATCAGAATTTAACCCCTTTAAAATTACATCTCTAGTTTCTTCTTGAAGCTCTAGCAAATCATCCATGTGTTTAACCGGTTGTATTTCAGGGAACGTTTCTACCCGAAGTTCCCCTGGAAAACCATAGTCTGGGTTCCATGGAAACTTTCTTTTACAATCTAAAAATGTCATAGGAACGATTGGAATTTGATGTTCTATTGCTAATTTAAAAGCGCCTTTTTTAAAAGGATTTAACAATATAGTATCGTCTACATAACTTACCTCAGGAAAAATACAAACGCTTCTTCCTTGTTCTAGAATTTTGTTTGCTCGCCCATAAACCTCCCATCTACTTTTAGAGCTACTACGGTCAACTAAAATTGCTGCTCGTTTGTATATACTTCCAAAGAGTGGGACTTTTACAAATTCTTTTTTACCAACAAAAACAAAAGGGTTTTTTGAAACACGAAACATCACAAAAGGATCCATATAACTGGCATGATTAGCTACCAATAAATAGGAAGTTCCTTCGGGCAGTGGTTTTGCAAATTTTGTTTTAACATAGAATCCCATTCCAAAAAGAATAAAAGGAGACCAGATGTTTCTTGCGATCCAATAAAGGGTAGGATAACCTTTTTTATGGCTTGCAATCAATAACAAAATTGGGAAAAGAGTAATTACTGGAATGGCTGCAAGAGTATAAAACCAAGCCCTCCATAGTAATAAAAGTATTTTCTGAATTATTTTAACCATCAATCAAAAATAGGGTTTTAGATTATCCTATAAAATTTTTAGGCCTTAAATGCTTTTCTTACAAGAATAGCTAAAGGCTTGTTCGATTGTTTTTACTTAATTTCTTGAGTACTGCGCTACTGTTTTTAAGTTGAAAAAAGTACCTTTGCACAAACTAAAATTGGTATGGCTAGAATACTAACAGGTGTACAAAGCACAGGAACTCCACACTTAGGTAATCTTTTGGGAGCAGTTCTTCCTGCAATTGCAATGGCAGAACAACCGGATAATGAATCCTTTCTTTTTATTGCAGACTTACACTCACTAACTCAAATTAAAGACGGAGCTCTTTTAAGAAAGCACACTTTTAACACAGCTGCTGCTTGGTTGGCTTGTGGATTAGATACCGATAAAACAATATTTTATAAGCAAAGTGATGTAAGCCAGGTTACTGAACTAAATTGGTATTTGAATTGCTTTTTCCCATATCAAAGACTAACTCTTGCACATTCATTTAAAGACAAAGCAGATCATTTATCTGATGTAAATGCAGGTCTTTTTAATTATCCTATGTTAATGGCAGCAGACATTTTACTCTACGATGCAGAAATAGTTCCTGTTGGAAAAGATCAATTACAGCACTTAGAAATAACACGTGATGTTGCTTCTCGTTTTAATAATCAACAAGGAGAAACCTTTGTTCTTCCAAAAGCACAGATCCAAGAAGATTCTCAAATAATCCCAGGCACTGATGGTCAAAAAATGAGTAAATCAAAAAATAATACCATCAATGTTTTTTTACCTGAAAAAAAGCTGCGCAAACAAATTATGGGCATCAAGACAGACTCTACTCCCATGGAAGACCCAAAGGATCCGAGTACCTGTAATGTTTTTGCGCTATATTCTTTGCTTGCAAACGAAACTCAGATTACTGATTTACGAGAACAATATCTAGCAGGTGGAATGGGATATGGTCACGCAAAACAAGCTTTATTTGAGCTTGTTTTAGACACCTTTGATGAGGCTAGAACGAGGTTTGATTACTATCAAAACAACCCTGCAGAGGTTGCTATTGCTCTTGCTAAAGGAGCTCAGAAAGCTCAATCCATTGCAACGGATGTTTTAATGCGCGTTCGGTCTAAGATCGGTTATTAAATCCGTTCGAACCGCTTTCCAGGAAGTGGCCTTGTATAATTTTTCATTTCTAATTGAAATAAAATAGAAGCTACCTTACTAGTCGGAAATTTAGAAAGCAACGATAGTTTATATAAAGTTAACTTTAACTCTAAGAGTTTGTAAACATGTTCCTCCTCTTTGGTTAGTAAAACAAATAATTCTTTTTGAAAAATTTTTGGTTTGGACTTTAGCTCCCAACCCATCCAATAAGCAAGATCGGAAGCAGAAGTAATCATTCGTGCTTTATCTGAACGTATTAAGTTTAAACAGCCAAGGCTTTATCGATCGGTAACTCTTCCTGGAACTGCAAAAACATCTCTCCCATAATGGTGGACATGTTCTATTGTAACTAAACCACCTCATTTTATTCCTGATTCTATAACAAGAGTTGCATATGCTATTCCTGCTATGATTCTATTTCTTTTTAAAAAGTTCGATTTCTCAAAAGAAGCAGTACTCCAAAATTCCGAAAGCAAAGCACCCTGATTAGCAATCTGATTTAAATAAATACTATGCTCTTTTGGATAAATTTGGTTTAACCCATGTGCTAGGCAAACTACCGTTTTTAGCTTCTGATCTAAGGCTGCTTTGTGAGCTACAATGTCGATTCCTCTCGCAAAACCAGATATAACTACAGGCTGATAAGCTGCTAGATCTTGGATTAATTGTTTACAAAAATCAATCCCATTTGTGGTTGGATAACTACTAGAACCGTATTCAATGGGAGTAATTTTTTCTTTTTTTAAAAAAATTACTTCTCTTTTACCGTATCAAAACAAGACTCATATTTACTAAATCCTTTTAAATGGAAGGTGCCTATTCCTTTAATTTTAAGAAGATTACTTCGTTTTTCGTTTAATACGCTTTGTGTGCTACCAGAATTATCTACTGGTTTTTTGGCAGTAATATCACCAATACGGGGAACAGTTGCAACAATAAAGAGGCTTGAATAGACGTTAGGTTCATAGGTTAAGATTATTTAAAGGTTTGGAATACAAAATTTAAATTTTGTCGAAAAGGTTTTTAAATTTATTACATTTGAATATGAATTTGGTACAATACATAAAAGAACTTCTTTATCAATACGAATGTGTAATCATTCCACAGCTGGGTTCATTCCTAACACAACCCGTTCCAATTCGGATTGACAGAGAAAGAGGGATTTTCTTTCCTCCAGGTAAAAACTTGTCTTTTAATGGTTTACTTACTCATAACGACGGGCTTTTAGCAAATTATATTGCTCAGCGTAAATCGATTTCATATGAAGAGGCTATTCAAGAAATTAATCAAGAGATACATGACTGGAATAAAAACCTAACTGTTGGAGCAAACGTTATTTTAAAAGGAATTGGAGAATTAACTCTAAATTCCGAAAATAAAATAAATTTCTCTCCTTATGAAAAAGTAAATTTCGATTCAAATTCAATTGGGTTAGCATCCTTTACTAAAAAACCCGTAGCGAAAACATTTGAAACTAAAACTACAACTCACAAACCCATTACTCCTAAAAAAACAATGATCATGGAAGATTCAAAAAATGAAAATTTAGCTTTTACTCCTGAAACTAAAAAACAGCAACCTAGCTACTTAAAGTATGCAGCAGTTGGGGTTATTACCATTGGTTTAGTTGCAGCCTCTTACTTTTTCGGTAATCAATACATAGCAGACGAACGTCTAAAATCTACTGAACTTGCTCAAGAACAAATCAAAAGTAATGTTCAAGAAGCCTCTTTTGACATTGGTGAATTAGCAACTTTAGAACTAAATGTTGTTGCTGAAAACCTCTCAGATGATGAAAACCTAGAAGCTGTTTCTGGGGATTACTTTAGTGTTATTGCTGGAAGTTTTCGTGAAGAGTCAAATGCTTTAAGAATGATTGAGCAACTTAAGTCGGAAGGTTTTGAAGATGCTTCTTTAGCCAAAGAAAGTCCCGATGGGCTATACAGAGTTGCTTATGCAAGATTTGAGTCTAAACGCAAAGCAATTCAATTGTATTATTTCTTAACAAGAACACTAGAAGAAGAGGCTTGGTATTTAGCCGAGTAATATCTTTACATTCTAAACAACCAACCTTTTGGGTTTGTTGGACTGCTGTTTTTAAAGACACTAAATTTTAGTTCGGTTTTACCCGTTTCAGGATTGGTAAATACCTTTCCTATTTTTTCTTTAGCTTTAACTTTCTGTCCTTTTACTACGTATACTTCACCTAAATTTGAATAGGTTGTAATGTAGTTTCCGTGTTGGATTAAAACTGTTGGATTGCTCCCTTTAAAACCAATAATGGACATTACTTTGCCTTCAAACACAGCACGCGCCTCTGAGCTTGGAGGAGTAGCTATGGTTACTCCGTTGCTTTGAATCATCGTTGTTTTAACAACTGGATGCGGTTGTTTTCCATATTTCTGTATAACAACTCCTTGTTCTACTGGCCAAGGTAGCTTTCCTTTGTTTGCAATTATATTATCAGATATCAACTGATCCTCGGGAGTTAAAGTGAAAACTTTAGCATTCGTTTTTTTTCCTGCTGCTCTGTTTGAAGCAGCTATTGCCTCTCGAATTAATCGTTGTATTTCTTTGTTGATTTCTTCGGCTTTCTTCTGTTTCTTTTTAATCTGTGAAACAAAACTTCTCTCTTTCTTTTTAAGTTGTTTAATTAATTTTTGTTGATTCGATTGCTCTTTTTGGTACTGTTGTTGAGCAGTCTTATTTTCTTTAACGAGATTTTCTTTTTTCAATTTTTGATCCAAAAGATCTAAATTCAATTGCTGTAGTGTGATTGTTTTTTCAGCGATTAATTCTCCTTGTTTCTTTCTAAAACTAGTGTATTGATTTAAATATTGAGTGCGCTTATAGGCCTGTAAAAAACTTTCTGATGAAAACAAAAACATCATTCTACTTTGGCCTGAATTACTTTGATAAGACTTTAAAATCATTTGAGAATAGTCCTCTTTTAGAGTCTTTAGTTCTTTTCTTAGACGATCTATTGATCTTTGATTGACATTAATTTGTTGAGTTAATCGGTTTGCTTGCTCATTTGTTACTCTAATTAATCGAGCTCGAACGTCAATCTTAAGGGTTAAATCTTCAACTTCTGTAAGAACTGTTTTCTTCTGTTTTTCGTTAGAAAAAAGAAGTTTGTTAATCTGTTTTATTTCTTCTTGGAGTTGTTTTCTTTGATTCTCAAGATTTTTTTGTCTCTTGTCCTGTCCATTTGCCGAATTTATAAAAGTCATTAAGCTCAATAGAGCAATAATTACTTTAGTAGAAAAGGGAAGGACTTTCTTCATTTTATAAACTTAATTTTTTATATCCTTCAGGGATTTTAAAAGGAACTGTAAGTTTCTTTGGGAAATCGATTCTCATAAAATCTAAATTAATTTGGATTAAGTTAGAACCATCAAAAAATGAAATTTCTATTTCTTTAGGAAGCACCTTACCTTCCATTTTTTGATCTTTAAGATATCGAATACTTAAAGACTGAGCGGTGCCTGGAATAATAAATCGCTGCTCTTTTAACCGGAACGTGTTTGGTTCAAAAAAATAAGTAGGTTTAAATTTATTCCCTTTGCCTTTTGGAGCCAAAACATAAAATTGGGGGTGGCTAATTCTTTTAAAATCTTCTGATTTCATTTCTGAAATTGGATTTCCAAGAAATACATTTTGTAAGTCATAAAAACTAAAATCAGTCCCAAATTGTTTATTAATAAAACTTATATCTCCTTCATAATATGTTTTTTGAAACTTCTCATAAAACTCAACTTTAGATGGAGTAATCAAAACTTTTGCTATCGGCACTAATAAAGATGCACTTGCCCATAATACTTTGTCAGACTCCAGTCTAAGATTTAATGTTATTTGTTGTTTCTGTTTAGAATCCTTGTAGGTGACTTTAACTCTAGACCTTAGATTCTTTAAATTTGTTGCGGCTTTGTCAATTTCTTTTGACAAAAGTTTTAAATCAACATTTTTAAGAGGTTGTTTAGTAGGTAATATAGCAACAGATTTACAGCTAAAAAGAAGTATCCCTGAAAGAAGTATAAAAACATTTGAAAAAGACTTTAAATTTATTTTCATTTCATTTCAGTATAATCTCCCAGGCTTATTTTTGTAAATTGACCGTCAAAAACAACCTGATTTCCGATCATAGCATCTTCTAGGGTAGCATTAGAAATATGACTGTTTTTTTGAATTAAACTGTGGGATAGGGTTGTGTTTTCGATAACTGTTCCAGAACCAACAGAAACTGCAGGTCCAATTGTTACGTTGTTTAATCGTACGTTTGGTCCAATATAGCAAGGAGGAATTAGAGTTGTGTTTTCTAATACTGCTGAAGAATGAATTAGCACCTTTCCTTCAGCTTCAAGGAAGCCAAGCATTTTAGTGTTTGTTTCAAGTGTAATTTCCTTATTCCCGCAATCCATCCATTCATCAACTTCTCCAGGCAAAAACAAATCTCCTGCAGCCATAAGACGTTTTATTCCATCATTGATTTGATATTCTCCTCCATGGGTTAATTTTTCATCAATAACAGTTTGCAATGCCTCTTTAAGTTTTTCTATTTTTTTAAAATAATATATCCCTATGACCGCTAAATCAGACACAAATTTATTTGGTTTTTCTACTAGCTCGGTAATTGCTCCTTTCTCGTCTAGTTTAACAACACCGTAAGCCTCTGGAGACTCAACTTTTTTAACCCAAATAATACTATCCGCTTCGGGATTTAAAACAAATTTAGCGCGTATAAGCGTATCTGCATAGGCAACAACAGCTGGTCCAGAAAGAGAGTCTGATGCACACATGATTGCGTGTCCGGTTCCTAATGGATTTAATTGTCTATAAATCATTCCTTTGGCTCCAATATCAGAAGCAATTTTTAGAAGCTGTTCCACAATTTCGTCTCCAAAAAATGCAGGGTCTCCAATGACAAAAGCAACTTCGTTTATAGGTTGATTAACAACACGAGCAATGTCTCGAATCAGTTGTTCAACAATTGGAACTCCTGCAACAGGAACAAGGGGCTTTGGTATGGTTAAAGTATGGGGTCTAAGGCGAGAACCACGTCCTGCCATGGGTACAATAATTTTCATAAGCTATTTTTTTCCTGTGCTTCCAAATCCACCAGAACCACGCTCTGTAGTATCAAGACTTTCTGTTAAATTCCAAGAAACTTGTTCATATTTAGCAATTACTAATTGTGCTATTCGTTCTCCTGGATTTATTGTAAATGAATTGTTTGATAGGTTTACTAATATAACTCCTATTTCGCCTCGGTAGTCAGCATCAATAGTTCCAGGTGCATTTAGTACAGTCAATCCATGTTTTGCGGCAAGTCCACTTCTAGGTCTAACTTGAGCTTCATATCCTTCTGGCAGCGCTATTTTAAGGCCTGTTCCGATGATTTTTCGCTCTAAAGCCCCAAGAGTAACCGGCTCTGTTAAGTTTGCTCGGAGGTCTACTCCTGCAGAGTTTTTAGTTGCAAAACTCGGAAGTTCAAATGAACTTTCATTTATTATAGGTATTGATAACATAATTCTTTTTTACACTCCATAAAAATACAAAAAAGCTAGGCATTAAATTGAAGTCAATCCTAAAGAAAACTTTTTTGCCCAGAGGAAACTTTTTAATATAATTGGAGCTAGTTATTTTAGAATTTATCATTAAAAAAGCCCCTCAAAAGAGGGGCTGATTCAAAAAATGTTACTCTAAAAAATTATGAACTTAGGGCTTCTGCTCCCCCAACGATTTCAAGAATTTCGTTTGTAATAGCCGCTTGACGTGCCTGGTTATAAGAAAGCTTTAATTGATCTCTTAATTCCGTAGCGTTATCAGTAGCTTTATGCATTGCTGTCATTCGGGCACCGTGCTCACTTGCAAAAGAATCACGTAATGCTTTAAATAACTGCATTTTTATACTTTTAGGTAATAACTCTTGTATTATTTCTTCTTTGCTAGGTTCAAAAATATAATCAACTACGGCTGAAGTCTCTTTTTCTTGATCGGAAACAATTGGCAAAAGAGTTTCTGTTGTTACAATTTGAGTTGCGGCATTCTTGAACCGGTTATAAACCACTTCAATCTTGTCGTACTTTTTGTTTGTAAACTCTTCCATAAACTCATCTGCTATAGCGCTTGCGTTAGCAAAGGTTAAAGCGTCAAAAATATCGTTGTTGTTCAGAGCTACTTCAAATGATTTTTGTAGAATATCATTCCCTTTTTTTCCAAGAGTAATTAGACTTACATTTTTATTTGCGTAAACCGTTTCGATTTTTTTGGTTACTTCTTTAACTATACTAGAGTTAAATCCTCCACAAAGTCCACGATTGGATGTAATCACAAGGATTAAAACATTATTAACCGGTCTTTGATCTGTGTAAGGATTTTGTGTATCGCCATCAATTGAACCACTTAAATTCTGGATTAACTCGGTAAGTTTATCGGAATAAGGGCGCATTGCCGTAATTGCATCTTGAGCTTTTTTAAGCTTTGCTGCAGACACCATTTTCATGGCAGAGGTGATTTGCATGGTCGATGAAACCGATGCAATTCTATTACGTATCTCTTTTAAATTAGCCATACTATGGGTGGTTTATTCGAATTGTGCTGATACTTCTTTAGCTACACTGTTTAAGGTGTCTAAAACCTCGTCTGTTAATTTTCCTGTTTTGATTGTATCTAAAACATTGCGGTGTTTGCTATTCAATACTTCGATATAGCTTTTTTCGAAGGCCTTAACCTGTTCAACAGAAACTGATCTTAACAAGTTTTTAGAACCTGCGTAGATAATTGCTGTTTGATCTTCTACAGTAAAAGGATCATTTTGAGCTTGCTTAAGAATCTCAACGTTACGTTTTCCTTTTTCAATAACATTCAATGTTGCAGAATCAAGATCAGAACCAAACTTAGCAAATGCCTCCAGTTCGCGGAATTGTGCTTGATCTAGTTTCAATGTTCCGGAAACTTTTTTCATTGATTTAATCTGTGCTGAACCACCTACACGAGAAACCGAAATCCCTACGTTAATTGCAGGACGTACACCTGAGTTAAATAAATCAGACTCTAAGAATATCTGCCCATCTGTAATCGAAATTACGTTGGTTGGAATATAGGCCGAAACATCACCTGCTTGGGTTTCAATAATAGGTAATGCTGTTAAAGATCCTCCTCCTTTAACTTTATTTTTTAATGAATCTGGAAGGTCATTCATCCCTTTTGCAATATCATCATCCGCAATTACTTTTGCTGCACGTTCTAATAAACGAGAATGAAGGTAGAATACATCTCCAGGGTAAGCTTCACGTCCTGGTGGACGACGAAGTAATAAGGATACCTCACGGTATGCTACTGCTTGCTTGGATAAATCATCATATATAATTAAAGCTGGACGGCCAGTGTCTCTGAAATACTCTCCAATTGATGCTCCTGCAAAAGGTGCATATACCTGCATTGGGGCAGGGTCAGATGCGTTAGCTGCTACAATAGTAGTGTAAGCTAAAGCTCCTTTTTCTTCTAGTACTTTTGCAATTCCTGCAACCGTAGATGCTTTTTGACCAATTGCAACATAAATACAATAAACAGGCTCTCCTGCATCGTAAAATTCTTTTTGGTTCAAAATAGTGTCAATACAAACTGTAGTTTTACCAGTCTGACGGTCACCAATTACTAATTCACGTTGACCTCTTCCTACTGGAATCATAGCGTCAATAGCTTTAATTCCTGTTTGCATTGGCTCATTAACCGGTTGACGGTAAATTACTCCAGGAGCTTTTCGCTCTAGAGGCATTTCAAAAAGTTCACCATCAAGATCACCTTTTCCGTCGATAGGGTTTCCAAGTGTGTCAACCACACGACCAACAATACTCTCTCCTACTTTTATCGATGCGATACGTTCTGTTCGCTTAACGGTATCTCCTTCAGAAATTTCTTTGGATGGTCCTAAAAGTACCACCCCTACATTATCTTCTTCAAGGTTCAATACCATTCCTTCTAGACCAGAATCAAAACTAACTAGTTCTCCATATTGAGCATTAGAAAGTCCGTATACACGTGCGATTCCATCCCCTACTTCAAGAACGGTTCCAACTTCATCTAAAGAAGCTGCTGCTTCTAATCCTGCGAGTTGGTTTTTCAAAATTGCTGAAACTTCAGCTGGTTTAATTGCTGCCATAGTGTCTATTTAAGCGCTATAATTGGTTTGTGTCAATTCTCTTTTAAGTGTGTCTAATTTATGAACTACACTTGCATTGTATTGTAAATCCCCTATTCGTAAAACAAAACCTCCAATAATAGATGGGTCTACAATACTTTTAAGGATTAATTGGGCTGAGGATAATTCCTTAGCTTTATTTAAAATTATTTTCTCTAATGAATCAGTTAATGGAACTGCTGTCGTTACAATTGCATTTTGCTTTCCTTGCTGAGCTTGATATAGTTCAATAAATTGTTCTGCAACCTGATCTAATAAATTAATTCGTTTGTTCGTTGCTAAAAGCTCTACCAGTCTTTTACTTCCATCTGAAAGATTAGTAAAAACATTAAAAACTGTTTCTTTCTTGGTGTTGTTTGAAAGAACAGGATTGTCTAAGAAAGCAACCAAGTCTTCATTTGCTTTGCAAATATCGACAACTTCTGCCATGTCTTGTTCAAGTGCAGGAGCTGTTCCTTGTTCTAGTGATATGCTAAGAGCAGCTTTTGCGTAACGTAATGCGGCACGGTTATTTTTCATCTTCTTACTTTACTTCAATTTCTTTTACCAATTCTGAAACAAATTTCTCTTGTGCAGCTTGATCTTTCAATTCTGTTTGTAAAACTTTAGCAGCAATGTCAATAGAAAGTGAAGCAACTTGACCCTTTAGCTCATTGATTGCTGCATTCTTTTCGTTTTGAATTGTTACTTGAGCTTGTGCAGTAATTCTATCTGCTTCTGATTTAGCATCTTCTTTAGCTTGATTAACAATTTTAGTGCTTTCTGTTTTCGCTTCAGCTAAAAGGGCGTCTCTTTCAGAACGGGCTTGTTTTAGAATTCTTTTATTGTCTGCTTGAACTGCTTCCATGTCATCACGAGCTTTTTCGGCAGCACTTAAAGATTCTCTAATCGAGGTCTCACGTTCGTTAACTGCGTCTAAAATGGGTTTCCAAGCAAATTTTTTGAGCAATAACAAAAGAGCAACAAACAATATAGTTTGCCAAACAAAAAGCCCTAATGAAAATTCTTCTAATAATTTTTCCATTTAATAAATTTATGGTTTAATCAATACTTTAAAAATAGAGCTGCAACCAACCGTTGCAGCTCTAAAACTGTTTTAGCTTACTGCAAATAGTGCAGCAAAACCAATACCTTCGATCAATGCAGCTGCAATAAGCATAGCTGTTTGAATCTTTCCGTAAGCTTCTGGTTGGCGAGCGATAGCATCCATTGCTGTTCCCCCAATTTTACCGATACCCATTCCGACACCGATAACTACCAATCCTGCTCCTACCATTACTGGAATTTCCATAATTGTATATATTAAATTAAACACTCTCATTTATGAAACGCTTAATGCGCTTCAATTTCGTCGTGATGCTCATGCTCCTCTGAGGCAAAGCCAAAGTAAAGAGCCGATAACATCGTAAATATGTATGCTTGTAGCAACGCTACTAGAACTTCTATAAAAGAAATTGCAAAGGCAAGACCAAACGATAATGGACTTCCTAACCAACTTTTAAATATAAACATTAATCCGATCAGGCTCATCAAAACAATATGTCCTGCTTGCATGTTTGCATACAAACGAATTAATAGTGAAAACGGTTTAACAAAAATACCTAAAACTTCAATTGGAATTAATATAATGTATAAAGGAACCTTTGCATACCATTTCATTGAAGACCCTAATGGATCAAAAATATGTAACCAATAATCTTTTGTTCCTGTAAGGTTGGTAAGAAGAAATGTAATTAATGCTAAACAAAAAGTTACAGCGATATTCCCAGTAACATTTATTCCTAATGGAGTTAATCCTAAAATGTTTAGGAACCAAACAAAGAAAAATACCGTCAACAAGAAGCTCATGTATTTTTTATATTTCTTTTCACCAATGTTAGGGATCGCAATGTCATCGCGCACATAAAGAACAATTGGTTCGAAAAAACGTCCTACTCCTGTGGCAATTCCTCCGTTTTTAGCGTATGAATCTGCAAGGTTTTTAAACAAAAAGAACATGAGTAAAAAGGTAAACATAATGCTTACCACTCCTTTGGTAATGGAAAAGTCTAAAGGGGCTTCATTAGTCGCATGATGATCTTCATCGAAGGTAATAGACCCTTCAGCGTCTGTTTTATAAATTTTGTTGTGACTTATGGCGTAGTAGTTCCCGTCCACCTGAGCAACAGATTCTCCGTGGTGAAATTTTGATGATGAAAACACTTTTAAACCGTTGTCCCATAAGATTATAGGAAGTGGAGCCCCTATATAAACGTGCTCGCCTGATCCGTTGGTGTAAGAAAAGAAACTGAAGTCATAAGAATCCTGCAAGTGATGCATGATGTAGTCCTTAATCTCCTTTTTTTGGATTTCTTTTGCAGAAAGGTTCTCTGTGATTTCTTGTTTTTCCTTTGCAGATACTACTCCGGTAAGGAGTAATGCTAGTAAAAACAAACTTTTTCTCTTAAGTAAAATTAACATATTAGCTCTGCCTATTATTTCTCGAAATGCGATGCAAATGTAATGCTTTACATTAAAAAGAAAAACTCTTAACTCTTATATTTTGTTTAATTTTCGAACTAAAATGAAGGATTCTAAAAACAAACCCGTAAAATAGGGGATTAAAAAGGTTAAAACCTCATCTTTTTCTAGGTTTCCATCTACTTTATACATTGGATAAAATACCATGAAAAAAAGGATGAATTTTAATAGACTACTTGCCATAAATAAAAAGCCAACCTGGCTACTGTTTTTTTTAAATACAATAAATAGGCCCCATAAAATCGATCCTGCTAAAAAAAAGTTAGCAGCATAACTCAAAAAAAGCTGGTTTTGAGTAACTGGAACTTCAAAAAAAAACAAAACGTAAAGATGTAGTAATAAAACTACACCAAATATAGCTGTGAAAAAGAATGCAAATTTTAGTTTCAAGAGTCATTTAAGTTTTTTGATTGCTTCTGTATTAAAATCAAAACAAAAACAATACCAATGGCTGAGAGTGTTAAAGCCCAAAAATTACTTTCTGACTTTAAATAGACATCGAGCCAGCTACCCAGTTTTACTGCAGCATAAATTACAAGCGCTATTTGAACGGCTAATGATGAAAATACAAGCCAACGGTTAGGCTGTTTTTTCAATGTCTTTATTTAGTGATTTAACATCTGAAGAAGAACGCATAGAACATTTAGCATTAAAGATTGCACCAGATTCTACAATTAGTTTTCCTATTACAGCTTCACCCTCTAAATTACTAGAAGACTTTAAGCTAAGGCTTTCTTTAACCTCAAGTTTTCCGCTGAACTTTCCTTCTATATCAGCGTAGGAACAAACAATAATACCATTTATAACTCCCTCTTTACCAATAACAACTTTCCCAGAAGTTTTGATTGAACCTTCTAGAGTCCCGTCGATCCTAAAATCTGCCTCAGAAACTATATCTCCTGTAATTACAGTGCTTTTTTCAATTCTATTCGGTTGTCCGTTAA
>Ga0233426_10000418_pt1 | contig 46083 bp, 37 predicted proteins | sample SI_118_April2016_6_FD_179875 | JGI IMG/M metagenome (GOLD analysis project Ga0233426, IMG submission 179875) | Seawater microbial communities from Saanich Inlet, British Columbia, Canada - SI_118_April2016_10_MG | ecosystem: Environmental > Aquatic > Marine > Inlet | place: Canada: British... | reverse complement strand
AGTAAAAGCGCATTAAATATCACGTAAAACAGTTTAAAAAAGGGCCTTAACCATGAATTCAGACTTTAATGATTCAATGCAACCAGTGACGAAAGGTCTCGGTTTAATCCCAATGGTCCTTGAGCAAACGGCTCGAGGGGAGCGTTCGTACGATATTTACAGCAGGCTTTTAAAAGAACGAATTATTTTCGTCGTCGGGCCAATCGATGACAACGTAGCGAATATAATTGTTGCACAGCTATTGTTTGCTGAGTCTGAAAATGCAGACAAGGATGTGCAATTATATATCAACTCGCCAGGGGGCTCAGTGACCGCGGGCTTAGCGATCTACGACACGATGCAGTTTATTAACTGCGACGTATCAACCCTGTGTATCGGCCAAGCAGCCAGTATGGGTGCTTTGTTATTAGCAGGCGGCACGGCTGGTAAACGGTATTGTTTGCCGAATTCAAGAGTGATGATCCACCAGCCAAGTGGCGGCTCGCAAGGTCAAGCTTCAGATATCGAAATACAGGCAAAAGAGATCCTGTACTTGCGCGAGCGGATGAACGAGATCATGGGATTCCACACTGGCAAAACGCCAGAGCAGCTTGCAGTTGATACAGAGCGCGATTACTTCATGAATGCACATGATGCTCAGGCATACGGTCTAATTGACAAGGTTCAAGAGCCAAGATCGATAAATTTGGCGGCCGTCAAGTAAACCGGCTTAGAAAGAGTTGCCTTGAAGGACAGATGGATGCACGGTTTGGCCAGCAGGCTGGTCAGATTGGCCCGGATGATTTAAGGTTTAGTCATTAGTTAGGGTGGCGAATTAGAGACAGCCGTCCGGAGACATTTTGGTCACTGGGTGGGATGAAAGAGCGGTATCAATGGCCTGACGAGCAATGCCAGGACCTAAACGTAGGAAGGTCGCGCCGGACTGCAGGGTGCACCAGCGACTCGAAATGTTTCGATAGAATCGGAAGTGAGGTAAATATGTCTGACGATCATGATGGAAGTAATGGCGATGGAAAGTTACTACACTGTAATTTTTGCGGCAAAAGTCAGCACGAAGTTCGGAAACTGATTGCTGGACCATCGGTCTATGTCTGTGATGAATGTGTTGAGTTGTGCAACGACATTATTCGCGAAGAGCTACAAGAAACGCCTGATGAAACCGAGTTTAAAAAGCTCCCGACGCCTCGCGAGATCAGTGCGATTCTTGATGAGTACGTCATCGGTCAAACCCGAGCAAAGCGAGTTTTGGCAGTGGCGGTTTACAACCACTATAAGCGGTTGAACTATTCCGGCAAGAAAGACGATGTGGAGCTCCAAAAAAGTAACATCTTATTGGTTGGGCCAACAGGCGTTGGAAAGACATTACTCGCTGAGACTTTGGCAAGATTGCTGGACGTGCCGTTTACCATCGCAGATGCAACTACGCTGACTGAAGCGGGCTATGTCGGTGAAGATGTCGAGAATATCATTCAAAAGCTCTTGCAGAAGTGTGACTACGATGTAGACAAAGCGCAGGTGGGCATTGTCTATATCGATGAAATCGATAAGATCTCTCGTAAGAGCGATAACCCATCGATTACACGAGACGTGTCGGGTGAAGGCGTCCAACAGGCGTTGCTGAAATTAATAGAAGGGACCGTGGCCTCAGTGCCGCCACAGGGCGGACGAAAGCATCCACAACAAGAGTTTTTGCAGGTGGATACCTCTAATATTTTATTTATCTGTGGTGGCGCTTTTGCGGGGCTTGACAAGGTGATTATGGATCGCTCTGCCAAGAGTGGCATTGGTTTTGGTGCAACGGTCGTTTCAGAGAGTAGCAAGAAAAATTTAGGGGAAACGCTGAAAACTGTCGAGCCTGAAGATCTGGTTCGATACGGTTTGATCCCAGAGTTTGTTGGCCGGTTGCCGGTGCTCGCAACGCTTGATGAATTGGACGAGGACGCTTTGGTTCGAATTTTGACCGAGCCCAAAAATGCATACACAAAGCAATACGCCAAGCTGTTCGAAATGGAAGAAGTTGAGATCGATTTTCGGGAAGACGCGCTTCGGGCGGTCGCCCGCAAAGCGACAGAGCGGAAAACAGGTGCGCGAGGTCTGCGCTCCATTTTAGAATCGGTTTTGTTAGACGTTATGTACGATATCCCGTCTGAACAGGAAGTCATGAAAGTTGTTGTTGATGAGAATGTGATCCTTGGCAAGAGTGAACCAATGTTGATCTATCAACAGCAGCCAGAACAGAAAAAGTCCCAAGAGCAATAAGCGCTTTTAGGAACCAAACTGGTTCGTAACGCGTCCCACGACCCTTCATTAGTCGACGTTCTGTGGGCTACTGGGGGGCAAGGCGGCCCGTCTCCCGGCGCCAGGCCAGCGGTCTAACCTTGTTGCAAAACATCTGGGCAGGTCGGTTGGCAAATACGAGCGACGTCCTGACGCCCTGCAGCCTCCGTAACTATAATTCTCTTCCATTGCGCAGTCTCTTTAACGGGCAGGCCTACCCGGCTCCCATGGTGAGGACCAGCTGGCGTGTTAGCGCTGGTGGATCGGCATCTTAATTGGATTGAGCTTCTGCCTTCAAAGGTTGCGCAATCTGGAATGCTCCGCCCGTGCGGGATCGGTATTATCTTGCGGCTTGCATCGCCGGCTGGCCGTCTCGCCTTCACCAGAAATATTTCCAATGTGCACGGATATTTAGTGATTTTTGTCTCGAAGGTTTGCGTATATTGAGATGAAGGTATGTTAGCTTAAGGGCGAGCGCCGAATACTGAAATAGATTGGAACTGGACACGGATAGGGCTTTTGGATTCAAACGCCTTTGGTTGCCAGCAAGATGAACTAGCGGAGTAATTAATTAAATGGCAACAATTTTTGAAGTTCCAGTGGTGACCCTTCGGGACATGGTCGTTTATCCTCATGGTGTTCAGCCATTATTTATTGGAACGCCAAAGTCGATTGCCGCGCTGGAAGCGGCCCAAGCGCAAGAGGGCGATAAGCGGATTTTACTACTGGCGAAGATCGAGCCAGAGAACAATGATCCTAAGGTGGAGGATCTGTATCGATATGGAACGACTGCTACGATCCTGCAATTAATACGTCTGCCCGATAAGACTGTTAAAATCTTGGTAGAAGGAGAAAGTCGCGCACAAGTACTCGACTTGCGGGATGAGGCCGAGGTGTTTCGCGCCGATATAGAGTTGGTGCCAGAAGAGTCCTTGGTCGAGGGGGAGGCCGAGGTGCTTTGCCAAGGATTGATGAAGACCTTTGAAGCTTATGTTGAAGCGAGTAAAAAAATCCCATCTGAAGTTGTCACGACCGTCTCGGGTATTACGCAACCCAGTCGGTTGGTCGATACGATCGCGGCCCAATTAACGCTGAGTCTGAAGGAAAAGCAGGCGCTGCTCGAGGTTCAAAATGTCCGGCGGAGAATTGAGCGGCTCTCGACTTTACTAACGGGTGAAATCGAGGTTTCGGGGCTGGATAAAAAGGTTCGGGGACGCGTTAAGAAGCAAATGGAGAAGAGCCAGCGAGAGTATTACCTCAACGAGCAGATGAAGGCCATCCAAAAAGAGCTCGGCGATCTTGATGAAGGCCCGACGGAAATTGAGCAGCTGCAAACGAAAGTCGAAGCATCAGGAATGCCCACCGAAGCCCGTGAAAAAGTCATGGCCGAAATCAAGAAGCTGAAAATGATGTCTCCCATGTCGGCCGAAGCAACGGTCGTGCGTAGCTATCTTGATTGGATGCTGAATACGCCTTGGAAGAAGCGATCGCGTGTTAAAACAGACATCAGTGCAGCCGAGCGGATCCTGAATGAGGATCATTACGGATTGGAAGACGTTAAGGAGCGGATCCTGGAGTTTCTTGCTGTCCAGAAACGCGTTAAGAAAAATAAAGGGCCGGTCCTGTGCTTGGTAGGACCGCCAGGAGTGGGCAAGACCTCTCTAGGTGAATCGATTGCTCGAGCAACCAACCGAAAATTTGTCCGAATGGCGCTGGGAGGGGTCAGGGACGAAGCAGAAATTAGGGGGCATCGCCGAACCTACATAGGCTCGATGCCCGGTAAGGTAATTCAAAAATTGTCAAAGGTTGCGGTGAAGAACCCACTTTTCCTGTTGGACGAAATCGACAAGATGGGCCAGGATCATCGAGGCGATCCGGCGTCAGGCCTGCTTGAGGTGCTCGACCCCGAGCAAAACTATAGCTTCAATGATCATTATTTAGAGGTGGATTATGACCTTTCTGAAGTGATGTTCATCTGCACGTCCAATTCGATGAATATTCCTGCGCCGCTTTTGGATCGGATGGAAGTGATCCGGATTCCAGGCTATACAGAGGATGAGAAGTTGAACATTGCTACACGGTTCTTATTCGCAAAACAGCTGAAAAATAACGGTCTATCAGCCGATGAGCTTAAGATTACAGACGCCGCGATGTTAGACCTCGTTCGGTTTTACACGAAGGAGGCTGGTGTTCGAGGTTTAGAGCGCGAAATTTCAAAAATTTGTCGCAAGGTTGTAAGGGCAGTGACCTCAAGTGAACAGCAATTGCCAATGATTATAGAGCCTGAGCAGCTTGAGGATTACCTTGGCGTTCGACGCTTCAAGTACGGTCTGGCCGAAACCGAAGATCAGATCGGTCAGGTAACGGGTCTTGCCGTCACCAGTGTCGGTGGTGAGTTATTGTCTATTGAGACGGCTGTAGTGCCTGGCAAAGGCGTGACTACGAAAACGGGCTCCCTTGGAGATGTGATGCAAGAGTCGATCCAGGCAGCGATCACGGTGGTTCGAAGTCGTTCCGAAGCCCTGGGTATTGATCCAGACTTTCATAAAAAGATTGATCTTCATATTCATATGCCCGAGGGCGCCACACCGAAAGACGGGCCCAGTGCCGGTATTGCCCTCTGTACTGCATTGGTTTCCGTGCTGACGGAAATCCCTGCAAGGGCGGATGTCGCGATGACAGGTGAAATCACGTTGCGAGGACAGGTGCTGGCTATCGGCGGTTTGAAGGAGAAGTTGCTTGCAGCCCATCGCGGCGGGATTCGGACAGTGTTAATCCCTGAGGATAACCGGAAGGACCTGAAAGATATTCCCAAAGTGATACTTGATGCGTTGACGGTACATCCTGTGCAGTGGATTGACCAAGTGTTAGAGATCGCACTGGCGCGGCAGCCAGAGCCGTGGGTGGCGACCGTTGACGCGACCTCTGAGGTTGATTCCGATGCAGCAACCGAAAATCGTGTGAGCCCACACTAGTATTGCTTGACCGGTTAGAGGTCAGTTGCTATAAAAAGCTCGTGAATTTAGAAATGTCGGAAATAACTATTTTATCAATCAAAATGAAATTAAGAGGTGAATTTTGAATAAACAAGAATTAATCGACAATATTGCTGACTCTGCTGATATCTCAAAGGCGGCTGCAAGCCGGGCTCTGGATGCCGTGGTTGACTCCGTTACGGGCGCGTTAAAGGCTGGTGATTCATTGACGCTTGTTGGCTTTGGTACCTTTTCTGTTCGTCACCGTGAAGCACGTGCTGGTCGTAACCCAAAGACGGGCGAAGCGATTCAAATTAAAGCCGCTAATGTGCCAGCTTTCAAAGCGGGTAAGGCTCTGAAAGACGCGGTCAACTAGCGAACTTAGCGGTCATTTTATCAAGCGATAACGAGTAATCGGAACGGCTTCGATTATTTGCGAAATGCCTGATAGAAATAAGTTGTTTATTGAAGCGGCGCCCTCGGGCGCCGTTTTATTTTGCGTTAAACCGGCTCAGGGCGGTTCTCAGATAAATTATTGGTGTAAACTAGACGGCTGAAAAGTGAGTTGTCGCAAGGGGTTTGTATGTCGATCATGAGTATGCGTGAGCGGGGCCAGGGCTTCGGTACCAAGGTGATTATTGGTTTAATTATTATAGCCTTTGCTTTCTTCGGTTTAGGGTCAATCACCACCTTCCTGACGCCAGTCGCACGGGTGGCCAGTGTCAATGGCGCTGATGTTACGGCGTCCGAGATGGAGGTTGCGGTTGAACGTAATCGACGGATTTTAATGAATCAAGGCATGACTCCTGAAAGTCTTGATGAAGACGAACTGCGCGCGAACGTTTTGCAATCTTTAATTAAGCGTAAGCTTTTGAGTCAAGTGGTTGATGAATTGAGTTTGACGGCAAGTGATGTCAGCCTGGATCAATCGCTGTTGCAGACTGAGGTTTTTCAGGTCAACGGCAGTTTCGACTCGAACCAGTATCGCTTGATGCTAGCGAGCGCAGGTTACGATCCAGTGACTTATCGTGAGGAGCTGCGGCTGGATGAGGCATTAGGTCAGTTAACAGAGGCGATTCAGGGCTCATCTTTTATGACTGATGCTGAAATCCTCCGGACCACTAGTCTGTCGCGCCAGACTCGAGATGTGACTTACATCACGTTTAACGCCCGGGACCTTGAGGCTGATCTCTCGATTGATCCGGTGAGCGTACAAGATTTTTATGATGATAACCGAGACCAGTATTTCACTGAAGAAATGATCGATGTGGCTTACGTGCAATTAGCTAAGTCGGACCTTATGAATGCGGTAGACGTTACGCCAGAGGCACTCCAGGCCTTCTATACCGATAGAATCGATCTGTATACGCAAGAAGAACAACGTCGGATAGCCCATGTTCTGATCGCTGTTTCCGAAGATCAGGACCGGGATACGGCACTCGCGAAAATTCTCGAAATCCAGTCGGAGCTCGCTGCAGGGAAAGCCTTTTCAGAATTAGCACAATCTTTCTCCGACGATCCAGGCAGTGCTGCTTCGGGGGGTGACTTAGGAATGGCCCAACGAGATATCTTTGTTGCGCCGTTTGAAACAGCCGTATTTGAATTGGCCTCGGAAGGCGAGATCTCACCGCCGGTCGAAACGGAGTTTGGTTTTCACCTCATCCAACTGTCGGAGTTGGTGCCTGCCGCGGTAACGGCATTTGACGTGGTGGCTGATGCGGTTGAGAAGGCCTATCGAGAAGAGGCGGTAAAGGATGCCTATGTCGCATCGATGAGTGAGCTGGATGAAATGGCGTTTGAGGACTCTGATCTGCAAGGTATTTCCGATCAGTTGGGTTTAGAGATCGTTGAGTTGACGGGCCAAGCTCGGAGCGCAAACACGGGTATCATGTCTAACGCAACAGTCAAAGACGCCGTCTTCTCGCCGGACTTAATGATCGATGGTAATAATAGCGCGGTCATCGAGCTTAATGATGGCGCCGCGGTAGTTGTTCGTGTAACGGCCTATGCGGAAAGTATTTTAAAACCCTTTGAAGATGTAACTGCCGAGATCGAGATGACATTAAGGCAGATTAAAGCCACCGACTTGGCGCAGTCCCTGGCGGCCGAGGTGGTTGAGAAACTCCAAGCGGGTGAAATCACGCGCGCGGTTGCTGAGGCTTACAGTGTGGAATGGTCGGTCAAAACCAATATGACGCGCTACCAATCAGACATTCCACAAGCACTACGAACGCAGGCCTTTGCGCTACCGAAACCGACCAAAAATGCTAAGTCAATTGGTATTGCGGCACTGGATGATGGTGATGTTGCGGTTGTCTCGGTAACCAATGTTAGAAATCCCGAGGATGCATCGATTCCTGGAATGGAAAATCAAGCCATCACGCAGTTGCTGGAAAACCAGCTGGGCGGTTTAGAGTTCGAACGTTTTCAATCTTCCTTGCAAATATTGGGTGATATACAAGGGCAGAATTTCTAGACGCGACCGAGGGGCGTGGCCTGCTAGCGAGGTTTGCGAACGTTCAATATCAGCGTAAGTTGGTCACCGGGTTGCAGGTATTTTTTCTGGCTTAGGATTGTATTCTTGGCTTTGATGGCGGCGATGGTTGTATTAAACCGGGCCGCGATCTTCGACAACGAGTCGCCTTGTCTTACTCGGTAGTAGACGGTTCGGAGTGTGGCTGCAGCGTCAATTGAGGCAGCCGATGCCATGGCTTGTGCGTCAATGAAAGCGTCGCTATCAAAGATGAACAAGCGTTCGCCGACCCTCAGAGGGGCTCTTGTTGCCAGGCCATTCCACTTCGCCAATCGGCTCACTTTGACACCATGGGCTTTGGCAATGGACCAGAGGCTGTCTCCAGATTTGACCCGATAAGTCTTAGGGGGAGCGCCGTAACGGTTTTCATAGTGTTGGAGCCGTTTCGCGCTTCGACCAGAAGAAGATAAGCCATAGGAAAGGGGTGGGTTAACCGGGGTCGGGATAATCAGAATATCCCCAGCAATAATCTGTGGGCTCTTGAGATGATTTACTTGGGTGAGCGCATCAACGGACAAGTCGTAGTGTTGTGCAATGCCGCCGAGTGTTTCACCCGCACGAATCTGATGCTGAATCCACCGCATTTGACCCTCTTGGGGTTGTAGCGTCAGATTTTCGGTCATAACGGCGACCTGTTGGGTCGGAATGATCAGGCGATGTGGACCGTTCGGATGCGTAGCCCATTGATTAAAGCCTGGATTCAAACGGTAGAGCGTCTCGAGGCTGATTTCAGCGAGTTCTGCAGCCAGCGCAAGGTCAATTTGGTTTCCCAGTTCAAAGGCCGTAATCTCGGTTTCGAGCGCAATATCAGGCAGTGAAATATTGTATTGCGTTGGATCCTTAATAATTGCCGCCAGTGCGAGGAGTTTCGGAACATAGGATTTCGTTTCTCGCGGCAAGTCCAGCTGCCAGAATGCCTCTGAACGGTGTTTGTTTTTATTCTTACGTATGGCCTTTTTAACGGTACCAGGGCCCGCGTTGTACGAGGCAAGCGCCAGCAGCCAATCATCATCGAACGTCTGTCCGAGATCCAGCAGAAATGCTGTTGCAGCATTCGTGCTGTCGATTAGGTCCCGCCGGCCGTCATACCACCAATCAATCCTGACGTCATATAACCGGGCGGTCGCCGGAATAAACTGCCAAAGCCCGGATGCACGGCCCGAAGAAAACGCGAAGGGATCAAAGGCGCTCTCAACTACCGGCAGCAGTACGAGTTCCATTGGAAGGGCCGCGCTGTCGACTGTGCTTACGATATGCGGAAGATACAGTGCGCCGCGTTTGAAAACACGGGTAAGGTATTCGGGGTTGGCGATGAACCAATCTAATTGGGCTTGGACTCGAGGTTCATTCAGGTGTAATTCGAGGTTAAATTGCGCTCGCAGCTGCGCCCAAAAATCCAGTGGGGCAGAGACAGCGGCGGGCTCGCCGCAGGTCTGATTACCCGTTTGAGTGCACTGCTCTGGTGGGCTGCCGCCATCACCTGAAAAAGCTGCGGGCGTTGTTTTACCGCCCAATCCAAAGTTGGTGTCATCGCGTCCAGCATTTTCGGCAGGGATAACGGGCGCTGCCGAATCGCGGTCTGCGACTAATTGCAATCGGGCGTTTTTCGCACTGGGCGTTTTTTGGGTTAGTTGGCTGCAGGCTGCTATAACAAGGCACAGGCCGATAAGGCAAAAGCTTCGTGGTAGGCGAATTGAGAGTGATTGCATGAGCGCAGTATAAAGGAATTGTCACAGCCGGTTGGAGAACTTTGTGTTTTATGGTGCCTGGCCCTGAACCGATTGCTGGCGGTGGCGCCTCTTGGCCGGTGTTTTCTCACAGCTTGATACAGGAACCGGTTATGAAGGCGGGCCTTTGCTCAATCTCAGGGTTGAGTCAAGGCGCCGTCTGATAATGCAGGTGAAACCCCTGCATGCTTTTAGTCGCGATTTTGGCCCTGTCCTGGTGCAGTCGCCAAATGGGTTCGGGTTATACAACTGAGCATCAGATTTCGGTGAAAATGGCGTAGACTAGAGGCCAACAGGGAAGATCTTAAGAATCAACTCATGGTAACGCACAGAGACACTCGCCCCGATGCCTGATTTAGCACAGGCCCTAGCAACAGAACGCAGAGCACTTTCACGTTGGTTCACGACGGCATTAGGACAGCGCGTGTTAGGGACAGAGCAAGCGTTGCATGATGAATTACTGGAAGACCTGTTTGGCTACCATCTGGTTCAGTTAAGCGCTCAAGACGTGCCGTTGCATCAAAAAAGTCCGATCTTGAGTAAGATTTGTTTGGGCGAAGATAACCTGCTCGCGCCGCAATTGATTGCGTCACCCCTGCAGATGCCGATTGCGTCTGATCAGGTAGATCTTGTGTTGCTACACCACTTGTTAGAGTTTTCAGACCGCCCCCAAGCGCTGCTGGCTGAGTCTGCTCGCATGGTCATGCCAATGGGAACGCTGATTATTACTGCGTTTAACCCGCTTAGCCTTTGGGGCTTGCGCAAGCGCCTGTCTGGGCCTGCTGCGGGGTATCCTTTTAAAGGTCATTTTTGGTCCGCTTATCGGCTAATGGATTGGCTGAATCTCCTAAATTTTAAGGTCGACCGAGTATTGTTCGCCGATTTTGGTATACCTTGGTCAGTGCGACGGTTGCCGCCGCCAAGTTTCGGTTTAGGGCTCGGTCGACGGTATAATCTGCCAACGGGCGGGATTTATATGCTGGTTGCGAGAAAAGTTGTTGGGCCTTTGACGCCGATCCGCAGCCCTTCAATCCGGAGGTCCATTCGCTTTTCAGGATTGGGATTATCGCAGCCAAGCACGGGCGGTTTAACGCCGTCTCGACGAACAGAATCAGTCGTAGAGGTAGAATAAAGAGATGATAGAAATTTTTACGGATGGCGCGTGTCGCGGTAACCCTGGGCCCGGCGGTTGGGGCGCCCTGATTCGGATTGATGGCGAAGAGCAAAACCTGTCAGGGTCTGCGCCCGACACGACGAATAATCGGATGGAGTTGATGGCAGCGATCGGAGGGTTAGGGTATTTCTCGCAGCCGAGCATGGTTAGCTTAACCACGGACTCGCAATATGTGCGCCAAGGCATCACGCAGTGGATCACTGGCTGGAAGCGCAATGGTTGGCGCACCAGCAATAAACAGCCCGTCAAGAATCAGGACCTTTGGCAACAGTTGGATGCTTTGGCTGAAAAACACACGGTGTCTTGGTTTTGGGTTAAGGGCCATAGCGGTCACGCTGAGAATGAACGCGCAGATCAATTGGCGAATGAAGCGATTGATCAAATGACGGCAGACTCATGAGGCAGGTCGTATTGGATACCGAAACCACGGGTTTAGAGGCGGCGAACGGTCATCGGATTATTGAAATTGGTTGTGTTGAGCTGAAAAACCGCCGACTCACGGGGCGTCATTTTCATGAGTACCTTAATCCAGGTCGTGCAATTGATGCGGGCGCCGAGGCTGTACATGGCATCTCGCTCGAATTTCTTGCTGATAAGCCTGATTTCGACGCGGTCAAGACGTCATTTCTCGCATTTGTCGAGGGTGCCGAACTGATAATTCATAATGCTGACTTTGATATCGGTTTTTTAGATCACGAACTGAAGCGCGTCCGTGAGCCCCGTAGGATGCGCCAGCGTTGCGGGGTGATAGATAGTCTATCGCTAGCACGACTGCGTTATCCAGGTCAGAGAAATAGCCTGGACGCCTTGTGTAAGCGTTTGGGTGTCGACAACTCAGGTAGATCGTTGCATGGCGCGTTGCTGGACGCGCAGATTCTGGCCGAGGTCTACTTGGTCTTAACCGGTGGCCAAGGGAGTCTCTCGCTAGAGGGCGTCAATACCGATCAGACGCCTGCTGGCGTCAGGGTAACTGGCGGGTTCGAGCGGCCTCAAGGCGCGTTACCACTGGTTACGCTAAGTGATACTGAGCAGGCAGCTCACGAGAGCATGCTGGAGATGCTGCGATCGAGCTCGGAGGAGGGGTGTCTCTGGGACGCTCTAACAGCGCCGGGTTCGCAAGACTAATCAATAACTTGTTGGGTTTGAAGCAAGGCAGGTTGCTGAAACACGTAAAGCAATAGCTGGCTGAGAATGATGTTGCCATCGGCTCGGTAAGTGCCCGCCATAAACGCCGCCATGCCGTCCTTTTCGCCCGTTAATAATTGGAGCATCGTTGCCTGATCGCGCACAAAAAGTGTGAGGGTTGGCACTCGGTGGGTCCCTGGAGACAAAGTAAAAGTCTGCTGATTCGCGGTTAAGTACAGTGGTTCGTTTGGTTGGTGTTCGAACTGAAATTGAAAAACAGTATCTTCGATCGGAAGGAAGCCGGACCTAAATCGGTCTTTAAGGGCTGCTTGCCAAGTATTAACTATTAGATTGATATCCATATCGACTCCTAAAGCTGGAACCAGCCCGATCTAGGGCAGAGGCGCGTAAACAGTGTGATACTATTTTAGGTCTAATCTTAGGTGGATCGGGTGTTATTTGGAATTTTTGATTGAATATGGGTTGTTCCTAGCGAAGGTTGTGACAATTGTTGTTGCGCTTGTGGTTTTGGCGACGGTGCTGATCAGCGCAAGACAAGCTGGTCCTCAGGGTGAACCTGGACGGTTAGAAGTCAAGCATCTCAATGAGGCTTATGATCAGGTCACCAAATCGTTGAATCAAGCCATGATGAGTCCTGAAGGGCAAAAGGCTGCTCAAAAGGCGGCCAAAAAAACGGAAAAACAACGGCTGAAAGCCGAGAAAATCGCGCTAAAGCGGTCGAGTAACGAAGCAGATCCGGACGCGTTGCCTGTATCCCGTGTTTTTGTGCTCAACTTCGACGGAGACATTGAGGCATCGGCCGTCAGCAGTTTGAGGCAAGAGGTGACGGCCGTTTTAGCCGTGGCGTCAGCTGAAGATGAAGTGCTGCTGCGCCTTGAAAGTGCTGGGGGGGTCGTGCACGGTTATGGCCTAGCTGCATCTCAGTTGCGCCGCATTACAAAACAAGGCATCAAATTAACCGTCTCTGTGGATAAGGTTGCGGCGAGTGGCGGCTATATGATGGCTTGCATCGCCGATCAAATCATTGCGGCTCCCTTCGCTGTGCTGGGATCAATTGGGGTTGTTGCGCAGGTGCCAAACTTTAATCGGTTATTAAAATCCCAACAAGTGGATGTTGAGTTGCATACCGCCGGCGCGCATAAGCGAACGCTCACGATGTTTGGTGAAAATACTGACGAGGGTCGTCTGAAGTTCAAAGCGGAGCTTGAAGAGGTCCACCAGCTGTTTAAGGTTTTTGTCAGTGATAACCGCCCCCAAGTTGAGATTGAGGTTGTTGCTACGGGGGAGGCATGGTACGGACAAAGAGCCCTTGAGCAGCAGTTAATTGATGAGATTCAAACGAGCGATGAGTATTTGATTGATAAAATGCCGACCGCTGCTGTTTATGAAATTGTGTACGAAATCCAGCAAAGCAAAGTTGAAAAATTGGTGAAGCGGTTTGCACAACTGACATCGCTGATACCAACGCAAAGCCGGGTACTGGCCCGTCACAATTTAGATTAAACAACTGGTATGGAACGGGTATAAAACGGGCAAGCATCCATTGTGACTGGGAGTCCCGAGACAAAAAGAACAGATAAAGGACAGAGGATTATGGCTTCATTTGATGCGTTTTGGGTTGAAAAAGATGAACAGGGTACACGTCATCAGGTGATTACCAGAGAGATTGATGACTTGCCTGAAGGAGACGTTTTGATTGAAGTTTTATATTCTTCTGTCAACTACAAAGATGCAATGAGTGCCTCCGGAGTACCGGGTGTGACTCGGCAATATCCGCATACACCGGGCATTGATGCAGCAGGCATAGTGCGAGCATCAACGGATCCGACTTTATCAATTGGGAGTGAAGTACTGGTGATCGGATTTGATCTCGGTATGAATACACCTGGTGGATTTGGTCAATATATTCGCGTGCCGGCCGGTTGGGTGCTACCCATGCCAGCCGGGCTGTCGCTACGAGAAAGCATGATTTTGGGTACTGCTGGTCTGACCGCAGCACTGTGTTTGGAGAAACTGTTTTGGATGAATGCGCAGCCAGAACATGGGCCGGTTTTGGTTACTGGGGCCACCGGTGGCGTGGGTTCCGTGGCGATTGCCCTATTGTCGCACCTTGGGTTTGAGGTCGTTGCTGTTTCCGGCAAGCAGGATCAAGTTGATTATCTACAAGCGTTGGGCGCCGAGACGGTGATTGGTCGAGAAACCTTGTCGGAGCAATCCAATCGACCGATGTTAAAGCCAATGTATGCACACGCAATTGATACGGTTGGTGGCGACATGCTGTCAAATGTTATCAAATCGTTAAACCCACAGGGTAGTGTGGCGATCTGCGGTTTGGTTGCATCACCGAAGATGGATATAACGGTGCTGCCTTTTATTCTACGAGGCGTCAACGTTTTGGGCGTCGACTCGGTTGAGCTACCTTTAGAAGATAAAGCTAGAAATTGGACTCGGCTTGCGGAGGAATGGCGGCTACCAAACCTTGCGCAGATGTCTACAGAAGTTGGGCTTGATGGTATCTCTCAAACGGTTGACGCGCTGTTAGCCGGCGGGGTCGTTGGGCGGACTTTAGTGCGAGTGTCTTAAAAAGGTAATCAGGTCTGCTAACTGGGCCCAGATGTTGCGGTCAGGGTTTGCTTGCGTGGCTGCGCGTTTAAGACGTCACACAGGCGCTTAATGCCACGCGGATCGGGGCCTGTAGAATAAGCGTTGGCGCGGGTTGAACTTACGCTGAAATATTCGGCTGATACCATTTTGAAAAATAACCAATCTTGTCCAGCGCAGATTCAGCATCTTGGCCTTCTTTCAATATAAAGCTATTGATACCACAACGGTGCAAGTGATCGAGCTGCTCTGCACGAACATCACCAAAAACACGAATCTCACCCCCAAAACGATAGTGCTGACGAAGCATTGCAGCGAGTGAATAGGGCCGCCCGTCAGTGAAGGCAGGCAAATGCAATAAGATCAGACGAGCAGAGTCTAAATGGTGCTGGAAGGCGTCGGGCAGAGCATCCGCTTCAATTTGAAGGGTGCTCGCGGTGTTAGATCGCTGTTCGGTGTCATTGAGGTGAAGCGGTTCTTCGTAACCTGACCAAATGAAATCGATCTCTTGATGCTCGGGATAGCCGTTGACGGTCGTGATTAACCTCATGATGCTAATCCCTCATAGGCTGCAGACTTAAAGACCTCGATCCCCACTCGATCCAAAGTTTGATTGAAGGTTTCCTCGATTGTTCGATGCTGCTGATAGCACTGAGTCAGCCGTTGCACGACCCAATGTATTTCGGCGCGCGCAACTGATGGCCCGAGAATACGTCCTATTCTTGCGTCTTCGCCGGGCTCTCCGCCGATCGAAAGTTGGTAGAATTCTTCACCTTTTTTGTCAACCCCCAGAATCCCGATGTTGCCCACGTGGTGGTGACCGCAGGCGTTCATGCAGCCTGAGATATTGATGCTAAGTGATCCTAAATGGTGCTCTGCTTCTGCATCTTGAAACGTTTCTTCTATGGCTGCTGCCACAGGAATGGACTTGGCATTGGCGAGCGAGCAGTAATCACCGCCCGGACAGCAAATCATATCGGTTGCAAGACCACGATTGGCGCGGTCGAGGTTGTGCATTCCTAACGCTTGAAAGAGCTCTGGCAGTTTGGTTTGCTCAACATCAGCCAGAACAATGTTTTGCTCATGGGTAACTCGGGCCTCACCAAAACTATAGCGGTCGGCGAGATCAGCAAGGGCTTCGAGATCCCGATCAGACACGTCACCTGGCGCAACGCCCTTCCGCTTCAGCGAAATGTGTACGGCGGCATAGCCCGGTTGCTGGTGCGCCAGCACATTTTGTGCATGCCAGCGCTCAAAGGGTTGATCGGTCGTGATGATGCCATCTGAAGGCACCTGATCGGTGAGTGTAAGGTAATTCGGACGCGAGAAATGCTCGGCAAACTGCGCAATTGAATCCTCGTTAATCGTCTCTGGCCCATCTTTTAGTGTTTGCCAGGCATTATTAACCGCCGCTGCAAAATCGAGCTTACCCATGGCTTTAACCAAGATTTTGATACGGGCTTTGTATTTATTGTCCCGCCGACCGAACTGGTTATAGACCCGCAAAACGGCCGTTAGATAGGTGATTAAGTGCTTAGGTTCCAGTCGGGTATTGATGCAAACGCCAATGAGCGGGGTTCTACCCAAGCCGCCGCCGACCCAAACTTCAAAAAATAGGCCTGCGTCATCCGACCGTAGCCGCAGACCGATGTCGTGAACTGCGATGGCGGCGCGATCGGATTCGGCGCCTGTAATGGCAATTTTAAACTTCCGAGGTAACCAATTAAATTCTGGATGCAGGGTTGACCATTGCCTTAAAAGCTCCGCCCACGGCCTGGGATCGGCGATTTCGTCCGTCGCAACGCCGGCGAATTGATCAGACGTGATGTTACGAATACAGCTCCCGCTGGTTTGAATGGCGTGCATGTCCACCTCGGCAAGTCGGCCAAGGAGGTCTGGCATGGCGTCGAGTTTTGGCCAGTTCAATTGGATGTTTTGTCGCGTTGTAAAGTGCGCGTAGCCTTTATCAAAGTCTCGGGTAATCGCGGCGAGGGCGCGAAGTTGCTTCGCCGAGACTTCCCCATAAGGAATCGCAATGCGAAGCATGGGCGCTAAACGTTGGATATAGAGCCCATTTCGCAGGCGCAGTTGTTGAAATTCTTCGGCAGGTAATTCGCCAGCTAGGAACTGCGTCGTTTGTTCCCGGAATTGATCACAGCGTTGCTGCAAGAACCTTTGATCGTCCTGATTGTACTGATACATGCGATACCTCAACTCTGGAGCTAGGGGACGTTATCAGCTCTAACCGTATTGATGAATAATTTTGTTCTTCTAAGGATATGCCTTTCTGAATCAGGGTATAATTTTCTGTTTTAGGAGCACGAAATGAGTCAAGAGGAAAATCAGGACCAAGGCGATAGTGTCGTCGATGCATTAGGCGTTGTGGCGATGGTATTGTTGCCCGTTGTGGCCATTGTCTTCTACCTATCTGGCTTGCCCTCCTAATCGAGCACCGCGCGAAGGAACGCCATCGCGCCTTTTAGATCACCAGATAAACGACGGTGAGCAGGGTGCCGATAAAAACCAACGTGACAATCAGTCCGGCGAGAACAAAAGGCAAGGGGGAATCTGCACCGAAGTCCCGCTCTCGAACGTCAGATCGTTGCACGCCAATGGCGGCGCCGATCGCGCTGACCAGAACCTGAAAAAATGTCGGTTTCGAAGGAGTTTGATTGGTTAACTTTGGATCGTCTGACATTTTGTCCTCGAGTGAAAGCTTCTGCAGGATTAAAACAAACCCATACCGAATTAGATCGTTGAACCGCGCCTCGCCAAGGCCCACGTCAGGATAGCCCAGTTCCAATGCTTCTCCAATAAGAATGCTTGTCCAATAAGAATACTTGCCCAACAAGAATGCGCGTCTTATCAGATTGTTGTCCGATAAGGTTGACGCAATAAAGCTTGCGCGACGTCGGCCTCCGAACAGGAATTAGGCCAGCGTCTGCGAATAAAAACCGAGTCTATCCGTGAAGATTAGGCCTGAGCCAACGCTCGGCCACGTCAATAGGCCACTGTTTGCGCGCAGCATAGTTTGTGACTTGATCGGACCCAATTTTCCCAAGGCCAAAATAACTGGCCTGTGGATGCGAGAAATAAAAGCCGCTTACGGAGGCTGCTGGCATCATCGCAAAGTTCTCGGTTAAGTGAACCCCAATGGCATTGTCGGCATCGAGCAAATCGAACAAAGTCCTTTTTTCAGTATGATCTGGGCACGCTGGGTAGCCGGGCGCTGGTCGTATACCTCGATAACGCTCTTTAATGAGCTCGGTTTTGTCTAAAGCCTCGTGCGGTGCATAACCCCAATGAACGCGACGAACTTGTTCGTGTAGATATTCCGCTGCTGCCTCTGCTAAGCGATCTCCCAAGGCTTTCGCTAAAATGGCGTTGTAGTCATCATTCGCGCCTTCGAATTTGGTTACCAAGGTATCAAGCCCGAGCCCTGCAGTGACGACAAAGCCGCCGATGTAATCTGCGCCGGCATTGGTCGGGGCGACAAAATCACTAAGACAGAGGTTGGGCTTACCATTGGGTTTGTCGGTTTGCTGTCGTAAATGATGCAGCCGCGTTCGCTCGACTTGGCGGGTTTCATCCTCAAAGATAATGAGGTCGTCGCCTTCTGATTGTGCGGGCCAGAAGCCAAAGACCGCCGAGGCCTTTACTAGACTACTACTAAGCCATTCGTCGAGCATGGCTTTAGCGTCATGAAATAGCTCTCGAGCTGACTCTCCCACAACGGCATCCTCAAGAATTTTTGGAAATTTTCCAGCCAGCTCCCAGGTAATGAAAAAGGGTGTCCAGTCGATGTAATCGATTAGGGCTGCCAGGGGTAAATCAACGACGGTACTAGTGTTGATGTGTTCTGGTGTAGGGGGGGTGTAGTCGGTCCAAGAAAAATTTGAATGATTGGCTTGCGCGCGCTCAAAGCTTAAAAGCTTAGATTTCGCATTCCGATGTTTGTTGCGCTCTCGGATCATGTCGTATTCGTCGCGCAGTTCAATTTTGAGGTTTGGCTTATCGCTATCGGATAACAAGCGGCTTGCGATGCCAACCGCTCTTGATGCATCGGTAACGTAAACTGTGATGTCGTTTTGGTAGCACGGTTCAATCTTCACCGACGTATGCGCTTTGGAAGTGGTCGCGCCCCCGATCATCAGCGGAACTTGAAAATCTTGGCGTTGCATTTCGCTGGCTACATTTACCATTTCATCGAGCGACGGTGTAATGAGTCCGGATAACCCGATGATGTCGACTTGGTGCGCTCGAGCCTCTGCTAAGATTTTATCCGCGGGGACCATCACCCCAAGATCGATTACTTCGTAGTTGTTGCATTGCAGCACAACACCAACGATATTTTTGCCGATATCGTGCACGTCGCCCTTGACCGTCGCCATCAGAATGCGGCCCTTGGCTTTCGACTTTCCAGTTTTCTCGGCTTCAATGAATGGGATCAGGTGGGCAACCGCCTGCTTCATGACGCGCGCGCTCTTAACGACTTGGGGTAAAAACATTTTTCCGGCGCCAAACAAATCGCCAACTCGGTTCATGCCGGCCATCAGGGCGCCTTCAATGACCTCGATAGGGCGGCTGGCAAGTAATCGTGCGTCTTCGGTGTCCTCGACAATATATTGGTTAATGCCTTTTACGAGTGAGTAAGCCAGGCGCTCGTTCACGTCGTTTTCTCGCCAAGAAAGGTCTTCTGCTTGGGCTTTACTACTACCGCCGGAAAAACGATTCGCAACATCAATCAGACGTTCGGTTGAATCGTCACGCCGATTAAACAAGACATCTTCGATGGCATCTCGCAAATCTTTTGGGACGGCTTCAAAAATCGCAAGTTGTCCTGCATTGACAATCCCCATCGTGAGGCCTGCCTGAATGGCGTGATACAAAAAGACGGCATGAATCGCTTCTCGAACTTGATTGTTTCCTCGAAACGAGAACGAAACGTTGCTAATTCCGCCTGAAATTCGAGCATGGGGCAAATGAGCTTTGATGTAGGTGCAAGCATCTATGAAATCACGGCCGTAGAGCGCATGTTCTTCAATTCCGGTTGCAACGGCAAAAACATTTGGGTCAAAGATAATGTCCGCGGGCGGAAAGTTCAGTCGCTCAATAAGCAGGTCATAGCTTCGCTTGCAGATCGCCTGTTTGCGCTCGAGGTTATCAGCCTGGCCAGTTTCATCGAACGCCATCACGACCACGGCGGCGCCATATTTCAAGCAGAGTCCAGCCTGCATGAGAAACTCGTCTTCGCCAGCCTTCAAACTGATAGAGTTAACGACGCTTTTGCCTTGAATGCATTGTAGTCCCGCTTCGATGATGTCCCACTTCGAGGAGTCAACCATGATCGGAACCCGAGAAATGTCTGGCTCAGAGGCAATGAGGTGGAGGAACCGTACCATTGCAGCCTTGGAATCCAGCATGCCCTCATCCATGTTGATATCGATTATCTGCGCGCCATTGTTGACCTGATCTTGCGCGACCTGCAACGCGGCCTCGTAGTCCTCCTCTCTGATTAAGCGTGCAAACTTGGCGGAGCCAGTAACGTTCGTGCGCTCGCCAACATTGACGAAGAGTGAATCGTCGGTAATTTTGAAGGGCTCTAAGCCGGACAACAGGGTTTGTCCGGTTGGTTGTTTTGGTCGTCTTGGCGCATAGCCTTTGACCAATTCAGAAAAGGCTCGGATATGTTCAGGCGTTGTACCACAGCAGCCGCCAATGATGTTGACCAGCCCATCGTCTAAATAACCTCTGATTGCCGTGACCATTGCTTCAACGGTTTCGTCATATTCGCCAAACTCGTTCGGTAGGCCCCGATTGGGATAAGCGCTGACGAAGCAGTCCGCGTATTGACCAATATCTTTAATGTGGGTTCGCAGTTCATCGGCGCCGAGAGCACAATTGAACCCAACGCTTAAGGGCTTGGCGTGCTGGATCGAGGCCCAAAAGGCCTCTGGAGTTTGACCTGAAAGCAAGCGGCCGCTGGCATCGGTAATTGTGCCCGAGATCATAATTGGCAGGGTACGCCCGGTGTTTTCAAAGTGGCTTAATGCCGCGAAAATTGCGGCTTTTGCATTGAGAACATCAAAAATCGTTTCAATGAGTAAAATGTCGGCGCCGGCATCATCCAGCGCTTGAATCGCAAGGGCATAATCTGTGACCAAAGTTTCAAAATCGATATTCCGAAACCCTGGATCGTTTACATCCGGCGATAAGCTAGCGGATCGCGTTGTAGGACCAATCGCGCCGGCGACAAAACAAACGCGATCGGGGTGAGCGACCTGCAGTTCGGCAATGGCGGCTTTTGCCAGTTTCACCGATTCGTAGTTGAGCTCATATACAAGGTCCTCGGTGCCGAAGTCGGCTTGGGAGACCGTATTGGCTGTGAACGTGTTGGTCTCCAAGATATCAGCGCCAGCGAGCAGATAGTCTAGATGAATTTTTTGGATGATCTCAGGTCGAGTGAGGGTCAGAAGCTCGTTGTTGCCTTTTAAATCGCCAGCTGTGTCTTTGAATCGCTCGCCCCGAAAGTCGGACTCTGTCAGTTTCAATTCTTGAATAGCGGTCCCCATGGCACCATCCATGATGAGGATACGTTCTTTAAGTATTGTGGAAATTGACGGCGTGGCAGCGGAAGTCCTCATAAATTTTCCTGAATAGGCGAGGCCCGTAGCTTACCAAAACCACCCAATTAGCCTTCTGAAGAATTGTCGCCTCTGACATGAAGAAAATTCATGTGTTCTAAAACTCGGGACTTAGAGCGCAATGCTTGGGCTTTGGTATGAGGGCTTTGGCCAGCAGATTGAAGGGGCTGTAGACCGATCACATCGCTAGCGAATCTAAGGGCGCTGACGTATGATACGGTCGACGGAGGCGGCCGCGCGCGAGGCCTAGGCCAGTTTATGAACCCAAGGGCGATGAAATATCATGGTTACAATTACAGAGTCAGCTCAAACCTACTTAGCGGGTCTTTTGGCCAAGCAAGAAGCCAAGGATATAGGGGTTAGAGTATTTATTACCGAGCCAGGCACGCCGATGGCTGAAACTTGTATTGCCTATTGTCGTCCGGAAGAAGCCCAAGAGGATGATATTAAAGTGGCTTACGAGCAGTTCGATGGCTATATCGATGCGAGAAGTGAGCCGTTCTTAGAAGAGGCACTCGTGGACTATGCGGAAGATCGAATGGGCGGCCAGCTCACCATCAAGGCGCCGAATGCGAAGGTACCGAAGGTGTCGGATGATAGTCCTTTGGAAGACCAGATTAATTATGTACTGCACAGCCAGATTAATCCGAGCCTCGCAAGCCATGGTGGTATGGTCAGTCTTATTGAGATCGTTGAAGATAATGTCGCGGTGTTGCAGTTTGGCGGCGGGTGCCAAGGTTGCGGTATGGTTGATGTGACTTTGAAAGATGGGGTTGAAAAGACTCTGCTTGAGACCCTGCCACAGCTGACAGCAGTTCGGGATGTGACGGATCATTCCGTGACAGAAAATGCCTACTTTTAAATATCCCAAAACATTCGGTAAAACTTTTCTGTAATACCTTGGGCGCAGAGTGGTTCGCGTAAGGGGTACTTCCGGAACCCGGCTGGTGCGTCCCACACGATTACGAGCCACCTGATTAAGGCAGTCACGTAAACCGCGTGATGATTTTTTTTGCGGAATGGCCCCTGTTTGTGATTGCGTAGGACGGCCTCATCCTTCGTGGCCCGAGCTGTCTGGTTCGTCCAGCCACTCACAATCTAAGTCAAGCGGGTAGGCCGGTCGGGGTAGGCGTTGCCATTGATGGCGCGTCAGCACGGGTGAAGTCCGACCTGGGGTATCCACTTCGATCATTTGATCCGGCGCAAAATATGGGTCGAATACTGCCCGATAGTTCGACCGGCATTTTAAAACCAAGGTCCGAATCAAGCGAACGTCAACACCTAATTCTGACAATAGCGTTGGATCTGGCCAGACGATCGGGCGGCGACTGGTGACTAAAACCTTTAGGCCGTCTAGGTCCAGGAGGCTCATAGGGCCCGCATTCACTCGCATACCCGTCAGTGGGCCTCTGGAAATATAAAATATTCCAGGGTGCGTTGCTTGCACTAAAACCGCATTAACTGAGTAAACCGGCGAGGTGCCTTCCCAATTGTCTCCTTGAAAGCGGGCGTCGATTCTTGATCCGGCGCCTGCATCTACCGCCAGCATCGCCAAAGTAGGGTCGAAAAAGCTCCCGATTACTACGCCTTCGGTTTTGGCTCTGTGGAGCGCCTCAAGCAACCAGAGCGTGTTACCGGGCCCGCCGGCACCGACATTGTCGCCTAGATCAGCCAGTAACAGTGCTGGTAAATCCGGTTGCGCGCCCGTTTGCTGGGCTCGGCTCACGGCGTCAGCAATTGGCATGAGATCCCACATAAAGCGTGCCCGCATTGACCATGCCATCCGCGCGATTTCATGACACAGTTGTTCGGCTCGAAGCCTGTCTTGTCTTGCTGTCACGATTATATGCAAACCATTTTCTGAGGTATCGCTGAATGCAAAACCGGCAACAACTGAGACGTTCAGGATCTCAGTGCCTAGCTGACTTTGTCCGAAGTTAATGAGGTCTCCGTAGGGCCCATGCGCCGTCAATAGACTCACGTTGGGTGGCACCAGCGGTAGGCGCAGGTTGCTGACAACTGGACGCATCCCAGCCCACATTTCGCTCATAATGTTCGCAGCTTCCCGACCACGATCAAATTGATCGACATGCGGATCTGTGCGGTAGGCAACGATGACATCCGCATGATCGACCATTCGCTGTGAAATATTGGCATGTAAATCGACGGTTGCGACCACGGGTACATGAGGGCCTACTGCGCGACGAATGGCCCGATACAGCAGACCGTCAGGGTCTTCTTCATCGGTTGTTGTCATAGCGCCATGATTGAGGATGTAAACCCCATCAAGTGCTGACGCCGCACTGAGTTGGCGCTCAATGTTTAAAATTTCGTCAATGATAAAGGAATGTTCTGCCGGGCCACCCGCCCCACCGAGTACTATGCTAATCGGGATTGGACACCAAGGGCCGTTTGAGTCCATTTGTTGGAAAAAGCCCTGGCCTTCTTTTAACAGGATTGGCGATGCTGATCGTGCATCGGTCGTAATCTGCTCTCTCCGCATCACTCTGAACTGTTGTGCCTGAACAACCTGGGCATAACGGTTGCTTTCTAGAAATAGGCCAACGAGGGCTACTTTTTTAGTCATTTAATCTAGGCTCAGAGTTTTTGATGACCCACCCGTAGGTTAAGGCCTGTGAGTTTTTGAGCGCTTTCAGGAACGCCTTATCGGTACATCTTAGTTAAAAGGATATGCAACCGCTTGTCACTCGTGTTCGAGGGCAACCGACGTGGCAGAGTTGAATTTTTCGACTTTGGCGGCGCTGTCAAGGTTTTCAGTACCGCCTGAGCCCGTTCTTGGCCCGTTAGAATGGCGCTTCGGTGCTCAAGGTCGCTTTGTTGAGGGTGCCTTGATTGCGATAGGGTGCTAAACGCATATCTTTGGCGGCTAAAAAATCATTAAATTAAGGTTCGAATGTGGTTTAGAAATCTTGATCAACGTGAAAGGAATGGGACGTGATTCAGAAATACATGGTAGGGATACTCGGTTTTTGCTGCGGCGCAAGCTTTGACCTGTTAGCCGGCCAAGAGTCGGCCTGGCAGGTGATTCCGAAATTTAAAATCGACTATCCAGCCTTGCAGGAAGTAAGTGGTATTTCCCGTAGTCAACGCTTTGAGGATGTGTTTTGGGTGCACAATGATAGTGGTGATGATGCTCGGGTCTTTGCCATTAACCGACAAGGTGACGTGATCTATCCTGAATTCTTGCCCTTTCACGGCCAACAGCCTCGGGCAGGGCGCAGTCCTTGGCCCGGTTATGCGATTGAGCTGGCGGCGCATTATGACTGGGAAGATATTGCCTCGGATGCGGATTGGCTTTACATCGCTGATACGGGTAACAACGGTAATGCCCGACGCGATCTTGGCGTGTATAAGGTCCCGCAATTTAATCCGAGAGTGATCGAGAAAACGCGAGCGACCAGCTATATCCCCATTGCGTATCCGGATCAGCAATTATTTCCAGCCGAAAACTGGCATTACGATAGCGAAGCCCTCTTCGTTGATGCTGGACAGTTGTATCTGATTACGAAGCATAGAGTTGCTGGCCGTATCGGGACCTTTGAACCCGGGGGTGATTTATATCGATTAACCGATGCCGGGTCTGCCCGACCGAATGAACTGGAACGGGTGGATAGTCTATCAACGTTGTTTATGGTGACCGGCGCTGCGCTGTCGCCCAACGGTGCGCGCCTTGCGGTTCTCGGGCATCGTGATTTGTGGCTGTTTCCAAGACCAAGTAGCGGTGACGCGTGGTTGTCAGAGCCTCATCAAACCCTCACCTTAACGCCCTATGCCATGGGGCAGGTCGAGGCCGTCACTTGGTTAGACGATCAAAGACTATGGGTTGTGAACGAAGCTGGGGCGGTCTTCGAAGTGTCTCTGGATCGCCCATTGGCAGCGACAGAGGTGCAGGCGCCGTGACACTGATTGAGATTGGACTGCTGGTAACGGTTGGGACGCTCAGCGGCTTTATCAACACCTTGGCGGGTGGCGGCTCAATGTTGACCTTGCCAGCGCTGATGATGTTGGGGATTCCGGCTGATATTGCCAATGGTACCAATCGGGTTGCGGTGTTGGCGCAATCGATCACTGGGGCAAAAGGGTTTGATCAAGCCGGTCAGCTAGATCGATCCGCACTCGCCAGTGTGTTGCTCCCGACGATTTTGGGTGCCGCGGTGGGTGCACTTTGCGCCTCGGTCTTACCGAATGTTTGGTTGAAGCCCATCTTGCTGGTGGTGATGGTGATGGTGGCGCTTTCACTGCTTTTGCCTAAAACAGCCGCAACGCAGACCCACCTGGAAAGCTCGGTGAGTCAAACGTTGGGGCTTGCTGCATGGCTGAGTCTGTTTGGCGCCGGCTTGTATGGTGGCTTTATTCAAGCTGGGGTTGGCTTTATTTTGGTGGCGGTTCTCTCAGGCGTGTTGCGGTACGATATGGTCCGTTCTAATGCCCTAAAGTTGGTCTGCACGGGTGTTTTTAGCGGGGTTGCGCTGCTGATTTTTGCCGCGCAAGGCCAAGTCCTTTGGCTAACTGGCGGGGTGCTTGCATTGGGTTCAATTCTGGGTGCTTGGTTGAGCGTGCGTGTAACGATTCGGTTAAGCGAGACTGTGTTGCGCCGAATTCTGGTTATAATGGTTGCGATAAGCTGTTTGGCAGCGCTGCTGGTTTAGGTGAACTATGTTAAATGATTCTGAGCGGTATCCCGCAAATTTTATCTCGACCATTATCGAGGGCGATCAAGCCAGTGGTAAGCATGGCGGACGGGTCAAGACGCGTTTCCCACCAGAGCCCAATGGCTTTCTCCATATTGGGCACGCTAAAGCCATTTGCCTAAATTTTGGTCTGGCGAAGGATTTTAAGGGTTCTACAAACCTTCGGTTTGATGACACGAACCCGATCAAAGAGGATGTTGCCTTCACGCACGCCATGCGCGAGGACATTACCTGGTTGGGGTTTGCCTGGGCGGAACAAAAAAATGCTTCGGATTATTTTGAAGTGTTGTACGAGTATGCCGTACAGCTGATTCGGGATGATAAGGCCTATGTAGATTCGCTCGATGCCGACAGCATTCGCTCGTATCGCGGCACGCTCACTGAACCCGGTCGTAATAGTCCCTATCGGGATCGGTCTGTTGCGGAGAATCTAGATCTCTTTGCCAGAATGCGCGCCGGTGAATTTCCAGATGGGGCACATGTTGTGCGGCTAAAAATTGATATGGCGTCGGGCAATATGAATTTGCGAGATCCAAGTATCTACCGGATCCGTCACGTGACGCATCACGAGACTGCAGATCAATGGTGCATTTATCCATTGTACGATTACACACACTGTATCTCGGATGCTATCGAAGAGATTACCCATTCCTTGTGCGATACGGGGTTCGAAGACCACCGCCCTTTGTATGACTGGGTTTTGGCGCAGTTAGAGGTGCCAGGTCGTCCGCAGCAGATCGAGTTTTCTCGATTGAATCTGCAATATACAGTCACCAGTAAACGCAAGCTGAAACAACTGGTCGATGAAAATCTGGTTGAAGGTTGGAATGATCCAAGGATGCCAACGATTGCCGGCATGCGCCGTCGAGGCTATCCGCCGGAAGCCATTCGAGATTTTTGTCGAAGGATTGGCATTACAAAAAGTGATAATAATGTTGAGCTGGCATTGTTAGAAAGTTGTGTGCGGGAAGCATTGGAGCCCACCGCGCCCAGAGCCATGGCGGTGCTTGATCCCTTAAAAGTCGTCATTACCAATTTACCCGAATCGGAAACCATTTGGCTCTCGGTGCAAAATCATCCAAAAGACCCGGACATGGGAAAGCGCGCAGTTCCTTTTACACGAGAAATTTTTATTGATCGAGCGGACTTTCAGATGGAAGCCAACCGAAAATATAAGCGGTTGGTTTTGCAGGACGAGGTGAGATTGCGCGGTGGCTACGTGATCAAAGCGGAGTCTGTGGTGATGGGAGATCAAGGCGAAATCTGTGAAATTCATGGGGTTTATGATCCCGAGACCTTGGGCGTTAACCCGCCCGATCGAAAAATTCGTGGCGTGATCCACTGGGTTTCGGCCACGGAGAATCAGCCAGTTGTTTTTCATCGTTTTGAACCCTTGTTCTCGGTACCATTTCCAGATGCGGTTGACGGTGACTATCGGGATTTGATTAATCCGAACTCTCGCAGTGTGTTTCAAGGGTTCGCAGAAGTGAGTCTTAAAATGCAGCCTCATGACACCCGATTTCAGTTTGAGCGAGAGGGCTATTTTATTCTCGATGAAGCCGCGGAAGCTGAAGGCTCGGTTTGTTACAACGAAATTGTAGGGCTTCGAGATAGCTGGTCTAAAGTGGCCCAGCGCTAGCCATTTTAAGGGGCGCCGACCTTGGCGGATTCGACGTCATCTCGGATCGTGATCCGCGATCAAGATTATAGAGGTGCGTCTGAGGGGGTTATGCTGCAATTAGAGGAAGCCGATGTTCAGGCTGCATATTCTAGGATCAAGTCCTTAGTGCATGAGACGCCCGTGTTTAGCAGCCAAGCGCTGAACCAATTGTTGGGCTGTGACGTGATCTTTAAAGGTGAGCATTTGCAGTTAGGTGGCGCCTTTAAGGCGCGTGGGGCAACCAATATGGTCTATGCTCAACCCGGATCTGAACTCGCGAGCGGCGTGTGTACGCACTCTTCCGGCAATCATGGCGCAGCGCTCGCACGGGCCGCTCGCGCTCGCGGTGTTGCGGCCCACATCGTCATGCCCAAGAATGCAAGTCCGATCAAACGACGTCTTGTTGGCTATTTTGGAGGGCATTTAACTGAGTGTGATAATAGCCTGGAGGAGAGAGAAAAGATCCTGAAGGCAGTTGCAGACAGTACCGGTGCTCTGTACGTGCCGCCCTTTGATGCGCCGTTGATCATTGCAGGCCAAGGCACGGCGCTTCTCGAGTTTAAAGGTCAGACTCCAAAGCTCGATGCGGTGGTTGTGCCCGTCGGCGGTGGTGGCTTACTGGCCGGTTGCTGTTTGGTGCAAGATCGCCCGTTGGTTTATGGCGCCGAACCCGAAGGCGCGAGTGATGCTGCTAGATCCTTTGCAACCGGTGAGCGCGTTTTAGCGCACACCCCGAATACCATCTGCGATGGCCTACAGACGACGTTGGGCGTTTTAAATTTTGAAATAATTAAACGCGGTGTGACGGATATTCTAACGGCACCTGATGCTGACACTATCTTCGCGATGCAATTAATTTGGCAGTTTACCAAACAGTGGGTTGAGCCAAGTAGCGCAGTTGCCTTATCGGTGGTGATGCGGCATCGTTCGGTTTTTGTTGGTAAGCGAGTGGGTATTATCCTGACCGGTGGCAATGTTGATTTGGACCGATTGGGTCCACTATTGCTTAATAGCCAGCAAATTGATCATGGGATAGCCAGTCTTACACATCATTAATCAGGTCGGTGCGCCGGAACTTAAAAGACGTTATGCAACTTACACCCCATAAGCTCAGCTGTCCTTACTGCGGCGCCCGGATTCGATTATTGATCGATGAAACGGCGGGTTATCAACAATATGTTGAGGATTGCGAGGTATGCTGCCAGCCAATGGTGGTTTGCGTTGAAGCGGGCGTCGGAGAAGGCTGCCAGGTTTCATTAACCGATGAGAATGAAGCGCTTTGGACGGACTATTGAGCTTTTTGGGCTGAGTTCAGTAGACCGACCTCATGCAGCAAATCATCCCTTGGCGCCTCTAGCGTCTGCAGGCGCGCGGCAACGGCCTCAACGTCGGTCATCACCCTCAATAAATTTTCGCCTGCAATTTTTGCAATATCTTGGTCACTGTAACCTCGAATTAACAACTCTTTTAGCAATGCGGGGTAGGTCGAGACGTCCTCAAGACCGACGGGCCCGGGTGGCATGCCGTCAAAGTCTGCGCCTAAGCCAATAGCCGCGATCCCCGCGACCGATTTAATGTGATCAATGTGATCGGCGACATCAAACAAGGTGACCTCAGGTGCTGGATGAAGCGCTGACCATTGCGCCATGAGCTCGCGTGCCGCCTCTGGCTCATAGTTCCGGTTGAGCATCTCCTGATGATCTTCCAAGGCAGCCCGGTGCAACCGCATCGGTTCGGAGACGTAGGAGGTTAGATAATTCACCATCACTATCCCTCGTTTTTTGCCGACAAGCGCTAAGACATCATCAGGAACGTTGCGCGCGTGTTGTGTGACGGCATAAGCGGAAGAGTGCGAAAAAATTACGGGCGATCGGCTTACCCTCAGCGCATCTCGCATCGTGTCGAAGGATACGTGAGAGAGATCGACCATCATTCCGAGGCGGTTCATCTCAAGGACGACCAGCTCTCCGAATGACGTTAGGCCATCATGACGCGTGGTATCCGTTGCCGAATCGGCCCACAGCAGGCCCTTCGAGTGGGTTAACGTCATGTATCGGGCGCCAAGATCATAAAGTTGTCTAAGACTGGCCAATGAGTTATTGATCGAATGCCCGCCTTCCATGCCAATGAGCGAAGCAATTTTTCCTGTTGCATGAATTTTGCGAATGCTGCTGGCATCAAGCGCGAGTTGTAAATCATGGTCATGGTGATTGATCAGGCGCTTAACCAAATCAATTTGATCCATAACAGCTTGAACGGCTTGGGGCTTGCCCCCGTACCCTTCGATAGGAACATAAACGGACCAGAAGACCCCGCCGACCATTCCGCGTCGAAGTCTGGGGATATCTGTGTGGGTAGGGTTATCGATCTGGGTCAGGTCTGAAGCCAAATCAAGTTGTGATAAATGATTACTGACTCGGCGGTGATATTGCCAAGGCATGTCGTTATGGCCATCAATCAAAGGGGTCGTTTTAAGAACGTTTGCGACTCGGGTATCGAGGTCATCAGCATAAAGTGAGGGCCCGGATAACAAGAGGGCGATCACCAAAGTCCTAAGTCGCAATCGTTGTACAAAATTCATAGCTGTTTCCCGTCGTAATTTTGAGATACCTATTTTGAAGATACGCGCGTAAGAAATGCGCGTATCGTTTCTAGCAGCGCTAGTGAGTGCCAAAGCCAGCAATCGCTGGAGAACGCCCTAGGTTAACAGTACGCAATGAACGCTATGGCGTCCGTAAAGCTAACATAAGTGAGCGCTAGTTTTTGATCTAGCGATCATTTTTTGCACGCGCAGCTTAATTTGCAGACCGATCGATGCGCTCCTGCGTTCAATTTTGGATTGCAACGGGCTATAATTAGAAAGTACATGACTGGCGATGGAAGGTGGATTACCACCGGGAAGTGTGCGCCACGTACTCGATGAGATGCATTGCACTTCGGTCGCAATGCGGCAAAAGAACAAAAGCGGATTGAACAAAGTGTGCACTGGGTGCGGATTTTGCGATCCTTCGCTGATCGGGTTAGTGGATTAAAGCCGTTCGCCTGGGCGCTCAACCCCACCTTGATAGGATACTGCCCATGACTTTGAATAATATCGATCAGCAAGCCGCGGCGTTGCTGAGCAATATGAAAGAACTTGAAACCAATGACCCAGCTGTTTATGCGGCGTTGTTGGGCGAAGAAGAAAGAGAGCGGAATGGCATCGAGCTGATTCCGTCAGAGAATTACACGTTTCCAGAAGTGCTGAGTGTGCTGGGTAGCGTTTTTACCAATAAATATTCTGAGGGCTATCCTGGTCGGCGCTATTACGGTGGGCAGACCTATACAGACCAAATTGAGAATTTAGCGAGAGATCGCGCCAAGACTGTTTTCGGTTGTGATCATGCCAATGTTCAGCCGCTGTCTGGATCAGCGATGAATCAAGCCGTCTACCTGGGGTTACTCACGCCAGGCGATACGATTATGGCCATGGATTTGTCTCACGGCGGACACTTGACGCACGGTGCGCCGGTGTCGCATATGGGGAGTTTGTTTAACTTTGTTCGTTATGTCACCGATCCTGTCGATGGTTCGATAGACTTTGACCAAGTGCGGGCGGATGCTTTGCGCACCAAGCCTAAGATGATGCTCTGCGGTTACACTTCCTATCCACGGGATATTGACTACGCGGCATTTAAGACCATCGCCGATGAGGTTGGCGCGATCACGATGACCGATGCCTCGCACTTTGGCGGTCTGGTTGCGGGCCGAGCAATGGCCAATCCATTCGATTTTGGTTTTGATATCGTGACGACGACCACGCATAAATCCCTCCGGGGACCTCGCGGCGGTATGGTGCTTTGTCGCAAACCGTTTGCAAAAGCGCTCGACAAGTCGGTCTTTCCTGGCTTGCAGGGCGGGCCCCATATGAACGCGGTTGCGGGCATCGCGGTGACGCTGCTAAAAGCGCAAACGCAAGAATTTCAGGACTATGCCCAGCAGGTTCTGGTCAATGCTAAGACCCTGTCGAACGCATTGATGGCAGGCGGTGTGTCCTTGGTGACAGGGGGTACGGACAACCACATGATGGTGTTGGACACCATGGCATCGTTTGGTTTAGATGGCCGAGTTGCTGAAGAAGTGCTCGATCGCGTCCAGATTACAACCAACAAACAAATCATTCCTGATGATCCCAATCCGCCGCTGCGTCCGAGCGGTATTCGAGTGGGCACGCCGGCAGCAACCACGCGGGGTATGAAGGCGCAGGATATGGAACAACTCGCTAGCTGGATGATTCAGTGTTTGAAGGCGCCGGAAGATGAAGCGGTTATTGCCGCAGTTCGACAAGAAGTCGAGACCTTCTGTCAGCGATTCCCCGTTCCGGGTTTATGATGCCTTGAGGCAGGGTTGTCTTTAAAAAGCGAACTGGCGTGTTTAAAAGCGGCTCACTGGGAGAGTGCCTTCGGGCAGGATTCAGCTGATGGCGCTAATCCAAGCGCGAGTTCGCTGGGCAACCTGCTCGTAAACCGACTGGTGTGGGTTGGTTGCTTTCTTGGTGAGCTGCAAACCATGATCAGCGCCAGGAATCCACTGGAACGTGCAGCCAGGGTTTTGAGCGATAAATTCTGAAGCAATCCGGGGGCTAATCATTGGGTCTCTGTCGCCAGCAAACACTAACATTGGATGTCTGAGGCTTGGTAAATGTTGCCAGCGATCTAGACTCGGCTTAGCTTTTGGGTGTAGCGGTAGGGAGTAGGCAATGCCACCTTTTAATTGGGCTTGCTGAGCTGCTGGCGCATCGACAAGGCAGTTATCAACCAGCAAATGAGTCATTACGCGCCCCCCGTAGCTGTGCCCTGCTAAAAACGTGGGCAAGCCATAACCCACATCTAAACCGACTTGAAACGCGTCATAAAAATCCTTTATCGATTCGCTTAGCTTGCCGGGAAAAGCACGGTCCGCCATACGGTACCTGAAATTGAATCGAAGGGTTGCAACGTTCTCAGCCGCGAGTGCCCTGCTCAGCGCGGCAAGGTGCGTTGAGCCCAAGTGGGTTGCACTGCCATGGGCTAGTACTATAAGGGCGGTGGCATCGTTGTTAAGCGTGAGTGCATATTGGTTTTTCGGCAAAGCTTTGGATTGCATGTCGCGTCGGGTTGCGCCTCCATTGGGATTGATCATGATCTTCTTTGGGGCATGCTACACTGAAATGACGGCAACGTTATCAGGAGGATGTATGTCTCAATCGGGCTCGCCGGCAAAGGCTATTTTGTATGCGTTTTTAGCAAACTTTGGCATCGCCGTGAGTAAGTTAGCGGCGGCATTGCATACCGGCTCTGGGAGTTTGATGGCGGAAGCAATTCATTCCTTTGCAGACACGTGCAATCAGGTGTTGTTGTTTGTGGGTTTGAAGGGCAGCGAAAAACCTGCGGATGAAGAGCATCCTTTAGGGTACGGAAAACTGACCTATTTCTGGAGTTTCGTGGTGGCCTTGATCCTGTTCAGTTTAGGGGGCGTGTATTCTATTTTTGAGGGCTGGCATAAGTACAACAATCCCGAGCCCGTGACAGGCATCTGGATTGGGTTGTCCGTTTTGGGTGGCGCAATCATTCTGGAAGGCCTGAGTTTTTATGGCGCTTATCTTGAGGCAAAAAAAATGGCGGGCGAGCAGTCGTTTTTTTCCTGGCTGAAGACCACGCGCAATGCCGAAATTGTTGTGGTGTTGGGGGAGGATTTTGCGGCAATGCTGGGGCTGATATTTGCTTTCTTTGCGTTGTCACTGGTTATGGTCACGGGCGAGCCGCTCTATGATGCTTTTGGGTCCATCGTGATTGGCGTTCTGTTAATTATTGTCGCGGTTGGGTTGGTTATCAGGCTTCAGGGGCTTTTAGTCGGCCGGTCAGCAGAGCCTGCCTTACGGCTGTTGGCAGAATCCATCATTGCTGAAAAGCAGGGTGTTGCGCGATTGTTTAATATGGTCACGTTGCACATGGGACCAAAAGTGTTGTTGGCCGCTAAAATTAAGCTAGATGCCAATTTAACGGTTGATGAAGCGGCACATATGATTAATGAAATAGAGGTCGAGTTAAAAGCGAGTCGACCTGAAATTGGTTGGTGTTATATCGAAATTGATCCCTAATATTTGGAGTGTTTATGTTGCGTTTTAATCATACCTTTAACGTGTCGGTTGATATCGTTTGGGGGGTCATTGGCCAGGTGGACCGTGTTGATTGGGTGCCAGGGGTCAAGCAGTGCGTGCTGGAAGGCGATGTCCGAACGCTGGACCTGCCAGGGGCGGGTGAGATTCAGGAAAAAATTATACTTTGCGATCCCAAGGCCTTTGAATTGACGTATCAATGTACTAAGTCACCAATTCCGCTAGAGCATCATGAGGCCAGAATGCGGTTATCGGCATTGTCGAATGGTGCATGCGAGTTTACTTGGGAGGCGGACATCCTGCCGATTAAATTTGAAGGTTTTTTGAAGGACTCCATGACAGGCGCGCTCGCCCAATTAATCGAGGTTGTGGCGCAAGCTGACGGGCAGTAAAAGCGTCAAAACCGCCGCAGGATAAAAGCCTCTGCCAACACGGTTTGCACGAACGGATACCAACGGGAAGTCTTTTTGTATACGGGGGTGATACGGCTATCGGCAGTGCCGTCGCCTGTAATACGGGACAACCCTCTGACCGGAAGCAATCGCGGTTGTCTCAGCAAGCTGAGCGTAGACGGACAGCTTGAAGGAAGGGTTTGGCTAGAAAAATATGGGTAGTGTGAGCCGAATGGCGAAAAGGTTGCGATGGCGCGATCAAAGAAAAAAGGCGAGGTTGAAAGTTGAGTCAGAACCCGAAGTTACCTTACGGACTCATGGCGGAGTTGGGTCGCGTTCCAAAAGGCCGGCCTCCGCCGGTGCACCTTTGGGAACCAGAAAATCGTTATGCGATTGATCTTTGTATTAAGGCTAATGGCGATTGGGTTCACGAAGGCGCTCTGATTGAGCGGCCTCGGTTAGTGCGCTTGCTGGCGGGAGTGCTTCGGCGGATCGATGATGATTATTTTTTGATAACGCCTGCTGAGGCATGCCAGATTACCGTCGAGGATGCCCCGTTTCTAGCCGTGTCATTGTTATCAAAAGGGGAAGGCCAAAATCAGCAGTTATCCATCATTACAAATGTTGGCGATGAGATAGAGATTGGCGCTGAACACCCCTTGACGTTCCACGGGCGGGCAGAAGTGCCGGTTCCTTATGTTGAAGTGCGCGACGGTCTGCTCGCAAAATTCAACAGGCCTAGTTACTACGATTGCATGGAGCGTTTGGTTGAAGTAGGCGAAGCAGATGACGCATCACTAGGGGTGTGGAGCGGCGGCCTTTTTTATGCCGTGCCGGAGCTGGACGAAGGGTTTACAGATAGTGATGTTTGATGCCCGAAGCTTAAAGGCTAATCGCGTTACACAGTAATGGCGCCTGAACAAGAGGCGCCACTATCGCGTCAAGGCCTCAAGCAAAAAATCGATTCTGCCCAAGGCCCTATAACCGTTACATGTTGCCGTAATTCGGTCCGCCAGTTCCCTCAGGCACGACCCAGTTGATGTTTTGTGCGGGATCTTTGATATCGCAGGTTTTGCAATGGATGCAGTTTTGCGCATTGATTTGGAAACGCGGGCCTGTGCTTTCCTCAACGATTTCATAAACCCCAGCAGGGCAATAGCGTTGTGCCGGCTCATCAAATTTAGGCAGATTGACGGCAATCGGAATGCTGGCATCTTTCAAAGTGAGGTGACAAGGCTGATCTTCCTCATGATAGGTATTGGTCAAAAATACACTGCTTAATTTATCAAAGCTGAGTTTGCCGTCGGGCTTCGGATAGTCGGGCTTTGCGCAATCGGACTGCAACTTGAGCTTGGCGTGGTCTGGTTCCGGATCCTTGAAGGTAAAGGGTAGCTTGCCACGAAAAATATATTGATCGACCCAGGCAAACATAGCGCCCATGAACATACCGAACTTGTGTTGTGCGGGCATGATGTTACGAGCTTGATAAAGTTCATCATGGAGCCAAGACGCCTGATAAAGGGCGGTATAGCGGGTCAGCTCTTCTCGGCCTTCGGAACCGTTTGAGAGTGCTTCAAACACGGCCTCAGCGGCTAGCATGCCGGACTTCATCGCGGTGTGCGTGCCTTTCTGCTTTAGGTTATTTAAAAACCCAGCGTCATCACCCAGCAGTAATCCGCCTGGCATCGTAAGCTTTGGCAGCGCTTGATAGCCGCCTTTGGCGACTGCTCTTGCGCCGTAGGCGATACGTTTGCCGCCTTCTAAGGTTTGCCGAATCAGCTTGTGGTGTTTGAATCGCTGAAACTCGTCGAAGGGTGACAGGTGCGGGTTTTTGTAACCCAGGTCGACAATGAGCCCAATGGCGACCTGATTGTTTTCTAGATGATATAGGTAGGAACCACCCAAGGTGCCGCCAGGACCAAAGTCGAGGGGCCAGCCAACGGTGTGGACAACCTTTCCAGGTTGATGCTTGCTGGGGTCGACATCCCATACCTCTTTAAAGCCAAGACCATAATGTTGAGTGTCGCTGTCCGCCGCGAGATCGAACTTCGCAATCAGTTGCTTGCCGAGATGACCCCGACAGCCTTCCGCGAAAAGCGTGTACTTTGCATGCAGTTCATAACCTGGCGTGAAGCTCGCTTTTTGCGCACCAGAGGCATCAACGCCCATATCGCCTGTTGCGATTCCCTTGATCGAACCGTCCTCGTGATACAGCACTTCGCTGGCGGCAAAGCCAGGAAAAATATTAACGCCCAGCGCTTCAGCCTGCTCACCCAGCCAGCGGCACAAATTAGCAAGGCTGGCGGCATAGTTGCCGTGGTTATGCAGTGCGCTGGGCACGAAGAATGCAGGTAGTCGCATGCCTTGATGATCGTCTGTTAGCAAGTAGACGTCGTCAGCAGTGACTGGATTATTTAGGGGCGCGCCCATGGCTTGCCAATCTGGGAACAGCTCGTTTAAAGCCGTCGGTTCAATGACCGCGCCGGATAAAATATGCGCGCCAATTTCAGAGCCTTTTTCAACCAGGCAGACGGATGGCTCTTGTCCCGCTTCGATCGCGAGTTGTGAAAACTTAATCGCAGCCGAAAGACCGGCCGGGCCGCCACCAACTATGACAACGTCAAACTCCATCGATTCTCGTTCCATGACGGCTTCTCCTAGTTCGCATATTTCAAAGAGCACCTATTGTAAGAAAAGTCGCATCTGAAGGGAAATCACGATTTCGACTTCTGGGGCTCAATCACTGCCACTGATTGACCGTGATAAACAATAGGGGCTTTAAAAACAGTAACTTGAGCAGCGAGTCATCAGTTATTACAGGCTCTGAACACTTGTAAAAAAGATATGAAGCCGTCAGAATACGGTCTTCAAAAATCACCGAGCTCTGGACAAACAGACTGCTCGGCAATCTTTTTTCACAAAGCAGAGGATGTTCATGAAAATTCTGGTAACAGCCAAACGCGTCGTGGATTACAACGTCAATATTCGAGTTTTGGCGGATCAATCTGGCGTGGACCTAAATAATGTCAAAATGTCGGTCAATCCATTTGACGAAATCGCGATCGAAGAAGCGGTTCGATTAAAAGAAGCTGGCAAGGCTGAAGAAGTGATCGTCGTATCTGTTGGTGTTAGCCAGTGTCAGGAGCAATTGCGAACGGCTTTGGCATTAGGCGCGGATCGCGGCATTTTGGTTGAGACGGATGAGGCGCTTCAGCCCCTTGGGATCGCGAAAGCACTCAAGGCTGTGATCGATAAAGAAGCGCCAGGACTGATTATCACGGGCAAACAAGCCATCGATGGGGATAATTCTCAGACAGGACAAATGTTGGCGGCATTGGCCGGCCTCGCTCAGGCGACGTTTGCCTCAGAGATTGACCTTGGGGAAGATTCCGCAACGGTCACTCGAGAAATCGATGGCGGTCTTGAAACAATCACGGTCAAGCTGCCGGCCATTGTGACCACGGATCTGCGCTTGAATGAGCCGCGCTATGCGTCCTTGCCGAACATCATGAAGGCGAAGAAGAAGCCGATTGATATCATGACGCCTGCAGATCTTGGGGTCGATGTATCACCTCGTGTGAAGACCCTGAAAGTCGAGCCCCCTGCTGAACGAGCCGCGGGCATTAAAGTAGACAGCGTCGAGGTTTTAGTCGATAAATTGCGAAACGAAGCGAAGGTGATTTCATGAGTGTCTTAGTCATAGCAGAACACGATCAGAACAACATAAAAGTGCAAACACAGGTCGCTGTCGCCGCGGCGAAGGCGATTGGGGGCGACATTCACGTGTTGGTCGCGGGCGAGAGTTGTCAAGGGGCTGCGGATGCCGCGGCAAAGGTTGACGGTGTGCAGAAGGTACTGATTGCCGATCATGAAAATTATGGCCATGCCTTGGCGGAAGAGTTGGCGAATTTAATTGTGTCTGTCGCCTCGGGCTACTCGCATATCCTGACTGTGGCGACGACCTCAGGTAAGAATTACATGCCACGGGTTGCTGCCTTGTTAGATGTGTCGCAGATCTCCGAGATCATCTCGGTTGAATCGGAAGATACGTTTAAAAGACCAATCTACGCAGGCAACGCCATCGCAACAGTTCAAAGCAGTGATGCCGTTAAAGTGCTCACGGTTCGCGGAACGGCCTATGATCCCGTCTCGGCCGAAGGCGGAAGTGCTACGATCGAAGGGATCGATGCGCCGGCTGCAATGGGTGTGTCATCTTGGGTTCGGGAAGACGTTGTCGCGCTGGAACGGCCTGAATTGACTGCGGCGAGCATTATCGTCTCGGGTGGGCGTGGGATGCAGAACGGTGAAAACTTTGCGATGCTTGAAAGTGTGGCAGATAAGCTGGGGGCTGCAATTGGTGCGTCACGTGCTGCGGTTGATGCGGGCTTTGTACCCAATGACATGCAGGTTGGACAAACGGGTAAGATTGTTGCCCCGGATCTCTACATTGCGGTTGGTATCAGCGGCGCCATTCAGCATCTTGCTGGGATGAAGGACAGTAAAGTCATTGTTGCCATCAACAAAGATGAAGATGCACCGATTTTTCAAGTCGCGGATTATGGTTTGGTGGCTGATTTGTTTAAAGCAGTACCAGAATTAGATGGCATGCTATAGCGGCTTGCGTGCTGAAAAATAAGTAACGTTTAAAAAAACCCTGATCGTTTTACAGTCAGGGTTTTTTTATGGGCGCATCCTTCACGTCGCTCATGTGCAAGACTGCTCGCTCGGCGGTCGGGCTGCTAGTCGTAAACGATGAGGCCCCCAGCTGATCGGACCATACAGGAGCAAGGGGTCAGCAACAGGTGTCGATTCCGACCAGAGCCCGATGCCGTTGCTCGGATGGCGCTTGTTCAATTGATTTAATCAAAGCACTGTTGATAGCGTTTAGTCGCGCCTTGCGGTACTAGCTGGATGTGTCGTCAGGATTCAAGGTAGTAGGGACTGCCCCTAAAACGTGTGGCAGCGGCTCAAGCGTTTCGTCGACCGATCGGCCAAGCTCTTATGGCCTTCACGGCAGGTTTAGCCTGGCGTTTAGTTTATGTGCTTTCCGCCTTTTAATAGCTGAATCAACTCGGCGCCCTGACGAGCTGAGTGGACGCTTAAAACGAGCACTTGGATTGCAGAAGGTTAGCTCGCGATACTAATGCAATCCAAGTCGTACTCAAGCTCAGAAACCAAGGTTTCCGAGCTTGAGACTTTCACACGGCGGGATGTTCTACGATTGCGTCGCTAACCATTCATCGTCACTGTCTTCAGTCAGGTGCTCAAACAACGGCGTCGATAAGTATCGCTCACCGGTGTCTGGCAACATAACGCAAAAGGTTTGTCCCGGCGCGACTTCAGCTGCAATTTTTAATGCACCAGCCATGGTGGCGCCACAGGAGATGCCACAAAATATCCCTTCTAATCGCGCGAGATCCCTCGCGGTTTCTAAGGATTCTTCATCAGAAACCAGAACCAATTCGTCAGTAACCGAAGGGTCTAGAATTTCTGGAATAAAATCTGGCGTCCAGCCTTGTATCTTGTGCGGTGACCAGGAGCTGCCGGACAAGAGGGCTGCTTCTTGTGGCTCAACCCCGATAATTTTTATGTCGGGCCGGGCGATTTTCAGGACTTGACCGGTTCCGGTCATGGTGCCGCCAGTACCCCAGCCGCTCACGAAATAATCCAGATCATGGCCTGCAAAGTCTCTTAAGATTTCTGGCGCCGTGGTATTGCGGTGGTAGGCCGGGTTAGCAGGGTTTTCAAATTGGCTAGTCATGAACCAACCATGTTGCTTTGCAAGAGCTTCGGCCCGCGCGACCATGCCAGAGCCGCGCTCTGCCGCAGGCGTTAGGATGACGCGCGCGCCAAGCGCCTTCATGATTTTTCTGCGCTCAATCGAGAAGGTTTCGACCATGGTAGCAACAAAAGGATAGCCCTTGGCTGCGCAAACCATCGCTAGGGCAATTCCTGTATTGCCCGAAGTTGCCTCAATGACAGTTTGGCCCGGTTTGATCGTTCCGCATCGTTCCGCATCTTCAATGATCGCGATTGCTAATCGGTCCTTGACCGACGCCATGGGGTTAAAGGCTTCGATTTTGGCATAAATGGTTTGTCCGGCCGGCGCCATTTTATTCAGGCGAACAACGGGTGTGTTTCCGATGGTTCCTAATATTGAGTCGTGTAGCATTGCAGTCCTCTGGGTCAATGGTTGGGGGTTATAAACCGGGCGCGCCGCCAGGTCTCGATAGGGATCGCTAAAAGCGTTTTGCGGTATACCAGTTGACGGATCGACTACTGGCTTCGACCTGATCTGCGACCTCTAAAATGAGTGCAAAAAGGGCCATCCGAATCAACACACCGTTGTCGGTCTGACGAAAAATAGCGAGGTTAGGGTTGTCGTTTAAATCGTTATCGAGTTCGTTTGCATCGGCTCGTGAGTCTCTCGGCAGCGGGTGCATAATTACGGTATTGGGTTCGCAAAACTCAGTATAGATTGCTTGATTGAGCCTGAAGATCCCTTTGTATCGTTGCGCCTCTTCAAGCGTTTCAAAGCGCTCCTCTTGAGTTCGTGTCACATAGACAATATCAGCTTGTTGAATACCGGTTGGCAAGGCATCGGATTCAAAAACCTGATGGCCATGACTGCGTAGTAATTCAACGTAGGCATCAGGAAGTTTTAAAGCTTCTGGTGAAATTAGAGAGAACTGGATACCTTGGTAGGCCGCAAGGAGTTTGCATAAGGAATGAACGGCTCTGCCGTAACGCAGATCGCCAACGAGGGCTATGGTCATGCCATCGACCGTTTTGCCATGATCCGCAAGCTCTCGACTGATGGTGTACAAATCCAACAACGCTTGGCTGGGATGCTCGTTTGCGCCGTCGCCGCCATTGATCACGGGTACACGGCTTGCGGCGGCAAACTCTGCAACCGAACCGCTTTTTTCATGTCGCATCACAATCAAATCGCTGTAGCCGGACAACACGCGCGCGGTGTCATAGAAAGATTCGCCTTTGGCCAGTGCTGATGCTTTGATGCCCGTGGTCTCCCGGACCTCGCCGCCCAAAAGGTTCCAGGCACAACCAAAACTGACTCGAGTTCGCGTGCTGGGCTCGAAAAACATGTTGCCGAGAATAGCGCCCTCGAGCACGCGGGTGACCTTTTGCCTGAGTGCATAGGGTCTCATCATATCGGCAACCGTAAAAACGCGTTCTATATCAGCGCGGACGAATTGATCGACGCTCAGGATATGACTACCAACAAAGTTCATAAGGATAGACCCGAGTTCATTAGGACTGCGCCGATTCTAACACCAACGCCCGAAACCATTGATTCGATTGATCTTTGTCAGTGCTTTCGTGCCAGTAAAGGTGGGTTTCAATCTCTGGGGCCTCAAACGGTAAATCAAAAACCTGCACTGGGCTTAGATCGAGTAAAAACCGTGCGAAAGTCATTGGCACCGTTATGGCCAGGTCCGTAGTGGCTACCAATAATGGCGAGGATAAATAGTGCTGCGTTCGCAACACAATATTGCGCTTTTTACCCATTTTACCGAGCGCAAGATCAACCAATCCTAGCCCGCCTCGGCGAGAGGAAATATGAATATGCTCCAGTTCAAGGTAGGTGGCGAGGTCAAGGTTGCCCGAAACCAAGGGATGATCTTTGCTAACCACGCAGACTTGTGGGCTGGTTCGGAGTGGGGCGTGCTTGATTTGAGGATCCGGCGTTCGCGGGATATCGATTGCCAAGTCTAAATTACCCGACGCCAGCTCAATATTAAGGTCGCGTCGCCTGACCTGATAGCACTCGAGCACGGTTTTGGGCGCGACTTGCTTCAGCAATCGTATGAGCGGGGGAATCTGGATAGCCTCGGTCAGATCATTTGCTGAAATCCGAAACCGTTTGTCGGAATTGAGCGGATCAAAATGCTCGCTGTCCTGAACGCTGGAGCGGACAAGGTCGAGGGCTTGCCGGACTGATCCGATAATATTTTGCGCAACTGGGGTTGGGATCATGCCATCCGCCGTTCGCACAAAAAGGGGATCGTCAAACAACGTACGCAGGCGCGATAAAGAGTTTGAGACCGCAGGCTGCGTAATCCCGATAATTTCGCCAGCCCGAGTTAAATTACCTTCTGTGTAAATGGCATCTAAAACGACGAAAAGGTTTAGGTCGATATCACTCAATTTCATAATGTGGATTCCCAACATTAGTGACATTGATGTTACTCGAAATGGGACGAAAAAAAAAGTTCCTAAGCCTTGGACGTGAAATCTAGACTAAGACTGCTACAATTGGCTATTACCGGACAAGCATGACAAGTAGGACGACACCGCGGAAACCGAACGGGTAGCGTCCTGTATAGTTCAGAGTCTTTCGCCGGATACGGTTGGTTAGCGGGTATCCAGCGGTTTCTAAATTCTTTCAAAACCATGGTTTTACAGGGATTGTTGCAGTTATGTCAGAGCTACAAGCGGATTCTCAGCAGATTAAAAAGCGGTTGCCGTTTGGTTTTGCAAAACGGTTCGGCGTGATTCTTCAGAGTCCAACCCAAGACGTGTCGCAGACCAAGCTGATTTATAAGGCGCCGCTCTCTGCTGCTGTTTACTCCGAGGTACAGCGCTTCGTAGGCCGCCTATCCGAAATTCAATCGGTCGATCCCAGCCAATTCGATAATTTGCTGTCTCGGGCTTACGAGGAGGATAGCGGTGAGGCGATGGCGTTTATCGAAGATCTAGGCGACTCGATGGACTTGTCCAGTTTGATGGATCAGTTGCCTGAAAACGGGGATCTGCTAGAGCAGGATGACGATGCCCCCATTATCCGGTTGATTAACAGTTTGCTAACGGAAGCCATCAAGGTGGGTGCCTCCGATATTCATGTAGAAACCTATGAAAGCCGTTTGGTGATTCGGTTTCGGGTCGACGGTGTGCTGCGTCAAATTGTGTCGCCTCGGCGCGCGCTAGCGCCGCTTCTAGTGTCTCGTATTAAGGTCATGGCGAAGCTCGATATTGCTGAGAAACGGTTGCCTCAAGATGGCCGCATCTCAGTACGAGTCGGCGGCAAAGAGGTTGACGTCCGGGTTTCGACCATTCCGGCAAGCAACGGTGAACGCGTAGTGATGCGACTCTTAGATAAGCAGGATGGCCGCAAGAGTTTAGAGTTTCTCGGGATGCAGTCGTCGGGGCTGAAAGCGATGCAAGGCTTACTGACGCGGCCCCACGGCATTATTTTGGTGACTGGACCCACGGGTTCAGGTAAATCAACTACTTTGTATGCTGGTTTAGATCAGCTGAATGACAGCAGCCGCAATATCTTAACGGTTGAGGACCCGATCGAATACGATGTGGAAGGCGTTGGCCAAACTCAAGTGAATGCGAAAGCCAATATGACCTTTGCGAAAGGCTTGCGGGCGATTTTAAGACAAGATCCGGATGTTGTGATGGTGGGTGAGATTCGCGACTATGAGACCGCTGACATTGCGGTTCAGGCGAGCCTAACAGGACATCTCGTCTTATCAACGCTCCACACCAACACGGCAATTGGTGCGATCACGCGCTTGGCCAATATGGGTGTGCAGCCGTATCTATTGTCTAACAGTATCGCTGGCTTGGTCGCGCAGCGTTTAGTCCGGGTGCTGTGTGATAAGTGCAAAACAGCGCATGAGCCGGATGCCTATGAGCGGGGCTTTCTCAATCTTGAAGAAGCAGCCGCTGCTGTGATTTATCGAGCGGTCGGATGCGACGCCTGCGCGCATGAAGGCTATCGGGGCCGGCAAGGCATCTATGAAATCATTGTGGTTGATGACGGTCTTCGAGAGATGATTCATATGGGCGCGTCAGAGCCCGAGATGGAGAAGCAAGCGCGTCAACATTCTATGGGCATTCGGGATGATGGACGAAGTAAAGTGCTTGCGGGTATGACGACCATTGATGAAATCCTCCGCGTTACGATGGCTGATTAAGTTAAACCATGCCGGCCTTTGATTACCAAGCTCTAGATCCACGCGGACGCCTTAAAAAAGGTCTGCTTGAAGGTGATTCAGCCCGCCAAGTTCGGCAGGTGCTCCGAGATCAGGGGTTAGCGCCAACGAGTGTTACGTTGACTCGGCAGGGCGATGGCGGAACTGGGGCGGGCAATGACTTTTTATCCAGCTTCTTTCAACCCGCGTTGTCGGTGAGTGAGCGGGCATTGATCACCCGTCAATTGGCGACCTTGATTGCGGCGGGATTACCCATCGAAGAATCACTTCTTGCCGTCTCCCGTCAAACTGAAATGCCAAAAACCCAAAAAATGCTGGCCACGGTGCGAGCGCGTGTTTTGGAGGGGTATTCCCTAGCCCGAAGTCTTGAAATATACCCCAAAGCCTTTCCAGATTTGTTTCGTGCAACAGTTGCCGCGGGCGAATCCTCAGGGCATCTCGATGCCGTTTTAAATCAGCTCGCGGATTTTAGCGAGGCCCAATACGAATCTGCGATGCGGGTACAGCAGGCATTGGTTTATCCCGTTATTTTGTTTGTTCTAACCTTGCTGATCTTGGCCGGTTTGCTGGGTTATGTGGTGCCCGATATTGTTACGGTTTTCGCCGATACAGGACAAGCTCTTCCAGCTCTAACCCAGGCCGTAATTGCCGCGAGTGATTTTGTTGCGGGCTATGGCTGGCTGGTTGGTTTGGGTCTGATCGGACTGGGGCTTTTGGTTCGTCGACTTTTATTGATTGAAAAAAATCGGTTGAACTATGATCGATTTTTGCTCAAAGCACCGCTCGTTGCCAAGATGAGTCGGGGACGAAATATTGCACAGTTTGCGAGCACCTTGAGTATTCTGACCGCATCCGGTGTGCCGTTGGTTGACGCGATGAAAATCGCAGGGGAGGTTGTGTCCAACACCTGGCTTCGAACCGAAGTCGTGCGCGCCACCTTGCGCGTGAGCGAAGGCAGCAGTCTGCAAGCTGCGCTGCAGACGAGTGGTTACTTCCCACCAATGATGCTTTATATGATCGCGAGTGGCGAGGCGAGTGGTGAATTAGATGGCATGTTGGCTCGGGTTGCTCGCTATCTGCAGCAGGATGTTGAGTCGCTGCTAGCAACATTACTCAGTTTGATCGGTCCGTTGATGCTCGTCATTATGGGCGGTGCGGTGTTTACCATCGTAATGGCGATTCTATTGCCGATCATCAATCTCAATCAGTTGGTTGGATGACCTTGGATAGAGAGTCTTGGCATCACGCTTGGACTTTGAGCGTTGAAATAACAGGTTTTGGAAAATAATAGAGGAAGAAACAGATAATGATGCAACCGAAGGCTGGTTCAAATCGTCAGACGGGTTTTACCCTCATCGAGATCATGGTGGTCGTGGTTATTTTGGGAATCTTAGGGGCCTTAATTGTGCCGAACATCGTTGGCCGGCCCGATGAGGCGCGGGCCACGGCCGCCCGATCAGATTTGCAACAAGTAGGCAATGCCCTTGATTTATATCGGATGGACAATGGTCACTACCCGAGCACGGATCAGGGGCTGGAAGCTTTGATTGATAAGCCCAGTGGTTACCCAGAACCCAGGCGGTGGAATGCTGATGGCTATCTTAAGAAATTGCCGATCGATCCTTGGGGTGAGCCTTATCTGTATTTCAGCGAGGGCCGGCAAATCGAAGTGTATTCGTTGGGCTCAGACCGACGTGAAGGTGGCGAGGGCGTGGACACCGATTTGAAACTATCGGACCTGTAGGCATCAAGCTGCGCGTTATGAAGGGTTTTACGCTGATTGAAATCCTTGTTGTGCTGTTTATTGTCTCGTTGTTAACGGGGCTTGTCGTTGCAAATCTGCCTGCCTTTGTGTCCCAAGCCGACTACGAGGAAGAGGCAGAACGATTGAAATTTGTTTTCGAGTACGGCCTTGAGACGGCGCAAGTAGATGCGGTCGAGATTGGGGTTGAACTGGCGACAGACAGTTACGGGTTCGTCATTTTTGATGAAAGTCGTCAAACCTGGATTTCGTCAGATTTGTCCGAGTTGAGGTACCACGAGTTACCCCAAGGTTTAATCCTTGAGCTTACCACCGAAGGCGAGCCCCTTCGATTGGTCGAACCTGGCGAGGACGCGGATTCGACCCAAGAGCCCCAGCC
>Ga0233426_10000417_pt1 | contig 46180 bp, 50 predicted proteins | sample SI_118_April2016_6_FD_179875 | JGI IMG/M metagenome (GOLD analysis project Ga0233426, IMG submission 179875) | Seawater microbial communities from Saanich Inlet, British Columbia, Canada - SI_118_April2016_10_MG | ecosystem: Environmental > Aquatic > Marine > Inlet | place: Canada: British... | reverse complement strand
AAGAATAAGTCCAAAATAAAAAGCCGCCTCCCATGGGGAAGCGGCTTTTATTCGGTCTCTACATTGCGCGAGACGATAGGCTTAGTCTGGGCGTCCGAACTGAATAATGTTCAAGACAAACATCGCCGCAATAAAAATCACGATAGGTAAAATAGAAGTCATTTCTTCATCTCCAAAATAAGCGGGGGTCACTTATGGTATCGAATTGGTCGGAGCGGCGGGATTCGAACCCACGACCCCTTGTCCCCCAGACAAGTGCGCTACCGGGCTGCGCTACGCTCCGACGTGAGGAATTACTAAAAGCTTTCGAGCCAAAAGGCAAGTCGGCTAAAGGCAAGTCGGCTAAGGATTGATTGGGCGTCTTAATCTGCGAGTAAAAGTCGCGCCTGCATCAGGCTTTGGCGTGCCGCCTCTAATTGGCTGCGCTGCTCTAACGTAAGCGACGTACCTTGGGTCGACTTTTGCTGATGGCTTTGGCGCTGGGCCCGCACGCTGGCAATGCCATCGTCTTTGATAAGCTTTTGCACGCCCTTAATGGTCAGGCCCTGCTCGTATAATAAATGCTGGATGCCTGAGATGAGCGCCACATCTTCGGGGCGATAATAGCGCCGCCCATTGGCTCGTTTCATCGGTTGAATTTGATCGAACTTACTTTCCCAAAAGCGCAAAACATGCGGCTTTACGTCGAGCAATTGTGCGACTTCACTAATGGTTCGAAAGGCAGATTCTGATTTTGTGTCACTCATGCAATCGACCTAGTCGAGGCCGGCCATTTTATTGATTTTACCTTTGAGGACATGACTGGCACGAAAGCTGAGAACGCGGCGGGGGTCGATGGGCACTTCTTCGCCGGTTTTTGGATTGCGCCCCACGCGGCCATTTTTATGGCGCACCAAAAAGGAGCCAAAAGAAGAGAGTTTCACATCATCGCCACGCACCAAAGCGTCGGAGACGAGGTCGAGAACGGTTTCCACAATCTGTGCAGACTCGCTACGAGACAGGCCGACAGTATTGTAAACGACTTCACTTAAGTCAGCGCGTGTAATCGTTTTTCCTGCCATGAAAGCTCTCCCAATCCCTCTGAATATAAGCACATGGCATTTTAATCATGCAAGCAAAAACAAAACGTTAACGTTGTTTTATTACCAACGAATAAGATTGGCGCCCCAAGTTAATCCACCGCCCATGGCCTCCAACATAACAATATCCCCCGAGCGAACCTTGCCCTCTTGCACAATTTGACATAGCGCCAAAGGAATAGAAGCCGCCGATGTATTGGCGTGTTGGTGAATGGTCACCACGGTCTTTTCTATGGGCAGACCAATCTTTTTGGCCACCCCATCGATGATACGCTTATTGGCTTGATGCGGCACAAACCAATCGACGTCGGCAATCGTCATATCGCTTTGCTGCAATAGCGTATTGATGGCATCCGAAATATTGCCCACCGCATGGCGGTAGACCTCGCGCCCCTGCATCCGCAGGTGCCCCGTTGTGCCTGTGGTCGAGGGCCCGCCATCGACATAAAGAATGTCCGACAACTCTCCATCGGATCGCAAATAAGACCCGATGACATGGCTGGCTGTGTCTAGCCCATCTGGCGCCACGTCGACCGCTTCAAGCACAACCGCGCCCGCGCCATCGCCGAACAGAACCGCCGTGGAGCGGTCTTTCATATCTAACAATCGGGTCATGGTTTCGGCACCGATGAGAAGCGCGCGTGTGGCCTGTCCCGTCTCCAACATGGCACTGGCTACACTCAGGCCATAAACAAAGCCCGAGCAAACGGCCTGCACATCAAAGGCGGCCCCATGGCGCATCCCTAGCTTTTTTTGCACCAAAGCGGCGGTGGCAGGAAAGGTTAAATCTGGCGTGGTGGTAGCCACGATAATCAGGTCAATGTCGGCGGGGCTGAGCTTGGCATTTGCCAAAGCGGCTTGCGCGGCCTCAATCGCTAAATCGGAAGTGGTCTCCCCTTCCGCCGCCTGGTGGCGCTGCTGAATACCGGAACGGCTTTGTATCCACTCATCACTGGTGTCTAAAATTTTCGTCAGGTCCTCATTGCTAACAACCTTTTTGGGCAAGTAGGATCCGATACCCATTATTTTTGTTTTCCGGCTCATAAAAACTCGCTTTTTGCACCAAAGTTTAAGTTAAAGACTGTGCCCATGCGTCATCCAATAAGGCTTGCATCGCCTCAATATCCGAACTAATCGCGCCAAGGATATCTGCTTCGGCCGCTTCAATAGCCACTTCGACGGCTGTGGCAAAGCCATCCGCATCGGCGCCACCATGGCTCTTCACCACAATGCCGTTCAAGCCCAACAACATACCGCCATTGGCAGCGTTGGGATCCATTCGCTTGCGCAAGGCTTTAAACGCACCCATGGAGAAAACATAGCCAATCTTGGAAAGCAGGGAACTGCCCATGGCTTGGCGCAAATATTCGCCAATTTGGCGGGCCGTGCCCTCCGCCGTTTTCAGCGCGATATTGCCCGTGAACCCATCGGTCACCACAACATCCACATCGCCGCGCCCGATACCATCGCCTTCTACAAAACCTTTGAAATTCAAATCCGACAGCGTCAATAACTCTGCCGCTTCCTTCACTTCATCCGTGCCTTTTACTTCTTCGACACCAATATTCAACAAGCCGATTTCAGGCTCGGAAAGGCCAAAGACCGTGCGCGCATAAGCAGCGCCCATAACCGCAAATTGCGCATAATGCGCTGCCGTGCCACCAATATTGGCGCCCACATCTAGCACCACGCTCTCGCCACGCACGGTCGGCCAAATCGCGGCCATCGCGGGGCGTTCGATACCTGGCAGAGTGCGCAAAACCACTTTGCCCATCGCCATCAAGGCGCCCGTGTTGCCGGCCGATACGAACGCTTGCGCTTCGCCTTGCTTCACCGCATCCACGCCACGCCACATGCCCGATACTTTGCGGCCCTGGCGCAAAGCGACAGACGGCTTGGCATCCATCGATACTTCTTTTTCGCAATGATGCACGGTGCAAACAGCTTGCAGCGAATTGTGTTGGCTCAGCTCCGCTTGGATGGCCTCTTCATTGCCAAACAATAAGAAAGCCGCATTGGGGCGCTCCAAATGGGTTTGCACCAGCCCTCGTATCGTAACCTCGGGCCCAACATCGCCACCCATGGCATCAATCGCTATAATGGTTTTTTGCACGAGAGCCCCTTAAATTTTGGCTTTCACCAAATCTCACTAACTAGCGACTTATATGCGCCAATTCGCCGAAAACTTCAAGTTTACTCGCCGTCGTCTTCCAGACTGGACTTCAACCCTGCCAAAGCGGCAAAGGGCGATGGCCGTTTATCTTCGGCCTCAATCTCGGCTTCGCTTTGTCCATAGCCCTCAAACGAAACGCCTGGCGCGCGCGGATAGGCTGGCACTTCCATAGCAAAAACTTGCGTAATCGCCTCGCCAACATCCGCCTCGCCATTTTGCATGGCCTCGGGCAAATCTGTGTCGAAGTCATCTTCGGGAACCATATATTTAGCCACGCGTTCGGCAGGCTGAAATTCCAGCGTGAAGCTTTGCTCAATATCCGTCCATAAAGGCTCTAGGGTCACCCCACAAAGCTGGCGCAACCTTCCCTTCACCTTGCCGGTGGCCAGAAGGCAGGCTTTGTCGAGCGGCGTCAGCAGAGCTTGAAAGCTCAAGTCCGCCACCTCCTCGACTTGCAACCGCGTGGCAAGTGCTAAAAGAACCTCCGCGTCGGCGCTATGCTTCAAGGTCTTGCCAGAGGGTGGCACCACGTCTTGGCGAACCAAAACGCTCATCTCGCCCTCGCCAAAGGGAAGCTCAAAATCGGTTTCATCATCGTGGGGAACTTGCGTCATCGCGGATACCTCAACCCTAACCTTCGAAAACTTGGCCAGCCAGAATGTCTTCGAGAGACCGCTTTGCCAATTGTTTTTCTAACTCTATTAAATAATCCCCCAGCTCCGCCATCTTCGCGGCATCGGCTGCGTCTGGCGTTTCTGGATATAGATTGCGCGTCAGCACTTCAGCCAAGCGCGCCTTCGCCGCTTTGGTCGCACGCGCGGGCGCGGCTTTGCCCAAAGCTTCATCATAGGCGGCGGCGCGGCCATAAAACGCCTGCGCCATTTTGCGTATTCTTTTGCCAACGCCCAAATCACCGACACCGGACTCGCGCATCGCTTGGTCCATATCGCGAAAGAAAACATCGAACAGCGCCTGGCCTACCTCGTCGCGGGCCACCCCATCGGTGCGCAAGCGGCGAAGCACCAGATGCACATGGGCGGCGAGGAAATCAAAGCGACCGTCAAAGCTATCTGGCACTTGCCCCGCGCCATAATAATCTGGCCGACGCGCCTGCACCATAATGGCTGTATAGGCGGGCAAAACATCGGGCGCTTTGCGACGCAACGATAGAAAATCTAATAATCCCATAGCACTCTCCTTACCCGAGCTCGGCGCCTTTTTTCGAGGCATACCAACTCTGCTCATTTATATCTTTTCGGTTGCCAGCACGCGCGGGATTGGGTACCCCATTCATTGCGCCGACAGGCCATCTGAGATAGGTTATAAATCATGCGATTGATTGAACAAGCAAAGATTAAACAGACAGTGTCACACCCCCTATTGCGGGCCAGCCGGAGTGCGCTGGTGCTTGCGGCCCTGCTGGCACCTTTGTCCGCATGCGCGCCGGTGATCGACAATCGTGGTTATGTTTTTGATGAGCGCCAGATTAACAGCTTGAAAAAAGGCATCACCAAGCGGCAAACCATTCAAGATAGTTTTGGCTCGCCCTCGACGGTAACCAAGCTCAACGGCGATGCGTTTTATTATGTGAACTCTCGCTTTGTGACGGAAAGCTATCGCGCCCCAGAAGAAGTCGCGCGCAAGGTGCTGGCGATTTACTTTGCCGCCGATAACACGGTGAAAGATTTTGCCGTCTACGGTCTCGACGATGGCATCATCGTACCCATCATTGCGCGGACAACCGCGACCCAGGGTCAGGAGCTATCTGTCTTAGGGCAAATATTTGGTAACCTTGGCCGCTTTGGCGACAATGCCCCTGGCAGTGACTTTTAGATTTAAAGCCGCCTGCCAGAGAAGTTTGTTTGCCTAGCGCGCTTTCCAACGCTTATGCGCAGCTTGCAGAGCCGCTAGCACCAAGACAATCGCCGCCATCAACAACGACAATCGCGTGAAGATAAATTTGGTCAGCGTAAAGCGATTGGCCCAATCTACTTGCGCCATAGAGATATCTGGATATTGCACCAGCATCGCTGTGATTTGCATGTTTTCCGCCAAATCCACAAAGCCACCAATAACTGGCACATAGGCCAAGGCACGCAAGCGGTCGTTCGGTGCAAAGCGATACAGAACCCCAGCATATAGGCTCACATAAGCAAGCGGGAATAGCGTGTCGAGGGTTGGGCTTACCCAAGCATAGATCCGGCGCCCGGCCTCCCCGTAGCCTTCCATAGCGGCCACGACCTCTGTATAGTCATACCCATCGGTGCGCACATCAAGGCTCGCAAGATCGCCCGCAAACTGTGGGAAAATGACATTCAAGAAAGCCCAGGTCATTACAAAACTAAAAATCAGAACTGGCGTTCTCGAGACAAATTCAAAATAGGGTGTCAATTGTTTCATTGGTTTTCTCCTTATTGTTTTTATTTAGTCAAAAAACCATAAAAATCTCTTAATACAAACAGCTAATAAAAAACCCGAGGCCATCGTCACGCGACGGCCTCGGGCTTTTAAACTTAAGTGTAAATCGCTACTTAGTGAGCCAGAACGGCCAACAGCAGAAGCGCAACAATATTGGTGATTTTAATCATTGGGTTCACCGCAGGGCCAGCCGTATCTTTATACGGGTCGCCGACGGTGTCGCCAGTGACGGCCGCTTTGTGAGCTTCAGAGCCCTTGCCGCCGTGATTGCCATCTTCGATGTATTTCTTGGCATTGTCCCAAGCACCGCCACCTGCTGTCATGGACAAAGCCACGAACAAGCCGGTTACGATGACACCCAGCAGCATAGCGCCGAGGGCAGAGAACGCAGCCGAACGACCCGCGACTTGCTCAATGATGAAGTAGAAAGCAATCGGGGAGAGAACTGGCAACATCGATGGAACGATCATTTCTTTGATCGCTGCACGCGTTAGCAGGTCAACCGCAGCCGTGTAATCTGGCTTCTCGGTGCCCTTCATAATGCCTGGCTTCTCTTTGAACTGACGACGCACTTCTTCGACAATGGAACCCGCTGCGCGGCCAACTGCCATCATGCCCATCGAACCGAATAGGAATGGCAATAGGCCACCAATAAACAGACCCGAAACCACATATGGGTTGGACAAGGAGAAGTCGACAGAAACACCGGCAAAGTATGGATATTGCTCGGCGTTCTCAGCGAAGAAACGCAAGTCTTGCGTGTAAGCGGCAAACAATACCAACGCACCCAGACCCGCAGACCCAATGGCATAGCCTTTGGTAACCGCTTTCGTGGTGTTACCCACGGCGTCTAGAGCATCGGTTGTTTCGCGAACGCTTTCTGGCAGTTCAGCCATTTCAGCAATGCCGCCCGCGTTATCGGTCACAGGACCGAAAGCGTCGAGCGCCACAACCATACCGGCCAGCGCCAACATGGTGCTAACCGCAATGGCGATACCAAACAGACCCGCGATGTTATGCGTGGCGATAATGCCGATCACAATCACAATCGCTGGCAGAGCGGTTGATTCCATGGAAACAGCCAGACCCTGAATAACGTTCGTACCGTGGCCCGTTTCAGAAGCCGCAGCCACTGATTTAACCGGACGGTATTGAACGCCTGTATAATATTCGGTAATCCAAATAATCAGACCGGTGATAACCAGACCCAAGACACCGCAAAGATATAGATCCATGCCGGTGATGGTGATGCCTTCATAAATACGTTGCGTATCTAGACCGATGGTCGCATCGGTAACAAAATACAAAGCAATCAGGCTTAGCACCGCAGAGGCAACAAAGCCTTTATACAGCGCACCCATGATCGAGTTGTTTTTGCCCAGACGGACAAAGAAAGTACCGATAATCGAGGTCACAATGCAGGTGCCGCCAATAGCCAGCGGGTACATCATCATCGACAAAGCGTCATTGGTGAAGAAGATGGCGCTCAAGACCATGGTGGCAACAATCGTTACCGCATAGGTTTCGAACAAATCAGCCGCCATGCCTGCGCAATCGCCTACGTTGTCGCCAACGTTATCGGCAATCGTCGCTGGGTTGCGAGGATCATCTTCTGGAATGCCAGCTTCTACTTTACCGACCAAGTCACCGCCAACATCTGCACCTTTGGTGAAGATACCGCCGCCGAGACGCGCGAAGATAGAAATAAGCGAGGCACCAAAGCCTAGGGCTACCAGCGCGTCAATAACTTCGCGAGCATCTGGGGCCAGGCCAAAGCCATGTACCAGAACCGCGAAATAAACCGCAACCGACAAAAGCGCCAGACCGGCAACCAACATACCTGTCACTGCGCCCGAACGGAACGCGAGAGAGAGGCCAGCGCCAAGGCTTTCAGAAGCAGCTTGGGTGGTACGTACATTGGCACGAACCGAAACCAACATGCCGACGTAGCCAGCAGCACCCGACAAAGTGGCACCAACGATAAAGCCGATAGACACTTTTGCGCCAAGTAGGAAGTAAACCAAAATCGCGATCACGACACCTACGATGCCGATGGTGCGATATTGACGGTTCAAATAGGCACCAGCGCCTTCTTGAATAGCCGATGCAATTTCTTGCATCCGCTCGTTGCCGGCATCTGCCTGCATAATGCTTCGGGCTGTCCAAATACCATATACAATGGCAAGCAGACCAGAACCGATGATAAGCCACATCAAGTTGCTCATATTATAACCTCTTCGTTTATGGGAATAGGCGGCGCGAAATGCCCCTTGAACCTCCCCCTGATTAAGTGCGGCGAACATGCCAAATATCGTCTCGCAACGCAAGAAAAAGCATAAAGATTCGACTATTTAGACCAATTATTTCGCAAAACCGTCAAAAATGACGGTAACCGCGCGTCTCCAGAGCTATCTCAGCACCGCTTTGCGAGCGTAAAACAGCCCGAGTCGTTGGCCCGTCCCCGGCGCCAGCCTGGCACGTAACCCGCCCGATCTTCGTAAGCTGGGTCTGCGTAGCCTGCGCCAGCGCCGTCAGCGCCGCCGCTTTTTCCGGCGGCGCGGTGAAACCAATTTGCAAATCATCCCCGCCGCCCAGCAGCCGCTCAAGCGCGCCACCTGCGTGTAAATACGCCTGCCCTGCCCCAGAATAAGGAATATCCGACAGCTGAATATCCATGCATACGCCACTGGCGAGGCACAAATGGTCTAAATCAGCCATTAATCCATCCGAGATATCCAGCGAGCTGGTCGCTATATCGACAAGCTTTTGACCCAAAGCCAGCGGTGGCTGCGGGTCGCTATAAGCTTTTCGAACATCTTCCAAGTGCTTTTGTTCGCCCAATTCCTGTTGTAAGCCGAGCCAACCATCGCCAAGGACACCGGTTACATAAACATCGTCGCCCATTTGGGCGCCAGCGCGTTGCACCATTTTGCCATGCGGCACCAAGCCATACACCGTCAGGGACAAAAAGCTCGTGGGCGTGCGCACCGTGTCCCCGCCCCATAGCTCTAGGCCCCAGGCGTTTAGGCCTCGGCCGAAAGCCGTCATGAGGTCGCGTAGATAAGCCGCCTCCCAGTCGGGGCTTAATCCGAGGCTCAAAGTGCAGCCCGCAGGCGTCGCCCCTTTGGCGGCAAGGTCAGAAATATTGCAAGCCAAAGCTCTGTTGGCCACAAGGCTCGCTTCTGCTGGAGAGGGAAAATGCACACCGGCGACCAAAGCATCGGTGCTGATAACCAGGTCATAGCCGCTCGGTGGGGTGAACACCGCGGCATCGTCGCGCAAGCCCAAAGCCGATGCGTTTTGCGCTAGGGGCGCCAATAATTCGCGTATGAGCCCAAATTCGCCCCCCAAGCTTTTGGAGACCGAAGGCGATGTGGGCTTTTTTACCATGCGAAAATCGACGCTAGATTTTACTTATGTCGCCGCTTGCGACGTCTTTACCTACGCGGTCGAGCAGCGCATTGGCCATGCCGCCCTCGGCGCTATCGAAAAACGAATGCGCGATATCGGCATATTGTGACACCGCAACTTTGGCGGGCACATGCTCGGCATTAATAAGTTCTTGCACGCCGCAGCGTAAAATAGCCCGCAAGGTGCTGTCCAAACGGCCCAAGCGCCAGTTTTCGGCAAGACGCTTGTCGATGGTGCGGTCGATTAAAGTTTGGTGATCCATCACACCGCGCAACAAAAACTCGAAATGTACGGGATCCGCAGCAGGCAGTTCCACGTCGTCCAGCTTCGCCTCTAAGCGATGTTCGCTGAACTCGCGGATGATAACTTCCAACGGCGTGCGGGCGATATCCATTTGATACAAAGCCTGCACGGCGAGAAGTCGGGCGCTCGATCGCGCGTCATATGTGTCACCAGTCATAGACACGGTGTAGCCTCAAAGCCACTGGAGACGCAAGTCCCGTAAAGCCAACATCGCTTTTGCCGCACCGCCGCCTTTATCTTTGTCCGAAATTTTGCACCGCGCCCAAGCCTGATCGGCGTCTTCTACGGTCTGAATGCCATTGCCAATCGGCAAATCATTTTTAAGGCCCAGCTCCATCAGCCCGCGCGCGCTTTCGCCACAAACGATATCGTAATGGCTGGTCTCGCCGCGAATGACGACGCCCAAAGCCACATAGCCATCATAAGCACCAGAGGCCGCCGCATATTTAATCGCGACCGGCACTTCCAAAACACCCGGCACAGCTACGCGCTCATAGGCCAGACCCGCGGCGTCTAATACCGCAATGGCCCCTTCTGCCAGCGCATCGGCCATATCTTCGTAAAAGCGGGCTTCGACAATCAGAATTTTCTTCGACATGAGTTTTCCTCTGCTTAGGCGGTAATTGCGCGTTGGCCGACGATTTTCAAATCATAGCCTTCCAAAGCCACAACGGTGCGCGGCGTATCGGAGAGCAGCTCAATTTCATGCAGACCCAAATCGGCCACAATTTGTGCGCCCACGCCATAGTCTAGAAGTCGGGTTGGCATGGGGTCGCCGCTGGATTGTGGGTTCATACTATCGGTAAACGGAGTTGGCGACGTATTGCGAATGATCACAACAACCCCGCGCCCTTCGGCATCAATGGCATTGAGCGCAGATTCGAAAACCCCGGCGCGCGGCATGCCACTGCCCGCAATATCGGCCACCAAGTTCTCCGCATGGAAGCGGGTCAGCACCGGAGCTGGCCCCGTGATATCGCCTTTAACCAAAGCAATATGCTCTTCATTGGTCACCGTGTTGAGATATACATGCGCGGCCATTTCGCTGCCATTGGCGAGTTTGAATACATCTTCGTGGATGCGTTTCATCAACGTATCTTTTTTGCGACGATAGGCGATGAGGTCGGCAATCGTGCCGAGTTTCAACCCATGGATTTGGGCAAATTGCACCAAATCTGGCAAGCGCGCCATGGTGCCGTCATCGTTCATAATTTCGCAAATCACGCCAGCCGGATAAAGACCCGCCAAACGCGATAAATCAACCGAAGCTTCGGTATGGCCAGCCCGCATCAGCACGCCGCCATCGCGCGCAACCAAGGGGAACACATGGCCTGGCGAGACAATATCGGGCATGCCTTTGGTGGGGTCAATGGCCACGGAAATGGTTTGCGAGCGGTCATGCGCCGAAATACCTGTGGTGATACCCTCGCGCGCTTCAATGGAGACGGTAAACGCTGTTTGATGCTGCGAGCGATTGTTTTGCGACATGAACTCAAGGCCGAGCTGGTCGGAGCGTTCGCTGGTCATGGTCAGGCAAATCAACCCGCGGCCGAATTTGGCCATGAAGTTGACCGCATCTGGCGTGGCCATTTGCGCCGGGATAATTAGGTCGCCCTCGTTCTCGCGGTCTTCGGCATCCACCAGAACAATCATTTTGCCGTTGCGGGCATCTTCGATAATTTCTTCTGGGGTTGAGATATATTGGCTAAATTCGCTCATGACGAAGCTCCTAATTCCTGTTCTGCTTGCTTCAGGCGAGCAACATAGCGCGCCAGAACATCAATCTCTAGATTGATAATATCCCCCACCTTAGATAGTCCCCATGTGGTGACTGTTTGGGTGTGCGGGATAAGATTAATACCGAAGGTTAGCCCTTCGACTTCATTTACTGTCAGCGATGTGCCATCTAATGTCACCGACCCTTTGGGGGCGATGAAGGGCATAATCTCCGGCGTGGTTTTGAAAGTATAGCGTTGGCTGTCGCCCTCTGGGGTGATCGACTGGATGGTGGCCAATCCATCGACGTGGCCCGACACAATGTGCCCACCCAGCTCGTCGCCCATTTTTAGGGCGCGTTCCAAATTAAGTTTCGTGCCCTCGCGCCAAGTACCGGCTGAGGTGACATCCAGGGTTTCTTTCGAGGCTTCGACATCGAACCAATGGCCGCCCGCATCGCTGCCCGTTTCAATGACGGTCAGGCAAACGCCGGAATGGGCAATCGAGGCCCCCAGCGCAATATCATCCGGCGCATAGGCGGTCTGCACCCGAAAGCGCGTGTCTCCGGCCTGCGTGATTTTTGCGATAGTGCCAATATCCGTAACAATTCCAGTAAACATTAGGCGGCTCCTTTTTGCCAAGTCGGATGGCGGGTGTAATTCATGTAAATGTCAGGGCCAAGCTGTTGCGTGTCCCCCTCGGTAAATCCCGTGATGTCCACCCCTTCGGGAGACATAAGGCGTGATATATCGCTTTTTCCTCCCAAGTCGACCTTTTTGGGTGCGATAAATATCGCCAGCTCATCGACGCAGTCAGCTGCGGCAAAAGCCATGGCCAGCTCTGGCCCGCATTCCAACAACACACGGGTGATGCCGCGCGAGGCTAAATCGGCCAAAACCGCTTCGGGCGTTAGGCTTTCGATGAGCCTGGTCTCGCCCGCGAAATCGCTCTCGCTCTCGGTGTAAAGCACAACCGTTTGGCTTTTGGCGCGCTGCGCCAGTTTGCACGTCGGAGACACTTTGCCGCCATGGCTCATAATCACCGGCAAGGGCGAGGCGTCTGCCAGACCTGGCAAACGACAATCCAGCGATGGGTCATCGGCTGCCAAAGTGCCCGCGCCGGTTACAATCGCATCATGTTGGGCGCGCAACATATGCCCCTTTTTACGCGCCAACTCGCCGGTAATCCATGGCGATTGGCCTTCGGGCGTGCGCATAAAACCATCGGCGCTCATGGCAATTTTTAAAGTTACGAGGGGGCGGTGCTGGGTTTGGGCCAGTAAAAATCCGCGCTGGTCTAATTCGGCGGTCTCGGCGCAAAGCCCTGTTTCTACTTTCAACCCTGCCGCTTCCAACCTAGCTGCGCCGGCGCCATTGACCCGCGCATCGGGGTCGCCAATGGCAAACACCACACGCGCAATGCCCGCTTCAATCAGAGCTTGGGCGCAAGGCGGGGTTTTTCCGGTATGCGCGCACGGCTCTAGCGTCACATAGGCGGTGCCGCCGCGGGCGCGCGCTCCGGCTTCGGTTAAGGCAACCGTCTCGGCATGGGGGCGGCCCGACTTTTGCGTCCAGCCCGTGCCGACCACATGGCCTTGCGGATCCACCACCACACATCCCACAGCCGGATTCGGGGCTACTTGGCCCCAGCCGAACTTCGCAAGACGTAACGCCTGCTGCATGAAATGAATGTCTTGTGTTGTCACCGCTTGCCCCTCAATCGAGGAAGCTAGAGGTCGCCATCCGGCAGGCCCGACATTTCCCCGAGGAATTCCTCAAAATCTTTGGCTTCGCGGAAGTTTCGGTACACCGAAGCAAACCGCACGTAAGCCACTTGATCGAGCGCGAACAGGCCTTCCATGACTAATTCGCCAACCATTTTGGCGGGAATTTCTGTCTCGCCTAGGTTTTCCAGACGACGCACAATCCCGGAAACCATACGCTCTATTCGTTCGGCCTCAACGGGGCGTTTTCGCAGAGCGATTTGCACAGACCGCATAAGCTTATCGCGCTCGAACGGCACTTTGCGGCCCGTGTTTTTAACGATGGTTAGCTCGCGTAATTGGATGCGCTCAAACGTCGTAAAGCGTCCCCCGCAATCGGCACAGACACGACGCCGCCGAATAACAGAATTATCTTCCGTCGGACGGCTGTCTTTCACTTGTGTGTCTGAGTTCATGCAATAGGGACAGCGCATCGCAAAATACCTCTAGTAGATTGGGAAGCGCGCGCAAAGGGCTTCGACTTCGGCCCGCACCGCTTGCTCTTCTTCAGGGGCAGGCTCGCCGCCATTGGCCGCGACCGCTTCCAATACCCGTGCGATGAGATCGCCCACCAGTTTAAATTCAGCCACCCCAAAGCCGCGCGTTGTGCCAGCCGGGGTGCCAAGGCGCACGCCAGAGGTAATCGCAGGCGGCTGCGGGTCAAACGGAATGCCGTTTTTATTGCAGGTAATGAAAGCCCGCTCCATGGCTTCTTCTGCCACGTTTCCGGTTAGGCCTTTGGGACGCAAATCAACCAACACGAGATGATTGTCGGTGCCACCCGAAACAATATCAAAGCCATGGCTCATCAAACTATCGGCCAGCGCTTTCGCATTGGCGACGACTTGTTGAATGTAAAGTTTATAGTCTGGCTCCAACGCTTCGCCGAAAGCCACCGCTTTGGCGGCGATGACATGCATCAACGGTCCGCCTTGAATGCCCGGGAAAATCGCTGAGTTAAACTTTTTGCCCAGCGCTTCATCATTCGACAAAATCAGTCCGCCACGGGGCCCGCGCAAGGTTTTATGCGTGGTTGTGGTGACTGCATGCGCGTAAGCCAACGGGCTTGGGTGCGCGCCGCCGGCCACAAGACCGGAAATATGTGCCATATCGACCAGCAAATAAGCGCCAACGCTATCGGCAATCTCGCGGAAGCGTTTGAAATCAATCACGCGTGGATAGGCCGAGCCGCCAGCAATAATCAGCTGCGGTTTATGCTCTTCGGCCAAAGCCGCCACTTCGTCGTAATCAATAAGGTGGTCATCTTCGCGCACGCCATATTGCACGGCGTTGAACCATTTGCCCGATTGGTTGGGCCTGGCACCATGGGTCAGGTGACCGCCAGCCGCCAGGCTCATGCCCAAAATCGTGTCGCCCGGTTTGATCAAGGCTAGCATGACCGCTTGGTTGGCTTGCGAACCCGAGTTGGGTTGCACATTGGCATAGGCGCAATCATAAAGTTTTTTAACGCGCTCAATGGCCAGCTCTTCGGCAATATCGACATGCTCGCAGCCGCCATAATACCGGCGCCCAGGATAGCCCTCGGCATATTTATTGGTCAGCACAGAACCTTGGGTTTCCAACACGGCCTTAGAGGCAATGTTTTCGGAGGCAATCAATTCGATTTGCGCGCGCTGGCGATCCGTTTCCAAGCCAATGACTTTGGCAATGGCAGGGTCGCGCGTCGCGACATCTTCTGAGAAAAAGGGATTGTCTGTGGCTTCGATTTTGCTGGATTCCGACATCTGACTTCCTATGGCTGCATGACACTAATTAGGAGCTTGATGTAGCACAATCAGCAAGGCGAACCAACACGCGAGAGAGGCCATCTCGCCGCAGCCTTATTTCATTCACAAGTTCGTATCGAAAATCAGATGCTTAGTGCCCAGCGCCCCAAAGATTGCGCGCCACCAAAACTTTTTTTAACAAGGCGCAATCGTCGGTCATCACGCCATCCACGCCCATATCGAGCAATTTATGCATGGTTGATTCGCAATTAATCGTCCAAACATGCACCTGCATGCCACATTTATGCGCATAGGCGACCGAGGCTTTGGTGACCATGGGCACCCCAAATTGACGCATGGGCAATTGCCCCGCGCCTTGGGTAAAAGACACAGGCAGGCGGGCCAGCGAAGCCAAACGAAAGCGCAACGCGCCCTTAGGCCCAAGGCTATGGCAGACATCGCCGAGGCGGGCCCGCACGGCTTGAATGCGCGCATCGGAAAACGAGCCAATACAAATGCGCGCCTCAGTTTTGGTTTTTTGCACCAAATCACACAGCGGCTCGACCACGGGCCAGGCTTTGGCATCAATATTAAAGCGCGCGTCTGGAAACGCCTCGAACAAATCTGCCATGCGCGGAATGGCATGCCCGCCCGCGACGCGCAGCGCTTCAATTTGTTTGGCATGAAGTGTGCTAATGGCCACGGGCTCGCCGACCATGCGCTGCAAATCATCATCGTGGAACGCATAGACCACGCCATCGGCGGAGGCATGCACATCGGTTTCTAAATATCGATAGCCTTGATCGACCGCATCTTGAAACGCGGCCACGGTATTTTCCGGCGCCACTCTATCGCCGCCTCGGTGGGCGAAGGCCAAAACGCCATCATGGTCTAAATAGGCATATTCCACTTTGGGTCGCATACTCTTATCTCTCACAAATTTACGAACTTATTATCTTATTGGCTTTTAAGTTACTGACAGCCATATAAAATCAAACTAACTTTTAAACCATGATGATAGAAATGATAACTGCAAGTCCCTTTTTGATGGGCGCCGCGACGATAGCTGTCATGCTTACGTGCGTTTGGATCGCCAGTCTCGTGCTTCGCGATGCTGGGATAATTGATATGTTTTGGGGGCTTGGCTATTCGCTTGTCGCCTTAACCACACTGCTGACCAGTGAAAACTTGAGCCCGCTAGGCATTGCCACGGGTCTTTTGGTTATGCTCTGGGGGGTGCGATTGTTCACCCATTTGCTCATTCGGTGGCGCAAAGAAGCAGAAGAAGATTACCGCTATCAAGCGATGCGCAAAAAACACGGCGACCAATTTTGGTGGCGCAGTGTGTACACCGTGTTTTTCTTTCAAGGCCTGCTGATGTGGCTGGTCTCTGTGCCCTTCATGGCGGCCTTTTATTTTGGCGGTCCAGCCGCCCTACCGGTTTTGACCCTGGTGTTTTTGGCCATCGCCTTGGGCGGACTTTACATGGAAACCATGGCCGATGTTCAGCTCACCAAGTTTCGGGCAACCGCCAAAAAAGGGGCGTTGCTGGATAGCGGTTGGTGGAAATATACGCGCCATCCAAATTATTTTGGCGACGCTTTGTTTTGGTGGGGCATTTATGCGGCGGTCGTTGCCGCCACGCCAGAAGCCATCTGGACGATTTTTGCACCAATCATTATGAACTATCTTTTGGTCAAAGTTTCCGGCGCCGACTTGCTCGAATATAGCTTGAAAAAGAAACCGGGCTATACCGAATATATGCAGCGCACCAATCGGTTCGTGCCAAAACTCTTCGGCTAAAAGTCACCCCGCAACATTTTAATAATGCCAGAGAAGTCGAGGTCTCCCTCGCCTTTCTCTGCCATTTGCGTGTACAGCTGCATGGCGCGTTGGCCCATCGGGGTTTCGCAATCGGCACTGCTCGAGGCCTCTTGCGCCAACCCTAAATCTTTCAACATCATGGCCGCGGCAAAGCCCGCCTGATAGTCATTATTGGCAGGGCTCGTGGGCACAGGGCCTGGCACAGGGCAGTAGCTGGTCATCGACCAGCACTGGCCCGAGGCGGTGGCGGAAATATCAAATAGTGTTTGCGCATCGAGACCCAATTTTTCGCCCAACATAAAAGCTTCAGCGGTGCCCACCATGGAAATGCCGAGCAGCATATTGTTGCAAATTTTGGCCACTTGCCCATTGCCGGCCCCGCCGGCGTGAAAAATATTCTTGCCCATAATGTCCAGATAAGGTTTCGCAGCCGCAAAGCCCTCGTCCGAGCCACCGACCATAAATGTCAACGTGCCACCACTGGCCCCGCCAACGCCGCCCGATACCGGCGCATCGACCATCGAAAAGCCTGCGGTTTGCGCGGCGGCGGAAACTTTGCGCGCCGTATCGACATCGATGGTCGAGCTATCAATCAGCAAAGTGCCCGCTTTGGCGTGGGCGAGAACGCCTGTGTCGTCCAAGTAAACGCTCTCAACATGTTTGCCTGCGGGCAGCATAGAGACCACCACATCGGCTTGCGCGACCGCTTGCTCAATCGTCTCGGCCGCGGCGCCGCCGGCTGCCACCAAGGCGGCTTTTGTCTCTGGTGATAAATCAAAGCCGATGACGTCATGGTCGGTGGCGAGGTTGATGGCCATGGGAAGCCCCATGTTGCCCAATCCAATAAATCCAATACGGCTCATAATTTATTCCTTTTTAAAACTGCAATTCCGCGTCGCCCAAGGGCGCAAAAATCTCATCTATTTGTTGTTTTGTGACCGCCTCATGCGTGGCTGGTGACCAAACAGGAGCGCCATCTTTTTCGATAATCGTGGCGCGCACGCCCTCATAAAAATCGCCCAAACCCATAATCCGCGTCACGGCGCGCATCTCGATACGTAGGCACTCGTCGAACTCGGCACCTATCCCATCGCGCATTTGGCGCAAAGCCACCGCCGCGCTGGTCGGCGATTTGGAACGCACAGCCTTGGCTTGTTTCGCCGCCCACTCGCTGGCATCCGCGTCGAGTGCGGCCAGAATTTCCAGCACGCTTTGGCCTTGGAACAAGCGATCGATATCGCCTTGCTGGTCTGGCAAGGTTACGCCGTCTGGGGCTTGATGATGGGCGTCCAAAATAGCTTTCACATCGCCGCCTTTGGCCAAATCGGCTTTCAGGTTTTGCAAGTCTTGCGACGCCATAAAATGCGTCGCCACGCCAGCGGCAAAAGCATCGCCGCCTTTCAGCCGCGCGCCCGTTAGCACCAACCAAGCGCCGATCTCGCCGGCCAAGCGGGGTAAAAAATACGTGCCGCCGACATCTGGCAAAAGTCCAATGCCGCTCTCGGGCATGGCAAACAAAGTGCGCGGGGTCGCCACCCGATAGCGGCCATGCACCGACATGCCAACGCCGCCGCCCATGGTGATGCCATCAAGGAGCGCAATATAGGGTTTGGGGAAATGCTTAATCATATGATTGAGCTGATATTCTTCGCGGTAAAAGCCGGTCGCCTCGGGCGCGCCAGAGCGGCCCCAATCGTGCAAAGCACGAATATCGCCGCCGGCGCAAAAGCCCTTTTCGCCCGCGCCCTCAATGGTGATGTTTTCAATGCCATCGTCTTGCGCCCAGTGAGCCAAAACCGGCTTGATGAGGCGCACCATATTCAGCGTTAACGCGTTTAAAGCCTCGGGACGATTGAGCGTGAGGACGCCGCTTTTGCCGCGCGTTTCAAAAGTTACTTCAGAGGTCATAAGTCTACTTTAAAATATCGCGCGCAATGATAACGCGCATGATTTCATTGGTGCCTTCGAGGATTTGATGGACGCGTAAATCGCGCACCATGCGTTCAATTTCATAATCCGCCAGATAGCCATAGCCGCCGTGAATTTGCAGCGCTTCATTGGCCACCTGAAAACAACTGTCGGTGACAAATCGTTTGGCCATAGCCGATTTTCGGGTCTTGCTTGGGTCGCCCGCATCTAAGGTTTGGGCGGCGTTGTAAAGCATCAGCCGTGCCGCTTCCAAGTCGGTTGCCATGTCGGCGAGTTTGAATTGGATGGCTTGGAATTCAGCAATCGAATGGCCAAATTGTTCGCGGTCTTTGGCATAGTCGACGGCCCTATCGTAGGCCGTTTGCGCGGTGCCAAGCGAGCAGGCCGCAATGTTGAGGCGTCCGCCATCGAGCCCCATCATGGCGAATTTAAAACCTTCGCCCTCTTCACCAATGCGGTTTTCCACGGGCACGCGGCAATCATCGAAAATCACTTGTGCGGTCGGCTGACTGTGCCAGCCCATTTTCTTTTCATTGGCGCCAAACGATAGGCCTGGCGTGCCTTTTTCAATGAGAAAGCACGAAACCCCTTTGGCGCCATCGTCGCCAGTGCGCACCATGGCGACATAAATATCGGAAACGCCTGCGCCAGAGATAAACGCCTTGGAGCCGTTCAAAACATACGCATCGCCATCGCGCACAGCGCGGCTGCGCATGGCGCCAGCATCCGAGCCAGAGCCCGGCTCGGTTAGGCAATAGCTGGCAATCTTTTCCATGGAGGTGAGTTGGGGCACATATTTGGCGCGCTGCTCGGGCGTGCCAAAACTATCTACAATCCAGCTCGCCATATTATGAATGGTCATAAAGGCTGCGGTCGAGGTGCAGCCGCCAGAGAGCGCTTCGAAAATCAGCGCTGCTTCAAACCGCGACAGGCCTGCGCCGCCATGTTCTTCTTTGAGATAAATACCTGCAAAGCCAAGCTGAGCCATGTCACGCAATGTATCGACTGGGAAATATTTTTCTTCGTCCCACTGCTTGGTAAACGGCGCCAATTGCTCGGCGGCAAACCCACGCGCCATATCTTGGATGGCAATTTGCTGTTCGTCTAACATCTCAATCTCCCCAAACTTGAGCCCCTTGTATGGCGCGCTTTTGCCCGCCATACAAGATTGCGCACAAGATAACGCCAATCTTGCTCCAAGGCTATAGTCACGCTATGTAGATAGGATAAATGAGAGAGAGTTTTTCAGATGATACAACGCCAATTCCCCGCGACCCGAATGCGCCGCTTGCGCCAAGCCGATTGGTCGCGCCGTTTGGTCGGCGAGACCAGCCTCAGCGTGTCGGATTTAATTTGGCCGATATTCCTCATCGAAGGCGAAAATGAAACCGAGGCCGTCGCGTCCATGCCAGGCGTCATGCGCATGAGCATCGACCTTGCCGTGGCTGCGGCCAAACAAGCGGCTAGCTTGGGCATTCCGGTTATTGCCCTTTTTCCCAATACCCCTGCACAGGCCCACACCGACGACGGGCAAGAAGCCCTAAACCCAGATAATTTGGTATGCCGAGCCACGCGCGCCATCAAAGATGGCGTACCCGAGATTGGCATTCTCTGCGATGTCGCCCTCGACCCCTATACCGACCATGGCCATGATGGCCTGATGGATGGGGAAACCATTTTGAACGATGCCACAATCGATGTGCTGGTCGGGCAAACGCTCAATCAAGTGGCGGCGGGCTGCGATATCATCGCGCCTTCCGATATGATGGACGGTCGCATTGGCGCCATCCGCAAAGAGCTGGAAGCCAGCGGCAATCATGACACTTTGGTGATGGCCTATAGCGCCAAATATGCCTCGGCTTTTTACGGCCCCTTCCGCGAAGCCTTAGGCTCGGGCGGTCGTCTGAAAGGCGATAAAAAAACCTATCAAATGAACCCCGCCAATTCAGCCGAAGCCTTACAAGAAATTGCGCTGGATATTTCCGAAGGCGCCGACATGGTGATGGTCAAACCGGGCATGCCCTATCTCGATATTGTGGCGGCGTGCAAAAGCCAATTTGGCGTGCCGACTTTCGCCTATCAAGTATCTGGCGAATACGCCATGTTGGCCGGCGCCATTGAGCGCGATTGGCTCGAGCGCGATCGGGTTATTTTAGAAAGCCTGATGTCGTTTAAACGCGCTGGCGCCGATGGCGTGTTGAGCTATTTCGCATTAGACGCCGCCAAATTACTGAACGACTAAAAACGCTTCACAAAGGCCAGCTGTATCTCGCGGGCCAGCCCCGCTTGTTTCTCTAGCTTGATGCCGAGCTGATGAGTTGGCGCCTCGTGCACCAGCGCCACTTGCAAGGGGCGTTGCTCGGCCTGTAACGCAAAGCGCTTTTGGCGAAATAAAATGCCGCCGCCCGCCAGTCGCCGATAGGGAAGCGAGAGGGATAATTCGCCCGTTTCAAAATAGGTTGGCTGGCGCAGCGAAAACCGCATCTGCTGATATTGCCATGCCAAGCTCAAAGAGCTGGCCACCGCTCGCGTGCTGCCAGACAAAAGGCTGTCGGGCGCGCCGTGCAATTGGCTGAGGCTCACATGCGCCTCGAGATGCAAATCATGTTGGCCAAAATGAAAATCTCGGCGCAGGGAGGCCAAACCGCTAAAGGCAGGGCCAAACTGAAGCGCGCCCTCGCCCGCCGAGGACATCCAACTGTCTTGCTCGGCGGCCACGCCTACCTCGAGCCAGCCCTTTTGGTTTTCCAAGTTTCGGTGTGCCATCAGGCTCGCCCCTTGCAATGCATGGCCTGTCGGGGTTCCGCGCGGCCGCAGCAACCGCGCGCCCGAAAACTGCCAAGCCCCCAGTTGGGGCGCGTCCGAGCTTGGCTTTACGCTGGTAAACTGGGCCAAAACTGGATGGCGTGCTGGATGATAAGCGGCTGGCCTAGGCCGCAGCCAAGCGGTGCGCATTGTGTTTTTGAGCCTCGGCTCCAGCGATATCAGCGGCGATATCAGGGGCGATATCAGCGGCGTTTCAAACGGTGTGTTGAGCGCATCCAGAACGATAATTTTCTCTCGTTTTAAACGCTCCATCATCTCGCTGGGTAACTCGCCATCGGTGATTTTTGTGTCCGATGGCCCGGCAATGCCGCCCGCTGGCAGCGGAATATGTGTGTCTCCATAGGGCGCCAAAGCAGCCTGCGCATCCACCACACCTTGGCCGTAAATAGACGCATCTGCATAAATGCCAGACTTATTGGCCGTGCCCAAAAGCCGCGCTGTATATTCGGGCAAAGTGAGCTGGTCGCCATAGGCTTGCATCATCAAGGCCAAGACGCCCGAGACAAAAGGGGCCGCATAGCTGGTGCCATAACCAAAGCGGTATCCACCGCCGGCTTGCGCAAAAATAGTGTCTGCGCTATCGCCGGCGGCGACCCCGCCCGGGGCTGTAAGACAGTGACTGCGGGCTGCGCCGCAATGATTGGTTTGACGCCCTATCGTGCCGTCCGCACCTAGGGCCGCCACCGCGATGGCATAGCCTGCGAGGTCTGGAAATATAATGGGCCAAGCCGCCGAGACCGACACTTGCGCCTCGCCATCATTGCCCGCCGCCCAAACATGGATGGCTTTACCTCGGCGCATTTGGGCTAAGAAGTCGCCATAGCTTTGGCGCAAAAAACTTTTCTGACTATCGAGAAAGTCTGGGTTGAGAATGGAGTTATAGCCCCAGCTCTGGTTGATAATCCGTGCGCCAGTGCTCTCCAGCGCGCGGGTGGCGGCGGTCAAAATTGTGTCGTTGACGGTCAGATAGCCATCGGTGAGTTGCAAACTCCACATGGCGGGATTGGCATCGAAAGCCACCCCATGCATGCCGCTGCCCTGCCCGCGCGCGCCCAAAGCAATCGAGGCGACGCCGGTTCCGTGTTTCAGTTGGCTGTTGTCGATGTCGCTCAATCCTGAACGATCGTTTAAAGCGATGGTCTTATCGGTGAATTCCAAATGGCCGGAGGCTAGCCCTGTGTCGATGAAGCCGATGGTAATTCCCTCGCCGGTAATGGCGCGCGCGTAGGCATAGTCTGCGTTGATGGTGGCCAGTCCGGCTTGGGCTTTAAACTCGCGTGAGGCCGCCCATGCGTTTCTATCTGTTTGCCATCCTGCGGGCACTGGCGGCAGATGCACCTGAACCTTGGGCGACACTTTGGGTGGCACAGGTGGCTCGCTCGGGCTGGGTTTTGATTTGCTGCCCCCACAGGCTGCCAAAGCCAAAACCAAGGGAACCGCCCCCGCCAACAAAAGCCCACGAAGCCATTTCTCTCCTTTATGGAAAGCCGTCGATTTTACAAATTTAGAGCCCACATAGGCTTTGCTACTACGCACGAATATTTCTAACTTCTATCTAGAAGTCATAGTCCCATCTGTTAACTTAACGATGAGAAGGACACACAAAAACTGTTTTGTTAGAAATTATCTATTTTTATTTAATTTATTTAGCTAGAGAGATTTCAATCTCTTTAACAGGCTAGACGTATCCCAGCGTCCACCGCCCATGGCCTGCACGTCTTCATAGTAGGTTTTGACCAGCTCGGTTACTGGCAAAGCCGCCCCATTTCGCGCTGCTTCGTCGAGGCAGATGCTCAAGTCTTTGACCATCCAATCGACGGCAAAGCCAAAATCGAAATCGCCCTCTATCATGGTCTCGAAACGATTTTCCATCTGCCAGCTTTGCGCCGCGCCCTTGGAAATTGTGTCGATGATGGCGTGGCCATCGAGGCCTGCTTTTTGCGCAAAGTTTAGCCCTTCCGCCAGCCCTTGCACCAATCCGCCAATACAAATTTGATTGACCATTTTGGTCAATTGCCCTGCCCCGGCGGCTCCCAGCAGTTTACTGGCGCGCGCAAAATGCGCCATCACGGGTTCGGCTTGGGCGTAAGTCTCTGGCTCGCCGCCGACCATAATGGTTAAAGCAGCGTTCACCGCCCCCGCTTCGCCGCCCGATACAGGCGCGTCTAGCATGGTGCAGCTTTGCGCCTGACAGGCTGTGGCCAACTCGCGGGCTACCTCGGCGGACGTGGTGGTATGATCGATTAAAATCGCGCCCTCGCGCATGCCAGCCAAGGCGCCGTCTTCGCCCAGCACCACGGCGCGCAAATCATCGTCATTGCCCACACAGGTGAACACAAAGTCGGCCCCTTGCGCGGCCGCACGCGGCGTGTCGGCTTTCTGGCCCGCATAGGTTTGACACCAAGCCTCAGCTTTCGCCCCATTGCGATTGAACACGGTGACCGAAAGACCAGCCTTGGCCAAATGCCCCGCCATGGGAAACCCCATGACGCCCAATCCGATAAAGGCACATTTGCTCATCTAGTCGTCTCCCAGTAATTGCCGATAGTCACCGCGGAAATACATCAAAGGCGCGCGCGATTGTTCGCAAGCCCATGCCTCTTCGATGGCGCCCAAGAAAACCACATGGTCGCCCGCCTCTACAGTCTGATGCAGCCGGCAATCAAATTTCGCCAAAGCGCCATTTACAAAAATGCCGCCACTGGCACTGGCTTCCCATTCGGAGGCGTCGAAGCGATGGTCGCCAGGCATAGCCATGCGGTTGGACAGCTCGGTTTGATCGGCGGCCAGAATATTCACACTAAAGCGGTCGGCGCGCGTAATGGCGTCGAACAATTGGCTGTCTTTAGCCAAGCACCAAGACAACAGCGCCGGCTCCAAAGACACAGAGGCGAAACTATTGATGGTCAGCCCCACAGCTGCCGCGTGTGCGTCGTGAACGCCAATAAGCGCGACGCCGGTTCCGAAATTGCCAAAGGCGTTGCGCAAAGCTCTCGGCTGTAGCAAGTCTGACGACATAAAAACTCCAAATAAGGTGCCCCCGAAGCGGCATAGCAAATAGTCTAACGATTTTAAGCCTTATGCCCGATTAAGTCGTGTAAATCTATAGGGGGTAGCCTAGAGAAAAACTTGAATAAGCGCTAAGGTGACGGCAATGATAGATCAGTTTCACATGTGGGCCAGCTTTGCGGTCATTTTCTTGGCCATGATAGCCTATGCCACCGAGCGTATATCCATAGAGATTACCTCGCTTTTGGTCATTGTCGTTTTTCTGCTCTTGTTCAGCCTCATGCCTCTCGTCGATGCCGAAGGCGTCCGCCTCCTCGATAGCGGCGACATTTTGGCAGGCTTTGGCAATCCGGCGCTGATTACCATCATGGCGCTTTTGGTCATGGCGCAAGGTCTGTTTCAATCGGGCGCGCTAGAAAAAATCATCGAGCAAGCCTCACGGCGAGCCACGCGGCGCGCCGATATCGCCATTTTGGTCGTTCTTTTGGGCGCCATGGTATCTTCGGCTTTTCTCAATAATACGCCTGTCGTTTTGATGACCATTCCCATTTTAGTGGCCATGGCGGCGCGCGCCAACATCAAGGCCGGGCCTTATATGATGAGCCTCAGCTTCATCACCATTTTGGGCGGCATGCTGACACTCATCGGCTCCTCGACCAATTTGCTGGTGGCCGATACGGCGGCGCGCCTTGGCATGCCACAGTTGCAGTTCTTTGACCAAACCGTGCCGGGCTTGGTGATGATGGGCGTGGGCAGTCTGTATGTCTTATTTCTCATGCCGCGCATTTTGGGCGTGCGCGAAGACGGCGAAGCCAAACCGGACACCGACTCGGGTCGGCAATTCATCATCGAACTGCGCTTGCGCCATGGCGACCCCCTCGTGGGGGCTGAAATGGCAGCAGGATTTTTGCCCGCGCTGTCTGGCATGACGTTGCAAATTGTTGAAACCGGCAGTCAAAAGCTATTGCCGCCCTTCGATGACCACACGTTAAAAGCCGGCGACAAATTATTTATCGCCGCAACCCGGCGTGAAATTGGCGATGCCTTGGCGCTAAAAGACCATCCGCTGCGCCAACATTTGCTGCGCCAAGTACCGGGCGCGGAGGATGGCGATGAAGATTTAATGCTGGCGGAATTGGTCATTGCCCCAGGCTCGCGCATCGCCAGTCGCGCGATTGGCCAAACGGGTTTCACCCATACCACCGACTGCCTGATCATCGGCCTGCAACGCCGCTCGCGCATGTTGCGCCACGAAATGAGCGATGTGCGTTTGGTGGCGGGCGATGTGTTGCTGGTCATGGGCCAGCAAAGCGCCGTGGAAGGCCTGCGCAACAATCGCGACACGCTTTTGTTGCAATGGTCTGCGCGCGAGTTGCCGCGTTTCGAAAAAGCGGGTTTGGCGCGCGCTATTTTCATCGCCACGGTTTTGGCCGCTGTTGCCAATCTAGTGCCCATTGTGGTGGCCGCCCTGGTTGGTGCTGTGGCCATGGTGATGAGCGGCGTCTTGAATGTGCGCCAAGCCACGCGTGGGTTTGATTTGCGCATTTATGTGGTCGTCACGGCGGCTCTGGCGATGGCGCAAGCCATGTTGGTGACGGGCGGCGCAGGCTTTGTTGCAGATCATTTCTTGGCGTTATTTGAAGGCGCCGCTCCGGCAATTATTTTGTCGGCGTTCTTTTTATTGTGCGCGGTCATTACCAATATTTTATCAAACAATGCTACGGCGGTTTTATTTACCCCTCTGGCGATTAGTTTATCGACCTCGCTCAACGTCGACCCTATGGCGTTTATTTTGGCGGTTATTTTTGCGGCCAATTGCAGCTTTGCCACGCCCATCGCTTACCAAACAAACCTCTTGGTAATGACGCCTGGCAATTTCCGTTTCTCCGACTTTATGCGCGCGGGCATACCGCTCATCCTTCTCTTGTGGCTGACATACTCTTTGTTTGCCCCTTGGTATTTTGGGCTATAGGCACCCCCATGAAACAAACCAGCGACCTGCCGTCTTTTTTCATTACCGAGCCCCTGCCCTGCCCTTATTTGGACGGGCAGTTTGAGCGCAAGCTGTTTACGCATTTGGCGGGCGATAAAGCCGATGAGATAAACAATAATCTGACCCACGCAGGCTTTCGCCGCAGCCAGAGCATCGCCTATCGGCCAGCTTGTGATGGCTGTTCGGCGTGTCGCTCGGTGCGGGTAAAAGTAGAGGCGTTTCGCCGGTCAAAAGGGTTTCGCCGCATCCGAAATCGCAATGCAGACTTAATCGCCAGCGACCTATCGCCCGATGCCACGCGCGAGCAATATGATCTTTTGGTGCGCTATCTCGACAGCCGACACGCCGATGGCGGCATGAGTGATATGACGCCGATGGACTATATGGCGATGGTGGAAGAAACCTGCGTGCAGACCCAAGTGGTGGAATATCGCGACGCGCAAGGCACACTCATCGCGTGCCTATTGCGCGATACGATGAGCGATGGCTTGTCGCTGGTCTATTCGTTTTTCGACCCGAAAGTCGAGCGCCCCAGTTTGGGCAGCTTCATTATCCTCGACCAAATCGCGACCGCACAGGCGCGCGGGTTCCCTCATGTTTACCTCGGCTATTTAATAGAAAATTGTTCGAAAATGTCTTACAAGAAACGCTTCTCCCCTTTGCAAGCCTTGGGCTCGGCCGGGTGGAAAGATTACACAGGATCGGTGGAGGGTTCGTAACATGTCGAAATTAGGGCGTCGTAAACTATTGGGTGGATTGCTAACGGGCACCGCCGCCGCCACGGTCGCGGCTCCGGCTTATGCCAAAGGCAAACGCCGTTTGAAAATGGTCACCACGTGGCCGAAAAACTTCCCCGGCCTCGGCACCGCGCCAGAGAACATCGCCAAGCGCGTGCGCGAAATGACCGATGGCGAGATCGATATTAAAATTTATGCCGCTGGAGAATTAGTCGGCGCGTTTGACAGTTTCGACGCCGTTTCTACCGGTACGGCCGACATGTATAATGGCGCCGAATACTATTGGCAGGGCAAATCGACCGCCTTTAACTTTTTCACCGCCGTGCCCTTTGGCATGACGGCGCAAGAGCTAAACGCTTGGATTAACTTCGGTGGCGGACAAGAGCTATGGCAGCAGCTATCGGCCAAGTTTAACGTCATCGCTTTTCAGTCAGCCAATACAGGCGTTCAAATGGGCGGCTGGTTTAACAAAGAAATCAAATCGCTCGACGACTTTAAGGGCTTAAAAATTCGCATGCCAGGTCTGGGCGGCGAAGTCATGCGTCGGCTCGGCGCGGCCGCTGTATCTTTGCCTGGCGGCGAAATTTTTCCGTCGATGAAAAGCGGTGCCATTGATGCCAGCGAATGGGTGGGGCCGTGGAATGATATGGCCTTTGGTTTCCACCAAGTGGCTAAGTTTTATTATTGCCCGGGCTTCCATGAGCCGGGCGCTGGGCTTTCGACAGGGGTTAACCTCGATGTCTGGAACTCGCTCACCAAGGCGCAACAAGCCATTATGCGCTCGGCTTTTGCGAGCGAAAATGATTTCACCATGAGCGAGTATAATTATAAAAATGCGGCGGCGCTCGACACTTTGACCAAAAAACACAAAGTGCAAGTGCGCAGCTTCTCACCTGAGATTATGAAAGCCGTGAAAATCACCTCCACGAAAGTGCTGGAAGATGCCGCGGCCAAAGACGCTTTCACCGCAAAAGTTTACAAAAGCTTCAAAGCCTCGCTCGACAACTCCATGCGTTGGGGCGAGTTGAGCGAAGAAGCCTATATGAAATCGCGCCGCAGCGTTTAACCCGAGGAAACCATGACTGCCAAACTAGGGCCCGCTTTGGCGCAGATAAGCGCGTGGATTGATACGCTCAATCACAAAATCGGCCGCACGGCCGCGTGGCTGGCACTGACCATGGTGCTTGTGCAATTCACCGTGGTGGTCTTGCGCTATGTGTTTGGCATTGGCTCCATCTTACTGCAGGAATCCATCCTCTATATGCACGGCGTCTTATTCATGATGGCCGCGGCCGATACGTTGCTGCAAGACGAACACGTGCGCGTCGATATTTTTTACGCGCAAGCCTCCAAAACCCGAAAAGCCCTCATCGATATGCTGGGCTGTTTGTTTTTGGTGCTGCCGTTCTGCGTTCTGCTGGTCACGGTTTCCCTTGATTATGTTTCCATCTCTTGGTCGGTGCGCGAAGGCTCGCGCGAGACCAGTGGCATTCAAGGTGTCTATCTTTTGAAATCGGTGATTTTGGTCTTTGCGGTGCAAATGGGTTTGCAGGCGGTGTCTGGCGTGATTAAAAACGCGACACGGGTCTTCGCCAAACCCAAAGGGGCCAGCCAATGATACATGCGCTCGACCTAATTATGTTCGCCACCACTTGTGCGCTGCTGATGGCCGGCTTCCCGGTTGCTTTTACTTTGGCGGGCGTGGCTTTGGCGTTTGGTTTTATTGGCCAGTCTTTGGATGTTTTCGACGTCAGTTTCTTCTACGCCCTGCCCCAACGTATTTTCGGCACGATGACCAATGAAGTGCTGATGGCTGTGCCGCTGTTCGTGTTTATGGGCACCATGTTGGAGCGCGCCCGCATCGCCGAAGACCTGCTGGAAAACATGAGCCGCTTGTTCGGCACTTTACGCGGTGGCTTGGGCATTTCGGTTTCCATCGTGGGGGCGCTATTGGCGGCCTCTACGGGCATTGTTGGCGCCACCGTGGTGACCATGGGCTTGCTGTCCTTGCCGACCATGTTAAAGCGCGGCTATGACCCCGCCTTGGCGGCAGGCTCTATTGCGGCGGCCGGCACTTTGGGGCAAATCATTCCACCTTCCATCGTACTGGTGCTGTTGGGCGATGTGATTGCCAATGCCTATCAGAAGGCACAGCTCGAACAGGGCATTTTCTCGCCCGATACGGTTTCCGTTGGCGAATTATTTGCCGGCTCTTTACTTCCCGGTCTGGTTTTAGTGGGCCTATATATCGCTTATCAAATCGGCGTCGCTTATCTGCAACCGCATAAAGCGCCGCGCGCCGAGCCAGAGGGCGACATCGAATGGGGTACTTTGTTGAAAGCCCTGCTGCCGCCGATATTCCTCATCATCGGCGTTTTGGGGTCTATTTTGGGCGGCATTGCCACCCCTACCGAAGCCGCCGCCGTGGGCGCGATTGGCACAATTTTGTTGGCTGGCGAACGCCTCAGCGGCGGCCATAGCCTTATTCGACTTGGCGCTTTGGCCTTGGCGCTTTTGGTTGTGCAAACCAGCTATATGGATTTACGCCTCGCGCGCGACACGCTCAGCGTGCTGGACTATATCGCCATGGGCGTGGCTTTGAGCTTTTGCGGCTTGCTGGCGGCGGCCGTATTGGCCAGCTTGGCACAAGCTTGGCGCGGCGATGTGTTGGGCAGCGTGGTGCGTTCCACCACCCACACAACGTCTATGGTGTTCATCATCCTCATCGGCGCGGCTCTGTTCTCGCTTGTGTTCCGGGGCCTTGGCGGCGATGAAGCCATTCAGGCCTTGCTGGAAGACCTGCCTGGCGGTGTTTGGACGGCGGTTGGCGTGGTCATGTTGATTATGTTCCTACTCGGCTTCTTCCTCGATTTCATCGAGATTATCTTTGTCGTCGTGCCGATTGTTGGGCCTATTCTTTTGTCGATGGGCGTCGATCCGGTTTGGCTGGGCGTGATGATGGCGATTAACCTACAGACCAGTTTCTTGACGCCACCGTTTGGGTTTGCGCTGTTCTACTTGCGCGGCGTGGCTCCCGATAGCATTCGCACCGGCCAAATTTACAAAGGCGCCCTGCCCTTTGTGGCCATTCAATTATCTATGTTGGCGCTGTTGGCGCTATTCCCTCAATTGGCAACTTGGTTGCCTGAAGTCGTGTTTGGAGATTAACCCATGAGAATGCCCAATATGATGGTCACCACGTTTGCCATTATCCTCGTCGTCGGCCTGCTGGGGTTTTACTGGCGAGACGACAATAGCGTTGGCGATGGCGAAATAGGCCTGCAAGTTGGCGTGCCTATTCAGCACGCTTTGCAAGCGAGCAAAATCACCCCGATGCCGATTGTTCTGCGCTTGGTCAATAATACCGATACCGTGGCCACCCTCACCGCCGATGGACCGTGCAAATTATTTCGCTATGTCATCACCACAGACGATGGCGGCTTCATTCAAGCCGTGCGTCGCCCTGAGGTTTGTGAAGAGACCATCACCCGCGGCGCCATTGCCGAGCGCGATGTGGTAGAAGAAATTCGCCAAGTGCCGCTCGATACCGCCCGCTACAAACCAGGCGCGTATAAAATTCAGGTTAAGTTTTGGAACTATGAAGGCCAAGCCGAGTTTCAGCTGACCGAATAAGCCTTCCAATAAGTCTAAAGGCGGTTGGCAAAAGCAATCCCTAGAAGGCCATCGACGGGGAAGCCTTTCGGGCGAATGCGCCCCGCTTGCGCGCGTAAGCCTTGCCATTCTTCCAAGTCTTCGAACACCCGCTCACGGCCCGCTTTATCGGTAATTTTCAGACCCTCGGCTGCCACATAGCAGCGCGCATCGGCCATATGACCATCGCCATGGCGCTGCAAACGAACGCCTTTGCCGCGCGGCATTTCTGGCACTTCCTCCAGCGCAAAGCACAAGAGCTTTTTATTCTCGCCCAACACGGCAATGCGGTCGCCAAATGCGGGCACGCAAATGGCAGCCTCGTCAGGGGCTTTTACGTTTAAAATTTGTTTGCCCGCTTTGCGGGTCGAAATCAGCTCAGTTTCTGGCACCACAAACCCATTGCCGACGCGCGAGGCGACCAGCAATTTACGCGCTGGGTCATGCACAAACATTTCGACAATTTCTTCGGCTGGCTCAATGTCGAGCATCAAACGCACCGGGTCGCCATTGCCACGCCCGCCTGGTAGTTTCGACACTTCCAAAGCATAGGCGCGCCCGTTCGAGGCAAACAGAAACAGCTTGTCGGTCGTCATCGCATGCAGCACGAAATTCGCTTTATCGCCGTCTTTATAGGTCAGTTTGCTGCCGTCTTCGGCATGGCCCTTCAGGGTGCGTATCCAGCCTTTTTGCGAACACACGACCGTCACCGGTTCTTTTTCAATCAGACTATCAAGCGAGATCTCTTCTTCGCCCGAGACCTGCGCGAAAACCGTGCGTCGACGCCCGAGCTCGGTTTTCGGGCCAAACTGCTTGCGCAGCGCTTTCAATTCGCCGGCCACAACCGCTTGCTGTTGGCTGTCCGAGCCCAAAAGCTCGCGCAACGCCGCCATCTCAGCAGAGAGTTCTGCATGTTCGCTACGAATGCCATCTTCTTCTAGCTTGCGCAAAGCGCGCAGACGCATATTCAAAATCGCTTCGGCCTGCACTTGGCTCAGCTTAAAGACCGACATCATCATATCGCGCGGATGGTCTTCCTCGCGGATGATGCGGATAACTTCGTCCAAATTCAGATAGGCAATCAAATAGCCGTCCAACACCTCAAGGCGGGCGAGAATTTTGTTCAGGCGGTAGTTTGATTTGCGAACTAGCACATCATTGCGATGCTGCAACCATTGCAACAGCACCTCGCGCAGGCTCATGACGCGCGGCACGCCTTGATTGTCGATGACGTTCATATTCAGCGAGAAACGGCTCTCTAAATCTGTCGTTCGATAGAGCACAGCCATCACTTGCTCGGGCTTTAAATTCTTGCTCTTCGGCTCGATTACCACCCGAATATCTTCCGCACTCTCGTCGCGAATATCGTCGAGCATCGGCAATTGCTTGGCGTTCATCATATCGGCGATTTTTTCAATGAGCCGTGATTTTTGAATCTGATAGGGAATTTCGGTAATGACAATCTGCCAGGTGCCGCGGCCCATATCTTCGACTTCATATTTGGCCCGAACCCGCATGGAGCCGCGCCCCGTGGCATAGGCTTCGCGCAAGGCCTCGGGCGTTTCAATGCACGTGCCGCCGGTTGGAAAATCGGGGCCTTGCACAAATTCCATCAAGGTATCGATGCGCGCATTGGGCGCTTTCAACAAATGTAGCGCGGCGGCGCATAATTCATCAACATTATGCGAAGGAATGCTGGTCGCCATGCCCACGGCAATGCCCGAGGCGCCATTGGCCAAGAGATTTGGAAAGGCGGCCGGCAAAACAATCGGCTCTTCGTCTTCGCCGTCATAGGTCTGGCGAAAATCTACCGTATCACTATCTAGGTCTTGCAACAGCAAGCTAGAGATAGAGGTCATGCGCGCTTCTGTGTACCGCATAGCGGCCGCATTATCGCCGTCGATATTGCCAAAATTGCCCTGCCCGTCGACCAGCGGATAGCGCACCGCAAACCCTTGCGCCAAACGCACCAGGGCGTCATAGACGGCTTGGTCACCGTGCGGGTGATAGCGACCGATAACATCGCCGACCACACGGGCAGACTTTTTAAAGCCGTTTTCGGGGTCGAGGCGCAATTGGCGCATCGCGAAAAGCAACCGCCGATGCACAGGCTTTAGCCCGTCGCGCACGTCTGGCAGCGCCCGATTGGTAATCGTCGAGAGGGCATAGGCCAAATAGCGGGTTTCTAGCGCTTGCTTGAGAGAAACGCTGGTTTCGCTTGGCGGAATGTCTTTGATATCGCTCATGCAGAATTTATAGCCAGATTCGCAAACTTGTTTCCAAGTCCCCTGTTCGCTTTGAGAGGTTTATTTTGCAAACACCGCTTACCGGCTTTGGCGGGTCACGATATCCATCAACCTTTGGCGCGCGGCTGGCATTTTGGTATCATTGGGCAAATACACGCGCCGCTCCAAAAAGTGCCCCAGCAAGTCTAGGGCGTGGCGCACATCTATCGGGGTGGCGTCCGCGGCGGGGTCGAGCAGAAACTCTGGCAAAGCAAACATTTTATCGGCATAGGGCGCGCCCGCCTCGCGGCTGACGGCGCGGCCCGAGCGCGGCGACACATAAATTAAATCTTCAATCACCCCCGTGGCCGCACAGCACGAGAGGTCGAGCCCGAAACCGGTTTCTTCTAAAAGGGCCATTTCAAAACGCGCCAATAAAGGCAGCCACACGTCGGTGTCGGTCTGGCCGTTGTGGCCAGTTTCGGCCTTGGCCAATTCGCTCAACACCAACATGGCCGTGTCATAGAGGCGCGGATAGGCTTGGCGTTCGGGAGTGATTTGCATCAAGGCGCAAAGCGACGACAAGCCCGCCAATAGGCTGGCATCGCTCATCGCTTCGGCGGCATAGGCGCGTCCGGCATCGACGCTCATGACGCCCAAATGTTCTGATAAGCGCGCCCGCCAAGTGGCCATAACCATGTTGCCTGGCTGCAAAACAGGGCGCAAACGTCGGCTGTTGCCGCCGCGCACCAGCCCTCCAAAACGGCCATGCTCGCGCGAAAACACATCGACAATGGCGCTGGTTTCGCCGTGGGGGCGAGCCGCTAAAATAAGGGCTTCGGCTTCCCACTGCATAGGCTAAGCCTTGTAGTCCAGCCCCAGCATGCGATAGCGCTCGGGGTCTTCTTTCCAGTTTTTACGAACTTTCACGAAGACGAACAAATGGATACGACGTTCAAACATTTCTTCCAACTCGCGTCGCGCGTCGGAGCCAATGTCTTTCATGGTCTGCCCGCCCTTACCCAAGACGATGGCTTTTTGGCCGTCGCGGCGCACATAGACGGTTTGCTCAATGCGCACGGAATCGTCTTTTTTGACTTCCCATTTATCGGTTTCCACGGTCAATGAATACGGCAGCTCTTCGTGCAATCGCAAAAACAGCTTCTCGCGCAAAACTTCCGAGGCCAAAAGCAACGACGGAATATCTGCCGCTTGGTCTTCTGGATACAACCATGGCCCTTCGGGCATGTTGTCGGCCAATTGATCGCGCAATTGGTCGAGCCCATGGCCTTTCAGCGCCGAGATTAAAAACGTGTCCGCGAAGGTCACCCGATCGTTGAGCTTTTGCACCAAAGCCAAAAGGCTTTCATGCGGCACGGTATCGATTTTATTCAACACCAGAGAAATTTTCTTTTCGCTACGCGACAAGCCTTCTAGCATTAAATCCACTTCGGGCGTTTCGGCGCGCGCGGCGTCTAGCACCACAAGCACTTGGTCGGCGTCATTCACGCCCAGCCAAGCCTCGTTCACCATGGCCCGGTCGAAGCGTTGTTTGGCTTCGAAAATACCCGGCGTATCGACGAGGATAATTTGGGACTGCTGATGCATCACCACAGCGCGCAACCGCATCCGCGTGGTCTGGGCTTTTTGCGTCACAATGGCAACCTTTTGGCCCACAAGCGCATTCGACAAAGTCGATTTGCCTGCATTGGGCGGGCCAATGACCGCTACAAATCCACATTTTTTGGCTGCCTTACTTTGGGGTGAAACTGTCATACGCCCGTCTCCTGTTGGGCGTCTGCCTCGGCAGACCCCTCTTTCAAACTCTCTAATAAGGCTGCGGCGGCGCGTTGTTCTGCCAATTTCCGCGACGCCCCTACGCCCAACGCCGACCCATCATGGGCCGAGGCTTTTAGGGTAAACTCGGGCGCATGGTCTGGGCCCGTGCGATCGACAATCTCGTAAACCGGCAAGGCGAGGCTGCGTTGCATCAGCCATTCTTGCAGCGCCGTCTTATTGTCAATCGGCGCTTCTGTTTGGCCCGCAAAATGGGGCTGCCAATGGGCTTCAATCACCCGTTTCGCGGCCGCCAAGCCACCATCTAAATAGACGGCGCCCAGCACCGCCTCGCAGGCATCGGCCAAAATATTGGTCGGCACATCTTTGCTTTTTTGAATGCCTTCATCCATGCGCAAAACCTCGACCAATTGCATTTCCCTCGCCACTTTGGCACAGGTTTTTCGGCTAACCAATTGCGCCAGACGTCGCGCCATATCGCCTTCGCTCTCTTGTCCGTGGGTATTGAGAAGATATTCGGCAATCACCAAACCCAATACGCGGTCCCCTAAAAACTCGAGCTGCTCATTGTCTTCTTCCACATCCAAACTGGCATGGCGCAGCGCGCGCTCTAAAACTTTGGCTTGCGCAAACACATGCCCCAAACGGCTTTCAAAGGCGGAGAGCGAAGCCATTAGCGAACCAAATCAAACAAGCGCGAGCCACGGATAGAAATTGGCCAACGCCAAATTTCATACCAGCGGGTGCGGTCATCAAACGAGAAGAAAAGGATTTGCGCAAGCCCCACTAGGTTTTCATGCGGCACATAGCCGACATAGCGGCCAAAGCGGCTGTCGGTAGAATTATCTCGATTGTCGCCCATCATGAAATAATGCCCGTCGGGCACTTGATAAATCGGCGTGGTATCGACGGGGCCATTGTCTATCTGGTCGAGCACCTCATAGCTGCGCCCAGACGGTAGGGTCTCGCGGAAACGACGAATGCGAAGGGGCTCTGTGTCGCGTTGCAGCTCTAAAAAATCTTCGATGCGTTCGCGTTTCACGCCCACATCATTGATAAACAAGTGCCCATTCCTCATCTGAATGCGATCGCCTGGCAGGCCGATAACCCGCTTGATGAAATCTGTGCGATTGTCAGCCGGCAGTTTAAACACCACCACATCGCCGCGCTCTGGGCCCGTATCGGATGTGCGCCCATCGACGGGCAATAGCGAGAACGGAAAGCTGTGACGCGAATAGCCGTAGCTAAATTTCGACACAAAGAGAAAATCTCCGATGAGCAAAGTCGGCTTCATCGAGCTAGACGGAATGTTGAACGGTTGGAAAAACAGCGACCGAATGAGAATGGCAATCACCGCCGCGAAAATGAAAACGCGAATATTCTCTTTCAAGCCATCCGGCTTGATCTCGCCATTTTGAGAGTTTGTTTTTGACATGGCTCTTCTATCCAATCGTTTCGGTTTTTGGATTGGCAGAAATAATAACAATCGCCTGGGCCAGCGGAAAGTCATCGGTGATGGTCAGGTCAATTTGGGCTTGCATACCTTCGGGTGTCATTTTTTGCAAAACGGCCAGTGCCCCGCCTGTCAGCTGGAGGGTTGGCTTGCCCGAAGGCATATTCGTAACGCCCATATCGCGCCAAAACACGCCTTGGCGAAGCCCGGTTCCAAGCGCTTTTGAGCAGGCTTCTTTGGCCGCAAACCGTTTGGCATAAGAGGCAGCGCGTTGATTGCGGCGTTCCGAACGCTTCTGTTCAACATCTGTATACAGGCGTTGAATGAACCGATCTCCGAAACGTTCCAGCGTTTTCTCAATGCGACGAATATCAATCAGATCGTTGCCAATCCCCAAAATCATGCCGATGCGCCTTGGCCGCGACGCGCTTCTAGCATCCGGCGGCGCATTTTTTCAATGGCCCCTTCGAGGCCCGTAAAAATCGCTTCCCCAATCAGAAAATGACCGATGTTTAATTCAACCACTTGAGAAATCGCCGAAATCGGCGCCACCGTGTCAAAGCAAAGCCCATGACCTGCATGTACTTCCAGCCCAGCTGCATCGGCTAGCTTGGCGCCTGTTTGCAAGCGTGCCAGCTCGGCGGCAAAGGCTTTTGCGTCGCCGTCTTGATGGGCATGCGCATAGGCGCCCGTGTGCAGTTCCACGATATCTGCGCCTGCGTTCATGGCCGCTTCAATTTGTGCCTCGACGGGGTCGATGAACAAAGAAATACGAATGCCTTCGGCTTTAATTGGGTCGAGAATGGCCTGCAAGGCCGCCCCGCCGCTGACCACGTCCAAGCCGCCCTCGGTGGTAACCTCTTGGCGTTTTTCTGGCACGAGGCAACAGGCGTTGGGTTTATGGCGCAAGGCAATAGCGCGCATTTCTTCTGTGGCGGCCATTTCTAGGTTCAGCGGCAAGCCAATTTCGCTTGCCAGGCGGGCAATATCTTCGTCGCCGATGTGGCGCCGGTCTTCGCGCAAATGCGCGGTAATGCCATCGGCGCCCGCCAAAGCGGCCATTTCTGCCGCGCGCACAGGGTCGGGCAACCGCCCGCCACGCGCATTACGGATGGTGGCGACATGGTCGATATTGACCCCAAGACGAAGTTTTTCAGCTACTGCCATGAGGCATTCCTAACACTATTTTTTAGCCGCTGCATTGCGTTTTCTGTCCAAACGCGCGCGACGTCTTACCTGATAGGTTTCAATGCTCCAATAGCTCGGGTAATAAACCAAAGCGCCAAGAACCAAGCCGACGGGAATCCAGCCCAAAAGCATCGGCCCGATGAGGGGTAGCAAAGTGCCAATCGGCGCGTCAATGAGAAGGCCTAGGCTCAGTTTCGGCAATTTTTGGACATCGCCAGAAGTGCCCAAAATCAAATGCCCTAAATTAAAGGTCGCCAACCAAATAAACGGAAAGCTAAGGGGATTGCCCATCCATGTGCCCAAAACAGCGGCCAGAAAATTGCCGCCGATGAAATAAATAATAAATGCCGCCCATAAAATATGCGTGCCCAAAATAGGATTGGCCGAGACGAAAGCCCCAATGGCCAGCCCCAAAGCAATGCTATGCGGGGTGCCGCTCAAGCGAATGGTGCGACGCCATAAATATAAAGTGGCGCGGATCCAGCCTTCGCGCGGCCATAAAAACTGACGGGCTTTTTGCCAATAGGTTTGCGGCAGTCGGCGTCGGAACATGCGGGCGCCCCTACTTCAAACCACGACTACCCGGCTTTATCGCCGGTGTGTTTTTCAAATCCTCTGGCAGGCTTTTGGCGTCAAATGTTTCCACTTGAAACCGCGCCAAGGAGGCTAGCTTCACGCCAACTTTGGCTTTGCCATTCGAGCGATCAATAAGGCAGCCCGCGCCGACCACTTTGCCGCCATGCGCGCGAATAGACTTAATCGCCTCGCGCGACGAAAGCCCGGTCGTCACAATGTCTTCAATCATCACCACGCGCGGTTTGTTATCCAGCGAAAACCCACGTCGCAAGGTAAACTCACCATCGACGCGCTCTAAAAACATGGAAGGCACATTTAAGGCGCGGGCCACTTCATGGCCGATAATCAAGCCCCCCATGGCAGGCGCGACCACGGCGTCTATCTCGCCGCTTACCTTTTCTTTGAGCTGCGCTGCCAAGGCTTTGGCCAGACGCGCCGCGCGTTTGGGCTGCATCAAGACGCGGGCGCATTGCAAATAAGCGCGCGAATGCAAGCCAGAAGACAATAAGAAATGCCCTTCTAGCAAGGCATCGGCATCGCGAAACTCTTTCAACACTTTTTCTGGGGTCATGTCGTCTCCACGCCTTTTTAAGACTCTGTTTTATCGGCTCTAAAAATGACCCGATTCGCCTCGCTGACCACGCGGCTTCCACGTATCGCGCCAATCATTTGGTTCATATGATCCACATCGCGCACTTCAACATCTACCGTTAAATCGCAAAAGTCATCGCTTTTTTGGATAAAACTCAAATTGGTAATATTGGCGTCAAAATCGGCAATCGTCTGGGTAATAATGCTTAAGGAGCCGGTGCGGTTCACCGCTGTCATCTGCACGCGACTGGCGAACAGACTTTGCGTTTTCTCGTCCCATTTCATAGCCACCAAACGCTCTGGTGTGGCTTCGAACTCAATCAAATCTGGGGCCGCAGCCGGATAGACAACCACCCCCTGCCCCATCATCACCACACCCACAATCTCATCGCCAGGCAAAGGAAAGTAACCTTGTGCAATATTCACTACCGTGCCGTATAAAGCCCCGTTTAACGGCAACATGGCGGGGCGTTGGGCTGATTTATGGCTCGAGCGGCCAATCAATCCTCGCATCGCCCCAGCAAACATAGACCGGCGCCCGCGACGCTTCTTCGGCATTACCGCCAAAAGAACATCGGCGGCTGAAATATCGCCGCGCCCAACATCCAGGCGCAAGAGGTCGAGATTGGCATAATGCATCACGCCGAGGGCGCGCTCCAGCAAAGTGCCATCGGCTTGCAGCCCTTCGGCGGCAAAAAGGCTTTCAATCATCTGTCCACCCAAAGCCACAAAATCAGCTTCTTCGCGCTCGCGCAACGAATGGCGAATGGCGGCACGCGCCTTACCTGTGCGCACATGATGCACCCAGCTTTCGAGCGGCATTTGGTTTTCGCCCCGCACCACTTCAATCTCATCGCCATTTTTCAGCAGCGTTCGGAACGGCAGCTTCAAACCATTAATCCGCACACCAACGCAGCTATTGCCGATGGCCGTATGCACGGCATAGGCAAAATCCAGCGCCGTGGCGCCTCGCGGCAGCGCAATCAGGCGGCCTTTCGGGGTGAAGCAAAACACTTGGTCGGTAAATAATTCGAGCTTGGTGTTCTCCAAAAACTCTTCCGCGGTTTCGCCTGTTTTCAACTGCTCGACCATATCTTGCAGCCAGTTGAAGGGCTCAATTTTAGCAATATCTGGATGTTCGTCTTGCTTGTCTTTATAGGCCCAATGCGCCGCAATGCCTCGGTTGGCAATGTCGTGCATTTCGCGGGTACGAATTTGCAGCTCGACGCGTTGATTGTTCGGCCCAATCACGGTCGTGTGCAAAGACTGATAGCCATTGATTTTCGGTGTCGAGATAAAATCCTTGTAGCGCCCAGGCACAAACCGATAGGTGCGGTGCAAAACGCCCAGGGCACGATAACAATCATCCTCGCTTTGGGTGACAATGCGATAGGCAAAAATATCGGAGAGCTGCTCCAAAGAAATCGACTTATTTTGCATTTTGCGCCAGATGGAAAACGGCCGCTTTTGGCGTCCATGAACCTCTACCACCAAACCTTGCTCTAAAAGCTGTGAGGTGACGGCAGTCGATATCTCGCTCAGCATGTCGCTGCTTTGCTCGTTCAGCTCGCTCAGGCGTTCCATCACCAGTTCGCGGGCATCCTTGTTAATTTCCGCGAAGGACAAGTCTTCCAGCTCTTCGCGAAAATTATGCATGCCGATGCGCCCCGCCAAGGGGGCATAAATATCCATCGTTTCTTGGGCAATGCGCCGACGCTTTTCGTCTGATTTGATAAAATGCAGCGTCCGCATATTGTGCAAGCGATCTGCCAATTTGACCAAGAGAATGCGAATGTCGCTGGCGGTCGCGACCAAGAGTTTGCGAAAGTTTTCGGCCTGCGCCGTATCGGCCGAAGATAATTCCAGCAAAGACATTTTGGTAACGCCATTGACCATATCGGCAATCTCGCGACCGAAGAGGTCTTCAATCTCGCCAAAGGTGGTCTCTGTGTCTTCAATTGTGTCGTGTAATAGCGCGGTGGCAATGCTGGCCGTGTCGAGATGCAAGTCGGTCAAAATGCCCGCGACTTCGACAGGGTGCGAAAAATAGGGATCGCCAGAGGCGCGTTTCTGGTCGCCATGCTTTTGCGTGGCGAACACATAGGCCCGATTGAGCAAATCTTCATTGGCACGGGGGTCGTAACTGGAAACTCGATCTACGAGTTCGTATTGGCGCATCATTGGGAAAGCCCTCCGAAACGCGGACAAAAAGCAAGGGTCGGGTAATTAGTCTCCGCGACCATCCCCTTTATCCTTTGGGCCAGCCGCTTCTAACGATTGCAGAGCGGCGAGAATATCGTCTTCGTTCATCTCTACCATCGGCTCGCCAGATGTTTCGGCGCCGGCTTCAACATGGCCCAACATAGGCGCGGCAATGATGTCTTCATCTGGCTCGTCAATATCGATTTGTTTTTGCAGCGAGCCCACAAGGTCTTCGCGCACTTCGGCAGGAACCACTTTTTCGTCGGCGATTTCGCGCAAGGCAACCACGGTGTTTTTATCGTTATCGCGTTCTACCAGCAATTCTGCGCCAGCTGACATGCCACGGGCCCGATGAGAGGCAAACAACACCAATTCAAAACGGTTTGTTACCTTATCGACGCAATCTTCTACGGTCACACGAGCCATGGGTCATCCAATTCAAGTTAAAAGACATGAGTTACGTTTTATTTATGCCTGTTAAGTGAATACCGCAAGGAAAAAGAGGCCAAAAGACAAAATCGCCCGCGAAAATTCGCCCTAGAGACGCTTTAGCCCCACCCGCGCGGACATCGGCAAGGCGGCCAAAAGCGCGCCAATCGGTGTGCCATATTCAGGATGGCGCCAGCCTGGCGCAATATCGGCCAGAGGGCGCAAGACAAAGGCCCGCGCCGGTGCCCTTGGATGGGGAATTTGCGCGCGAAACCGATGCACTTCGTCGTGATAGCTAATAATATCAATATCCAGGGTGCGTGGCCCCCAAACAACCCCCTCGCCGCTGCCCCGATGCCGACCAAATGCCGCCTCCAGCGCGTGCAAGCGCGGCAATAGCGCCAAGGCAGGCACAACGCTGCGCACCGCCACCACCGTGTTGATATAGTCATCTTGTCCGGCTGGGCCGATGGGCGCAGAGGCATAAAGCGGCGCGCGCTGAACCACATGCGCGCCCGTGAGCGGCAGATTATCGATGGCCGCTTGCACCAATTGCACGCTACTGGCGAAATCGCCGCGTAAGTTACTTCCCAAAGCCAAATAAATCATAGGCTGGAAGTAAGCCAAGCGCTGGCCAATGACAAGCGAGATTTATGGCCGCTCGCTATATTGGTTGAATTGGCGCCATGCGTCGCGCTATCTTGGGGCATGACTGCCAACACACCCTTTCCAACCACGCCAGATCCCGATTGCGGTTTATGCCCGCGCCTGAAAGCCTATCGCGAGGAAAACCGTGCCGCGCATCCAGATTGGTTCAATGCGCCCGTGCCTTGCTTTGGCGATGAGACGGCACAATTGCTGATTGTGGGATTGGCGCCTGGCGTCACCGGTGCCAATCGCACGGCGCGCCCTTTTACCGGCGATTGGGCGGGCGATTTACTTTATGCGACGCTGGATAAATTTGGCCTCTCCAAGGGCGTTTACGCGCAACACAAAGACGATGGCCTAGAATTGGTCAATACGATGATTACCAATGCGGTGCGCTGCGTGCCGCCGCAGAACAAACCGATTGGCGCCGAGATGACGGCGTGTCGTGGTTTCTTGCAAGGGCGCCTCGAGAGCATGGCGAATTTAAAAGTGGTTTTATCGTTGGGTAAAATATCGCACGACAATGTGCTGCGCGCGCGAGGCCTGAAATTAAGCGAGGCCAAATTTGCGCATGGCGCTTGCCATGATCTGGACGGCCTGACGCTCATCGATAGCTATCATTGCTCGCGCTACAACACCAATACGCGCCGCTTAACGACACAAATGTTTGAAGATGTGTTTGCCCTCGTGCAGCAAAAACTAGCGCAATAATCTGGCTTTTTGACGATCCCAGTCGCGCCGCTTTTCGACATCGCGCCGATCGGCTTTTTTACGCCCACGGGCCAAACCAATAAGCAATTTGACGCGGCCATTCTCATGGAAATATAATTTGAGCGGCACTAGCGTCATGCCATCGCGCTGCACAGCCGCCATTAATTTGTTAATTTCACGGCGATGCATAAGGACTTTGCGCGGCTGCGTCGGCTTATGGTTGAACCGATTGCCGCCACTATATTCGGGAATATCAGCGTTCATCAAAAACGCTTCGCCATCGCGCACTGTGGCAAAGGAATGCGCTAGATTGGCTTTGCCTTGGCGCAAAGACTTAACCTCTGTGCCTTGCAGCACGAGGCCCGCCTCGAAAGTTTCGGTAACTTCAAAATCACGGCGAGCGCGGCGGTTTTCGGCAATGGTGCCGTCCCCTACGCTATTTTTTTTACGACCACCGCTCTTCGAAGACATAACGCTAAATCAGGCCAAGCTGATGTAAAGCAGCGTCGACTTGCTCGCGCGCGTGTTGGGTTGCCGGCAACAATGGCAGGCGAATTTCTTCTTCGCAAATGCCCAAACGCGTCATCGCATATTTGGCTGGCGATGGGCTGGTTTCGCAAAACAGCGCCTTCATAAGGGGCAAAAGTTTCGCCAGCAGCTCTTCGGCCGTAACATAATCCCCGTTGAGGGCCGCTTCTTGCATGGCTGAACACAATTTAGGCGCCACGTTGGAAGTCACAGAAATACACCCATGGCCGCCCTGTTTGATGAATTCCACCGCGGTCGCATCTTCGCCCGAAAGCTGCAGGAAATCATCGCCGCAAGTGCCCGCCTGTTGCCCCACACGAGACAGATCCGCGGTCGCATCTTTCACGCCGATGATGTTTTTTAACGCAGCCAAGCGCCCCATGGTTTCCGGCGTCATATCAACGATGGAGCGTCCTGGAATATTGTAAATCAAGATCGGCAATTGCGTGGCCGCGTCAATGGCCTCGAAATGCGCGAATAAGCCCTCTTGCGTTGGCTTGTTATAATAAGGCGTCACATGCAACACGCCATCGGCGCCTGCCCGCGCTGCGTGTTCGGTAAACGCGATGGCTTCTGCCGTAGAATTGGAACCAGCGCCAGCAATAATCGGCACACGTTTGGCGCCCGCATCAATGACAATTTCAACGACACGTTCGTGTTCTTCATGGCTCAGGGTTGGCGACTCGCCCGTGGTGCCCACAGGTACCAGCCCATGCGTGCCCTCGGCGATTTGCCAATCGACCAGCTTGCGCAACGCCGCTTCATCGACTTGGCCGTCTTTAAACGGCGTAATGAGCGCAGTGATTGACCCTCGAAACATGGTGAACTCCATTTAGTTAGACGCACCTTGTTGAAACAAAAATAGACAAGCCGGTGCTTTGGCCGCAACATAGCATAAGATTTCGGGGCGGCAAGGTGTGTCCCGTCCAACAAGCGTAAAGACGATCTTTTTCAGGAGTATGTTTATGTCTAAGCCAGCTACGAGCGCCGTGATTTTTGGAGTCGGCCCCCGCCAAGGGGTCGGCGCCGAGCTTTGCCTGCAAGCCAGCGCACGGGGCTTACATGTTTTTGTGATTGGACGCACGCAAGCCAAAATCGACGCTGTGGTCGAAGCTATTAAAGCCGAAGGCGGCAGCGCGGCTGCCCTTTTGGCCGATGTCACCCAGGTCGAGCAAGTGGCGGCGGCCATGGCGCAAATTGAGGCCGATGGCCGCCCACTGGAGCTGGCTATTTATAACGCTGGCAACAATCGGCCAGAGGCGTTTTTGGACGTCACCCCAGAGGTGTTTGAAGAGATGTGGCGGGTGATTTGTTTCGGTGGTTTTGTGGCTGCCCAAGCGACCTTGCGGCTGATGCTAAACCAACAAGATGTGGCTCCCAAGCAAAGCCTATTGTTTACCGGCGCCAGCGGATCTTTGCGCGGCAAGGCGGGTTTTTCGGCCTTTGCGGCGGGCAAAAGTGCTTTGCGAATGATGGTGCAATCGATTGCGCGCGAGTATGGCCCGCAAGGCATTCATGTCGGCCATGTGGTGATTGATGGAATGATTGAGGGCGAGAAAGTTCGCTCGCAATGGAGCGACTATCTCGACTCGAAGGGCGAGGATGGCGCGCTGAATATTAGCGCCATTGCGGACGCCTTTTTCGCCATGCACGAGCAACACAGAACCGCCTGGACCCAAGAGCTGGATATTCGACCGTATCGGGAAGAATTTTAAGCCGATCGGGAGTGTCTATGTTGGGCTTCTTTTGGCGGCGATTGCGGCCACCAGCCCTGGCTAGGGATAAATCTTCGTTTGGCGCTCAATTCCGCTTGAAAAACGCGCCACCCTTCGCTATCAACGGCGGTGGAGAGGTGGCCGAGTGGCTGAAGGCGCTCCCCTGCTAAGGGAGTATGCGGTAATCCCGTATCGAGGGTTCGAATCCCTTCCTCTCCGCCACTACTTACCCTTTTTAATAATGCTCAACCTGATGCCTGTCACACTACGGTCACAGTGAGGAGCACAATGGCTACAATTCGAAAGAGAAAAGGTAAGTGGCAGGCCCAAGTCCGATTGCTTGGCAACCCTAGTGTTTCGCGAACCTTCACCAGCAGAAAAGATGCCTATACTTGGGCGCAGCTCACGGAGCTGAACCTATCTCGTCGCAGGGCTGGACTGCAAGATGAGCGCACGCTCCAAATCCCTCTATCGGACTTACTGACGAAATACCTGTCTGAGATATCGGCCCAAAAGTCTGTCTATGAAATAGAAAAATATATAATAGGAAAGTGGCAACGCTCGCCCTTAGCCTCTCTTCCTATCGGTCGAATATCACCTATGCTCATCGACAAGGAAATGCGTCGTGCGCTGACTTCACTCAAGCCCGAAACGATAAGAAAAGACTTCGGGATACTTAGGAACTTGTTCAACGTTGCAATGAATGTATGGGAATACCCTCTTTCCTCCAACCCAGTTTCAGCCATCCGAATGCCGAGTGTTCCAACCCAGCCTCCTAGGCGGTTACCCAGTGGCACAATGAACAAAATCGATGCTCATTATAAATATAGAAAAGATGATGAATTCTACAGACTTTTGAAAGTTGCCATTCTAACTGGAATGCGTCGAAGCGAATTGTTGCAGCTTCAGGATTCAGATGTAAACCGAGACCAACAATTATTGCTTGTTGCAAACTCGAAGAATGGATGCCACCGATACATACCAATGTCAGCAGAACTAATCGAACAATTCCCCTCTTCACACCATGAACGCATTTTTGCACTGAGCCCTCAAAGTGTAACTAGTCGCTGGGCGCGATTAAGAGACAAATTAGAACTTGGCGACGTGCGCTTCCATGACCTGCGCCATGAGGCCATAAGTCGTTTCTTCGAGATGGGGCTGACCGTGCCAGAGGTCGCCTCCATCAGCGGACACAAAACAACGAGTATGCTGTTTAGATATGCCCATGCTGACACGCAGCGCCTGAGAGAGAAGATATTAAATATTAATATATAGATATATTACAGGGCGGGACCTCATAGGAACCGATACACGATGGCAGGGCGAAGCTGGTCGGATACCTTTTTTGTGCCAATCCTCTCAATAAAGCCATGTTCGGCAAGGGTCTTCAGCGCCTTATTCACCGTCATTTTGTTCCAACCTATTTGTTCCCCAACATACTCTTGAGGGGCACAAAATTCATGTGGTGGCATAGACATTCTGAGGTGCCCCAATAACACCAGACACTTGGGGTCTTGATAGAAGGTCTCCATTTCCTCTTTGCTAAAGCTGAACTCAGC
>Ga0233426_10000416_pt1 | contig 46216 bp, 47 predicted proteins | sample SI_118_April2016_6_FD_179875 | JGI IMG/M metagenome (GOLD analysis project Ga0233426, IMG submission 179875) | Seawater microbial communities from Saanich Inlet, British Columbia, Canada - SI_118_April2016_10_MG | ecosystem: Environmental > Aquatic > Marine > Inlet | place: Canada: British... | reverse complement strand
CATTCACAAGCCAAACTCAGCGCCATTGCCAGGCAACTAAATGAAAGGCCCAGAAAGACATTGCAATATCAAACGCCAGCTGAAAAGTTCGCCCAATGTGTTGCGTCGATCAGTTGAGCCCGCCGCCGTTCGCGTCGGATTGAAAATGGTGCATGTGCGCAAAGTGGTTTTCGCAGGCATGTACCTTTGGACTCAAAGCCGTAATTCGACCACTTTCGTCAACCTAATAGTCCTGCCCCTACCCCTTAACCAACCGCTCCACGCGCATCGTGTCCAGATTGATCATCGCCTTCACCAACGGCGAAATGTTCTCTTTCCAGTGGTCCGATTGATACACCGCTTCGTACTGCGCCACGCGCTGCTCTTCGCTTTCAAAATCCCGCGTCCAGACGTACAGATTGTCGTCCGCCTCGCCGCGATAGCGTGATGTGATCACCAGCCCAAGGGATTCTTGAAACGGGATGATTTCCTCTTCCATCAGCTTGGCCCATGCGTCCATTTTGCCGTCCAAAACTTCGTAAATCCGTAATTCTGTAAATGCCATTTTATCCTCCTGTGTTGCGTAACAGCCTAGCGCGCAACGCCCGAACGCAACAGCGTTAACTTTTGGGGTGCCATACACGTGCCATACGCTTTGCATACCGTTTGCATACGCTTTGCAGACATTTATTTGCCCCCAAAACGCAGCGTTCGCACCCAAACCTTACCCCACAGGCCGCTAACATTTGACACCCCCGACCACACGTATACAAATTCATCTTAGGACCCTTCACAGCCATCAGGAACCCCCATGAAACAGCTTCCCGACCTTTGGTTTGATGCCACAAAATGCTTTATCAACGGTGAATGGGTCGCCCCGATTGGCGGCGAGCAATTGGCCCTCACAGACCCCTCCACAGGCGCGGAAATCGGCTCTATCGCACGCGGGAAATCCGCCGATATCGATGCCGCCGTCGCCGCTGCCGAGGACGCCCGCCACGGTGAATGGGGCCGCATGCCAGCCTTCGAAAAAGGTCGTATTTTGAACCGCTTAGGCCGTTTAATCCTCACCAAAACAGAAGAACTCGCACGGCTAGAGGCCATCGACGTCGGCAAGCCCTTGACCCAAGCGCGCAACGACGTCATCGCCATGGCCCGCTACATGGAATTTTATGCAGGCGCGGCGGATAAGGTGCACGGCGAGACCATTCCCTATCTCGACGGCTACACAGTGTACACAATGCGCGAGCCCCACGGCGTCACGGGCCACATCGTCCCGTGGAATTACCCCATGCAGATCATCGGTCGCTCTGTTGGCGGCGCACTAACGATGGGCAACACCTGCGTGCTAAAACCCGCCGAAGAAGCCTGCCTAACCGCCCTAGCCTTCGCCGACCTCGCTCGCCAAGCCGGCCTGCCAAAAGGTGTGTTGAACGTCGTTCCTGGATTGGGCGCAGAAGCTGGAAAATCTCTTTCAAATCATAGAGGTATCCACCATATGTCGTTCACAGGATCGGTAGGAACAGGGCAATCAATTCAATCCGCCGCCGCGCAAAATGTTATCCCAGTCACGCTCGAATTGGGCGGTAAATCCCCTCAACTTGTGTTCGACGACGCCGACATAGACGCGGCCCTACCCTTCCTCGTAAACTCAGGCATTCAGAACGCAGGTCAAACCTGCTCTGCGGCCTCACGCATCCTCGTTCAACGGGGCGTTTACGACGAAGTCACCAGCAAAATGGCCGCTAAATATCGCGAATTACAAGTCGGCCCAGCCCTCCAAGACCTCAACGTCGGCCCGCTTATTTCCGCCCGTCAAAAAGACCTCGTCACAGGCTTTCTGGCCCAAGGAAACGACCTAAATATCGCCGCCACAGGCGAAATCATCGCGACTGCACCCGCTGGCGGAAACTACATCGCCCCAACCTTGTATGAGGACGTCGCACCAGACCATCCCCTTGCTCAAAACGAAATTTTCGGCCCCGTGCAAACCATCATTCCGTTTGATGACGAGGCCGAAGCGATCCAAATCGCCAACGGCACAGATTACGGCCTCGTTGCCTCCATCTGGAGTCAAAATGGCGCGCGCCAATTCCGCCTCGCCAAGGCGCTCGACGCGGGTCAAGTTTTCATCAACAACTACGGCGCGGGGGGCGGTGTCGAACTGCCCTTTGGCGGCGTTGGCAAATCAGGACACGGCCGTGAAAAAGGCTTCGAGGCGCTCTATGGTTTTTCCAAACTCAAAACAGTCGCAGCATTGCACGGATAAAAACTTGACCAATTACATCAACACCCACGCCTTCACCGTCCGCCCCTCCGATTGCGATCCGCTCGGTCACATGAATGTCGCGCGCTACCTCGATGGCTGCTCGGACGCAGGGTTCACCTTGCAAGCGGCATGGTCCCTCACACCAGAGGACATCCGCGATGGACGCCAGTTGGCCTTTGTTGTGGTCAACGCCAACTCCAATTTCATCCAAGAGCTCCGCATCGGCGAGCACGTGCAAATCCGATCCGAACTGATCAAAATCGGCACCAAATCCTGCACGGTCTGTCACCACTTTTTCCTCGGCGAGGTCGAGGTCTTCAACTCCACCTTCACCCTCGTTTTGATGAACCTGAAAACCCGCCAAGCCGAAGCAATCCCTGATGATCTTCGCGCCGCACTTCTGGCTGCTCATGCTTAAAATCAGCAACAAACAGGCGCGTGCGCTCTGGCTCCATACCAACGGATTGTCCCTGCCCCAAACGGGCCCAGCGGACCCGCTTCAAATCATTACCGACCTTGGTTTTGTGCAGATCGACACGATCCGAAACGTCACCCGCGCGCACCACCATATTTTATGGTCGCGCAACGCAAATTACCGCGAAAAACAACTTTGGCCGCTACTTGGCAAAGACCGTTCACTCTTTGAACATTTCACCCACGATGCCTCCCTGATCCCGATGGAATTTTACCCGATGTGGGCCCGCCAATTTGCCCGAATGGGTGAAAAAGTTGCCAAGTGGTACCCTGCCAGCGGTGACAGTAAAATCAAAGACGACATCCTAAAACGCATCGAGGCTGAGGGCGCGCTTTCAACCCACGCCTTCGATACAAAAATCGAAGGTCCGCGCGAAATGTGGGCCCGACCACCGCACAAGAAAACTCTCGATATGATGTGGTACAATGGCGAGCTATCCACCTGTTTTCGCAAAAATTTCACCAAATTTTACAACCTCACCCACCGCGTAATTCCCCAACATTTGCGCACACCAACAACCGATGATGCAGGCCAAATTGATTGGCTGTGTAACGCCGCCATGCACCGTCTGTCTTTTGCCACGCAAGGCGAAATTCAACGATTTTGGGAGGCAATGGACGCTAAGGAAACCAAAGCGTGGACCACATCGCAAACCCACCTAATCCCCGTGGAAATCGAGCTGGCGGATAAGTCCACCCAGCCAGCATTCGCACATCCCGAAATCGAAACCCGCCTGCGCGACACGCCCGATCCGACCAGCCGCCTGCGCATCCTCAACCCGTTTGATCCCGCCATCCGTGATCGCATCCGCCTGAACCGCTTGTTCGGGTTCGAATACGTCAACGAAATGTTCGTCCCCGCCGCCAAACGTCGCTGGGGGTATTACGTCTATCCACTGTTAGAAAAAGACCGTTTCGTGGGTAGAATTGAACTAAAGGCAGACCGCAGCAAAGGCGAAATGTACGTCACGGGGTTCTGGCCTGAAAGCGGCGTCAAATGGCCCACAGCGCGCCACAAAAAACTCGATACCGAGCTTACCCGATTTGCCAAGCTGGCAGAATTAAGCCAGATCGAATGGCAGGTTCAGCGCCCCTGACGTAACGGGCAGCTTGATTTTCGCGCTCCGACTGACAACGCTGTGAAAAAAGGAAACGCCATGATCAAACTTCACCACCTCAATCGCTCCCGCTCACTTCGTATTCTCTGGCTTTTAGAAGAGCTCGGCGTCGAGTACGAAGCGATCCGCTATGAACGCGACGCCAAAACCAACTTGGCCCCACCCGAATTGCTTAACCTGCATCCGCTGGGCAAATCCCCCGTCCTTGAAATTGATGGCCGCATGGTGATTGAATCCGCGGCGATTGTCGAAGCGATCTGTGCAAAACATGGCCAACACCTTGTTCCGCCCACCAATAGCGATGCCTACATCAGCCACATGGAACTCATGCACTTCGCCGAGGGCTCGGTGATGCTTCCGATCTTGCTCAATCTTTACACCACAAAACTCGGTGACGGCGCGGCCCCCTTGCAGCCCCGCATCCAATCCGAACTCAACAACCATTTTTCCTACATGGAACAAACCCTCCGCCCCTCTGGTCACTGGGTCAGCGATGGGCTCTCGGCCGCTGACATCATGCTGTCCTTCCCAGCCACAATCGTTTTGCGCTACGGCATGGGCGACCAATTCCCCAAAATCGCGGCATTCGTTGAATGGATGCAAAACCGCCCTGCCTTCAAAGCCGCCGTCGCAAAAGGCGGCGGTGACTAGAACCGCCCCGAAAAACGCGCTAGCGTCAGAAAAACACCAAGGAGCCGAACCATGAGACTTGCAGGAAAAACCGCCATCGTCACGGGGGCCGCTTCTGGCTTTGGCGCTGGCATTGCGCTGAAATTCATTGCTGAGGGCGCCAAGGTAGTTGTCGCTGACATCAACGCAGATGGGGCAAACACGACGGCCAAAACCCTTGGTGAAAACGCCATTCCTTGCCATGTGGATGTCGGCGATGGCGCGTCGATCAATGCCCTGCGCGACACCGCGCTTGAGGCGTTTGGCACCATCAACATTGTGGTGAATAACGCGGGCGTCACGCATTTACCAACCCCGATGGAAGACGTGTCCGAGGATGATTTTGATCGTGTTTACCGCGTGAATATGAAATCCATTTACTACATGGCCAAGGCGCTTGTTCCCCACATGAAAGCCGCCAAAACGGGCAATTTCCTGAACATTTCCTCTACTGCTGGCCTGTCGCCGCGCCCGAACCTCAATTGGTACAACGCCTCCAAAGGCTGGGTGAACACGGCCACCAAAACAATGGCTGTTGAGCTGGCCCCTTACGGCGTTCGCGTGAACGCGCTAAACCCCGTGGCTGGCGAAACGCCGCTGCTCGCCTCCTTCATGGGCGAAGACACCCCTGAACGGCGGGCAGCCTTCCTGTCGACCATCCCGCTGGGCCGGTTTTCCACGCCCGAGGACATGGCAAACGCCGCCACTTACCTGTGTTCAGACGAGGCCTCGATGATCACAGGCGTCTGCATGGAAGTCGACGGCGGACGCTGCATCTGATGAAGCCCGGTCCGCGCAATTTAATCACCGATGTCGCAGGCCTGCGCGTGGGCAACGCCGCAGACGAAACGCTTAAATCTGGCGCCACAGTCCTCCTTGGCGACAAACCCTTCATCGCCTCTGTCGCCGTGATGGGCGGCGCACCTGGAACCCGTGAAACAGACCTACTTGAACCTGACAAATTGGTCGAATCCATCGACGCGCTTGTGCTCTCTGGCGGCTCCGCTTTTGGCCTAGATGCCGCAACTGGTGTACAAGAACGCCTGCGCCAAAATGGCCGCGGTTTCGCCCTTGGCCCCGCCATCATTCCCATCGTTCCCGCCGCCATCGTTTTTGATCTGCTAAACGGCGGCACCAAAGATTGGGATCGCAATCCATATTACGATCTTGGCCTACAAGCCTATGATAACGCATCCGAAACCTTCGAAATCGGTACCGCTGGCGCGGGAACTGGCGCACTGACGGCGATGCACAAAGGCGGACTCGGCTCGGCCTCTTTCCTCCTCGACAGCGGCCATACTGTCGGCGCGCTTGTCGTCGCTAATCCAGTGGGGTCAGTCACCCAACCCAACACCCGCAACTTCTGGGCGGCCCCCTTTGAAGTCGATGATGAATTCGGTGGCTTTGGAGCCAGCACCCAAACAGGTATCTCCGCCCCGGAACCCAGCCGCAAGGCCGCCGCAATGGCAAAATTTGGCCGCATCCCCGAAACCGCGCCAACCAACACAACAATTGCAATCGTCGCCACGGACGCGCCACTCACCAAGGCCGAATGCAAACGCCTCGCGACCGCCGCCCACGATGGCATGGCGCGCGCAATAATGCCAAGCCACACACCCCACGACGGTGATTTGATCTTCGCACTTTCAACAACCCCGCGAACCGCCGAAAAACCTGCGGATCTAACAACGCTCGGCAACGCCGCCGCCCATTGCCTCAGCCGCGCAATTGCACGCGCAGTCTACCACGCAATACCCGCCAAAAACGATCTGCTCCCGACTTGGTCACAAAAGGCTTAAGGGTTTCTTTTGTCTAAAAATACTCGCGCCGCAGGCTCTTAAACGCCCAAACAATGCCGCATGATCGCCTTTTGCGCATGCAAACGGTTCTCAGCCTCATCAAAGATCACCGACGCAGGCCCATCCATCACCGATGACGTGGCCTCTTCCTCGCGGTGCGCAGGCAAACAGTGCATGAACAACGCATCATCCTTGGCATGGGACATCAGCGCATCATTCACCTGATATCCGCGCAGCATATTATGACGCCGCTCTTTCGTGCTTTGGCTGTCATGCATCGACACCCAAGTATCCGCCACAACCAAATCCGCACCCTGAACGGCCTTTTCAGCATCGCGCTCGATATCAATGCGCACACCCGCTTTGCGCGCCAATCCGACAAACTCATCCTCTGGATCCAACTGCGCTGGCCCAGTGAAGGTTAGATCAAACTGAAACTGCGCCGCTGCATGCAAGAAAGACGCGCACACATTGTTGCCATCTCCACACCACACAACTTTTTTGCCCTTAATCGGCCCGCGATGTTCCTCAAAGGTCATCACGTCGGCCATAATCTGGCAGGGGTGCGTGCGATCCGTCAGCCCGTTAATCACAGGCACATCCGCGTATTCCGCCATTTCTAACAGCACGCTTTCATCAAAGGTTCGGATCATGATCAAATCGACATAGCGCGACAAAACCCGCGCCGTGTCTGCGATCGTTTCGCCGTGTCCCAACTGCATATCAGCCCCAGACAAAACCATTGTTTCTCCGCCCATTTGGCGCGTACCCACATCAAACGAAATCCGCGTCCGTGTTGACGGTTTTTCAAAAATCAGCGCAACCATGTGTCCCGCCAACGGTTGCTCTGCGTCGAGCATCCCTTTGGGTTTTCCCGCACGCGCATCTTTCATCGCCTGCGCTTGATCCAAAATCACCCGCAGCGCGGCTGGGTCCGTTTTGTGTACATCCAGAAAATGCGTCATTGCTTGGCCTCGATTGCGCTTGCCGCTTGGTCCAACAAATCAACCGCTAGACCGATTTCGGCGTCCGACATGTTCAGCGGTGGCAACAGGCGGATCACATTATCCCCACCCGGCACGGTCAACACACCCGCATCGTATCCTGCAAGCACCACATCCATATTCGTGACCTTGCACTTCACCCCGATCATCAAACCAAGGCCGCGCACGTCTTCAAACACATCGGGATGGCTCGCAACCAGCCCTTCCAGTTTTTGGCGAAACAGCCCCGCTTTGCCGTTCACGCTCGCCAAAAACGCATCATCCGCAACGATATCCATCACCGCGCCGCCAACAGCACAGGCCATCGGATTGCCGCCATAAGTCGAACCGTGCGTCCCCGCAACCATGCCGCTCGCCGCGTCTTCGGTCGCCAAGCAAGCGCCGAGCGGAAATCCACCGCCAATACCCTTGGCAATCGCCATAATATCAGGCTCAATCCCCGCCCATTCATGGGCAAACAATTTGCCTGTGCGCCCGACACCGCATTGAATTTCATCAAAAATCAGCAAAATACCGTGCTGATCACACAAATCGCGCAGGCCCTTAAGGCATTGATCAGGGATCGGGATAATCCCACCTTCGCCTTGCACAGGTTCCACCAAAATCGCCGCTGTTGTCTCATTCACCGCCGTTTCCAACGCATCGTGATCGCCAACCGTCAGCTGTTCAAACCCTGGCAACAACGGGCCAAACCCTTTGGTCAATTTCTCGGCCCCAGCCGCAGAAATCATGCCGAGCGAGCGCCCATGAAAGCTGTCCTTGAACGCGATGATATTCACCCGCTCTGGATTGCCTTTTTCATAGTGATATTTCCGCGCCATTTTCACTGCACATTCCATGCTTTCGGTGCCAGAGTTGGTGAAAAACACCGTGTCTGCAAAGGTATTATCCACCAGCTTTTCCGCCAGCGCCTGTTGGTTCGGGATCTGATACAGGTTCGAAGTATGCCACAACTGCGTCGCCTGATGCTGCAACACTTCAACCAGTTTTGGGTGCGCATGACCCAGCACATTCACGGCAATTCCCGCGCCCATATCCAGAAAACGTCGCCCCTGATCATCCACAAGCCAGCTTCCTTCACCTTTGACAAAAGCCATTGGTGCGCGTCCGTATGTGGGTAAAATTGCAGGGATCATCGAGGTCTTCCTTTTGTATATTAAAGGCCAATCCGTGACGGATGATTGTGGCCAAGTCAATTGTGTTAGGGGTGGGTGTCAAACAAAAAAAGCCGCGTGCCGATGGGCAGCGGGTGATACAATTAGCGTCGGCGTCGCGACGAAATATGTGTTTTTGTGTTCAACATGGCGCTGACTTAATCCGCCGCCTGCCCGCGCGTCAAGCAGAGTTTGCGCCAACCGTTCCAAAGAACGCTCCTGAAGGAATGAACCGCGACATCTTTGCGGCTTGCGCCATACGCGCCTCACTCTCGCGCGTCCCGATCATCACAACCCCGCCACTTGGCATTTTCAACGGGTCCAAAACGGCACGAACCGCCGCGCGTGCGCCCGACCAGCCCAACACGCCCTCCACCTCTGGCGCAGCGCTCAAAAATGGCACCCCCGCCACATTTGAGACTTCACGTAAAAACGCGGCTGGCGCTTCTCCAGATGGCGCGAAACTCATCAGCGAAACATGCTCCAGCCTGCGCAATTTATCCTGCACCGTGTCTGGCATTTCCAGCCGTTTGCGCAGTTTTAATTGCAATCCATCTACCGTAAACAGAAACCCGATCACATCGCGCCCAGACCCCAGCAAAATTGATGCGTATTGCGGATATTCCAGCCCCAATTCCCGCGCCCGTCTGATCCGCGTGCGCACAACTTCGATCGGCATCCGTTTGCCAATCAACGCATTGCGCGATTGCGTCCAGCACTGTTTTTGCCAGCCAAGGCCCAGTTGTTTTGGCCCGTTGTTATGCCCAATTCCCGCCACCACGGCCTCCTTACAGCTTTACAAAACCTGCGATCCGTCCCATTCCCCTGTCAAGCAATCGCCCTTTTGCCCTCGCCAAAAGGTATGCGCAGCCAGCATTCTGATCATTTCTTAGGCAATTCGATGAATAATCCAGCACCAAATAACCCACGCCGCGCTGCCGCGATGATCCTGTTGGCCAGCGCATTGTTTGCCGCCACAACAATTCTCGCAAAATTCCTCGGAACCACGCAAAATCCGCTTCACCCTCTCCAAGTCTCGGCAGGACGGTTTTTCTTTGCCTTCATCACCATCGCCACATTCGCAGCCATCACCCGCCCAAAAATCACCGCGCCAAACCTGCCGCTGCATTTCGGGCGCTCCCTTTTAGGATGGATCGGCGTATCCCTGATGTTCGCCGCCGTCGCCCGCATTCCGCTGCCAGACGCCACCGCAATCAGCTTTCTAAACCCTGTCTTCGCCATGCTGTTCGCCATTGTCATCTTGAAAGAGGTCATCGGCAAATGGCGCTGGCTCGCCGCTGCAATCGCGCTGATTGGCGCAATCATACTCCTGCGCCCATCAGCAAACAGCATGCAACCTGCCGCCTTCCTCGCCCTTGGCGCGGCCTGCGTGATGGGTCTTGAAGTCATCCTCATCAAATTTCTATCGGGGCGCGAAAAACCTGTTCAAATCCTGTTGATCAACAACACAATCGGCGCGGCACTCGCCTGTACCGCCGCCTATTTTGTCTGGCAAACGCCAACCTCCACACAGTGGCTCGGCCTCGTGGCGATTGGCGTTGTCATGCTCTGTGGTCAGGCCCTGTTCATCCAAGCCATGCGCAGCGCCGAGGCATCGTATGTGGCCCCGTTCAGCTATGCCACACTGGTGTTTGCCACGCTCTATGATTTCTGGGTGTTTGGCGCAAAACCGGATGCAATTTCCATCCTTGGCGCGGCAACAATCCTCAGCGGCGCGGCCCTCCTCGCTTGGCGCGAAGCCCGCCTGCCCGCCAAACCATAACCTTTTGCCAACCAAATCTGTGCAAAGTCGCGATCAACGCTGCAAATTGGCGGGCGATTCGTCTTGTGCCCGAACCCGCTGACAGGATAAGGTGCAGCCTGATAAGAATTCCGCGCAGACCTTGGGGTCGCGCACCAGAGTTAAGGAGACATTTCATGTCTTGGACAGATGACCGCGTAGAAACGTTGAAAACCATGTGGGGCGAAGGTAAATCCGCCAGCCAGATCGCCAAAGAGCTTGGCGGCGTCACCCGCAATGCCGTGATCGGCAAAGTGCACCGTTTGGGCCTCTCGAACCGCGCAACACCTGCGAAAACAGCTAAGGAAAAGCCAGCCCCAAAAGAGGCAGCAAAACCGAAGGCCGCGCCAAAACCCGAAAAAGAAAAATCCGCTGCGGCGAAAATTATGGAAAATCCAGTGGCGCTGCCCATTCGCAGACCAATTATCACTGCTGGCCAACCGCTTCCGCCGCAACCGTCCAATTCCGAAATCAGCCAAGAGGCGCTCGCCACTGTTGCTGAGGTCGAAAAGAAGGCGAAAAAGCTGAACTTGATGCAGTTGACCGAAAAGACCTGCAAATGGCCAATCGGCGACCCTGCAACGGACGAATTTTGGTTCTGTGGTCTGAACGTGCAAACGGGCAAACCCTACTGCGAAGCCCATAACGCCGTGGCTTTCCAACCGATGTCAGCCCGCCGCGACCGTCGCGCGCGTTAAATTCAACGGTATTTCAATATTTTACGGGCGCTACGGCGCCCGTAAACGTTTGTGGCGCGCCAATGTGATAGATCACCCATTGTCAGCCCGAATCCGACGCACTACCTTATAGGCAATCGTAAAACCACAGGCCGCCCATGATCAATTACACGCTTAAATGCGATCAAGATCACACCTTCGAAAGCTGGTTTCAATCCGCAGAGGCATTTGACAAACTGCTTGCCGCTGGCATGGTCACCTGTTCTGTTTGTGGCACGCTTGGCGTGGAAAAGGCGATCATGGCCCCGCGTGTGCGCCCGGCCCGTAACGCGGCCAAACCAACGGCTCGGCCCCTATCCGCCCCGGCATCCCCCGCCGAACAGGCGCTCGCAGAAATGCGTAAAATGGTCGAAGAAAACTCCGAAGATGTCGGCGATAAATTTGCAGATGAGGCGCGCAAAATCCACGACGGCGACGCGCCTGAACGCTCCATCATCGGCAAAGCCAAACCAGAAGAGGCCAAAGCCTTAGTCGAGGATGGCATTCCCATCGCGCCCCTGCCATGGGGCAACAAACGGCGCACAAACTAAGGCCGCATTTAAAACGCCCTTCCCCTTGCCCCTGAACCCGCGTATGACGTGCGCGAACCTTTAAACCAGCCAGTGGATCCGTAAAAATGCCCCGTTTGGTCATGAAATTTGGCGGCACCTCGGTGGCAGATCTTGCTAAGATCGCCAACGCCGCAGATAAAGTCCGTCAAGAAGTCGAAAACGGCTTTGAGGTCGTGGTCATTGTCTCTGCTATGTCGGGCAAAACCAACGAACTTGTGGGCTGGGTCAAAGACAGCGCCCCTGCCGATGGCCTGTATGATCGCGCCGAATATGACGCAATCGTATCCTCTGGCGAAAACGTCACATCTGGCCTGATGGCGATGCGCCTGCAAGAAATGGGCATCCCTGCACGCAGTTGGCAAGGTTGGCAAATTCCGCTGCAATGCACAGGCCAACACGAAGCAGCCCGCATTGACGCAATCCCATCCGATAACCTAGATGCATCCTTTGCTTCAGGCGTCAAAGTCGCGGTTGTCGCTGGCTTTCAGGGCGTGATGGAAGATGGCCGTATCGCAACCCTTGGTCGGGGCGGATCAGACACCACCGCCGTTGCCTTTGCCGCCGCTCTCAACGCGGAACGCTGCGATATTTACACAGACGTGGACGGCATTTACACCACGGACCCACGCATCGTTTCTGACGCACGTAAATTGCACAGAATATCTTACGAAGAAATGCTCGAACTTGCCTCGCTTGGGGCCAAAGTCTTGCAAACCCGCTCCGTCGAACTGGCCCGCTCCTACCGCGTGCGCCTGCGGGTACTCTCCAGTTTTGAAGACGATATCTCTGCCGACGTCGGCACACTTGTTTGCTCAGAGGAAGAAATCATGGAAAACATCCGCGTAGTCAAAGGCGTCGCCTATTCCCGCGATGAGGCCAAAATGACCCTCGTCTCCGTCGCCGACCGCCCAGGCGTTGCCGCAGCAATCTTTGGCCCACTGGCCGATGCAGGCGTTAACGTCGATATGATCGTGCAAAACATATCTGAGGACGGTCGCACAGACATGACCTTTTCTTGCCCTGTCGATCACGTCCCTTTGGCCGAGGCCGCGATGAAATCCGCCGCTGAAACAGGCGAGCTGAACTACCGTGATCTGATCAGCGACACAAACGTCGCCAAAATCTCGATTGTCGGGAACGGCATGCGCTCGCAAGCGGGTGTTGCCAAGAAAATGTTCGAAGTACTGGCCGCGCATAATGCCAACATTCAGGTCATCACCACATCCGAGATCAAGATTTCTGTGCTTGTGGATCGAAAATACATGGAATTGGCCGTCCGCGCACTGCATGATGAGTTTGAACTCGCAGAGGCATAGGCTCAGTTTTGGTAAAATCACGTCTAGACAGTCGCCAACTGCTCACACGGTTGCGCGACACGCTGGCAGAAGACGGCGATGGTCAGCAACGGCTTGACCACATCACCCAACTGGTTGCGGCGGGTGTCGGCGTCGAAGTGTGCTCAATCTACCTGCGCCGTGATCGCCAAACCCTTGAACTGTGCGCCACCGAAGGCCTGAAACAAGAATCCGTTCACGTCACCCGCCTGCGCTACGGTGAGGGCCTTGTGGGTCGCGTCGCCAAAGAAGCCAGTCCGGTAAACGCAGACGATGCAACCACCGAAAAGGGTTTCCGCTACATGCCCGAAACGGGCGAGGAAATGTATTCCTCGTTCCTTGGCGTCCCGATCCAACGCTTGGGCGAAGTTCTCGGCGTTTTGGTGATCCAATCCAAAGTGCAGCGCAAATATTCAGACGATGATGTTTACGCGCTCGAAGTGGTGGCAATGGTTATCGCAGAAATGAAGGAACTTGGCGCGTTTGTCGGCGACGGCGAAGCAATGACCGCGCCCCACCAACGCCCGATCATGTTCACAGGGGCTTCCGCGCAAGAAGGCGCGGCCCGTGGCAATGTCCTGCTGCACGACCCCCAGATCGTTATCACAAACCCTGTTGCTGACGACCCCGAAGAAGAAAAGAAACGCCTAAACGATGCGATGGATTCCTTGCGGATTTCCGTCAACGACATGCTGTCTGCCACCAAAAAAGACAGCGATGACGAACAGTTAGAGGTTATGGAAGCCTACCGTATGTTTGCCAATTCTAAGGGCTGGCGCACCCGAATGGAAGCAAGCATCGACAGCGGGCTTGCCGCCGAAGTGGCCGTGGAAAAAGAACAATCCGCCACCCGTGCCCGCATGGCCCGCGTTCCTGATCCGTACCTGCGCGAACGGCTTCACGATCTTGACGACCTTTCAAATCGGCTGCTGCGCATTCTTACGGGCCAAGGCCGATCAGCAGGTGATCCGCTGCCCGAAAACCCCGTTCTTGTGGCGCGAAATATCGGCCCGGGCGAGCTGTTAGAATACGGCAAAGATCTGCGTGGCATTGTGCTGGAACAGGGGTCAGTTGGCTCGCACGCCGCGATAATCGCGCGCGCTTGGGCCATTCCGATGATCATCCACGCCGACAATATCACCCGCGAGGCCCTGAACGGCGATGCGATCCTTGTGGATGGTGATCAGGGCCTTGCGCACCTGCGCCCAGACGACATTGTTGCCTCTGCGTTCAACGATAAAATCGCGATGGCGAACCAGGCACAAGAACGCTTCTCTGCCATTCGCGATAAACCTGCGCTTACCAAAGACGGCATCAAAATTGATCTGATGATGAACGCAGGTCTGTTGGCCGATCTCCCCAGCATCGACAGTTCCGGTGCCGAAGGCGTTGGCTTGTTCCGCACCGAACTCCAGTTCCTTGTACGCAGTGAAATGCCCAAACGGACGGACCTTTCGCGCCAATACACCCGTGTATTTGACGGTGCCAAAGGCAAGCCTGTTACCTTCCGCACGCTTGATATCGGGTCTGACAAAGTTGTTCCGTTCCTGAAACCAGAAGACGAGCCGAACCCCGCTTTGGGCTGGCGCGCCATTCGCATTTCGCTCGATAAACCGGGCATCATGCGCATGCAGCTAGAGGCGATTTTACGCGCGTCAAAGGGGCGTCCGGTCAACATCATGTTCCCGTTTGTCGCGCAATTCAGCGAGTTTATCGACGCCAAAGCCATGCTCGATAAAACCATCGAAAATGAATTGCGGCTGGGTCACACTATCCCAAGCGATATCAAAGTGGGCGCAATGCTTGAAACGCCGTCACTGGCCTTTGCACCCAATCAATTCTTTGAAATGGCTGACTTTATTTCAATCGGTGGCAACGATCTGAAGCAGTTCTTCTTTGCCGCAGACCGTGAAAACGAACGGGTTCGTCGTCGATATGATACCCTTAACGTCAGCTTTCTGACCTTCATCGAGTTGATCACACAGCGCTGCGATGAGTTTAACACGCCTGTCAGTTTTTGTGGCGAAGACGCGGGCCGCCCGCTCGAAGCCATGTGTTTCGCAGCGATGGGTTTGCGCACGCTTTCTATGCGCCCGGCCTCCATCGGCCCTGTCAAAGATCGCCTGATGTCGGTGAACTTAGCAGACGCGAAAATCGCAATTGATGAGGCCCGTCTGTCTGGTGATCAATCTGTGCGCGACCGCATCCGCAAATGGTACTCTGAGCAACGCTAGCGCGTTTCCCAAAACGCTTTAGCGCGTAAGCAACGCCTTCGCTGCCGCTTCCGCTTCGGGTGTAATAATATCCCCTGCCAACATCCGCGCAATTTCTGTCGTGCGTTCAGCGTCATCCAACTTAGCAACCGTGCTTAGCGTTACGCCCTTGCTTACAGATTTTGAAACCTGCCACTGATGGGCGCCTTGCGCTGCAACTTGCGGGGAATGGGTCACAACCAAAATCTGCGCGCTCTCTGCCAGTACTGCCAAACGGCGACCAACGGCATCTGCTGTTGCGCCACCAACACCACGATCAATTTCATCAAAGATCAGCGTCACGCCTTCGTTTTGGCGGGTCAAACACACTTTTAGCGCCAGTAAAAACCGCGATAATTCACCGCCCGAGGCAATCTTTTCAATCGGCCCAGATGGCGCGCCGGGATTGGTTGCAACGGTAAACGCAACCATGTCGCGCCCCTCGGAGCCTGCGCCAATATCTGTCACATCTGTGGTGAAAACCGCCCGTTCCATCTTCAACGGTTTTAACTCCGCCGACATCGCCTTATCCAGCTTGACCGCCGCCTTTTGGCGCGCCGCCGTCAACTTATCGGCGATGCCATTATACCCGTCCTTGGCCACATCCAACGCCGTTTGCAGCTCCTTTATTTGATCCGCGCCTGTATCAATTGCATTCAACCGCACCCGCAATTCATCGCCAAATTCGGCTAAACTGTCGGGCAAAACACTGTGTTTACGGGCCAAATCACGGATGGCGAACAGCCGTTCCTCGGTCGCCTCCAACTCCAACGGGTTAAAATCCAGTGCCTGCAAACACTCATCAACGCCGCGCTGTGCATCCGATAATTCAGACGCCGCTCGCGACAACGTCGCAATCGGTTCTTCCAAACGCCCATCGGCATTATCTGCGGATGTTTCCAACCACCGCAGCGCATCCATCATCGCCCCTTCAGCGCCGTCACCACCCAAAGCATTGCTCGCTTTTGCGATATCTTCGCGCACCCGTTCCGCGCCCTGCATCTGACGCCGCTTTTGATCGAGCGCCACGTCTTCGCCCGGCTGGGGCGCTAATTCGTCCAACTCTGCAACCGCGTGGCGCAAAAATTCCGCGTCCAGCTTGGCCTCTTCTAATGCTGCCACCGCCGCGTCCAGCGTCTTTTGTGCGCCTCGCACCTGCGACCATGCTTTGCGCACGGGTCCAAGGTTCACGCCCGCAAACGCATCCAGCAATCCGCGATGCCCCTTGGCATTCAGCAGTCCCTGATCATCATGCTGACCGTGCAATTCCACCAGCTTTGCCGACAACAACCGCAACACATCGCCAGAAACGCGCCGATCATTCACAAACGCCGTTTTGCGCCCATCTGGCGTATTTGTGCGGCGGAAAATCAGCTCATTGTCTTCGAGGATAAAATCCTGCTCTGCCAAAACGGCGGCGGCGGGATGATCATCGGCGATATCAAATACGGCAGTCACTTCGCCCAGATCCGCGCCCGCGCGCACCAAATCTGCACGCCCGCGCCAGCCCAGCACAAACCCCAAACTGTCCAGCAAAATGGATTTACCCGCACCCGTTTCACCCGTCAGCACGTTTAGACCCGATTGAAACTCCAGGTCCAATCGGTCAATCAGCAGCATGTTTCGGATATAAAGCCCGCGTAGCATTCGCGGTTAGCGCCATTCGCCTTTTGCGACCTGACGCCAAATTTTCTTCAGCCAGCCTTGGCTCGCATCATTTGCTTTATCAATCGAGATTCCGCGCCCCGTCAGCAAGGCATAGGTGTCGTTGTACCAATCCGTCGCTTGAAAGTTATGGCCCAGAATCGCACCAGCCGTTTGCGCATCGGCATCCAAACCGAGCGAGACATAAGCCTCGACCAGACGGTGCAATGCTTCAGGCGTATGGGTTGTTGTTTGGAAATCTTCCACAACCACGCGGAACCGGTTGATCGCCGCACCAAAATGGCCCTTTTTAAGGTAGAATCGACCGATCGCCATTTCCTTGCCAGCCAAATGATCCAACGCGAGGTCAAATTTCAACAACGCCGACGATGCATATTCACTGTCTGGGTAACGCTCCACTGTTGTGCGCAAGGCCTGCAACGCTTGGAACGTGATGCCTTGGTCGCGGCTCACGTCATCAATCTGGTCGTAAAAGCTCAACGCGATCAGATAATGCGCGTAGGCGGCATCTTCATCGGCTGGATAAAAATCGAGGTATCTTTGCGCCGCACCACGGCTTTCTTCGTATAATTTGCCTTGGTGATACGCAAACGCCGACATGATAATCGAACGCTTTGCCCATTCAGAATAGGGGTACAGGCGCTCAACTTCGGTGAACAGAACCGCCGCATCTTCTGCACCGCGCCGTTCTGTCAGCTTTGCTTCGGCTTGCTGGAAAATTTGCTCTGGCGGCGTGTTCTCTAGGGTCACTTCTTCTTTGCGCAAACGCGCACAGCCTGAGGCCAAAACCACCGAGGCCAGCACCGCACCCAATACAACACGTTTACCGAAAGAAGCCATTACCGCATTATCCTGTCTTGCTCGCCCAACCATAGGCGGCATTTTGAAGGTTAACTAGCATAAAATCAGCAAAGGAAAAACGGTTTCGCACCGTTAAGCCACAAGTTTTACCTTGGGCGAGCGTCCACATCAGGCGTGAACGAAATCCGTGGGCTTAATATGCGCGCCTGGCAGGTCATTCCATTGCTCGGGCGTGACCTCGATCATCTCCCAAGCGTCTGGATTCGCGAACAATTCTCGCAACAAAAGGTTCGTGGCACGGTGGCCCGCTTTTTCGCCGTGGTATCGCCCAATGATCGGGCTGCCAGCCAAGGCCAGATCGCCCAAAGCATCCAACATTTTGTGGCGCACACATTCATCTGCGCGACGGAACCCTTCCGGGTTCAAAATATTTGCACCATCAACAACGATGGCATTGTCCAAACCACCCCCGAGCCCAAGGCCGGCGGATTGCATCGCATCTACGTCCGCGGCACGACAGAACGTGCGGCAATTGCTCAACTCGCGCACAAACGCCCCGTTAGACATCTTCAGTTTTTTGGATTGCTGGCCAATGGCCGCATCAACAAAATCAATCTCAAATTCAATTTCAATGCTATCCGCAGGGGACAGGCTGGCGGAAAACCCATCAACAGAAATGCTCACGTCTTTCAAAATACGCAACGCCCGCAATGGCGCGTCTTGTTCTTGCAAACCTGCCTTAAGGATCGCAGCTACAAACGGTGCTGAACTGCCATCCATGATCGGAATTTCTGGCCCGTCGATTTCGATCATCGCATTGTGAATGCCCGTGCCTGCCAGCGCAGCCATCAGATGTTCCACTGTCGATACTTCGACACCCGCATCATTTGCCAAACGGGTGCAAAGCTGCGTGTCATTTACGTGGTCGTACAAAGCAGGGATCAGATTATCGCGGTCTGTGATGTCCACGCGACGCAACCAAATACCGTATTCAGCCGATGCAGGAGAGACACGCACTACAGCACGTGCACCAGAATGCAGGCCTTTGCCCACAATTTCGATCGGTTGTTTTAAAGTTCTTTGCATCACGTACCTATGACATTGCTTAAGACTTAATTTAGGCAATCACAGGTATAAGCTCAATTCACGCTTTATGACCGATTGTGTCAGACTGAAATAAAAAAGGGCGTGCCTGTAACACGCCCTCTTTCAAAAATTGTTGGTCTGGAACTGGTTTAGTTCGCCTGGCGACGCAAAAACGCTGGAATTTCAATGCGTTCTTGCTCTGGATCTACTTGATCTTCCACTGGCGCCGCTTGTTGGCTGACAGCTGGCTGTTCACGTTGCGCGGTATTTTGCGTATCACCATGTCCCGTCATCCGAGAGATCAAGCTGTTCAAACGAAAGCCTTTTGGCTTTTCAGCTTGCGCAGTGCCTGCAAAAAACCTCGGCGTCTCTGCTTGCGTCTCTTGCACGCGCGGTGCGTTAGTTACGGCTGCATCAAGGCGAGCCATGGTCTCTTGTGTTGGATGACCCACTTGCGCTGGCTGCGGCGCAGCGGCAACTTCGGCGTGACGATCAAAGAAGCTCTCTGTTGTTTCAACAGTCTGCGCAGCCATTGGCTGTGGTTGATACGCTGGCGCTGGAAGGCCATCGTCAACTGCAACCCGTGCAGGTTCTGCAGGTGTTTCAACTGTCATTTGCTCAAACAGGTTCGGCTCTGCTGTCGGTGCAGGTGCAGCAACATGTGCGACCTCTGCAACCATCGGCTCGGCTTCAACTTGCGCCGCGATTGGTTCTGCAACTTCTACCGTTGCTTCTTCAGCAGGTGCTTCAACTTCAACACTTGCAGCAGGCAGCGGCTCTTTTAGCGAACGACGTGGTACTGGGATATCGCCCGCACCAATGGCCGCATCAATGCCAGTTGCCACAACGGAAACCCGCATAACGTCTTCCAAGGATGGGTCCATTGTGGAACCAACGATGATGTTTGCCTCTGGGTCCACTTCTTCGCGGATGCGGTTGGCTGCTTCGTCCAATTCGAACAATGTCAGGTCGTTGCCGCCTGTCACGTTGATCAGAACGCCGCGTGCGCCTTGCAAGGAAATCTCGTCCAACAGCGGGTTGGCAATCGCCTTTTCCGCCGCTTGGATCGCGCGATCTTCGCCAGATGCTTCGCCAGTACCCATCATCGCCTTGCCCATTTCGTCCATCACAGAGCGAATATCAGCAAAGTCGAGGTTGATAATACCAGGGCGCACCATCAGATCCGTCACACCCTTAACACCTTGGTACAGAACATCGTCTGCAAGGCTGAAGGCTTCGGTGAATGTGGTTTTTTCGTTGGCAATGCGGAACAGGTTCTGGTTCGGAATGATGATCAGCGTGTCCACAACTTTTTGCAGCGCGTCAACACCTTCTTCGGCTTGGCGCATACGGCGCGAGCCTTCAAACTGGAATGGCTTTGTTACAACGCCAACTGTCAGGATACCCAATTCGCGTGCGGCTTGTGCCACGATTGGCGCGCCGCCTGTGCCCGTACCACCGCCCATGCCGGCCGTGATGAAACACATGTGGCTGCCCACAAGGTGATCCACAATTGATTCAATGCTTTCTTCGGCAGCAGCGGCGCCAACGGCTGGCCGCGCTCCTGCACCCAAACCTTCGGTGATTTTCTCACCGAGCTGAATTTTCGCTGTCGCTTTCGCGGAGTGCAAAGCCTGCGCGTCTGTGTTCGCCACCACGAAATCCACACCATCGAGCGCTTTGTCGATCATGTTGTTCACAGCATTACCGCCCGCACCACCGATCCCAAAGACCGTGATTCGAGGTTTCAAGTCCACCATTTCTGGCATCCGCAGGTTCAATGTCATTTTTAGTCCGCCTGTAATTTTTTTTGTTATCGCCGCCTTAAGACGGTCGCATTTGCCCTGATTCGATATGCTAAACGACTGATTCGCTAACGTCACGAAAAATCGTTAATCACCCAAGATTTATTGTACTCTAAGGTGTGCCACGGCAAGGTTTTGATCGCCGCACCACATCTCGTTTACCAGTTATCTTTAAACCACCGCATAGCGCGTTTTAGCGGCTGAACACCGTTGCCCGCGACTGGCAGATTAAAGTCCCAACACTCATCTTGCGGGTGTGCCGCATGCAGCGCTAAACCAACACAAGACGCAAAGGCAGGGCCCGTTGCAGCCTGTGGAAGTCCTTGAATTCGCAGTGGTTTTCCCAATCTCACTTGTTGGCCCAGAATACGGCTCGCAAGCCCTTCCAACCCCGGAATTTGGCTGCCACCCCCCGTCAGAACAATTCGTTGTCCTGGCAAATGGTCAAAGCCAGCGCCGTCCAAACGGGCGCGCACTTCTTCCAGAATTTCTTCCACTCTCGGCCGCATTACGCCGATCAATTCGGATCGGCTGATCCGACGACGATCATGATCAAAATCACCGGTATCACCACCAATCTCGATCATATCGCGATCATCCATTCCCGTGGCCATCACGCCACCATGAAAGGTTTTAATCCGTTCTGCAGTCGAAGTTGCCACCTGCAACCCTTGGCTGATGTCGCTGGTCACAAGGTCGCCGCCCATCCGAACAGAGTCCGCGAAAATCATGTGTTTCTTTAGGAAAATGGAAACCGTCGTGGCCCCGCCGCCCAGATCAATGCAGGCACCGCCCAGCTCTTGCTCGTCTTCCACCAACGCGGACACACCCGAAACATAGGCAGAGGAGGCAAAGCCAGCCAACTCCAAATCGCAGCGTTTGATACATTTCAACAGGTTTTCAACCGCGCCCGTATCCACCGTTAACAGGTGCATATCCACAGACAAACGATTGCCGATTTGCCCGCGCGGATCTGACAATCCTGAACGATGATCCAGCGCAAAATTCACTGGCATCGCATGAACCGCTTCGCGGCCCTGCCCATAATCTGGCACATCACATTCCGACAAAACCCGCCCGATATCGTAATCCATCACCGACCCGTTTTCCAACGGCACAGTCCCCGTCACACCGTAACTGCGCGGCTCGGCACCAGACATACAGGCGATCACGTGATCGACCCGCGTGTTCGCCATCTTTTGGGCGGCCTGAACAGCCGTGCGAATGGCGCGTTCGGTTTCTTCCATCGTGCTGACTTCGCCAAAACGAACCCCGCGCGAACGGGTTGTTGCCACGCCAATCACACGAAACGCGCCGTGGCTCGCCATCGCAGACATGCCCTCTTGTGCGTTCATCTGAACAGACGGATCAAATTGCAAAATCATGCAGGCAATTTTCGCAGTACCCACATCCAAAATGGCAACCACGCCCCTTTGCAATGCTGCACGGCGGCGTTGTCTCATGGCGCGTTGTGTTTCGTATAAATGTGTCATGTTATGTCTCGTCTTCCCCATCGGCTATGGCCCGCAACCTGTACAGCTCGTCAACTGCAGGAACGGATAATCGAAGCACAGGTCTGCGCCCGTCTCTCATATCTACTACTGTTACATCCCGTCCCAAAACATCGCGCGCGCTGTGTAATGCAATCACGCGCTCCAATGCTTGAACTGGGTCCTTAACGGGCAATTGAATGATCTGCTGGCGATCCAGCATCACATCCCAACGTCGCTCGCCCATGCGACGTAATCCTCTGACGCGATCGGAAACGGGTTTGGCTGCTGCCAAAATCTCCAATGCTTCTTCTGCGTGATCTTGCGCCCCAATACCCAGGATCAACGGCAACCCGTGATATCCTTCGCGGCTGATCAAAATTCCGGCGCGAACCCCGACGGGGTCAACCAGTTCCAAATGCGTTGTGCCGCGCCACACAAGAGCCGGCACACGTTCGTTAATCTCCACATCCAGCACACCATTACGCAAATACACATCCGCGCGTTTTACCGCGTCCACACTTTCGATCCGCGCCTTCAACACCGCCAGATCCAGCTTCATCGAACTCAACGGGAAATCCATCGGAATGGCTTCGCGAACCTGTTCAGAAACAACCATGCTCGCGCCCTTGATCTGCATCAGTTTTACTGCAAATTCAGGGCGATCTTCGATCATTTCTTTCGCATTTGTAATGCTTTGCGCCAATTTAACCTGCGTCTGTTCCTTGGCAAAGAAATTCGCCGCGACGGCCAAAACCAAAACCAGCGGCACGCCTGTGCGCAGCAGAGATTTGTAAATCGGCGTTAGCCAAATACGCTCCAAACGGTACTTGATGCGGCTCGGGCTGTAATCCAACTGGCCTTTTGGTGCAGGCGCGGGGCCAAAGCGTTCGCGCAGATCGTCTATCGCTGACATGACGCATCCTCCGTGATCCAGCTAACCAATTCACCAAAGGAAATTCCGCAATGCTCTGCCTGTTCAGGCGCCAATGACGTCGGCGTAAATCCGGGCTGCGTGTTCACTTCCAAAATGATCAGCCCCTCAAGGCCCTTGCTCTCATCCCAACGAAAATCTGTCCGCGTTAGCCCACGACACCCAAGCGCGTTATGCGCACGAATGGCATATTCCAAACAGGCATCGAAAATATCTTGCGGAATATCAGCGGGGATCACATGGCGCGACCCGCCCTCGCTGTATTTCGCATCGTAATCATACCAACCGTCGGCATAAATATCGGTTACGCCCAAGGCGCGATCCCCCATCACAGCGGTGGTCATTTCACGCCCGGGCGCAAACGCCTCGACCATCACGATCTCTGGCATGTCGTCGCTTAACTTTGCAGGGCCGTTTGCATTTTCATCAACCAGATACACCCCAACAGATGATCCCTCATTGAACGGCTTCACAACATAGGGCGGCTGCATCGGATGCGCGGCCATCGCCTCAGCCTTTGATACCAGCTTGCTATCCATCACAGGCAATCCTGCCGCGCGAAACGCATCTTTTGATTTTTCTTTGTCCATCGCCAGCGCGGATGAAAACACACCAGAATGCGTGTAGGGAATTTGCAACCACTCCAGCAAACCCTGAACGCAGCCATCTTCACCCCAACGCCCGTGCAAAGAATTGTAAACAACATCGGGATTGGCCGCGCGCAAATCTGCCACCAGATCGGGACCCGCGTCCACTTCTGTGACTTCATACCCTTGCGCACGCAATGCCGTGGAAACCTCCTTCGCCGACGCCAGAGAAACCTCTCGCTCAGCCGAAGGGCCGCCTTTTAACACTGTTACGCGATGGAATGCCCTGCTCGACATGGTCCGCCTCGTCTGTTGCCCTCGGCCTTTTCGGCTCTGCGGGCGATTATTAAGCTGCGATGTGCAGCCCTTACCGCTTAGTTCTGCGTGTCAGCTTTGCCAACCCGCATAATTTCCCACTCTAGGGTTATTCCGCTGTTTTCCAAAACCTTTTTTCTGACCAATTCGCCAAGATTTTCCAAATCTGCGGCAGATGCGCCACCCTTGTTGATCAAAAAGTTCGAATGCATCTCGCTCATTTGTGCGCCGCCAATGCTGGCACCGCGCATTCCCGCGTCGTCAATTACCTTCCACGCTTTCAGATCATGCACGTCATCCGCTTGCCCCGTCGAGGAATACCCCGCAGGGTTGCGAAACGTCGATCCACAAGATCGTTCCTTGGTCGGCTGGCTCGCCTCCCGCTTGGCCAGCGCGTCTTCCATCTTGGCCTCAATCTCCGCTGGGTCCCCAGCCGTGCCTTGCAAAATCACGGATGTCAGGATCAATCCGTCAGGCAAATCAGTGGAGCGATAGGAAAATCCCATCTCTTCATTGCTAAGCGTCACCAATTCACCGCTGCGCGTCACGCCCTGCGCTTCAACAAACACATCCGCCGTATAAACGCCGTAACACCCTGCGTTCATCTTGGCCGCACCACCGATTGCACCCGGTATCGTGCGCAAAAACGCCAAATCCGTCCCCGCCTGCGCGCACCTACGCGCCACATGTGCATCCAGCGCACCCACGCCAGCCCGCACACGATTGCCGTCCAACTGTTCAATCCCATTGAACCCACGGCCAAAACGTATCACCACGCCATCCAGCCCACCATCACGAATGATCAGGTTGGAACACGCGCCGATTGGAAACACAGGGATATTCGGATCAAGGTCGCGCAAAAACTGCTGCAAATCATCCAAATCCGCAGGCGAGAACAAAACCTGCGCAGCGCCACCAACCCGCAGCCAACTTAACCCCGACATATCGTGATCAAACGAAAGCGTCCCGCGTGTGTTTGGTAGATTCAGTTTAGTCATTTTTAGGCTCACTCTGAAAATTGGTCTTTTCAAACACATCCTCGGGGATCGGCACCCCGATCTTTCGCAATCCCATACGCCCGATGTAGTAAAACGGCCAGCGCATGATCGAACCGACCCCGACCACAAACATAATCGCCAGAAACGGGTTCCCCGCAATCCACATGTAAGGGATCAACGGGAACAGCAGAACCAACAACATAAATGCGCAGGGTGGATGATACGGGCGCGGCAAAAACGCGACAACGCTGGCGATCACAACCCATATCGCCGCAAATCCAACCGCCGAAAACAACCCGATTTCAAACACAACATCTGCCTTTAGGTATAAAAATCAAACTTCGGCCCTGCGAACGGTTCGCCCCGCCATTTGGCGCGAAAAAACCGCCCCAAATACACAATCGGCCAGCGCAACAACGATGCCACACCGCCCAAAAACATCACGCACAGAAACGGGTTTCCCGCGATCCACAGATAGGGCACCAGTGGCACCAACAACAGCATCAGCAAAAAGGCCCCGGGTGGGATGAATTGTTTTGGCGAAAGTGCAATCACTGTGCCAAAGCCAATCCAAGCGACTGCGAAAGCGACAGCCGAAAACAATCCAATATCAAGGAATGCTATCATAACTCGCCCCAAACCGTTGCCACAAATGGCGGGCAAAAGCTGCAATCATACCAAAGAACGCCAAAGCGAGCCCATGAAAGCCGACCAAAAGAACAGTAATCGTTCCCTCAAAGAGAGTAAGAGTATTGCCGTATAGGATCACCATCAAAGACAGCACGGCGATCACAGCAAAAACGCAAACAGATCTTATGATACGCCCGCCACGCCCTATCCACAGACCAACCGCCAAACTTATAGCGACAAAGCCAAAAAGGAAGGCGTAATATCCCACTATCCCAAGGCTTTCGGCAGGTTATTGGCCCAGGCACTGATTGTACCGGCGCCTAAGCACACGAGCAAATCCCCTGGACCGCAATGATCCCCTACAAATTGCTGCAACGCGGCCTCGTCCGCCACCGCCACAGCCTGCCTATGGCCGTGAGCTGTTAAGCCCGCCACCAAACTATCCCGATCTGCGCCTTCAATCGGGTCTTCACCCGCAGCATAGATATCGGTTATTCCAACAACATCCGCATCGTTAAAACACGAACAAAACTCTTCAAACAAATCGCTCAGACGCGAATATCTGTGCGGCTGATGCACCGCAATCACCCGCCCATCGGTGGCTTGTTTTGCCGCCGACAGCACAGCCGTAATTTCAACGGGGTGGTGCGCATAATCATCAATAATCGTCACGCCGTTAACTTCGCCCACGCGGGTAAAGCGGCGGTTAACGCCCGCAAAGTTTTTCAACGCCTCGCGGATTTCATCCACTTTCATGCCCAAATGACGCGATACAGCAATCGCCGCCAGCGCGTTTGAAACATTGTGATCACCGGGCATCGGCAACACCATATCTGGCATGTGAATATCTTCGTTTTGCAGATACACATCGAAATAGGCTTTGCCGTTTTTATAGGTCAAATTATCCGCCCGAACGTCCGCCTGACGATTAAAACCATAGGTCACGACACGCCGATCGCCCAAGCGCCCGACAAGGGATTGCACCTCTGGATGGTCGGTGTTGCAGATTGCCACGCCGTAGAACGGGATGTTCGAAACAAACGTGTGAAACGCCTCTCGTAGCACATCAAACGTGCCATAATGTTCCATATGTTCTGGATCAATGTTTGTCACCACGGCAATTGTTGCAGGCAAACGGTTGAACGTGCCGTCGCTCTCGTCGGCCTCCACAACCATCCATTCGCCCTGCCCCATCCGCGCGTTTGAACCGTAGGCGTGAATGATCCCACCGTTGATCACAGTCGGATCAATTCCACCGGCATCGAGCAGGGTCGCAACCATCGTCGTCGTCGTGGTTTTGCCGTGCGTCCCCGCAATCGCCACGTTCGATTTTAGCCGCATCAACTCCGCCAGCATCTCTGCACGGCGCACAATCGGTAAGCCACGTGCCCGCGCTGAGTCCAATTCAGGATTGCCCGGCTTAATCGCGCTGGAAATCACCACGACCTCTGCGTCTTCCAAATTCTCGGCCATCTGGGGGAACGATATCCGCGCACCCATTTCAACCAAACGATCCGTGATTTTTGAGGGGCGCAAATCGGACCCCTGCACTGTGTAGCCGTGATTGAGCAGAACCTCAGCAATACCAGACATCCCAATGCCGCCAATGCCCACAAAATGGATCGGACCTAACTGCGTCGGAAGCTTGGTTGCTGCGTTCATCTTTACTCTCCTGCCAACCCAGCGACCAAATTCGCCAGATCTTTTGCCGCGTCGGGCTTTGCCTGTGTGAGGGCCGCATTTGCCATGTGCAACGCGCCTTCTTCATCGCTTAAAACTGTTTGAATGTGCTCGGCCAAAACCTCTGCGCTCAACTGGCTTTCAGGGATCACAATCGCCGATCCCGCACTTGCCAAGCCTTTGGCATTCGCCGTTTGCTCATCACGTATCGCAATGCCGAGCGGGATCAAAATGCTCGGTCGCCCGATGATCGAAATATCAGCAATGCTCGATGCACCAGATCGCGAAATCACCAACTGGCATTCAGACATGCGCGATGGCACGTCATCAAAAAATGGCAAAACCTCGGCCGTAACACCAGCCAATTCATAGGCCGCAACCGTTGCATCGTGATCGTCTTCACGGGCCTGTTGGGCCACACGCACACGCGCTTTCATATCTTCTGGCAACAACGCCATCGCCGCTGGAATGGTTTGCGACAACACGCGACTGCCTTGTGAACCGCCCATCGCCAGCACAGACATCGGCCAATCACCGGGCGCAATATAGGGTGCGCTTGCCCGTTCCAAAATTGCGCCGCGCACAGGGTTGCCGATGAACACACCTTCTACACCATCAGGCAATTCCGTCGGCCATGTGCCGCAGGCAACCGTGTTCACCCGCCTCGCCAACAACTGGTTCACACGCCCCAAAACACCGTTTTGCTCATGGATCAAACGCGGTGTTTTCGACAGGATCGCCGCCAACATCGCTGGCAAGGCTGGATAGCCGCCAAAGCCTGCAACAACCGCTGGCGGGTCTTTGCGCATGCGGGTCCACGCCGCAAACGCACCGCCCAAAATCCGAAACGGCACGCCCAGTTTGGCCGCCAATCCACCACGCGCAAACGTGCCCGAATTCACAACTTCTACGTCAACAACATCTGGAAACCCGCCCGTGTAACGCGCGCCGCGTTCATCTGTGGACAGCTTTACTCGCCAGCCTCGCGCCAACATTTCCTCGGCCAATGCTTGGGCCGGAAACATATGTCCGCCCGTGCCACCCGCCGCAATTATCAACAATTTACCTGTCATCTGACCCTAATCCAGCTCTGTTCTCAGATCCAAAAACGTCACTGATATCCCCTTGCGGGCGGGTGCGCGTAAAGGCCAATAAAAACCCTAGGCCAATTCCCGCCGCAACCAACGAAGACCCACCGTAGGATACAAATGGCAGGGTCATTCCCTTTGCGGGCAGCAATCGAACGGCCACGCCCATGTTGATCAACGCCTGCATGCCAAACATCGCGGCCAAACCCGTGCCTGCGAACCGAATGAACGGGTCGCGTTCATGGATCAACCGCAAAAAGGATCGCAATGTGATCGTCATGAACAGGCCAATGATGATCAGCACAAGGATCAGGCCGTATTCTTCGGCAGCGACAGCGATAATGAAATCCGTGTGCGCATCTGGCAGGGACCATTTCACACGACCCTCGCCCACACCAACACCAAAGAAACCACCTTCTTGGATCGCATTTGTCGCATAGCCAATCTGGGTTCGTGGATCAATTTCGGGGTTCAGATACCCGTCAATCCGCCGCGCAAAGTGTTCGGACGAATTATAGGCCAAAACGCCCATTCCCGCGACACCGCTCGCCATGCCGATCAGCAAAGCCATCGGCGCACCTGCCACAAAATACATGATCAACCAGCTAGCGATGATCAGACAGGCCTGTCCAAAATCGGGCTGCATCGCCAACAGAAATGCCACCAAAACCGTAATCGCAAAAGACATCCGCTTGCCAGGAGGGCCACCCACATCAAAGCTCGCGGCCATCAACCAGGCGGAAAACACAATGAAACCAGGCTTTAAAAACTCGGAGGGTTGCACAGAAGCAAACCCCAGCGAAATCCACCGCGTCGCGCCCTTGCCAAAATCTGTGCCGATAAACGGCAACGCACAAATCGCGATCAAACAACAAACAAAGCCGAAAACACCCAATCGGCGCACCATTTTGGGCGATAGCATCGACACCAAAACCATCGTAATCAGGGCAATCGTGCCAAAGAACAACTGTTTGTAAACGTAATAAAACTGCGTCAGGCCATTGCGCTCTGCCAACGGAACCGACGCCGCGAGGCCCAGCAAAATCCCGACCATGAACAGCATCAAGATGGCCGACAACGCCCATTTGTCCACCGTCCGCCACCACTTTGGAAGGACTGGTTCACCGGGCTTAGAAGCCACAGTGCCAAACACCATCTCCGTCATGTGAAATGCCTGCCTTTAAAAACTTGCTACGCTTGCCTACACCCGTCGCCTCATTTTTTGGACGTACGTGGATAGGGCCAACATAAACGGGGTGATTCGAAAATGCTAGGGGTGATTCGCGCGAAATGGTCTGCGCCCTGCCCGACCGCGTTTCATTAAATTCTTGACTCAAAACTTTGTTGCACCCAAAGATTGAGTATATTTAGTTACTATTTATCGGAGATTGATTATGCGCCCATTCGTATTTGCTTTGCTGTTACTTGGCTGCAGCGCGGTGCCAAATTCAGATATCAGTGTGCAATATAAGAAAGAGGCGCGCAAACTTGGGCTCAATCCAGTCTACCCGCCCCGCGAAGAGTTTCAGATCGGTGAAGTGTACGTCTGGGCGCGTCGCAAAGGCAGCTTCGATCTTGATGTAAATGTTTACATGGGCAGCGAACACAGCTTCGTTCATGCAGCCGACCGCTTCATGGCTGATCGGATCGTTTTTCAACCAACAATCGCGACTCCTAAAACCGCCGCGCAAAACGATCTCTATCGCAAGCAATTATCCCAGAGAAGCCAAAATGACATTTTGTCATTACCCATTGCAGCCTTCCCTTCGATTTCAGGCGATGCAGGCTTTAGCGGTGGAATTGGCCTGCTCAAGGCGCTTCAGGCCATCGGTCTTGCAGGCGGCGCACGGACCCAAGTCACGCTGGATTTCACAGACGTTCGCACCTATTGGGTTCCCAAAGTCGAAGCAGTCAAAGCCGCTGGCGGCGATCCTGCTCTTGCCCTGCAGCGCATTTATTCCCAAATTCCCAAAGATATTCTTAGCCCGATCCTTGAGCAAAATTACGACCGCAGTAAAATCAAAGTTCCAGGTCAAGATATGTGTGATGCAAACCTCGAATTTGGCGTATCCGTGGTCAGCCGTGTCTACCTAACACGCAAAATAGACTACACATATCGCAACGGTCGTATTGTTAGTGCGGGCATAAAACGCGCCACCGCTGGCAGCACTCTATCCCAAGTTCCCGCAGCACCCGCAATCAATGTGAACGTTAACCAAACAGGTGAATTGGCCTCTAATGACACCCAGCTCGCTGCCTTACAAAAACAGATCGACGACCTATCCAAAAGCCAAGGTACGGGTGACAGCGTCGCATTTCAAACATGGGATGCGCGGGGCATTACGTTTAGCCAAATTTACGCCCGCCCTGTGTCCATCGGCTGGGATGGATTCGAATTTATCAACCCAATCATTACCAACCTTATTTGCCCGCCTAGCTAGGCGAACACCTCCAAAACATACCCATCGGGGCGCACAACTACGGCCGCAACCCCGTGCTGTGCCAACCAATCCTGCGCCCCCACAACCACAGGCAAATCGCTCTCAACCTCGCGCGCGGCCAGCACATAAAACCCCTGCTTGGCCACATCATCCGCCAGCACGTCCCCTGCGCGCACTTGCGGTGCCAACGCGCCGCCAACACCGACACGGCTGCCCAGCCCAGCACCTAACTCTGGCCAAATGCTCTGCATTTTACCCTTGGGCGTTTCGCCAGCCGCTGTTTGATTGATCAGCTTGCCCAAACTCACCGTCAGCTCGATAAACTGCCTGATATGCGGCTCCCGCTCGCTTTCATACGACCACAACACATCTTCACCACCATCCAAAACCTGCGCCAGCTTCCAGCCCAAATTCGCAACATCGCGAATGCCTGCACACATGCCCTGCCCCATGAACGGCGGCATTTGATGCGCTGCATCGCCTACCAAAAACACGCGGCCATCCCGCCATTTCTCAGCCACACAGGATCGGAATGTGTAAACCGCATCGCGCTCTAATTCCGCATCCGTCGGCGTGATCCAGCGCGACAACCGCTGCCAAATCTCTGCCGCGTCAGGCTCGCCCGCCCGATCATCAGGCAAACGCAATTCCCAGCGCCGCCGATCCCCAACACCGCGCACATAAGTCGCCGAATTCACTGGATCGCAAAACTGAACCGAATAATCCCCAAGATCAGGTCGCGGCTGTTTCAGGATCAGATCAACAACCAACCAATCCTCTTTGAACCCCAAATCATCCAAGCGAATGCCGAGCGCGGATAGCACAAACGAATTGGCCCCATCCGCCCCCACCGCATATTTGGCCCGCACCGCACGCCCATCGCTCAGATCGACGGTAACCCCTTCATCGTCTTGCGAAATCCCCTCAACCGCCACACCTTGATGCAGGCTCACATGATCAAACCGATCCAACCCTACCCGCAACGCATCCTCAATCCCGGGCTGATGACAGCGATAGCTTTCGTACCAACCCATCGGCCCAATTTCTTGATCACGCGACCAATCCACCACCACATTGTCGTGTGTATCTTTAAACAGCATCCCACGCCCGACCATCGTGTGTGGCAACACCTGTTCCGCCAGCCCAGCCGCCTGAAACACCCGCATCGCCTCGCCGTCGAAATGCACCGCACGCGGCAGGTTATACGGCTTAGGCTGTTTTTCGATTATCGCAACCGAAATCCCACGCCGCCCCAGCAGATTACCCAGCAGCATCCCCACTGGCCCCGCGCCAATTATGCACACATCACAATTCAGCGGTCTTGGTCCCTTCCATGCGAACGCCCTCGCCGTTGCGATGGGTGCCGTCAGGATCAATCGTCGCCAAATTGCAGAAAATCTCAATGCGATGCCCGTCAGGATCGAGGATATAAAACGCCTCGTTCTCGCCCCACGATCCATCCCCGCGCGGATTTACCCATGAATGCAGCACAGGTCCGCGCACAAACCGCACATCACCGCGCGCCCTCAATTCCGCCTCCAGCTGCGCCCAATCCTCGCGGCTGTCGCATTCAAACGCAAAATGATGAAACATCGGTGGCCCCACCAAATCATCCTCGGGCAACGCAGGTTTGGGTGTGTATTTCTTGGCAGGATTGTGCACAATTACCAGCTCATGATGCACCGCGTTCAGGCGCATAAACGTCAGCTCGACAGGGATTTTGTCTACCTCAAAGGCCGCGTGCCGTTCTGTCAGTTTGAATCCCAAAACCTCGCGATACCACGCGATTGCAACATCGCTATCCGCGACCTCTACTGCAAAATGTTGCATCCGTTTGATCAATGGCATGGTGGGCCTCCTCTACAAATAACCAACCATGAAAAAGGCCGCTGGTGAACCCACAAACGGCCTAAATCTCAGAATTTAATGTGGCTTACGCTGCGGGTGTCGGTGGAACCGCCGCCGCAGGTACGGGCACAACACGGGCAACCAACACTTCGTTAATCTCGCTCTGGGCTTGCATCTCGTCCACGGCTTTCACGGCGGCAACTTCTCGGGTCAACCGCTCCAGCGCTGCTTCGTACAACTGACGCTCAGAATAAGACTGCTCGCGTTGATCATCATTGCGGTGCAAATCGCGCACAACTTCGGCAATGGAAATCAAATCGCCAGAGTTGATCTTTTGCTCATATTCCTGCGCACGACGGGACCACATCGCGCGTTTCACACGGGCACGACCCTTTAGCGTTGTCATACAACGCGCAACGATGTCCGCACCGGCCAAGCTGCGCAAACCATGCGCAATCGCCTTATTTGTCGGCACTTTCAGCGTCATTTTATCTTTTTCAAAAGAGATGTTGTACAACTCCATGATGATGCCAGCGACTTCTTGTTCAATGATATCAACGATTTTGCCAACGCCATGCGCGGGGTAAACCACAAATTGGTCCACTACGAAATCGAGGTTCTTTTTCTTAGCCATTCAGCTTTTGATCCTTTTTTGGGGCCCTGAATACACAGTCAAAACCATCCCCTTGGCAAAGGAGTTGCCATCGGTTGGGTTCATCATGGGCGGGTAAATGCTGCACCGCGTGGCGCATATCAGGGCCTATTTCATTTCAACAGCATATCACAAAAACACCCCCCATGCCAGAGGGGCTAATTATCTGCTTTCAAAAGATTTTAACTTCTTCAGCCACCCTTACCAGGATTGGGTGAAAAATGCGTTTCCATCTTGTTTTCAACGCCGTCCAGCTTCTCAGCATCAGGCAATTGATCGACCTTGGTGATGATCACAGGCCATTTTTCCGAATACTCTCGGTTAAACTCAACCCATTTTTCCATATCAGGCTCGGTGTCAGGACGGATCGCATCCACTGGGCATTCTGGCTCGCAAACACCGCAATCAATGCACTCGTCAGGGTGGATCACCAGCATGTTTTCCCCCTCGTAGAAACAATCCACGGGGCAAACCTCAACGCAGTCGGTGTGCTTGCAGCCAATACAGTTATCTAAGACCACATAAGTCATTTGCGTACTCTCGAATTTTCATTGTTGGCTGGCGTTATATGCCTCTTTCAAATCCGCTGCCAGTGCCAATTTGACCCAGCGAATTCACCGTTTCGCGATGCCTTTTTGATCCATCCGCCAGCGCAGCGTTTCCACGCGATCCTGCCCGAAAAACGGCTCCTTTTGGAACACAAATGTCGGCACACCCCAGTGACCAGATTTCTGCAATCCGTCCTGATTGGTCTGAATTTCCGCCAAATGGCTGTCGCCAATCGCCGCCTCCATCTGCGCCAAACCCAACCCTGCCCGCGTGCAAGCCTGCGCAATATGATCGCCCTCGTCCCATTTCACGCCACTAAACAACGTGTGCGAAACCTCATAGGCAAAGGCCGCGCCGCGCCCTTGGCGATCCGCCTCCACACCCAACTGGCTCAGTCGATGAATATAGGGTTGATCGGGTGCAATCTGCATCGTCGACAAATCCTGCACGATCGGATCAGGTTGCGGCCAGTTCACGGGCATCCCCAAAAACTCGGCACGCCGTACCCAATCGCGCTGAATATACCGCATCCACGGTTCTTTGGATTTGTCAAAAAACTCTGGCGCGCGAATGGCAATCGGATAGACCACACGCAAGCGAACGCTCACATCATAATCCCGCTCCAACGCCACCATATCAGGCGTCGCGAGGTAGGAATACGGGCTGCGAAATGACCAATAAACGTCGATAGTTTCCATGTTGGTGGCTCCTTTTGTTAATCCTGCTGCATCTTTGTATCCAAATGATCCTTCGCCGTTTGGATCATCGCTTGCACCTGCGCCAAATCCCCCAATTCGCGCGCCATCAGCAGGGATAATTTGCACAACAACACCTCTCGCCCAGCATGCGAGACCGTGTCGAGCGCAACTGCGAGGTCTTCATAAACCGTTTCCAATTCTGCAAAATTAAGCACCATCATCCTGTCTCCCCCAACCCAAAGGCCATCTTCATTTGCCGCGCAATCTGTTCCAAATCACAAACGGCCCAAGCCCCCGCCAGATACCCGTCAGGGCGGATCAACAACGCGCCACCCGCCTGCGTTCCGAGCCGCGCCTGAACCCGCGCCAACGCAGCCTCGCCGTACTTCGCAGCAATCATCGCGCTGCTAATCACCTCAACTTGGTCGTCAATCTTTGCCACGTCCACGTCGCCAAACACCAGCATCGTAAACCCATTGCCCAGAATATCGCTCAGATACACACCATCCGACAGCGTTTCATTGGGCAAAACCGCCCCTAACTTCACCCCCGTCACGCCCGCATCCGCAGTTAAAACCGCGCCCCCCTCGGAATAGGTAAACGGCTCCATCTGGCGCGGATTGGCGAAATCTCCGGCCCAATCATGATCGAGCGACAGTGACAAGGCCGCGTCCCGCATAACCTCCCAACCCTTGCTCGGCGGCGTCATAAATCGCGCACTTTTTGTAGCATTTTCAAACACATCCAGCGTCGCACCACGGCGTTCGGGCGAATAGCTGTCCATCAAACTCTCGTCACTCAGCCCGTTCAAAACCCGCGCCAATTTCCAACCCGCGTTCTCCGCATCCGCAAGGCCATTGTTCAGCCCCCGCACCCCAAAAATCGGCACGATATGGGCACTGTCGCCGATAAAAATCACCCGCCCATCGCGGTAATCATCCAGCGCCAGCGTGTTGGCCGAATAAATGCTCCACCACTCCAATTCCCACGGCCCAGCGTACCCAATATCGCGCAAAATCTTGGCAACATTTTCGCGAATACTGTCCTCGCGAATGGCCTCTTCCTCGGATTGGCCATCTGGCAATTGGTAATCAATTCGCCAAATATTATCGGGTTGGCGATGGATCAAAATCGTCTTGTCAGGGTTGGACTCACTGTCGAATAACGCGCGCCGGATCGTTGGATAATCGTGATCCATCTGCACATCCGCAATCACATATCGCCCTGCGAAATTCTCACCGTTCAACCGTTTACCGCGCATTTTTCGCACAGGACTACGCGCACCATCGGCCGCAAAAACCCACTGTGCATCGCAGTCATACCTGCCGTTTGTGTCCTCAATTGTCAGCCGCGCACCACCGTCTGTATCGCCAAAGCCAACAACCTCACTGCACCACCGCACCTCGATCAGATCAGACGCAGTTACCGCATCCCACAGATATTGTTCGATAAATTGCTGCTGAATATTATACATCGGCAGATATTTCTCGCTGTCTGAATGGGACATCTCAAATTCTAGGATCTGTTTGCCGCGATAAAACGTCCGCCCTTTGGTCCAGCCCAGCGCTTTTTCCAAAAACGGCCCCAACGCCCCTGCCCGTTCCAGCGCATGATAACTACTGCGCTGCACACAAATCGCACGGCTGCCATCGTTGAACGTATCCTTGTTATCAAAAACAACCGAGCCCACGCCAAACCGCGCCAACGTCAACGCCGCAAACATGCCAATCGGCCCCGCCCCAACAATCGCTACCTTATGCTGGGTATGCTCCAAAACATGCGCGCGACCAGGCGCTGCAAACCTCGGATACTCAAAATACAGCGACTCCAGCGCGCCTTTTCCCTCAGGTCTCATGATCCATCTCCCAATTTGATCACACGTTCAAACATCACTCGCCCTCCGTAAACCTGTGGATCGCGCCGCGTTCTTTTCGATTGGGTCGCCCCGAACGCTCCGCCTCTGGGTTCGCCATCTGAACCGATTTTTCACGCGGCAAAGGCGGGGATAAATCAACGTATAACGCTTGCGCCTCGGGTGCTGGTCCACGGCGCGCGCCGATGTCGACAACCTCGATCACACGCACATCTTTTTCTTTGGGAAAGGTGATCACGTCACCCGCGCCAACAGCGACGCTGCCTTTGGCGATTTTGACCGAATTCAGGCGGCAATGGCCCGATGCAATCATCTTGGCGGACAGGCCGCGCGATTTGAAAAACCGCGCGAACCACAGCCATTTATCTATCCGAACCGTTGGTCTGGGTCCGTTCAAGATTTACCTTTAAGCGCCATCAAAGCCGCGAACGGATTGTCTGGATCAAGCGGCTTGTCTTTTTTCGGCGCTGGCTTGGAAGAATGCACCTTCGGCTTGTTGTTGCCTTGTGGTTTCTTGCCTTTGCCCTTGCCCTGTGGGCGCTGTTGACGCCCCTGATCGGTTGGGCGCTTTTTGGGAACCCAGCGGAAGGTGTAAAACACTTCCATCTCAACTTCTGCCGCCTCGGCTGGCAAGTCTTCAACAGCAGGTGCCGCTTCTTCCGCTACACCTTCAACAGCAGGCGCATCCTCAGCGACCGCTTCACCTTCAACAGGCGCCGCAACTTCTGCCTCAGCAACAGGTGCTTCCGCAACAACAGCCTTAACCTTCTCACGCTCACCGCGCTCGCCAGTATAGCCCAATCCGCCCATCAAATCGGCAAACTGTTCCAGCGTCATACCCGTGATCGACAGCATGTCACCCGTGGCTTCAAACCCGCCGCGCGTGTCCACGCCGCGCAACATATCTGCAAGGCGTTCCAGCATATCAATGCGAATGGCCCGTTCCCCCGCAAGGCGATAGCCCGCTCGTGGATAATACCCGTTCGGCGCGCCTTTGACGGCCGGAATTGTCACCAAACCCGCAGGTGGCGCTTCTGGAAACTCGCCCAAGCCTTCAGCCAGAGACCATAAAACCAACCGCAACCGTGTGGGCGCAGGTTTCAACATCAGGTGTTGGAAAATCGTAAACTGGCCAAAACGCACACCGTGTTTGCGCAACATGCTCCGCGCATCTTGATCGAGCGCCTTAACATCATCACCAATAACAGAGCGCGGAATAACCCCGAGGGATTCAATCAAACGGAACGCAACACCACGGGCCAAACCCGTGATGGCTTCGTCGTTCTTCATCGCAATCAGCGGTTCAAACGCGGCTTCAACCTTGCGATTGATGAAATGGCTCAAACGGCGGCGCACTTTTTCAGCCACATCTGCGCCCGCTTCCACATCGACAAACGGCTCGACCATCGGGCTCATCGCATCTGGCCCCGCAACCAATTTGCCCAGCGCCAATTCGCCCCACATCAAGCCACCTTGTTCGGTGAAATCAAACTCGGTGTCAGGGGCGTTGTAACAGCGATCCGCCAACAGGCTGAATTGCGGTGTTAGCGCCTGCAACGCGGCAGAGCGCAAAGTCTTGGCTTCTTCGCCCGTAGCTTTTGGGTCCAGCTGAAATCGGAACCCTGTCAATTTACCTGCGAATTGGCCTTCTACGGTCACTTCACCTTTGTCGTTTACGTCAGCCACAAGGCTCTCCTTCTGTTTCAACCGCCGCATCAAGAAACTGGTCCGGCGATCGACAAATCTTTGGGTCAGCGCACTGTGCAGCGCGTCTGATAATCGGTCTTCTACTGCACGGGTTTCGTCGCGCCAATAGCTTTCGTCACGAACCCAGCCCTTTCGCTGTGCTACATAGGTCCATGTGCGGATAAACGCCAATCGCTTGGACAGCGTGTCAATATCGCCCACGGGCTTATCAATACGTGACACACGATCTTGCAACCAACTGTGCGAAATCTCACCGTCTTCGTGCAAAAACTCAAAAATCTTCTGCACAATGGCGTTGTGCTCATTGTTGCTGACTTGGCGAAAATCAGGGATCTGGCAAGTGTCCCACAACAGGCGCACAGCCGCAGGGTCCGTCGCCCGCGCCGCCACATCCCCAATCACGCTCAACGATTGCAAACTGCGGTGATCATCCGCATCCCGCGAGCGCGCCAAAATCGGATCATTCGCAGATTTCCCAAGCGAGCCCAGCAACGCCCCCACCGTGCCAAATTCGAGCCGAGAATTCCTCCACTGCAACTTCTTGATCGGCATAAAGCGGTGCGTCTCAATCGCCTCAACTACCTCTGGCTCCAACGGCGGCGCTTCGCCTGTCACGCCAAACGTGCCGTCGTTGGTATGCCGTCCCGCACGCCCCGCAATCTGGCTCAACTCATTTGGCATCAAACGGCGCATCTTGCGCCCGTCAAATTTCGCCACCGATGAAAACGCCACGTGCTTCACATCCAGGTTCAACCCCATGCCAATCGCATCGGTTGCCACCAAATACTCCACATCGCCGTTCTGATACATCTCCACCTGTGCATTGCGCGTGCGCGGCGATAACGCCCCCATCACAACCGCCGCACCGCCCTTTTGGCGGCGCAACAATTCCGCAATCGCATAGACATTCTCAACCGAGAACCCCACAATCGCAGATCGCGCAGGCATCCGGCTGGTCTTCTTTTGCCCCGTATAGGTCAGCGCTGAAAACCGATCCCGCTTCATAAACTCGGCCTTGGGCACCAGTTGCGCAATCACGCTGCGCATGGTTTCGGCCCCTAAAAACAACGTCTCGTGGCTGCCGCGCATGTTCAACAAACGATCGGTAAACACATGCCCGCGCTCTGGGTCAGCGCACAACTGCACCTCATCAATGGCCACAAAATCCGCCCCCATGCCTTGGGGCATCGCCTCGACGGTGCACACCCAAAACTGCGCACGGCTCGGCACAATCCGTTCTTCACCCGTCACCAACGCCACCACCGATGGCCCGCGCAACGCAACAATCTTGTCGTAAACTTCACGCGCCAACAATCGCAACGGCAGCCCGATCACACCCGTCTTATGCGCCAGCATCCGCTCGATCGCATAATGGGTCTTACCAGTGTTGGTGGGGCCTAAAACCGCGCAGATACGGGACGGCATATTACTCATAACGGGCAGCTTTCAATTCTTAGGGAACCCCTACACGCAACACCACCTACGCTCAACCACAAGCGCCACTTTACGTTTCTTCTGGCTAAAAATATCTTGGTGTCACAGGGGCAACGCCCCTTCCCGCGCGTCAGCGCTCATACCATCATTGCGCAGCAATTCCGCTGAACACCTATAACTTCACACCCTCAACTTTCGCGCTTAAACGCTCAATCGCCGCCTTCACATCGGGCCGATTGGGGTGCACCTTCTCCGCCTCCAAATAAATCGTCAACGCGTCCTCGGGTCGATCCATCCGCTCTAGGATCATGCCCAAACCCGCCATCGCCCCAAAATGCCTCGGCTCTAAAATCAGCGTTTGGCGAATATCGGACATCGAAAGCCCATACCGATCCGCCACAAACCACGCCGTTGCTCGTGCATTCCAGCCTTCGGCAAACTCTGGCGCGTGGTCAATCAGCGCCGAATAATGGTTGATCGCATCAGGAATATTGCCCTTTTCCATTTCGGCGCGGCCCCGTTGCAGCAATAAATCCATCGATTTAGAGCCAGATTTCGACCATTCAGACCAAATCTGCTTTTCAACATCTTCCCAACCTGCCTCATCAGCAACCAACAGCTCAGCGAATAAATCATCCAGAATTTGCGTTTGCGCTTGGAGAGGAGTTGCGGCACTGTGCGCCCCAAGACCAAGGATAAAACTGAAGATTAACGCCACGGCACGGTTTGAAATTTTCATCTAAGTCCACCATCTTTACGTAATAACCTACAATCTAGGCCAAATTTGCCAAAATGGAAGACCGAAAGGATCAATCATGAGCGATGTAATCAACCAAGCCGTAGAAGCGCTAAACGCGAAACTTGGCGGCGAGGGCTTTGACGGCTCTGTCAAAGTCGAAATAGCAGACGAAGGCTCTTTGATCGTGGACGGCAACGGCGCACGCGCCAGCGACGACGACGCGGAATGCACATTGTCTGCGGACGCCGAAACATTCCAAGGCATGATGTCTGGCGACGTAAACCCAACCTCCGCGTTTATGACAGGCAAACTGGCCGTCGACGGCGATATGGGCGCAGCCATGAAACTTGGCGCACTGCTGTCATAAAGCGTTTCGCAAAAGGCTATTAAATGAGCGCAGCACCACTATACGATGAACTGGAACGCATGCCCAAAGGCGGGCAAGCGTTCTGGCGCACAACAGCAGATGGAACGCGCATTCGCACGGCTGTTTGGCATGGAAGTGGTGACAAAACGATCCTGATCTTTCCGGGGCGTACAGAATTTATCGAAAAATACGGCGATGTGATCGCCCGCCTTCTCGATCGCAGCTACTCGGTCGCGATCATTGATTGGCGCGGTCAGGGGCTATCAGATCGCCACGCCACCAAGCGCGACATGGGCTGGGTGCGTGAATTTAACGAATATCAACTTGATGTGGCCGAACTCCTTGGCACAGTCAAAGACGCGGGCCTGCCCGAAACATACGCCTTGATTGCGCATTCCATGGGCGGCGCGATTGGCCTGCGTGCGTTAATGAACGACCTGCCGGTCGAAAAAACCGTTTTCAGCGGCCCAATGTGGGGCATCCATGTCGAACCCAAAATGCGCATCCCCGCCGCAGTTATTGCTGGCGTTGGACCTTCCATCGGCTTTGGCGAAAAATTCGTGCCAACAGGCAGTGCAGAATATTACGTTCTGAACGAACCGTTCGAGGGCAACGTCCTGACGAACGACAGCGCCCAATACGAAATCCTAACCCGCCAGTTACAAGCCCACCCAGAGCTTGGCCTTGGCGCACCGTCCATCCATTGGTTAAACCGCGCCCGCGCTGAAACGGCGAAATTGGTGACCCAAGCCCCAACAAAACACGATTGCCTGTGCTTGCTTGGCACGGACGAAGCGATTGTGTCCTGCCCAGCGATCCGAACTGTTATGGCGAAATGGCCCAACGGCAAACTTGTTGATGTGCCGGGTGCCCAACACGAGGTTCTCATGGAGGGCCGCGATCAATTGGCATTGGTTTGGGGCGAAATTGACGCGCATTTGGCGTGAAGCCCGCGCAACTTTCCCTTTCCATTTGCGTTCAACCGCTCTAAAGCGGCGCATCTAATTCTTATAATCCTTGAAAGGATTTTCCAATGGCCACGCTCAAAGCAGGCGATCTTGCTGCTCTTATTTCCGGCTCCCCTCGTATGGCAGTCGAATCCGTTGACGGCGACAATGTATCGCTCGTTTGGTGCAACGAAGGCATTATCCAACGTGATACGTTCGAAAACATCCTGCTGAAACGCTGGGAAATCCGCGAAGGCGGCGACGATCGCGGCCCGAAACGCTTCGGCGGTGGTGATCGTGATCGCGGTGGCGACCGTGGTGGTGATCGTGGCGGACGCAGCTTTGGCGGCGGCGGTGATCGTGGCGGGGACCGCGGCGGCCCTCGTGGTGGTGATAGCAAAGGCAAAACAGGCTGGGACGGCAAACCGCGCGAGAAGTCACATTTTCGCAAAGATTAAGTAATATATTTCTGCGCTCCGCGCGGGGATATTTAAAGCCAGAAGAAAGGGGCCCGTTCGCGTGGCCCTTTTTATTTGCCCGCTATTCGATGAAAAAGATGGGTAAACGCGGCCGCACCCAAAATTGGAATGACCAGATTCACCACAGGCACCGTGAGCGGCACTGCCATTATCGTTCCCGCAATCCAAATCTGCATACGGTTCTGTTTGCGCAATTCCTTGGCCTCGCGCCGGCCAACACGGCGCACCGCAACCATCTGGAAATACTCACGCCCCAGCAAAATGCCGTTCACGATCCAAAACGCAATCGGAATGAAGAAATACAAAATCAGCGCCAGCACATTCACAACGATCATCAGCCCCAGAAACCCCAACGAATCCATGATGGTTTCGCCAATCCCAACTTGGCGCACAGGTCCAGCGTTTGGATAGTGTCGCGTTTCAACTGCATCCATGATCCGATCCAGAAACAGCCCGATAAACAGCGATGCCACGGGCACCATCAGGAAAATCGACAGCACAAACATGCTAACAATCGCAAATCCATCCAGCACTGAGGTCAGCCATTCGACCTCCCCCCACCACGGCAGGCTAACTGAATTGGGCAGCAGCCACAAAACACCCATGGTCATCAGCACCAACAGTAAAACCGTCAGCCCAACACCGCGAAAAAACACGCCCAGAAATTTAGGGTCGCTCATCTGCCCAATGGCTTTGAAAATATCGTCGAGCATTACGCGCTGACCCAAGTCGTAATTGCATCCAGATCGGGCCGTTTACGTTCGGAGGGGTCCGTGCGCGCCGTGCCCATATGCATGAACCCCGCCACGTATTCGCCGGGTGCCAGCCCCAGATGTTGCGTCAAAAATGGCTCATCAAATGCTGCCCAACCGGTGATCCAATTTGCGCCCCAACCACTGGCGAGTGCCGCGTTCAAAACCGATGTACAGCACGCGCCAACCGCCAGTGTTTGTTCCACCTCTGGGATCATATCCGTCTGCGCCAAACTCGCCACGACAGCCACGCTTAACGGGGCATTTGCGAATGAAAACCGTGCCTTAGCGGCCTGATCTATGTCCATACCAAGTTCCAATGCGCGCGCATGAATCGCATCTGCAAGCCGATTTAACGCGCCATCTTCCAGCACCAAATAGCGAAACGGCTCCAACATTTTATGATCAGGCACCCGCGCCCCGGCTCGCAAAATCAACTCCAGATCTTCGCACGATGGTACAGGGGCCGCCAGCGTTTTATGCGACACGGATCGTCGCTCTAGCATGAAATTCAGGGCTTCTTCGTTACGTCTTGGCATATTCACTCCAAAGTAGGATCAGAGGCCACACGGACCAGCGCGGTTAAATTCGCAAGCCGTTCCATCTGGCGTCCGTTTTCATCAAAATTCTTTGGGTTCAACCAAGCCTGAAACGCTGCCTCCAACGCGGGCCACTCTTTATCAATCGCCGCAAACCACGCCGTATCGCGGTTGCGTCCTTTGTACATTGTCGCTTGGCGAAACACGCCTTCATAGGACAATCCCAACCGTTGTGCCGCACGCCGTGATCCCGCATTCAGCGCATCACATTTCCATTCATAGCGACGATAACCCGCCTCAAACGCCCATTTCATCATCAGATACATCGCCTCGGTTGCGGCGCGTGTGCGCTGCAATGCGGGGGCCATGTTGATGTGTCCCACCTCGATCGCACCCGCATTTGGATCAATCCGCAAATACGATGCAACACCGCAAAACCGACCAACATCTTTGTTCTTGATGGCGTAAAAATGCGGGTCATCCAGCTCGGACATTTCGCGCACCCATTTATGATAGGTCGCCTGCGCATGGAAAGGGCCATAGGGCATGTAATCCCAAATCCCGTCCGTCGTGTCTTCGGAATTTGAACGGAACAAATCGCCGACATGGGCCTCCGCATCCAGCCGTTCCAGCCGCGCATATTGCCCGTCCAAAACCACGCCTGCAGGCGCAGACGGCGCAACCCAATTTTTTACTGAAAACCCAACAGGCTTACCCATGCCTCACCCACTCATCTGACCTAAATCTATAGAAAACAGATAAACACGCTGGGCTAAATGTCCATGCTTACGTGCAAAAAACCCGTCATCGGATGAATTTAGGGTTATCCCCCAGATCAAGATTCGGGAAAACATCCCGCTCCAAATCGGCCTTGGCCAAGCCGAACAGGTCATGTACCGCCCAGCCGGCATATTGCCGTAAATCCGCAGTCGGCATCAAATCACGTCGCGCGTATAAATCGGCCTCGTCTAATCCTGGCCATTTACCATAAACCTTGCGCCCTTTTACGGCACCTCCCGCCAAAATCATCGCACCGCCCGTACCGTGATCCGTGCCTTGCGACCCGTTTTCACGCACCGTGCGGCCAAATTCTGTCATACACAAAACACATGTTTTATCCCAGATTGATCCCAGCTCGGCCTTCAACGTCAACAACGCCGATTGCAATTCACGCGACGCATTTCGGATGCTGCGCTGCTGGCGTTGATGCGTATCCCAGCCGCCAATTGAAAACGTCGCGAACCGCGTGTCTTCTTTCAAACGCGCCGCTGCAAAGGCCGCCAAACCGCCCGCCTTTTGCGCATTCGCGGCCTCTTTCATCTGGTTGACCATGTCATTCATGCCCGCGTCGTCGTCTTCGCTCATCGCCATCTGCGCCGTGTTCAACTCTGCCGCTAGGGTCATCGCCGTGCGCCCCGCTTGCGCAAACAACGGGTCTTTGGAATAGATTTTGTCGAGCAACAATTGCGCCTGCGGGCTTAAATCTACACGGCCCTCTGGCGCCCAGCTGGTTGTTGGAAATGCACCGCGCAACAGCAACATATTTTCGCGCCCAACAGAAAACGCCGTGTCCTTTTTCGCCTCTGGAATCAGGTCCAGCATGCGGTTCATCCAGCCGCTATCACGCACATCCGATGATACCTCAACCACGCCCGCTTCCAGCAAATCCTGACCATCAAAATGGCTGCGTTTATCGCGGTACGGCGTCGATACGGCTTGCACAAACCCCATCTCGCCCGCTTTCCACATCGGCATCAACTCACCCAGCTCAGGGTGCAACCCAAAGAACCCGTCCAAGTCCAAGTGTTTGGTTTTGCTTAAGTTCGGGCGATATTTAGCCAACATCGGATCCCCCACAGGGGCCACCACATCCAGCGCATCCATCGCCCCGCGCAGCACAATTACAACCAAACGGTTGTCCGTGGGCACAGAGGCAAACGTCACTGGCGTGACCAACGGACTGGCCGCCGCGCTACACCCAAGCGCAAGCGTTTGCGCCATAAACTTGCGTCTTGAACGATCCATGCGCCTATCTCCTGTTAAATTCGGGCGAGGCCAGCACAAGGGTCAAACCCTCCTCGCGCTGCTCCGCCCCTGCCACGGCAAATTTCAACGATTCGCCCGCCAATTCGCGCAAGTTCGCGTCGACAAATTCGCGCGGATCACGATCACCGCCCAACTGGCGCGAAACCGCCAGCGCCCATTGCAAACGCGACGCGATCCCTTGCGCCGTGATCCACGCCTCGGCCTCCTCGGGCCAGCCATTTGGTCCGGGCGCACTGCGAAGGGGTTGCCCCATGCTCGCCAGCGGCAGGGTCAAGCCACGGCGCAATTGCCCCGTTGAAAATGCATCAAAATCAGCGCGTGAGATCCCGAGCGCACGCAGGCTCGCCACCATAAATTCGAACGGTTGTCGCGCCTTTTGCCCCAGATCAACCCAACTTGCAGGGTGATCCAGCATCGCGCCGTACACCGACGGTAAATCCCCATCGGTGTTGCGATAAACGCGGGTCAGTTCATCGACCAGCGCAGGGTCAGGATCGTCCGAAATGAAATGTACCACCAGCTTTGTGACAACGTGTTTGGCCGTATCGGGATGCAGCGCCAAATCACGCAAGAACCCTTCGATATCGTCCAATCGCGCGGGGTTGCCGCCGTATTGTTTGCCCAAAATCGCCTCTGATCCCGGTTCGGCCCAGCGCGGCAAAAAATTTGCGCCATCTGGCCCAACCACTAACCCCGTCAGCAATTCCGCTGCTTGGCGCACATCGGTTTGGCTGTACGCGCCGCCAACGCCAAGCGTGTGCAATTCCATCACTTCACGGGCAAGGTTTTCGTTCAAACCCTTCACCTTACGCTTCTTTTTGTTGTTCTTCGCCGCAACTGAATTTGGCCCGATGGATCGCACTTGATCCAGAAACAGCAACATCGACGGATGCGTTGCCGCGGCCACCAACATATCCCCAAAAGA